>LNFM01003904.1_pt1 | contig 43399 bp, 38 predicted proteins | sample 596031 | NCBI WGS metagenome assembly LNFM01 (sample SAMN04254537, study PRJNA301005) | activated carbon metagenome | isolation source: dual media filters at the Ann Arbor, Michigan drinking water treatment plant | place: USA: Ann Arbor
TGGTGCACGATCCGACCCAGCTCGATCGCCAGGGTCCCGATGTCGGCACGCACTACCGCTCGACCATCTTCCCGGCGACCGACCGGCAGGCAAGTCTCGCCAGGGCCTATATCGACCAGCTCGGCCAAGCGAAGGCGTTTGCGGCCAGGATCGTGACCACGATCGAGCCCGCGCGAGCGTTCTATCCGGCCGAAGCCTATCATCAGGACTACATGACGCTGCATCCCCGGCAGCCCTATATCGTCATGCACGACCTGCCGAAGGTCGAGAACCTGAAACGGCTGTTCCCCGCCGCGTGGCGCACCTAGCCGGCGCTGGTCTCCAAGACCGGGATGTAGTCAGGCGAGTGCGGTCAGGCGAAGCGCTGAACAAGATCACTGTGGTCGCACCTGGGAACCACGGCTCGACCTTCAATGACCTCTTCCTGAGGAGCGCCCAAAGGATGCGTCTCGAAGGATGGGCCTCCGGCACGGTGCCCATTTGCCGTGCTTCGAGACGCCGCGCCCTGCGGCAGCTCCGCCGCATGAGATCACTGGGATCGCGCCGGCGAAGTGGTGACGCGTGACGTCGCCCCTGCAATCAGATCGGATTCGGCCGCAGCACCCGGTGAAGATCCAGCACCGGCGGGTTCTGGTCGAGCTGCGATAGCAGCGTGTGCACCTGGGCACGGTGATGGGTCTGGTGATTGAAGAAGTGGGCCAGGATTACCGACGCGGGATCGGTCGTGTCGAAGCCGGAATTGTTGACGTAGCGAATCTCCCGCATGGGGAAGTCGGCCGGCAGCGCCGCGAAGAACGCCTCGATGCGCCGGTCCATCGCCATTCGGGCGGCACGCAGGGCATCGAACGCCTCGAACAGGAACCCTCGAAGCGGGTCATCCAGATGCGATCGCCGAGCAGCAGGTGGTTGAGCGTGGCGTGCACGCTTCCGAAGTACGCCCCGAGGTCGCGCCGCCTCGCCTCCTCGGGCAGGGCGGCGCAGGCCTCATAGAGCGTCTCGTTGGCCAGCCGGTTGTAGAGGGCGTATTGCGCCCAGATGCCTGACATCGGCGGAGCTTAGCGGGAGCGTCAGCGAGCGGCGGCAGAGATCCAGCGCGCCAGGTCGCGGATCAGCCCCGCCATTGCGGCGCTGCGTAGCCGATGCGCCCGGTCGACATGGGCCTGGCGTTCGCTTGGAGTGGGATAGTGAACAGTGAGCATTGGAAGTCCTCCAGAATTGAACAGGACCTAATTGCTGCCCGTGCGTTATTTAATAGGTCTCCATTGACCATCACCTGTGAATATAATTCACTAATCTGGCAATGATCGACCATGCGAGCGAGATGGCCGCCTTCGTCCGGGTGGTCGATTCCAGGGGCTTTTCCGCGGCGTCGGCCGGCCTCGGGCTGACCCCGTCGGCGGTCAGCAAGCTCGTCACCCGGCTCGAGACCCGGCTGGGCGTGCGCCTGCTGCAACGCACGACCCGTGCACTCAACCTCACCGCCGAAGGCGAAGTATTCTATGCTGCGGCGCGCCGCATCCTGGCCGAGATCGAGACGCTGGAAAACCAGATCTCCGGACAGGGCAGCACACCGCAGGGCCTGCTACGGGTGACCACGTCGCTCGCCTTCTCGACCTACCAGCTGACGCCGGTCCTGCCGGAGTTCCTGGCGCGTTACCCGCAGGTCCGGCTCGAGCTGCTGCCGACCGACCGCGTCGTCGACATGGTCGAGGAGGGCATGGACGTCGCGCTGCGCATCGGCCGGCTGGCCGACACCAGCTTCATGGCGCGCAAGATCGGCGAGGACAGGCGCCTGATCTGCGCCGCACCGTCCTATCTCGCGCGTCACGGCACGCCGAGCCGGCCCGAGGATCTGGCGCGCCACGATTGCATCCTGTCGCGCGAGCGTGCCGCGCTCAATCGCTGGCAGTTCCGCGTCGACGGCGTGATCCGCACGATCGACGTCACCGGCCGCCTCGCCGTTGACGAGGGCGAGCTGCAGATGCAGCTGGCGGTGCAGGGCCTCGGCATCGTGCGATTGACGCGGCTCACTGTTGCCCAGGCGGTCCGGAGCGGCGCACTGGTGCCGTTGCTGGGCGCGTTCTCGGCCGACGATCCGGTGGGCATCCATGCGGTCTACCCGCATCGCCGCCATCTCGCGCCGCGCGTAACGGCGTTCGTCAATTTCCTGATCGAGAAATTCACGCCGCCGCCGTGGGAGATTTGAGCCTGGCGACAATGCTAGAAGGAACTGGGCCGGAAGGAACTGGGCTAGAAGGAACCGCGCCAGGATCGGCCAGGCGGCCGGGCAGACGACGAAGGGGATTGGCAAGGATGGATCGCGACACGGACATGTTCGTGCAGGCCTTCTGGGTGAGATGCCGCGAGACGGTGCGTCCGGCGCTGGACCAGATGATCGACACGCTGAAGGGCGAGGGCCACGATGCGCACGTGGCGACCCAGGAGTATTCCGACGTCCCCGACGATCTTCCCGATGCCGGCCCCTCGCTCGTGCTGACCGTCCATGCCAATGGCTCGGCCGTCGCACGCACCTTGAAATTTCGCGGCGACGTCGGCGGCAAGATGATCGAGGTCACCGCCTCGCCGGGCGACACCCGTCGCTACGAGATGTCCGAGCTCGAGCTGCCGATCGTGAAGCGCGAGGTCGCCGACTGGCTCGCCAAGATCCTGAAATCCTGAACACTCGGAGAGACAGCATGCCCGACGCCATCGACGACCTGTTCCGCCGCTTCGGCAAGGCCTTCAACAAGGCCGACGTCGAGGAGATCGCCGCCTGCGTCACCGACGATTTCGAATGGCGCCTCAATGCCGGCGGCGCGCCGACCGGCATGGTCCTCAAGGGGAAGGAGGGCCTGCGCGCCCATTTCGCCGACAAGAGCAAGGCCCATCGCGAGGCGCGCTTCTCCGAGGCGCGCATCCATCGCGCCGGCGACAAGCTGTTCGGCACCTTCCGCGTCACCGGCATCGATCATGCCGGCAAGCCGTTCGACCGCTACGGCATCGACCTCTACGAGCTGAAGGACGGCAAGATCGCGCTCAAGGACAGCTACCTGAAGGCCGATTGAGACATGACCAACGACACGGTGCTGTGGGCGGTCGACCGGCGCGGCGTGGCGACGGTCACGCTGAACCGGCCGCAGGTCAACAATGCCTACAACGGCGACCTGATCGATGGCCTGCACGCGGCGATGGACGCGCTGGGTGGCACCGTCGGCCTGCGTATCGTCGTCCTGCGCGGCAATGGCCGGCATTTCCAGGCCGGCGCCGATCTCGCCTGGATCAGCGGCGTTGCCCGGCAATCGCCCGACGAGAACGAGCGGGTGAGCCGGCGCACCGCCGAGGCGATCCGCCGGCTCGACACCTGCCCTGTTCCGACGCTCGCCCTGATCCAGGGCGGCTGCTTCGGCGGCGGCACCGGCATCGCCGCCGCCTGCGACGTCGTGGTAGCCTCGCAGGACGCGATCTTCTCGATCAGTGAGACGCGCTGGGGCCTGATGGCCGGCATCATCCTGCCGCAGCTCTGCCAGGCGATGGGCCTGCGCCAGGTCCGCCGCTACGCGCTCACCGGCGAGCGCTTCGGCGCCGACGAAGCGCGCCGCCTCGGCCTGGTGCACGAGGTCTGCCCGACCGGCGACCTGGATGCCGTGGGCGAGAAGATCGTCGACGCGGTGCTGATGAACGCGCCGGCAGCCACCACCGCGACCAAGCTCCGCTCCCTCGGCTCGGCACGCGCCTTCGTCGACGACGGCGCGCTGCGCGACCTGATCGACGAGCACGCCCGCACGCGGCAGCAGGCCGAAGCGACCGAGGGCCTTGCGAGCTTCAGGGAGAAGCGCAAGCCGGCGTGGTATCCGGGGTAGGCGCACCCCGTCTCTGAGACCAGCAAATTCCTCATCCTGAGGAGCGAGCAGAGCGAGCGTCTCGAAGCAAAGGCACGAGCACCACGCCTGAGGCCCACACCCTTCGAGACGGGCGCTACGCACCCTCCTCAGGGGGAGGATTCATTTGAGTGCGCACTCGTACGTCTCGAAGTGCCTAGTCCAACCCTTCGAACAGCGTCGTCGAGAGATAGCGTTCGGCGAAGTCGGGGACGATCACGACCACGCGCTTGCCGGGATTGGCCTTGCCGATCTCGAGTGCTGCCGTGATCGCGGCACCGCCGGAGATGCCGATCGGGATGCCTTCGAGGGTCGCCATGCTCTTCGCCGCTTCGAACGCCGACTTGTTGCTCACCTTGACGACCTCGTCGATCACGTTGCGGTCGAGGATGTCGGGAACGAAGCCCGCGCCGATGCCCTGGATGGGATGGGGCGTATGCTGGCCGCCCGACAGGACCGGGCTCGCCTCGGGCTCGACCGCGACCACCTTCAGGCTTGGGAGGCGCGGCTTCAGCGCCTGGCCGACGCCCGTCACGGTGCCGCCAGTGCCGACGCCAGCGACGAAGAAATCGAGCTTGCCGCCGGTGTCCCGCCAGATCTCCTCGGCCGTGGTGCGCACATGCACGGCGGGATTGGCCGGGTTCTGGAACTGCTGCGGCATGAAGCTGTCGGGAACCGCCTGCAGGAGTTCCTCGGCCTTGGCGATTGCGCCCTTCATGCCCTTCTCGCGCGGCGTCAGCTCGAGGCGCGCACCGAGGAAGCGCAGCATCTTGCGCCGCTCCATCGACATCGAATCGGGCATGGTGAAGATCACCTTGTAGCCGCGCGCTGCGGCGACGAAAGCAAGCCCGATCCCGGTGTTGCCCGACGTCGGCTCGATGATCGTGCTGACGCCGGGCTTCAGCTTGCCGGCCTTCTCGGCCGCCTCGATCATCGACACGCCGATGCGGTCCTTGACCGACGACATCGGGTTGAAGAACTCGAGCTTGGCCAGGATCTCGGCCGTCGCGCCGGCCTGCTGCGGCAGGCGATTGAGCCGGACCAGCGGCGTCGCGCCCATGGTCTCGGTGATGTCGCCGTAGATACGGCCGCGAAACTCCGCCATGACTTTACTCCGCTGCTGCGCGCCGGGCCGTTGCGTCCGGTTTCAAGCTGTAGGTCGTGAAATGGCGATTGAGCGCCGGCATCGGGCACGCGTCGAGATGGCCCTTGCCGGGGCGCATCAAGATCATGGCCGTCCTCGGCACCGCGACGCCGCGCGTGTTGAGCCGCGGCGGCCGGCACATCGACCAGGGCGAGCCCCAATCGTCGAAGAACGCCTGGCGTAAATCGTCGAGCGAGAGAGCAAAGCTTGGGCGTCGCCACGATGGTGTGAATCGCCTGGGCGAGATGCGCGCTCTCCAGCACCTTGCGCCGCACGAACGGTAGTGACACGCCCGGCCCTCGCTGGTCGTCGCGGTCGCACTCCAGCGCAGTGGCGGTGAGGCCGATGCCGGCCGAGTTGAGGCCGGAACGGGTGAGCCCGCCCGCCTCGGTGAAGCTGAGTACATCCGGATGCCGCGACGCGGGCGATCGGTGGCCGCCTTGCCATGGGTGCGGCCGCGCTCGCGCGGGCTGCCGGTCAGCAGGGGAAACGGTGCGTGGGCGGTCATGGATGTCCCAGCAGGGCCTGGCGGAAGCGATCCTTGAGGTGAGCGCCGTCCTGCGGCGGCATGACGAACTCGAGCTTCTCCACCATTACCTTGACGAGACGGAAGATCGGCCCCTTGGTCGTGCGCAGATCCCTGACCAGTTGCGCCACCTGGCTCGCCTCGCGCACGGTGGCGCTGTCGGCGATGCCGCAGCCCCGCGCGACCATCGCGAGATCGGTTCCCGCGCCGGAATCGGTCGGGCCGTTGTTGCGCGGGCTGGTGTGGGTCGCCTGGTTGCCGGTCTCGCCGAACTTCTCGTTGTCGAGCACGCAGAGGGCAAGATTGTCGGGCTGCTGGGTCGCCACGGTGGCGAGCGAGCCCAGGCTCATCAGCATGTCGCCGTCGCCCGTGATCACCAGCACGCGCTTGGTGGGCTGCGCCAGCGCCAGGCCGAGGCCCATGCCGACCGGCGCCCCCATGCCGCCCCACATCGGCATGTTGAGCGGCCGGTCGCCGGCACTGGTGATGTCCCAGTTGGACGAGCCCAGCCCGCCGATCACCAGGAGGTTGTCGTCGGCGCCGGCGAGGATCTGCTTCACCAGCGGACGCCGCTGCAGCGTTGCCTCGGTCATGTCACTTCTTCCCGAAATTCTTGATGCCGATCAGCTTCTGGCGCAGCAGCACGGCTACCGCCTGGCCGCCATTGAAGGCCGCGCGGGTTGCCGCATCGACCGTCGCCCGCACGTCCTCGGCCCTGTCGACCGAGTAGAGCAGCACGCCCATCGCTTCCAGCACCTTGGGCGTGGCCTGGCCCATCGGGTACTGCCAGGAATTGAACTCGCCATAGTCGCCGCGCATGGTGATCAGGGTCAGGAACGGAAAGCGCAGGGTCTTGGTGAGGCCCATCAGGTTGATGGTGTTGCCGACCCCCGAGCTCTGCATCAGCATCACCGACCGCTGCCCGCCCAGCCACGCACCCGCGGCAAGGGCGATGCCCTCTTCCTCGGTGGTGAGCGGCACCGTGCGGATCGAGTTCGAGCGCTGGCAATGCTCGATCAGCCGCGAGTGGCCGGCATCCGGCACATGATAGACCTGCCTTATGTCGTGATCCTTCAGCACGTCGAAAATCTCGTCGCGCCAGTCGCCGTTTCCCAGGGCGTCGCTCGTCTCGGCGTTCATGTCACTCCCATCACCATGGCTTCGCAATCGCAGGGAACACGATACCGATCCTCGGGCAAGGTCGGCTCCCCACTTGATCTACATACCACTATGCAAGAATGGTCCCTCCGCTACGCCCCGCCGTGCTCGGCTTCGGTCGGGGTGACGGCTTGTTGTGTCAAAGGCGAATGCCCTGCTCCACGTGGGCGCCGGCTACACTGGCTTCAGAACTGCAAGGAACACGATGGCGATCATCAGCAGCGTCGGAACTTCGTTCCAGTAGCGATACTGCCGGGCAGGCCTCGTGTTCCGGTCTGCCTCGAAGTCCTTGCGCCAGCGTGCATACAGGTGATGGACCACGGTAAGCCCGGCCACGAGGGCGAACTTGATCTGCCACCAGCCAGCATGCCACCAGTCGCCGCGCCAGGCGAGCAGCAGGCCGAAGACCCAGACCAAGACCATCGCCGGGTTCATGATGCCGCGCAGCAGCCGGCGTTCCATGACCTTGAACGTCTCGCTTTCCCCGGACCCGGGCGCAGCATCGGCATGATAGACGAACAGGCGCGGCAGATAGAGCAGGCCCGCCATCCAGGCAATCACTGCGATGATGTGCAGGGCCTTGAGGATTTCGTAGAGCATCACATCGCCGCGCGAACCAGGCTGGCCAGCCCGCCGATGAACAGCGGATGGGTGCCGACCGTCGGAACACGGATGTACGTCGGCACACCCTTCTGCGCGGCGAGATGGCGATACTCGATGTCGAGCTCGACCAGGGTCTCGGAATGCTCCGACACGAAGGACAGCGGATAGAGCACGACAGCACGCTTGTCGCGACCTGCCCGTTCGATCTCGGCATCGGTCGACGGGCCGATCCATTTCAGCGGGCCGACCCGGCTCTGGTAGCACACCGACCAGTCGACCAGGCCCATGGCTCCGGCAATGGCATTGGCCGTCTGCTCGACCTGCGACTGGTAGGGATCGCCTGCCTTGATCACGCGCTCGGGCAGGCCGTGCGCCGAGAACAGCACACGGGTTGGCTGCCGGCCGGCCTGCGTCATCCCCTGCCGCAGCAGCTCGATCGACGCGGCAATGAACCCCGGCTCGACCGGATAGGAGTCGATCGCCTTCGTCGGCACCTTGAACCCAGCCAGGTCGTTCCAAGCCTTGAACGAGGACGCGGTCGTCGCTGTCGAATATTGCGGGTAGAGCGGCAGCAGCACGATGCGGTCGGGCGCAAAGCGCGCCACCGAGCGCACCACGGCGTCGGTCATTGGATGCCAGTAGCGCATGCAGACATAGCCGCGCCATTCATGCTCGCCGCCCAGCGCCTCCTCCAGCGCCCGTGCCTGCGCCTCGGTCTGGCCGAGGATCGGCGAGGCGCCACCGATCTTGTCGTAGATCGCCCGCGCCGTCGGGCCCCGCCGCCACGCCAGGAAGCTCGCCAGCGGGCCGCGCACGAAGGACGGCACGCGCAGGATCGCCGGATCGCCGAACAGGTTGCGCAGGAAGGGTTGCACGGCCTCCGGCGAATCGGGCCCACCGAGATTGAACAGGATAATGGCGACTTTCACGGCGTCACGACACCGAGGGCTTCCAGTTGCGCACGATCTCCACGAGCTGCGCCACATGGTCGGGCGGAGTCTGAGGCACCACGCCATGGCCGAGATTGAAAACGAAGGCGCCGTGTCCCAGCTTGTCGAGAATGCGCGTCGCCTCGCGCTCCATCGCCACGCCGCCAGCGACCAGCATCAGCGGATCGAGATTGCCCTGCACGCAGATGTGCGGCTGCAGTTCCCTGGCCGCCCAATGAGCGCCGATGCCCGTATCGATGGACAGCGCGGCGAATGAATCGGGCCGGCGATACATCAGCGCGGCTGGACCGACGGCGCGCGGGAAGACGACGATCGGTGTCCTTGGATGGCGTGCGCGCACGGCATGGGCGATTCGCACCAGCGGATCGAGCGACCAGCTGAAGAGCTGCTCCTCGGGCAGTATGCCGGCCCACGAATCGAAGAGCTGGACGGCGTCGGCACCGGCCTCGATCTGGCAGACGAGATGGTCGACCACGGCCTCGACCAGCAGATCGATCAGCAAGGCGAAGGATTCGGAGTGGGCATAGGCCCAGCCCTTGACCTTGGCGAAGTCGCGGCTCCCGCCGCCCTCGATCATGTAGCAGGCGAGCGTGAACGGCGCGCCGGCGAACCCCAGCAGCGCCGTCTCGGCCGGCAGCGCCGCCCGCGTCAGACGAATCGCCTCGTAGACCGGCGCCAGCCGCTCGGGCAGGCGGGCGCGCGAAAGTTGCCCGAACTGGACCGGGTCGGTCAGCGCCTCGAGCTTCGGTCCCTCGCCCTCCTCGAACCAGACCTTCTGCCCGAGCGCGTCGGGAACCACGAGGATGTCGGAAAAGACGATGGCGGCATCGAGTCCGAACCGGCGGATCGGCTGCAGGGTGACCTCGACCGCCTTGTCCGGCGTGTAGCAGAAATCGAGGAAGGAACGGGTGGAGGCCCGCACGGCCCGGTATTCCGGCAGGTAGCGTCCGGCCTGGCGCATCAGCCAGATCGGCGGCGTGGCGAAACGCGTGCCGCCCAGGGTTTCCAGGAACTTTCCTCGTCTCACCGGTTTTCCTTCATGCCTTCCCTCTTACCTTCTCATAGAAGGTAGTAGTAGTCGTAGAGCGTGTGGCATGTGGGGATGCGCCCAATTGGCCAACCCTCCCCAGGCGGCTGTGGACCGGCGACGCCCGGTTTTGGTGGGCCTGACGGGCAGTTCCCCGTGTCCCTTGGCATTCGTCCCGAGTTGTCCGCAGGGGACGAGGGTGGGGGCGAGGCAGGCAAGCCGGGGTCCGATTCGGGGTGCGCGGCCGAAACTGCGGATTTGTCCCCGCCTTGCCACCGACAATCCTCGATATCTCCCTGCTGGCCTGTGAGGTAAACAAGGAGCCGTGGCGAACCGAAACTTCCACGTCCATCTGGTTTCCGACTCGACCGGCGAGACCGTGTCGAGCGTGGCGCGCGCCTGCCTCGTGCAGTACGAGGGCATCTTCGTCCAGGAACATGTCTGGTCGCTGGTGCGCACGACCGGACAGATGAGCAAGATCATGCAGGCGGTGGAGCGCGACCGCGGGCCTGTCCTCTATACCCTGGTCGACCCGGATCTTCGCGATCAGCTGCGCGACCACTGCCGGCGCCTGCAGCTGCCGTGCGTCGGCGTGCTCGACCAGGCGATGAGCGTGCTGGCCGTGCACTTTCATTCCAAGAGCGAGCAATGGCCGGGACGCCAGCACCAGCTCGACGAAGGCTATTTCGATCGCATCGATGCGATGCATTACACTCTGGCGCACGACGACGGCCAATCGGCGCACGATCTCGACGATGCCGATGTCATCCTGGTCGGGCCGTCGCGCACATCCAAGACGCCGACCTGCGTCTACCTCGCCAACCGCGGCGTGCGGGCGGCCAACGTGCCGCTGGTGCCAGCGGTCGACCCGCCGATCGAGCTCGAGCAGGCGAAACGGCCCCTGGTCGTCGGCCTGATCACGGATCCCGAGCGGCTGGTGCAGATCCGCGTCAATCGCCTGCGTCTCCTGCAGCGCGACACCGAGACCGAGTACACGGACATGGAGCAGGTGCAGCGCGAGATCCAGGAGGCGCGGCGCCTCTATGCCCGGCGCAAATGGGCGACCATCGACGTCACGCGGCGCTCGATCGAGGAGACGGCGGCAGCCATCCTGCAGATGCTGGCGACGCGCCGCGAGCAGCGGCTGCAAGCGGAGTAGGCACTTGGCCGCGCGTGCGCCCCGCATGGGCGCGGACTCACGAAGCGGCCACACCCTGGGGAGCGGCCGTCAGGCCGAGCCTCGACGGGTGAGCGCCGATGGTATCGCCAGCTGCGGCGCATTCCAGGCCGATGGGAGGTGGACATGACCGCGATCTTCGCTCGTCGATCGGTATTCCCGAGGCAGCCGATACTCGTGTCGCTTGGTCTGCTTCTTGCTGCCTCGACTGTACTCGCCGCGAATGGCATCGACGTCAGGCGCGGCGCGGACTCCACGGTGTTCGGCAACTGCGTGCCGAGCCTGGTGGTCGAGAACGGATCGGCGGAGACCATCGACTATCTGCAGGTCGATGTCGCGGTTTCCCTGGGCAACGGCCAGGAACGCACCGTCGAGCTGAAATCGGCCTACCGTGAAGGCGTTCTCTATCCGATCCAGCCGGGAGGCAAGGCAGTCTTGAAACAGCATCTCGATACATCGCTGGCGCTGGGCGTCAGCTGCGGCGACGTCAAGAGCCGGAAGGTCGTGCGGACCATCTGCGAGGCGGCGGGTGGCAAGGAATGCGCCTCGTCGGTGTCGGTCCAGCCATGATCGGCCGTCGCACCGTCCTCGGCGCCGCCGGCGCCTCCCTGCTCACCGCGCCCGCGCTCGCTCAGGCCTATCCCAGCAAGCCGATCAAGATGGTCGTGCCCTATCCGCCGGGCGGCGGCACTGACGGTCTGGGCCGCATCACGGCTGAGCGGCTGCAGGAGAAGCTCGGCCAGCCGATCGTCATCCAGAACATCGGCGGTGCCTCGGGCACCACCGGCTCGGACACCGTGCGGCGCGCCGATCCCGATGGCTACACGCTCTTGTTCAATGCGAGCCTGTTCGCGCTCGGCAAGACCATCTTGCCGTCGTGCCCGTACGATCCGCAGACCGATTTCCGCGCCATTGCGCAGGCAGGCGAGGCGCCGCTGGTGCTGTTGTGCAACAACAACGTGCCGGGCACCGACTATGCCAGCACCATGGCGGCGATGGCCAAGGAGCCGAAGAAGTACTTCTTTGCCCTGTCGTCGGGCGGCTCGGCCGGCCACATAGCGACCCTGGCGTTCCTGAAGCGCACCGGCATTCCACTCGACACCATCCTCTACAAGGGTACGGCGCCGGCCAACGCCGACCTGATTGCGGGCAACGTGCAGCTGTTCATGGATCCCTGGACGGCGTTGCTGCCGCTCGCAACCTCGGGCCGGGCGCGCGGGCTGTTCGTGACGTCCAAGGAACGAACCCAGCTTGCCCCCAACATCCCGACCTCGGCCGAGGTCGGCCTGACCGATTTCAACCTGAGCTCGTGGTACGGCGTGTGGGCGCCCAAGGACACGCCCGGGCCGGTGGTCGCAAAGCTGGCGGGCGCCATGACAGAGGTGTCCAAGGACCCGGCATTCCTCGCCAAGACGACGTCGCTCGGCATCGTGCCGACGGCGCGCGGCCCGGCCGATTTCGCCGCCTTCATAAAGGGCGAGGTCGAGACCAACGTCGCGCTGCTGAACGCGGCTGGGTACAAGCCGGAGTAGCACGGCCGATCATCTGTTCATGTTCGTCTCCCGCGCAAGGGCGGGGCATTTGCACAAGGCAGAAAACACCGTCGTCCCGACCGAAGCCGAGCTCAGCGAGGCGTAGTGGAGGGACCTTTCTTGTTGCGGCAACGCCAAGAGAGGTCCCTCGACTACGCCGCCAATGGCGCTGTAGCCAGGGCCTAATTGGGCGGCTCCGCTCGGGATGACGGGATTGCTTGCCATATGCCCTGCCCTCGCGGGTGAGAGGAACATTGGTCGGGGACAGCGTGTATGCTCCTCCCCGGATGCTCACCCTCCGGCAGATCGAGGTCATCCGGGCCATCATGGTCACCGGCACGGTGGGCGGTGCGGCGCGTCTGCTCAACGTGTCGTCGCCGGGTATCAGCCGGGTAATGAAACATGCCGAGTCGACACTCGGCCTGAAGCTGTTCAGCCGGCGGCACGGACGTTATGCGCCGAGCCCGGAGGCGCGCGACATCTTTGCCCAGGTCAATGCCGTCTACGACAAGGTCGGCGACCTGCAGTACGTCATCCGCCGCCTGTCGCAGGGAGTCGATTCGGAGCTGCGCATCGGCTCGGTGCCCAGCATCTCGAACGCCATGGTGCCGCGCGCCATCGAGGGCGTGCGCTGGCTGTTTCCCAATCTCCTGATCGACATCGACGTGCTGAAGCTCGAGGAGGCTCTCGACTACCTCCTGCTCGGCAAGGGCGAGGCGGTCGCCATGAGCTCGCGCTTCGACCATCCGATGCTGACGTTCGAGCCGCTGGCCAAGGGACGGCTGGCCTGCATCGTGCCGGCCGGCCATCCGCTGGCCCGGCGTAACCGCATCTCCGCGGCCGACATCGTGCGCCATCCGCTGATCGGCATCGATCCCAACGATCCGTACGGCCGCATCATGGCCGGCATCTTCGCGCGGCTCGGCCTATCCTACCAGGTTTCGATCAAGGCGCGCTTCGGCACGGTGGTCTGCGCCCTGGTGAGCCGTGGGCTGGGCATCGCGGTGATCGACCAGTTCACCCTGGCCGGCGCCAACTGGCCAGGCCTGGTGGTCCTTCCCATCATCGAGCCGACCGATTTCGAGACCTATGTCGCCTTTCGGCGCGACGCCATCCTGTCGGGCTACTGCGAGCAGTTCATCGGCCTGTTGCGGGGCGAGATGGCGGCCCTGCGCAAGGGCCCGCGCCGGCAGAAAGTAACCTGAGGTTTGCCAAAGCCGAACACTTGATCATGGACGTTACATTTCCTCTCCGGCATCTAGGCGCTGGGAAGCGCGCAGCCTACGGAGCGTCGGTGGCAAGATGACGAGCCTGCGGCCACGTGTATCGAGGTCAAGGCCGACCGTAACCTGGTCGTTTCCGGCATCGCCCGGCTTTTCCCGGTCGGCGGCCTCGCATCGACAACGGAGACACACGCATGAGTGAGCGGAGGCTGGTTGGCCTTATTGGGACCAATATCGGCAAGTCGCTGTCGCCCTTTCTGCACGAGGATGCGTTCGCCGCTGCGGGCGTCATCGGCCACTACCATCTGATGGACGTGTCGGTGCTGCAGGACCGCCGCCTCAAGGACCTCTTGGCCGCGGCGCGTACGGCAGGGTTCGCTGGCGTCAACGTCACTCAGCCCTTCAAGGAAGCGGTGATCCCGCTGCTCGATGCGGTGGCGGTGGAAGCGCGGGAAATCGGCGCGGTCAACACGGTGGTGTTCGACCGGAACGGCGGAACCACCGGCCACAACACGGATTGCTCGGGCTTTCGCCAGGCCTTCATCGAGGCGCTGGGCGAGCACGCTGCACGCGACCAGGCCGTGCTGCTCCTGGGTAGCGGCGGCGCCGGCCGCGCCGTCGCCTTCGCCCTGATGTCGCTCGGCGTGGCGACGCTGAAAGTCTTCGATCAGGATGCGGTCCGTGCGACTGGCCTCTGCGCCGATCTCGTCGCGCGCTTCGGTGCCGGCCGGTGCGAGGCGGTGTCCGATCCAGAGGCCGCTGCCGCGTCGGTCGCGGGCATCGTCAACGCGACGCCCGTCGGCATGGCGGGCAACCCCGGCGTGCCACTGCCGCTCCACCTCGTGCGGCCGACGCAGTTCGTCGCCGACGTGATCTACACGCCGATCGACACCGAGCTCGTGCTGGCGGCGCGCGGCAAGGGCTGCCGCACGATGAACGGCGGCGGCATGTGCGTGCACCAGGCCGTCGATGCGTTCCGCCACTTCACGGGCTGGACGCCCGATGTCGATCGCATGCGACGGCGGTTCGAGACCGCGCTCGCGGAACGCGAGGCGCGGGACAAGAGGTGAGTTCGTCTTACTCTCCTCCCCAGCGAAGCTGGGGAGGAGAGTGAAGGGCGCACCGGTATGCGAATGCCCTGCTCAATCGGGGAGGGTCACACGTGGAGGCGACATGAAGCTGGCCATCGCCACGGTTTGTCTCAGCGGGGCGCTCGACGAGAAGCTCGAGGCCATCGCCCGCGCCGGCTTCGAGCGGGTCGAGCTGTTCGAGAACGACTTGCTCTCCTTCAACGGCTCTCCGGCGGAGGTCCGGCGGCTGATCGCCGACGCCGGCCTCAGCACCATCACCTTCCAGCCGTTCCGCGACTTCGAGGGCATGCCCGATGCAGAGCGCGAGCGGGCGCTCAACCGGGCCGAACGCAAGTTCGACGTCATGGAGGCGCTCGACTGTGACCTGCTGATGGTCTGCTCCAACGTCTCGCCGGCGAGCCTGGGCGGCATGGACCGCATCGCCGACGATCTGCGCGCGCTCGGCGAGCGGGCGGCACGGCGCGGCATGCAGGTTGGCTTCGAGGCACTGGCGTGGGGCCGCCACATCAACGACTACCGCGACGCCTGGGAGGCGGTGCGGCGTGCCGACCATCCGGCGGTCGGGCTGGTGCTCGACAGCTTCCACATCCTCGCGCGCGGCACCGACCTCGGGGCGATCCGCTCCATCCCGCGCGAACGCATCTTCCTGGTTCAGATGGCGGACGCGCCGCGGCTCGACATGGATTACCTGTCGTGGAGCCGCCACTTCCGCAACTTCCCGGGCCAGGGCGACCTGCCGGTCGATGCGTTCATGGACGCGCTGGCGGCGACCGGCTTCGATGGCCTGCTGTCGCTGGAAATCTTCAACGACCAGTTTCGCGGCGGCTCGGCGCGGCAGGTCGCCATCGACGGTCATCGCTCGCTGATCCACCTGCTCGACAGCCTGCGCAAGCGATCCGGCAAGCCTGTCGCGGGCGTGCCGGCAATGCCGCCACGCGTGCGCTGCGACGGCGTCGAGTTCATCGAGTTCGCGCTCGACGACCAGGCGGCCATCGGTTTCGAGAAGCTGCTGGCCGGCCTCGGCTTCCAGCGCCGCGGCCAGCACGTCTCGAAGTCCGTCACGCGCTGGTGCCAGGGGACGATCAACGTGGTGATCAACACCGAGAAGGAAGGCTTCGCCCATTCCTACAACATCACGCACGGGTCGGCGGTCTGCGCCATCGGCCTCAAGGTCGATGATGCAACGGCGGCGCTCGACCGCGCGCAGCAGCTGCTCGACACGCCCTTCCGCCAGGCCGTCGGGCCGGGCGAGCTCGAGATCCCCGCCGTGCGTGGGCTGGGCGGCAGCCTGATCTACTTCATCGACTCCAGGAGCGATCTCGGCCGCGTCTGGGACATCGAGTTCCGGCCAACGACTGGCGGCGCAGCAAGCGAAGTCGGCCTCGTGCGCGTCGACCACATCTCGCAATCGATGGTATACGACGAGATGCTGAGCTGGCTGCTCTTCTACGGCTCGCTGCTCGACGTCGAGAAGACGGTGGAGCAGGACGTGCTCGATCCCGGCGGGCTGCTCAAGAGCCAGGTCGTGCAGTCGGCCGATGGCGGCCTGCGGATCGTGCTCAACGGTTCGCAATCCAGCCGGACGCAGACCTCGCGCTTCCTGTCCGAGGCCTTCGGCTCGGGCGTGCAGCACATTGCGCTGGCGACCGACGATCTCATCGCCACGGTGCAACGGCTGCGCGCCAACGGCGTGCCGCTGCTCGCCGTGCCGGAGAACTACTACGACGATCTCGCGGCCAAGCTCGGCCTGCCGGACGATCTCGTCGCGACCTTGCGCGCGCACGATATCCTGTACGACCGCGAGGGCGATGCCGAGTACCTGCAGGTCTACACGCATACGGTCGACGACCGCTTCTTCTTCGAGATCGTCGAGCGGCGCAACTACCGCGGCTACGGCGCTGCCAACGCGCCGATCCGCTTGGCTGCCCAGGCCCGCCTGGCGGCGCAGCACGGCGCGTCGGTGGGCGGCCTGCTGCCGTGAGGTAGGCGAAAGCCGTGCAGCGCTGTACGATGTACGGTGAGATGAGCCCAACTCGCAGCCAACGTATGGGCGCAGCGCAAGCGCACACCCAGTTCCCGGATCTGCTCACGGCAGCCGAGCGCGGCCAATCGACGATCATTACCCGGTACGGCAGACCGATGGCGGCGCTAGTGCCGATTGAGGCATAAGGGGACGGCGCGCGGCAGCGATCGGTGCTGCCGTTGGCTGGGTCGGGTCGCGGCATGTGGGGCAAGAACAGCACGCGTGCTTCGCGTAAGCTGCGTGACGAGTGGGATCGATCGGCTGCTCGGTGCGTGATCTCCTTTGATCGAAGCACCACCAAGGCATGACCTCACCCTGAGGAGCCACGCGTAGCGTGGCGTCTCGAAGGGTGGGCCAAAGCAAGCCTGGTGCTCACCCTTCGAGATGCCACGCTACGCGTGGCTCCTCAGGGTGAGGTTTCCTTTGGGGATTCAATGCAGGAAGATCGCGGAGGCCATTCCTTACTCGGCTGCCTTCGCGATCGGGTCGAAGCGGGCGTCGAAGTCGCGGATGGATTTTTCGACGGTCGCAGCGACCTGCTTCAGCTTGTCGGGATGGACGACCTTCAGGCCGAACAGGTCCTTGACGTAGAAGACGTCGACGGCGCGCTCGCCGTAGGTGGTGATGTGCGCCGAGGTGATCTGCAGGTTGAGCCGCGTCAGGGCGCGCGTGACGACGTGCAGGAATCCCGGCCTGTCGCGGCCATTGACCTCGATGACCGTGAAGGTGTCGGACGCGTTGTTGTCGATCAGCACGCGCGGCTCGACGGTGAACACGCGGTCGCGGCGCGGCCACGAGCCGCGCTGGCCGTCGAGCTCGCGCTGGATGTCGAGGCGGTTGCTGAGCGCCAGCTCGACTCGCGCGGCAAGGCGGGCGAGGCGCTGCGGTCCGTCGAACGGCTTGCCCTCGAGATCCTGCAGCCAGAACGTGTCGAGCGCCATGCCGTTGGCCAGGGTGAAGATCTTGGCGTCGACGATGTTGGCGCCGCTCACCGCCATGGCACCGGCGAGGCGGGCGAACAGACCGTGCGTGTCGAGCGTGTAGACCGTGACCTCGGTCACCGAGCGCTCGCTGTCGATGCGATGCTCTATCGCGAGCGGCTGGTGGTCGCGCTCGGCACGGCGCACCAGCTCGGCCTGGCGGGCCAGCGTGTCGGGTGTGAAGGACAGCCAGTACGGCGCGTAGCCGCGCGCGAAATGCTCTTCCTTGTCGGTCTCGCTCCAGCCGGTCAGGCGTTCGGCGACCTCGGCCTGGATGGCCTTGATGCGCTCGGCGCGGGCGCCCGCCAACGTGCCGCCCGAGAGCACGCGCTCGGTGGCGCCGTAGAGCTGGCGCAGCAGGGCGGCCTTCCAGCCGTTCCACACGTTGGGCCCGACGGCGCGGATGTCGCACACGGTCAGCACCAGCAAGAGACGCAACCGCTCGGGCGATTGCACAAGTGCGGCGAAGCTGTCGATGGTCTTTGGATCCATCAGGTCGCGCTGGAACGAGGTGTTCGACATCGCGAGGTGATAGCGGACCAGCCACGCCACCGTCTCTGTCTCGGCGGCGCTGAGGCCGAGCCGCGGCCCGAGCTGCATCGCCACCTCGGCGCCCAACACCGAGTGATCGCCGCCGCGACCCTTGGCGATATCGTGCAGCAGCACGGCGAGGTAGAGCACCGGGCGCGACAGGATCTTGTGCACGATGTCGGAGGCCAGCGGATGGTCCTCCTTGAGCTGGCCGGCCTCGATGCGCGCCAGGATTCCGATGGCGCGGATGGTGTGCTCGTCGACCGTATACGTGTGATACATGTCATGCTGTGTCTGCGCGACGACACGGCCGAAATCGGGCACGAAGCGGCCGAACACGCCGGCTTCGTTGAGGCGACGCAGCGTCGTCTCCGGGTCGTGCCGCGACGTCATCATCTGCATGAACAGCCGGTTGGGCTCGGGATCGTTGCGCAGCCGATCGACCAGGCGGATGTTCTGGGTGATCAGGCGCAAGGTCGCCGGATGGATGTCGAGATCGTTTTCCTGGGCGACATGGAACAGCCGGAGGATCGCCACCGGGTCCTTGGCGAAGGCGTCCGGCGAGCCGACCGCAAGGCGTTCGCCATCGAGCCGGAAGCCGTCGAGCTCGCGCGGGCGCAGGGTCTGCCACAAGGCGGCGAGCCGCGGCTTGCGACGGCGGCTGTCCTCGAGCGCGGCGACGAAGATGCGCGTCAGGTCGCCGACCGTCTTGGCGTGAAGATAATAGTGCTTGGTGAAGCGCTCGACGCCGCGGCTGCCCGCCCGATCGTTGTAGCCCAGTCGCGCCGCGATCTCGCGCTGCAGGTCGAACGACAGGCGATCCTCGGCGCGGCCGGTCAGATAGTGGATGTGGCAGCGCACCGTGGTGAGGAAGCGCTCGGCGCGCTCGAAGTGGCGCGCCTCCTCCTTGGTCAGCACGCCCTTGGCCACCAGCTCGCTGGGCTCGCTGACGCGATAGAGATACTCGGCGATCCAGAACAGCAGGTGCAGGTCGCGCAGCCCGCCCTTGCCTTCCTTGACATTGGGCTCGACGACGTAGCGCGAATCGCCCATGCGCTGATGGCGCTGGTCGCGCTCGGCCAGCTTGGCCTCGACGAAGTCGCGACCGTCGCCGGTCAGGAATTTCTGCGTGAAGCCCTTGATCAGCTCGTCGAACAGCTCGCGGTCACCCCACACGTAGCGCGCCTCGAGCAGCGCCGTGCGGATGGTCTGGTCGCGGTCGGCGTAGCGCAGGCTTTCGTCGACCGTGCGGGTGGCGTGGCCGACCTTCAGCCCCATGTCCCACAAGAGATAGAGCATGAACTCGACGATCTGCTCGCCGCGCGGCGTCTGCTTGTAGGGGCGCAGGAACAGGAGATCGATGTCGCTGAGCGGCGCCAGCTCGCCGCGCCCGTAGCCGCCGGTCGCGACGACGCCGAGACGTTCGGCGACGCTGGGGTTGGCGGCCGGATAGATGCGCTGGTCGGCGAAGTCGAAGACCACGCGGATCAGCTGGTCCATCAGGAACGAGGTGGCGGCCAGCACCATGTCGCCATTGTTCTTGAGTGGCCCCGGCTCCTCGAAGCGGCGGCGGATCTCGGCCCGGCCGGTCGCCAGCGCATCGCGCAGGAGCGCCAGCACCGCCTGGCGCGGCGGCTCTCCCCCCGTCGGCAGGTCCTCGACCAGGGTGGCCAGGGCCTCCTCGAGGGCGCGCCGGCGCACGATCGCGCGCCGGTCGGGAATCTGATCGTAGGGCTTGGCCATGGGGCGGGGATACTACAGGGCGAGCCTCGGCCAATACAGCGAGGTTACGGGCATGCTCCTGCGGAGTGTAATGGCACTATAAGTGCGAATACCGGAACCGTCGAGCGGTCGCGCAAGAAGGTGTACCCTGCGCGACATGGGATTGAAGGCCATTGCTGCGCTGCTTGCCTTGGTGCTCTGGATGCCTGTCGCGCCCGCCCAGCAACGGGGCGCGGCACCGGCCCAGCCCGCCACCCCCCTGATCGACCTCAACGCGGCGAGCCGCGACGACCTGATGACCCTCGAGGGCATCGGCGAGGTTCGGGCCGATGCCATAATCCGGGCGCGCCCGTTCAGGGCCAAGACTGAGCTGGTCGAGCGCCGGCTGATCCCGGAATCTCTGTACGAGAAGATCGCCGACAAGGTGATGGCGCGGCCGCCGCCGGCGGCAACCCCGACGCCTCAGACGCGTCCGCCGGCCGGCCAGCAGCGCCGCACCTGATGGCGCTGCCGGCCGAGGCCGCCACGATCTATGCGCTCGGCACGCCCGCCCCGACGCGGGCGCGCCCGGGCGCGCTGGCCGTCCTTCGCCTCAGCGGGCCGCGGGCGAGCGAGGCGCTGAGGGCGCTGACCGGCGGCAGCGCCGGCCGGCTGCCGCCGCCGCGCCGGCTGGTGCTGCGGTCGGTGCGCGATCCGGCGACCGGCGAGATGATCGATCGTGGCCTGGCGGTGTGGTTCGAGGCGCCCAATACCGAGACAGGCGAGACGATGGCCGAGCTGCACCTGCACGGCGGTCGCGCGGTCGTCGGTGCGGCGCTGTCGGCGCTCCACCGCCTGGGCTATTGCCGCCTCGCCGAGCCCGGCGAGTTCACCCGCCGTGCCTTCGAGCACGGCAGGCTCGACCTCACCCAGGCCGAGGCGATCGCCGACCTGGTGGCGGCCGAAACCGACGAGCAGCGCCGCGCCGCGCTGCGCCAGATGGATGGCGCCCTGCACCGCCTGTACGAGGACTGGCGCGGGCAGGGCCTGCGCCTGCTCGCCCATCTCGAGGCGGCGATCGACTTCCCCGACGAGGACCTGCCGGCCGGGCTGGCCGACGAGGTCGCTGGCGGAATCGAGAAGTTCCGGGCCGCGATCGCCGATCACCTCGACGACCGGCGCGGCGAGCGCCTGCGCGAAGGCCTGTCGATCGCCATCATCGGCCCGCCCAACGCCGGCAAGTCGTCGTTGCTCAACCTGCTGGCGCGGCGCGACGCGGCGATCGTGTCCGAAACCGCCGGCACGACCCGCGACGTGATCGAGGTGCATCTCGATCTCGGCGGCTGGCCGGTCGTGCTGGCCGACACAGCGGGCCTGCGGGCCTCCGACGATCCGATCGAGCAGGAGGGCGTGCGCCGCGCCCGGGCCCGCGCCGCCGCCGCCGACCTGCGCGTGCTGGTGCTCGACGCCACGACAGACTGGCGGCACGCCCGTCAGGCGCTGATCGCCGACACGGACCAATGGGATCCCGCGCGCGACATCGTCGTCGTGAACAAGATCGATCTCGTCGATTCGCAGATCGCCGGCTCCCTTCCGTTCTCGGCGACGTCGGGCGCGGGGTTGCCGGATTTGCTGCAGAGCATGCAGCGTTCGGCCGAAGCCCTGATGCAGGAAGGCGCCGGCCAGCCGCCGCTGACGCGCGCCCGCCATCGGGCAGCCCTCGAGGAGTGCCAGGCCTCGCTGGCCCGTGCGCTCGTTGCGCCGGAGGTGGCGCTTGCCGCCGAGGATTTGCGCCTCGCAATGCGCGCGCTCGGCCGCATCACCGGTGTCGTCAGGATCGACGAGCTGCTCGACGTCATCTTCCGTGACTTCTGCATCGGGAAGTGAGCGGTATCAGGTAGCCACCGCGCCCAGGCGCAACTCGGCACGTAGGGCGCTGCCGGGTAGTATGGCGACAAGACGCTTCCTTCTGGGGACCCTGAGCCTGCCATGAATGAAACCGACCTTTGCTTCACGCCGGCGACCGACCTCGTCGATGCGATCCGCGCCAAGAAGCTGTCTGCCGTCGAGATAACGGCCGCCGTGCTGAGGCGCATCGAGCGGCTCGAGCCGCAGCTCAACGCCTTCGCCTACCTGGCGGCCGACGAAGCGATGGATGCCGCGCAAGCCGCCGATCGCGCGCTCGCCAGGGGCGAGCCGATGGGGCCGCTGCACGGCGTGCCGGTGACCATCAAGGATCACGAGGCGGTGCGCGGCATGCAGCTCGAGTACGGCACGCATCTGCGGCGCGGCGAGGTGGCGACGGCCGACAACGCGATGGTCGCGCGGCTGCGTGCGGGGGGCGCCATCATCCTCGGCAAGACGTCGACGCCGGAGTTCGGCTGGATGGGCGTCAGCAACTCGCCGCTCACCGGCATCACGCACAATCCATGGAAGCATGGCTACAACGCCGGTGCCTCGTCGGCGGGCGCCGGCGCCGGGGCGGCGGCCGGCTACGGGCCGTTGCACCAGGGCAGCGACGGCGCGGGATCGATCCGCATGCCGGCGCATTTCAGCGGCGTCTTCGGCCTGAAGCCGACCTACGGCCGCGTGCCGCAATCGCCGGTCGCCGCCAGCGACTTCACCGTGCATCTCGGGCCGCTCACGCGCACCGTCGCCGACGCGGCGCTTATGCTGAGGACCATGGCCGGCCCGCATCCCGACGATCACACCAGCCTGGAGGCCCAGCCCGCCGACTATCCGCGTCGTCTGGGCGAACGGCCGCGCGCGCCGCGCCTCGCCTACAGTCCCGATCTCGATCATGCGCGCGTCGATTCCGAGGTCGCCACCCTGGTGCGCCAGGCAGTCGAGGCGTTCGAGCGTGACCTCGGCCTGACGGTCGAGCAGGTCAGGACGCCCTGGGGACCGAAGGGTCCGCCGCTGGCCCGCTTCTTCTGGCCGGCGCATTTCATGCGTCACTTCGATCGGCTCCCCGAGTTCCGCGACCGCATGGATCCGGGATTCGTCGCCTGCATGGAGGCCGGGCAGCACGTCACGATGGCCGACTACCAGAAGACGCGACTGGTGAAGTACGCCTATTGCGGCGAGATCCACCATTTCTTCGACGACTGGGATTTCCTCCTGACGCCAGCGGTGTCGGTCCCCGCGTTTCCGGCGACGCTGCTGCAGCCGCCGCACTGGCCGCAGCATCCGTGGGACTGGCTGTCGTGGGCAGAGTTCTCCTATCCCTTCAACCTCTCGGGCAATCCGGCGGCATCGATGCCGTGCGGGTTCACGACGGACGGCCTGCCGGTCGGCCTGCAGATCGTCGGCCGGCGCTTCGACGATCTCGGCGTGCTGCAGATGTCGGCCGCGTTCGAGGCGGCGCGGCCATGGGCCGGCAAGCGGCCGCCGCTGGATTGAAGCGAGGAAGCCGCACGGGCTCGAGGCGACAGCGAGAGCGCACTCCCGTCGAACGAGCGACCCCACAACCTCATGCTGAGGAGCGAGCGCAGCGAGCGTCTCGAAGCATGGGCAACCGGCACCGAGCCTGATCTACATCCTTCGAGACACCGCGCTTGGCGCGGCTCCTCAGGATGAGGTCGTACTGGTCGCTCCAGCTGGCGCGGCAGCTGGAGTACTCAGCCGAGTACTCGCCTCGTCTACTCCATCCGGTCGAGCAGCGTGGGCAGCACCTTGTCGAGGGTGATCGGGTAGCTGCGCACGCGCGCGCCGCAGGCGTTGTAGACGGCATTGGCGATAGCCGCGCCGGCACCGCAGATGCCGAGCTCGCCGACGCCCTTCGATCCCAGCACATTGGCGTGCGGGTCGAGCTCGTCGAGCAGGATGGCGTCGACATCCGGCACGTCGGCATGGACGGGGACGTGATAGCTGGCGAGGTCCCGGGTGATGAAGGCGCCGAAGCGCGGATCGACCACCGCCTCCTCCTCCAGTGCCGCGCCGACACCCCAGATCATGCCGCCGATCAGCTGCGAGCGCGCCGTCTTGGCGTTGAGGATGCGGCCCGCGGAGAACACGCCCAGCATGCGGCGCAGGCGCACCTCGCCGGTCGTCTCGTCGACGCCGACCTCGGCAAAGTGCGCGCCGTAGGCGAACTGCGAGTATTTCTTGTAGTCCTCGCCCGGCGTCACGTGGCCCTCGGCCGAGAGGCCCTGCGCGCCTTCCCCCGCGGCCAGCCTTGCCTTGAGCTTGGTGCACGCGTCGTGGAGCGCGGCGCCGCAGCTCGATGCGCCGAACGAACCGCCCGAGCCCGGCGTGTCGGGATAGCCGCTGTGGCCGAGCCTCACCTCGATGTTCTCGACCGGCAGGCCCAGCACCTCGGCGGCAATCTGGGCGAGCACCGTGTAGGAGCCGGTACCGATGTCGGTCATGTCCATCTCGACAACGGCGCGGCGCGCCGACTTCAGGGTGACGCGCGCGCTCGCCTTGCGAAGGAAGTTGCCGCGGATCGCCGCAGCCATCCCCATGCCGACCAGCCACCGGCCGTCGCGTGTGGTGCCCGGCTGCTTGCGGCGCCTGTCCCAGCCGAAGCGCCTGGCACCCTCGGTCAGGCAGGGAACCAGCGCGCGGGTCGAGAACGGCACCCTCTTCTCGGGGTCTTGCTCCGGCTCGTTCCTGAGGCGAAGCGCGATCGGGTCCATGTCGAGAGCGACGGCGAGCTCGTCCATCGCCTGCTCGAGCGCCAGCAGGCCGATCGCCTCGCCCGGCGCGCGCATCGAATCGGGCACCGGCAGGTCGAGGGTCGCGATCCGCTGGCTGGTCAGGCGGTTGGGCGCCGCATAGAGCGAGCGGGTCGCGTTGACGATCGGCTCGGAGAACTCGTCGGCCCGCGCGCTCTGGCTCAACGATTGATGGGCGATCGAGGTCAGGGTGCCGTCGGCATCGGCGCCGAGGCGCACGCGCTGGATCGACGCCGGCCGATGTGTGGTGACGTGGAACATCTGCTGCCGGGTGAGCACGATGCGCACCGGGCGCCCGAGCTCGCGCGCGGCAAGGGCCGCCAGGATGGCGTCGGCATGGACCGGCAGCTTGCCGCCGAAGCCGCCGCCGACGTACTCGGAGATCACCTCGACGTGGTCAGGCTCGAGCAGCAGCGTGTCGGCGATCGACTTGTGCGCGCTCTCGATCAGCTGCAACGAGCTCCACACCGTGAGCTTGCCGTTCTGCCACGAGGCCAGGCTCGCATGCGGCTCCATCATGGCGTGGCACTGATACGGCGTCGTGTATATCGCATCGATGCGCGTGCGGGCCGCGTCGAAGGCCGCGTCGACGGCGCCGATGTGGCTGTCGGAGGACTCGCCTTCGCTGGCCTTCAGCGGGTCGTAGGCGTCACGGCTTGCGTCACCAAGCTCGAAGACGCCGGCGCTCTTCTCGTACACGACTGTGACCGAGTCGGCGGCGGCGCGTGCGGCCTCCGGCGTCTCGGCGACGACCAGCGCCACCGGAGCGCCGAAATGCTGCACCTCGTCGCTGGCGAGCTGCGGCTTGGGGCGGGCATGGCGATCGTCGGCCCGGGCCTGGAAAGGGGCCTGGCGAGGTGCATTCTCGTGCGTCATCACCATCAGCACACCGAGTGTGTTGCGGGCGGTCGTGCTCTCGATGCTGGTGATGCGGCCACGCGCGATGGTTGCCGTCACGATCGCGCCGTGGGCCATGTCGGGCGCGCGCTTGTCGGCGGCGTAGGCAGCAGCGCCGGTTATCTTGGCGCGGCCGTCGATGCGGTCGATCCCCTGGCCGATGATGGAATCCATGGTCAACCTCCGCGGGCCGCGAGATCGGTCAAGGTGCGCGCGATCAGGCGCCGGGCAAGGTCGATCTTGAACTGGTTGCCGGGTTGGGGTTCGGCACCGGCGACAGCGGCCCGTGCGGCCGCCTCGAAGGAAGCGCCGCTCGCCGGCGCGCCGACCAGCGCGCGTTCCGCGGCACGCGGTTGCCACGGCTTGTGCGCCACGCCACCCAGGGCCAGTCGCACGTCGCGGACCGTCCTGCTGCTACAATCCAGGATTGCAGCGACCGAGACTACCGCGAAGGCAAAGGAGGCGCGGTCGCGCACCTTGCGATAGGCCTGCTTGCCGCGCGCCGGCGGCGGCAGGATGATCGCGCTGATCAGCTCGCCGGGTGCCAGCGATGTATCGTGGTCCGGCGTCTCGTCGGGCAGCCGATGCAGCGCGCAGATCGGCAGGGTGCGCACGACGCCGGACGGCGCATGCACCTCGATCTCCGCCTGCAGCGCCGTCAAGGCTACCGCCATGTCGGATGGATGCACCGCGATGCAGTCACGGCTGGCGCCCAGGATGGCGTGCAGGCGGGAGTAGCCGCCGATCGCCGAGCAGCCGCTGCCGGGCTGGCGTTTGTTGCATGGCATGAAGACATCGTAGAAATAGGGACAGCGGGTGCGCTGCATCAGGTTGCCGCCGGCCGTCGCCTGGTTGCGCAACTGTGCGGAAGCGCCGTTCAGCAGTGCCTCGGCGAGGACCGGATAGGCTTCGCGGATGCGGTTGTCGCTTGCGATGTCGGTGTTGCTCACCAGCGCGCCGATGCGCAACCCGCCCTCCGCGGTGGCGCCGAAGTCGCGCAACGGCAGGGCGGAAATGTCGACCAGGCTGGTCGGCCGCTCGACGTCGACCTTCATCAGATCCAGAAGGTTGGTGCCGCCGGCGATGAACTTGCCGCCGAGTTGGCTCGCCGCCAGCGTCGCGGCCGCGATGCTGGTCGGACGCTCGAAGGTGAACGGTCTCATCCTGCGTGTCCTTGGCGGCTGTCGAGGATTGCGGCGACGATGTTGGGGTAGGCGGAGCAGCGACAGATGTTGCCGCTCATGCGTTCGCGGACCTCGACGGCGTCGAGCGACGGCGTTGCGGCGACGTTGGCCATGGCAGCGGATGGCACGCCATGCTCGATTTCCCGGAACATGCCGACCGCCGAGCAGATCTGGCCGGGAGTGCAGAAGCCGCACTGCAGCCCGTCGTGCGTCCAGAAGGCCTGTTGCAGCGGATGCAGTGTCTCACTCTCGCCCAGGCCTTCGATGGTGACAATCTCGTCGCCGTGACGCATCGCGACTAGCGACAGGCAGGCATTCATGCGCGCGCCATTGACCAGGACGGTGCACGCGCCGCATTGGCCGTGATCGCAGCCTTTCTTGCTCCCGGTCAGTCCGAGGTGGTCGCGCAGGGTATCGAGCAGCGTCGTCCTCGGATCGACAGTGAGCTCGTGCTTCTGGCCGTTGATCGTGAGCCGTGTCGTCGGCCAGGCGGCGGAGGAAATCGGGTGGCTCTGGGGCATGATGGCGGGTGCCTTGGTTTGGGCCTGTGACTTGCGGCCGCAGACGCCAGGACTGATGTCACCCGGGCAAACAGCGGGTGATGGCGGCGGATGATCACGAAGAGTGGTCTCGACGGTTCGACAACGACAGACGGCGCAGCGCGTTGCATTCTCCGCCGTCGGGATCGCCACTGAGGAAGCGCGCGGTGGGGCAGGAATGGACGATCCAGCAGAGGGAGCGGCGCGAGATGACGAGGATTCTGCTGACGCGGCACGGGCATGTCGAAGGCATCCGGCCGGAGCGATTTCGCGGCCGTGCCGAGCTGCCGTTGACGGCGCAGGGAATGGCCGAGGCCGAGGCGCTGGCGGCGCGGATAGCGCGACACTGGAAGCCCGCCAAGGTCTACACCAGTGCCCTGCAGCGGTGCGTGCTGACGGGAGGGGCGATTGCCGGCGCGGTGGGTGTGGCGACCGAGGCGCTCGCCGGTCTGATGGATATTGACTATGGCGCGTGGCAGATGCGGACCCACGAGGAGATCGAGAAGGAGGCGCCGGAAGCCTATCGGCTGTGGCGGACGGCGCCGCAGCGCGTGCGGTTCCCCGGCGGAGAGTCGCTACAGGATGTGGTGGCGCGAACGGCCGACGTGCTGCGCCTGGTTCTCGCGCGGCATGCCGGCGACACGGTCGTGCTGGTCGGTCACGACAGCGTCAACCGGGCGATCCTGATGCAGCTTCTCGACATGCCGCTGACGGCCTATGCCCGGCTCGTCCAGGATCCGTGCACCCTTAACGAGATCGAGGTCTCTTCTGGCGGTGACGTTCGAATTCAGCGGATCAACGACACCAGCCATCTTGGTTAGGCGGTCGGCCCGAGCCAGTCCTCGTGCAGGCTTCGGGATCCCTTCGGTCGGAGAAGTTGGCCGAACGGGAGGAAGGCCCGACCGGGTGATGGCGCAAATAAAGCTGCAGGCGGGCGAGCAATCTCCGGGAGAGTCCGCTATGCGGAATTGGAGATGAAGCCGAGGAGCCATTGAGGTCCGAGCCTTGACCGGCGGGCCGGCATCTTGGAGAGAGGCACGCCATGGCGACCTTTTCCTATGACGTGATCGTTGTCGGTGGCGGACACGCGGGCTGCGAGGCCGCTGCCGCTGCCGCGCGGCTGGGCGCTCGGACGCTGCTGTTGACCCATCAGCTCGACACGATCGGCGAGATGTCCTGTAACCCCGCGATCGGGGGGCTCGGGAAGGGACACCTTGTCCGGGAGATCGATGCCCTGGATGGCGTCATGGGGCGGGCTATCGATCGCGCGGGCATCCAGTTTCGCACCCTCAATCTGTCCAAGGGTCCGGCGGTGCGGGGCCCGCGTGCACAGGCCGACAGGAAGCTTTATCGGCAGGCCATGCAGGACCTGCTCGCGGAGCAGCCGAACCTCGAGACCCGCGCGGATGGTGTTGCAGACATAGTCGTCGATACGCGGGGAAGTTGTGCCGGTGTCGTCACAGAGTCGGGTGCGCGCATCGGCGCCGGCCGTGTGATCCTGACGACGGGCACGTTCTTGCGCGGCCTGATCCATCTTGGCGAGATGACCATTCCAGCCGGTCGGGCGCGTGGACAGCGCGGAGGTTTGCCAGGAGACCTTGCTTCCGACTCCGTCGAGGAGCCATCGACAGCCCTGGCGTATCGCCTGCGCTCGATGGGGTTTGCGCTTGGCAGGTTGAAGACGGGGACGCCAGCGCGCCTGGATGGGCGGACAATCGACTTCGGCGCGCTCGAGCGCCAGGAGGGTGACGACCCTCCGGTGCCCTTCTCGTACCTGACGGAACGCATCACGACCCCGCAGATCGCCTGCCATATCACCGCGACGACGGCCGCCACCCACGAACTCATCCAGGCGAATTTGAAACGATCGCCGCTGTACTCGGGCCAGATTTCCGGGGTCGGGCCGCGCTACTGTCCTTCGATCGAGGACAAGGTGGTACGATTTGGGCATCGGGACCGCCATCAGATCTTTCTCGAGCCGGAGGGGCTCGACGATCCGACGGTCTATCCCAACGGCGTTTCCACCTCGCTGCCGCGGGACGTGCAGCTCGCCCTGCTCAAGACCATTCCGGGGCTGGAGCAAGCGGTCATGCTGCGTCCGGGCTATGCCATCGAGTACGACCATATCGACCCGAGGGAACTTCGTCCGACACTCGAGACCCGCCGCATCCCGGGCCTGTACATGGCCGGTCAGATCAATGGAACGACGGGTTACGAGGAAGCGGCAGCCCAGGGCCTGATAGCCGGGTTGAACGCCGCCTTGACTGAACGGTTCGTTGTCGACCGGGCGGACGGCTATCTGGGCGTCCTGGTCGACGACCTGGTGAGCCTTGGCGTGACAGTATCGGCTGTGGCTGAGGGCGGATAACGCGGATCAACGCCTGACGCCGAGGGGCCTCGCCATAGGCTGCGTCGGCAGCGAGCGCGCGCGAGTGTTTCACGTGAAACAGGAGGCGCTGGCAAGTGCCAGAGATCTGGCCGCCAATCTCAAGCTCAGTCCGTCCATGCTGGCCAAGCGTGGCATCGCTATCAATCAGGACGGCGTTCCGCGCTCCGCGCTGGATCTCCTTGCCTACCCAGACATCGCCTGGGATAGGCTTTTGGACCTCTGGCCCACCCTGGGCCGAGTTCCACAGAGTGTTATCGAACAACTGACGATCGACGCGCGATACGAAGGCTATCTCGGCCGCCAGCGGACGGATATCGCTGCCTACCGGAAGGACGAAGCCTTGGCCCTGCCGGAGGACCTCGACTACGGCGCCATCGGTGGCCTGTCGAACGAGGTCAAACAGAAACTCCAGGCGCACAGACCCATCACGCTGGGTCAGGCAGGTCGAATCTCGGGTGTTACGCCCGCTGCCCTGGTGGCCCTCCTGAAGCATGTCCGACGGCGTGTGGCGTAGCGAGGGACGGGGTCAGGTTTCGCTGACGTCAGAATCGATCCTACCCATTGTCGCGTGCCCTATAAGGTCACTATAGGATAGTGCCACGGGTGCCGCTGGTGCATTCCAGAAATCCCTTCCTGTCGTGGGTGCAGTTCAGTGATCGGACATTGGCCCCGCGCGATACCATTCATGGTGTTCCATGACTGAGCAGCCAGGGCGACTTGCGTTCGTCCAGCGAATGGCAGACTTGGGTATCGACGTTTCACGTGAAACATCCGACAGACTGCAAATCCTGGTCGACGCCCTGGGGCGCTGGCAGGACAAGATCAATCTGGTCAGTCGCACAACTCTCGCCGATGTCTGGAATCGGCACGTCTTTGACTCCGCCCAGCTCCTGCCGCTGATCCCGTCACACGTTGTTAGTCTTCTCGACCTGGGCAGTGGCGCCGGCTTCCCGGGCCTTGTTCTTGCCGCCCTGGCCCCACAGCTCCAGGTCACCCTCGTCGAATCCGACGCCCGCAAGGCCGCCTTCCTCGGCGAGGCGTCCCGTCTGATGGCCCTGGCGACCATGCCGTCCATCCGCATTGGCCGAATTGAAGCGATTTCGTCGATTCAGCCGGACGTCATCACGGCTCGCGCCCTGGCACCCTTGGACCAACTTCTGACGTGGGCGGCCCGCCATCGCGGCGATACCACTATTTGCCTTTTCCACAAGGGCAAAGGGTGGCGGGTCGAGTTGACCGGGGCCATGAAGAACTGGGACATTCCTGTCCAACCCTCCAACAGCCAGACAGACCTTGACGCCGTCATCCTTCGAATCGGCCGATTTTCCTCCCGACAAGCCGGAGTCCCCTAGCTCTGCCACGGGACCGCAGATCTTTGCGATCGCCAACCAAAAAGGCGGCGTGGGCAAGACGACAACGGCCACCAACCTTGCCACCGCCCTGGCGGCGGTGGGAGAGGCCGTTCTGATGATCGACCTCGATCCGCAAGGCAATGCGTCGACTGGGTTGGGACTTGGCCGGAGTGAGCGCTCACCCGGAACGTATGAATTTCTTCTCGGGCTGGCTCCTCTCGATGCCTGCGTCCGGCCCACGCAGATTCCCAACCTGTCGGTGATGCCGGCATCGGTGGCCCTGGCTGGCGCCGAGATCGAGCTGATCGACGTCGAGCGCCGCGAGCACCGCCTTCTCGAATCTCTCTCGGCACCGGAGAGCCATGCCCGGTCGCGCTGGACGACCATCCTTATCGACTGCCCTCCGTCCCTCGGGCTCGTGACGCTGAATGCCCTGGTGGCTGCCGACGCCGTGCTGGTCCCCCTGCAGGCCGAGTTCCTCGCGCTGGAAGGGATCGGCGCCTTGTCCAACACGGTCGAACGAGTCAAGAAGAGACTCAACCCCAAGCTGCATATCGTCGGCGTCGTGCTGACCATGGTCGATCGTCGCATGACGCTCAGCCAACAGGTCGAAGCCGACGTTCGTCGACATTTTGGCGATCTCGTCTTCGGAACAACCATCCCGCGCAACGTGCGTATCGCTGAAGCACCCTCTCACGGCATGCCCGTGCTGATCTACGACAGCGCTTGCGCCGGCGCCCAGGCCTATATCCTGCTGGCGAGCGAGTTCATCCGCCGTCGTCGAACCGCCACCGAAGCACCGCCAGCCATGGTGTCCCATGAGTCAGCCTCCTAAGGCGCGCGGCCTTGGCCGCGGCCTCTCCGCCTTGCTGGGTGACGACGACGTCGCAACCGCCGTCGCCCCCGCGCCCGCTCAACCCACACGCGATTCGGTGACGGAGGCGCGTGCCTCGGCCTTTGTGTCCGCGCGGCCGCCGGCCACCTTGCCGATCGGCCAGCTCAGACCCGGCAAGATGCAGCCTCGCACCAGCTTCGAAGGCATCGAGGTCCTGGTCGACTCGATCAAGGCGTTCGGCCTGCTGCAACCGATCCTTGTGCGTCCGGCGAGCGGTCAGCCCGACAGTTTCGAGATCGTTGCCGGGGAACGCCGCTGGCGGGCTGCCCAGAAGGCACAGCTGCACGAGGTGCCGGTCGTCGTCCGCACCATGGGTGACCTGGATGCGCTGCAGCTCGGCCTGATCGAGAACCTGCAGCGCACCGACCTGTCGGCCATAGACGAGGCCAGGGGCTATCGCCGCCTGATGGTCGAGTACTCGCAGACCCAGGAGGACGTTGCCAAGGTCGTTGGTAAAAGCCGTCCTCACGTTGCCAACACGTTGCGACTGCTCGAGCTGCCGGCGCCCATCCAGGAGATGGTGCAGCGCGGCGAGCTGTCGGCCGGGCAGGCGAGGACCCTGATCGGGGTTCCCGACGCCCTGGCGCTGGCCAAACGCGCCAGCGAGGAGAAGCTGTCGGTGCGCGAGCTCGAGCGCCTGCGCGGCGAGGCTGCCGCGAGCCCATCCAAAGCCAGGGCGCGCGCGGGCAAGGCTCCATCGGGCGGTGGCCCCAAGAGCGCCGACACGCGGGCACTGGAGCGCCGCATCGAGGAAGCGCTGGGCCTCAAGGCCGACCTGCGGCTGCGCGGCCTCGGCGAGCAGAGCGTGCTGACCCTCGAGATTCGAGACTTCGACCAGCTCGACTCGGTCGTCGACAAGCTGACCAGACGGTAGCGGGGCAGCGATTGCCGGCGGCCGTCAGGCGCCTTTCGAGCCCGCGAGCTCGCGGGCGACGCGTTTCCATTCGGAGGCCACCTGGGCGATGCTGGCGGAGTCCGCCGATTGCTCGAGAGTGGCCGCAAGATCGCCGAGGCGGGTCGCGCCGGCGGCGCGAGCGGCTCCCTTGAGCTTGTGCGCCAGCTCGGCGACCCGCTCGGGGGAGCCCGCTGAGCCGACGATATCGGCGACGAGCTCGCCGCCGGCGGCGGCGAAGCGGGCCAGTACGCGGTCAATCGCCGCCTCGTTGTCCCCGAACATCTGGCGGATGACGGCGCGATCAAGAGCCCGCTCCTGTGCCGTGCTCGCCGACGCGATCGACCCCGCCGGCGCAGGCTCGGTCATCCAGCGTTCGATGGCCTCACGCAGACCGCCCAGGGTGAGCGGCTTCGTCAGGTAGCCGTCCATGCCGGCCGCCAGGCAGCGATCGGCTTCGCCCTTCAGCGCATTGGCGGTGAGCGCCACGATCGGGATCCGCTGCCCCTCCTGGCCTGCCGTCTCCTCGGCACGGATCTGGCGCGTCAGCTCGAAGCCGTCCATGTCCGGCATGTGGATGTCGGTCAGGATCAGCGCGTAAGGCTGGTTGCGCCATTTGGTCAGCGCCTCGAGTCCGCTGGCGGCAGTCTCGACCGGCACGCCGAGGATCTCGAGCTGCCCGGTCAGCACCTCCAGGTTGATCGGGTAGTCGTCGACCGCAAGGACGCGGCCGGCGATGGTTCCGCTCGGCGGCGCCGGTCGCGGGCAGCGCTCGACCACGGGCTCGGTAGAAATGGCGAGGTCCAGCGCAACCTTGAATGTCGAGCCCTTGCCGGGCGCGCTGTGCACCGAGACCTCACCGCCCATCAGCTCGGCAAGCCGGCGCACAATCGACAGGCCAAGGCCGGTGCCGCCGTAGCGTCGCGTGGTCGAGCTGTCGACCTGGGAGAATGGCCGGAACAGGCGCTCCGTCTCCGCCGCCGTCATGCCGATTCCCGAATCGGCGACGGCAAGCGTCAGCCGAACGCGGCCGTCGCGCACCGGTTGGGCCTTGGCGGAGACGCGAATGTCGCCCACGTCGGTGAACTTGATGGCGTTGCCGATCAGGTTGAACAGGATCTGGCGAACACGCGTCGAATCGCCCTGCAACAGATCCGGCGTGCCCGGCGCGACCAAGGTGGAGATCGACAGCCCCTTCTGCTCGGCCTGCACCGACAGCGTCTCGCAGGTGCCCTCGATCAGCGCGCGCAGCTGGAAGGGGGCCCGCTCGAGCTCCATGCGACCGGCCTCGATCTTCGAGAAGTCGAGCACGTCCTCGATGATGCGCAGCAAGGCGGCGGCCGAGGTCCGGACCGTGCGAACCAGCCGTTTCTGGCGCGCGTTGAGAGTCTCGCGCTCGAGCAGCTCGGCGGTGCCGACGACGCCGTTCATCGGCGTGCGTATCTCGTGGCTGATCGTCGCCAGGAAAGTCGACTTTGCCTGGTTGGCGGCCTGCGCCGCATCGCGCGCCTGCTCCAGCTCGGTCTGCCGTTGCTTGAGTTCCGTGATGTCGCGGTAAATCCCCAAGGTTCGCCCGTCGGCGAGCGGACGGAAGGTGAACTCGACGTGGCGTCCTGAGGGGACACGTCGCTCGAAGTGGCTGCCTTGCGGGCTCAGCACGCGCGCCAGCCGTTCCTCGGTCGAGAGAACGCGGCCGTTCACCACGACCTGGTCGCCCTGCGAGATCTGGTCGCGCAGGATGTCGGCGAGCCGCGTGCCGCTCTTCAGGGAAGCCAAGCCGAACATCTCGGGCACCGACTTGTTGACGTAGAGGATCCGGTGTTCCGCATCGACCAGGCCGATGCCGTCGGACATGTTGTCGAGCACGTCGTTCAGCAAGCGCTGGGCGTCGGCGGCCGCGTCGCGCGCCCGCTCGGCGTCGAGCCGCGCCGCCTCGGCCGCATCCTTCTCGCGCGCGAGCGCTTCCTGGTCGCGCCGTTCGTCGGTGATGTCTCGATACACGCCCAGCGTGTATCCATCGCCGAGCGGCTTGAAGTTGAACTCGATGTGCCGCCCGGAGTTCAGCCTGCGCTCCGATCGGCTTCCGCGTGGGTCGAAGACGCGGGCGATGCGTTGCTCGAAGGTAAGCGGCACGCCGTCGTCGCCGAGATGGACGTCGCCCGCGGCCATCTGGGCACGTACCGTCTCGTCGACCGTCATGCCGCGGCGCAGGGCCCCCCGCGGCAGGTCGAGATCCGACGACCTGACGTTGCCGTTGGCGTAGACAATGTGGTGATCCGAGGCGATCAGGGCGACGCCGATCGGCAGGGCCTTGAGCACGTCCACCAGTAGACGTCGTCCGCGATCGACCTCGTTGCGTGTCCGCTCGAGCTCGGCCTCGCGGCGGCGAAGCTCGGAAATGTCGCGATAGAGCGCCAGGGTGCGGCCGTCGCCCAGCGGCCTGTAGGCGACCTCGATGTAGGTCCCGGAGGACAGCTGCATCTCGGAGCGATAGCCCTTCGGATCGAGCAACCAGGCGACACGCTCCTCGATGGACAGTCGCGGGCGGTCATCCGCCGCCGGCGGCCGATCGGCGAGTTGCCGGCGCAGAAGATCGGCGAGCGTGACGTCGGGATGCCAGGGCTCGCCGGTGGCGACCAGAATCTCGTCTCTCACTGCCTTGTTGGCATAGACGAACCTGCCTTCGACATCGATCAGGGCGACCCCGTCCTGCATGGCGTCGAGCACGGTGCGCGACGTGCCTAGCTCGGCCCTCGCCTGTGCCGTGCCGCGTCGAGCTTCGGCAAGAGCCCGCTCGCTCGCCGCCAGCGCCTCGCGCGTGGCCGTCAGTTGCTGGCGCAAAGCCTCCAGCTCGTTGGTCGCGGTCGATGGGTTGGACATGTTTCAACATAATGTCCCGACGGTTTCAGCCGCGTAGCGCGGCGATCGGGAATTGTTTCGTGGGTTTCGCGAGGCGCCGCTGCCCGGGTCCAGACCAGGTCCTGGCCGATCACGCAACGCATGAAACAAACTGCGCCGCTGGCGCAGTCATCGGGAAACCGGAGCCCCGCATGCTGCCATCATCGCCGAGCGGCAGTGTGCCGCCGGCACCAGAGGGGGCCGACGATGAACAGCACGATCCGCGAGCTGGAACCCAGGGAGCTCCAAGCCGTCATCGGCGGGGCCTTGTACGGTGTCACGGCGACGGCCTTTCGGCTGCCCGGCCGCGCCCCGGCCGACAGCGCCGTCATGGCGGCGGTTGGTGGTCTGGCGGACCCGGCGTCCCTGCGGCGCGCGTCGTGAGCGCTCCGGTCGCACGGCCACCGCTGTTCCGGCCGGAGGTGGCCGAGCGGACCTGGGAGCTCCTCGCCTCGCGCGGCCTGATGCCCAAGGCGCCGACATTTACCTTGGCGGTCATCGCCATCCTGTTGCTGGTGTTCGCCGGCTTCGGCGCCTTCCTGGCGCGCGGCGTCATTCCCCGCGTCGAGACGGCATCCGGTTACCTCGAGCCGGCCAGCGGCGTCGCCCGCGTGCGCGCGCCGCGCCAGGGCATCGTCGGCACGGTCCATGTGAAGGACGGCCAGGTGGTCGCCCGCGGCGACGTTCTGGTCACCCTGCAGTCGGGCCAGACGACCGAATCGGGCGCCACCGCCGAGGCCGAGATCGCCGTCCAGCTGCGCAGCCAGCGCGGCGATCTGGACGCCCAGCTGGTGCGCGAGGCGGAGTGGCGCGTCAACGAGGAGCGCCGCCTCAAGGCGACCGTCGACGAGCTCGTGCACGACCTCGAGCTGCTCGAGCGCAACATCGAGACGCAGCAGAAGCAGGCTTCCCTCGCGCAGATCCAGGTCGATCGCATCCGCGAGCTGGTGGCACGCGGCACCGTCTCGCTCGACGAGATGCAGCGCCGGGAGATCGCCGCGCTCGGGCAGCGGCTTGCCGTGCAGTCGGCGGAGCGCGAGCAGGCCGGAAAGCGCGCCCAGCTCGTGCAGGCGCGCATCGCGCTCGAGCAGCTGCCGACGATGGCCAGCGAGCGCCAGCGCACGCTGCGCGAGGCGCTGGCCAACGTCCAGCAGCGGCTGATCGAGCTCGAGGCGCGCCGCGCCGTCATCGTGCGCGCCCCGACCGGCGGCCGCGTCGCGGCCATCCCGGCGCTGGCCGGGGCGGCGGTCGAGAGCGGCGGCCTGATCGCCACCATCGTGCCCGACGGTGCCGACCTCCATGCGCGGGTGTTCGTTCCGACCCGCGCGATCGCCAAGATCCATCGCGAGCAGAAGGTGGCGATCCGCTACGAAGCCTTCCCCTACCAGAAGTACGGGACCTTCAAGGGACGCGTCGTCGGCATGTCGGACTCGGTCCTGTTGCCGCAAGAGGTCGAGAAGATCTCGCCGGTGCGTCTCTCCGAGCCGGCCTACATGCTCGAGGTCGCGATCGAGCGCCAGAGCGTGACCCTGGGTGAGGAACGCCAGGCGCCGCTGCGGCCGGACATGATCCTGACGGCGATCATCGAGGTCGACCGCCGGCCGCTTCTCACCTGGGTCGCCGACAGCGTGTTCGGCGTGTCCCAGAACTGACCAAGCATCGACCAAACACCCATTCGAGGCCCGACCCATGCTGCCCCGCTACCGCTACCTCCCCCTGGTGCGCCAGGCCGAAGCCACCGAGTGCGCCCATGCCTGCCTGGCGATGATCGCCGGTTGGCATGGCCATCAGATCGATCTCGTGTCGATGCGGTTGCACCATGCGGCGTCGGCCAACGGCACCAGCCTGCACACGCTGGCCCAGCTGGCCGAGCAGTTCTCGCTGCGCGCCCGGGCGCTGCGTCTCGAGCCGGGGGACCTCGGCCGCCTTGCCCTTCCCGCCATCCTGCACTGGGACATGAACCACTTCGTCGTCCTGAAGTCGGTGGGCCGGCGTGGCGTCATCCTGCACGATCCGGCGCGCGGCGTCGTCAGGCTGTCGCTGCAGGAGGTAGGCCAGCACTTCACCGGGGTTGCGATGGAGTTCTCGCCGACCGAGAGCTTCAAGCCGATCCGCCAGGAGCGCCGCCTGCCGCTGTGGACCCTGTTCCGCGGCGCCGGCGGGCTCTCCGGCCAGGCGGTCCAGATCCTGCTGCTGTCACTGTTCTTCGAGGTCTTCCTGCTGCTGTCGCCGTGGTACCTGCAGATCGCCGTCGACAACGTCATCCCGAGCGGCGACACCCAGCTCCTTCTGGCGCTGGCCGGCGGGTTCGCCGTCGTCGCCCTGTTCCGGCTGCTCACCGAGCTGGCGCGCACCAGCCTGCTGGTCTACGTCCAGAGCCGTCTCGACCTCGCCTTGTCGAGCCGCCTGCTGGCGCACATGCTGCGCCTGCCGCTCGCTTTCTTTGCCAAGCGCGACGACGGCGACATCATCTCGCGTTTCCATTCGCTCGAGCCGATTCGCCAGCTCCTGGCCGAAGGCCTGCTGCTGGCGGTGATCGACGGCGTGCTGGCCCTGGGAACGTTGACGCTGATGATCATCATCAGCCCACTGCTCGCCGCCGTGGCGGTGGGCGCGCTGGTCCTCTACGCAATCGTGCGCATCGGCTTCTACATGCCGCTCTACCGGCGTGGCGAGGACGTCGTGCGCGCCGAGGCGGCCTGCACCACGCACCTGATCGAGACCGTGCGGTCCGTTCAGGCGGTCAAGCTGTTCAATGCGGAGGCCGATCGCGAGGCGCAGTACGTCAACCGCACGGCCGAGGCGGTGCACAGCCGTGCGGCCCAGCAGCGGATGGGTGCCGCGTTCAAGTCGTCGCGTGACGCCATCTTCGCCATCGAGCAGGTGGCGTTCATCGCCATCGCCGCCTGGCTGGCGCTGCGCGGTGAGCTGACGATCGGCGTGCTCTACGCCATCCTCGCCTACAAGTCGCAGTTCGAGACCGCCGGCGCGCACATCATCGAGAAGGCCATCGAGTTCCGCATGCTGCGCCTGCATCTCGACCGCATCTCCGACATCGCCATGACCGACCAGGAGCGCGCCTACGCCAACACGGTGACGGAGCGCCCGCCGATCGACGGACGCATCGAGCTGTCGCGCGTGAGCTACCGCTACTCCGACAGCGAGCCGCTGATCCTCAACGACCTGTCGCTCTCGATCGAGCCCGGCGAGTGCGTTGCCATCACCGGCCCGTCGGGCTGCGGCAAGACCACGCTGCTCAAGGTCATGCTGGGCCTGTTCGAGCCAACCTCGGGCGAGGTGCGGGTCGACGGCGTCGCCCTGCCGGTGTTCGGCGAGCGCGCCTATCGAAAGCAGATCGCGACGGTGATGCAGGACGACCAGCTCCTCAGCGGATCGATCCTGCACAACATCTGCTTCTTCGACGAGAACGCCGATCCGGCGTTCGCCGCCGAATGCGCCCGGCTGGCGTGCGTGCACGAGGACATCATGCGCATGCCGATGGGCTACCGCACGCCGGTCGGCAGCCTGGGCAGCACCCTGTCGGCCGGGCAGCGCCAGCGCGTGCTGCTCGCGCGCGCCCTGTACCGCAGGCCGCGCATCCTGGTGATCGACGAGGGCACGGCCAATCTCGACGTCGAGCTCGAGCGGCGCATCAACGAGATGCTGCGCGGCCTGCCGATCACGCGCATCCATGTCGCCCACCGGCCGCAGACGATTGCGCTCGCCGACCGGATCATCGAGTTGGGCCATGGCCGCGAACTGCGCACGCTCGACCAGAGGCCCGGGATCACTGGGGAATCCGCGCCGGCGAGCGTGCACATGTTGAAGCGATGACAGTGCAATTACCCTTTTGTGCGACTGATAATTCAACTCATCGCGAAATTCGTTAGGTGAGATATTGCGGAACTGAAAGTTTGCCGGGCATTTGCAGTCAGGATAAAGATTCCAATATGGCCAGGCAGAAGGACAATCGTCCTCATGTCATCGTGGTCGAGGATGAAGCGTTTCAACGCGACGTCCTGACCGATTTCCTGGGGGACAACGGATACCGCGCCTCCGGCGTCGAGTCGGGCAGCGCGCTGCGCAAGCTGGTCGAGAAGGACCCGCCTGCGCTCGTGCTGCTCGATCTCAGGCTGCCCGGCGGCGAGGACGGGTTTGCTCTCGCCCGCTTCCTGCGCGAGCGCAGCCGCAAGGTCGGCATCATCATGCTGACGGCGAGTGGCGACACGGTCGACCAGGTGGTCGGGCTGGAAACCGGCGCCGACGATTACGTCGCCAAGCCCTACGAGCCGCGCGCCCTGCTGGCGCGCATCAAGGCCCTGCTGCGCCGCGCGGGCGGCGCCGAGGCGGCGACCGAAAGCCCGCGCGTGCGCATCGGCAAGTGCCTGCTCGATCTCGAGTCGCGCCGGCTGCAGACCTTGTCGGGGGAAGAGGTTCCCCTGCGCGCCGGCGAGTACGAGTTGCTGAAGCTGCTGGTGGAGAATCCCAATCGTCCGCTGAGCCGCGACTGGTTGCTGGAGACGACGAGCCATCGAGAGCTCGAGGCGTTCGACCGCGCAATCGACATCCGCATCCTGCGCATCCGCCGCAAGGTCGAGGTCGACCCGGCGGGCTACATGTTCGTCCCGCCGGAAGATTGAGATTCCGGGGGCTCAAGCTCCATAGGATGGCCAGCTCGGCTATCGGCGACGTTGCCGGGCGCTCCGGGCCGAGAAGGCCAGGGCGAGGCAGAGCCGACGGGCGATGGTCCGATCGGGGTAGCCTGTCGACTTGCATTCGATCTCTGCCCTGAGAACCGTCTTCACCGCTTCACCCAGGCGCGGCAGCGGCCACGTCTGAAGATGGCGCAGGAAGCGCACGCGCACGGGACCGCCGCGCGGCAGCGCGCGGGCCTTGAACATGGCGGCTTCGAGATTCCCGCCGGCGGCGGCGTGCGCCGCCACCAGGTGGAGCTGGTCGACGTGGCGCTGCAACGCCCGAACGAGCTGCACCGGGTTGCCGCCTTCGGCGAACACCCGGTCGAGGGCGCGGTCGAGGGCGGTGAGCTCGCCGTCGAAGGTTGCCGCCACGACCTCGTCGATGCCGATCGCCGCGGTATCGCCCAGCACCGCGAGCGCGTCGTCGAGCGACACCGCCCTGGTGCCGTCGCCCTCCTTGTAGAGCAGGAGCTTATCGATCTCGCTGCGGCTCTGGCCGCGATTCCCGCCCAGCCGATCGACGATCCAATCGAGGGCATTGGGATCGACCGAGAGGCCGCGCTGTCGCGCGGCGCTCTCGACCAGCGACTCCAGCGCTGACTCGCTGTCCATGTAACACGCCAGGGCGGCGAGGCAGGGCTCGTTCTCGGCCAGGGTACGCAGGCCGGAGCGCGGCGTCAGGTTGCCGCCTTCGATCACCACCAGCGCATCCCCCGCCGTGGCGGCGACGAGATTCTCCACCGCGGCGACGACCTCCTCGCCTGCCGGACGAACGCGGACCACCCGACGTCCGCCCATCAGGGACATTGCCCCGAACTCGTCGGCCAGCCGGGCCGGATCGGCCTTCAGGGCATCGCCGGCGATGTCGACGACCCGGAAGGGATCCTTGAGATCCTCGCAAACCGTCCTGGCGAGCGCGACGGCCCGTTCGGCAACCAGGCCGGCATCGTTGCCATAGACGACCACCGCACGGATGGCCGCATCCGGCTTCCTGAGGAAGGCTTCGACCTGGCGCGGCTCGAGTTTCACGGCGCCTACACGACCACGTTCACCAAGCGGTTGGGGACGACGATCACTCTCTTCTCGGGCTTGCCGGCCATGGCCTTCTGGACATCGGCATGGGCCAGGGCGGCCGAAGTGCTGGCCTCCTTCGGGGAATCCTTCGGCATCTGGATCGTACCGCGCAGCTTGCCGTTGACCTGCAGCGCGATCGTCACCGTGTCGTCGACCAGCAGGGCATCCTCGGCCGATGGCCACGGCGCGTCGGCGAGCAGCGAGGTATGGCCGAGCGCCTGCCAGAGCTCCTCGGCGAGATGCGGCGTCATCGGCCCTGCCAGGCGGACGAAAATCTCCAGCGCTTCGCGCAGGGCCCACCGGCCGCCATCGTCGGCTGCCTCGAAGCCATCGATCGTGTTGGCGAGCTCGTAGAGCCTCGCCACCGCCTTGTTGAAATGGAAGGCCTCGATGTCGGCCGAGACGCCGGCGATCGCCTTGTGCGCGGCGCGCCTGAGGTCGGTCGCCGCGTCCGCGAGCCGGGCGGGCTTCGGCGCGCCGACGGCCGGCAGCGCGGCGATCGCCGTCGAGGCGATGCGGAACAACCGCTGCTGGAAGCGCCAGGCGCCGGTGACGCCCGCCTCGGTCCACTCCAGGTCGCGCTCGGGCGGCGAATCCGACAGCATAAACCAGCGCGCCGTATCCGCCCCGTAGTCGCGGATGATCTGGTCCGGATCGACCACGTTCTTCCTCGACTTGGACATCTTCTCCGAGCGGCCGACGGCGACCGGCGCCTTGTCCGAGAGTCGCACGACGGCGCCGCCCGCCGTCCGCTCGACCTCCTCCGGCGTAAGCCACGAGCCGTCGGCCGCGCGATAGGTCTCGTGGCAGACCATGCCCTGCGTGAACAAGCCGTCGAACGGCTCGTCGCGGCTGGTCATCTGGACCTCGCGCATGGCGCGAGTCCAGAAGCGCGAGTACAGCAGATGCAGGATCGCGTGCTCGACGCCGCCGATATACTGGTCGACCGGCATCCAGTAGTGATTCTCCTCGCGATCGAACGGCGCGCTCGTCAGCGCGGGCGAGGTGAAGCGGTCGAAATACCAGCTCGAATCGATGAACGTATCGAACGTGTCGGTCTCGCGACGCCCCGGCTTGCCGCACGACGGGCAGGCGACATGCTTCCAGGTCGGGTGATGGTCGAGCGGATTGCCCGGCCGGTCGAAGGTGACGTCTTCCGGCAGCTCGACCGGCAGGTCGTTCTCCGGCACCGGCACGACGCCGCAGCAGTCGCAATGGATCGCCGGGATCGGGCAGCCCCAATAGCGCTGGCGCGACACCAGCCAGTCGCGCAGGCGGTACTGGATGGTGCCGCGGCCGACACCCATCTCCTCCAGTCGCGCGATCACGGCAGCTTTCGCCTCGTCCACCGGGAGCCCGTCGAGGAAATCGGAGTTGATGATCACGCCGTCCTCCACGAATGCCGCCTTGGCGACGCTGAAGCTCCCCGGATCGCCATCCCTCGGCATGACCACGGGAATGATCGGCAGGCCGTACTTGGTGGCGAACTCGTGGTCGCGCTCGTCGTGGCCCGGGCAGCCGAAGATGGCGCCGGTGCCGTACTCCATCAGCACGAAGTTGGCGGCATAGACCGGCACGGTCTTGCCCGGCATCAGCGGATGCCGGGCGAGCAGCGGCAACCGGAAGCCCATCTTCTCGGCGGTCTCGAGCTCTGCCGCCGCCGTGCCGGTCTTGCGGCATTCGGCGACGAAATGCTGCAGGGCCGGATCGCGCTCGGCCAGCTCGGCGACGAGCGGATGCTCGGCCGACAACGCCATGAAGGAGGCGCCGTACAGCGTGTCCGGCCGCGTGGTGAAGATCTCGAGCCTGCCGCGATCCGCGCCGGCGGCATCGGTGAGCTGCCAGAAGACGCGTGCGCCCCGGCTCCTGCCGATCCAGTTGGCCTGCATCAGGCGCACCTTCTCGGGCCAGCGATCGAGCGTGTTCAGCCGTTCGAGCAGCTCGTCGGCGAAGGTCGTGATCTTGAGGTTCCACTGGGTGAGCTTGCGGCGCTCGACTGGCGCGCCGGTTCGCCAGCCCCTGCCCTCGATCACCTGCTCGTTGGCGAGCACGGTGTTGTCGACCGGATCCCAGTTGACCCAGGCCTCGCGGCGATAGGCGAGGCCCGCCTTCCAGAAGTCGAGGAACATCTTCTGCTGATGGCGGTAGTAGGTCGGATCGCAGGTCGCCAGCTCGCGGCTCCAGTCGAGCGACAGTCCCATCGATTTCAACTGCGCCTTCATGGTCGCGATGTTCTCGTAGGTCCATTTGCGCGGATGGACCTTTTTCTCCATCGCCGCGTTCTCGGCCGGCAGGCCGAACGCGTCCCAGCCCATGGGATGCAGCACGTTGAAGCCGCGCGCCCGCTTGTAGCGCGCCA
>LNFM01002059.1_pt1 | contig 43383 bp, 38 predicted proteins | sample 596031 | NCBI WGS metagenome assembly LNFM01 (sample SAMN04254537, study PRJNA301005) | activated carbon metagenome | isolation source: dual media filters at the Ann Arbor, Michigan drinking water treatment plant | place: USA: Ann Arbor
CGGGCCTGAAGAACTTCAAATGGTCGAACGTCAAGCCGCAGGTCGACGAGATCGAATTCCCGTCGGGCCGCCGCATCATCCTTCTGTCCGAAGGCCGCCTTGTGAATCTCGGCAACGCCACCGGCCATCCGAGCTTCGTGATGTCGGCCTCGTTCACCAACCAGACGCTGGCGCAGATCGAGCTCTACACCAATCCCGGCAAATATTCGGTCGGCGTGTATGTGCTGCCGAAGCACCTCGACGAAAAGGTCGCGGCGCTGCATCTCGACAAGGTCGGCGCCAAGCTGACGAAACTGTCGGAAAAGCAGTCGGGCTATATCAACGTGCCGGTCCAGGGGCCGTACAAGCCCGAGACGTACCGGTATTGATTTTCCCGCCTCTCCCCTTTGTGGGAGAGGTCGGCACATCGCGAAGCGATGGCCGGGTGAGGGGCTACAGCAAACCCCTCACCCGGTCGGCTTCGCCGACTCGGCCTCTCCCACAAGGGGAGAGCCGAGGCGCCGCCGACGCGCGGCGAAGTATCCACACTCCGTCCACAGCTTGTCCCCAATCCCGCCCACAGACCGGATTTAATTGACTCCCTGAGTCCGCGCGTCTTGGGCGCGAGTCGCGACGCATGTAGATTGTCCTGATTCGGGGACGGTCGCGCGGGGGCGGCCGCTGCTGGTTTCGAGGCGGGGACTCTATGCGGAACGCGAGGGAGCGGCGTGCCTATGCGATTCCGCTCGCAGGCGTCCTGCTGTCGTCGACCCTGCTTTCGTCGTCCTCCGCCCATGCCCAATCCGTCTTCGCGCTGGCGAGCGAACAGAGCTGGGGCCTTGGCTGGGCCGCGGTCTCGCTCGGCCTGCTGTGCGCCACGACCGCGACCGCCGTGCTCCATGCCCGCCACCGCTCGCGCGCCGGGGTCGAACAATCCACGCTGCGCAAGATGGTGTCGGACCTCAGGGCCCGGCTGGAGCGCGCCGAGGCGATGGCGGCGACCGAGCCGCAGATCGTCGCGAGCTTCGGCGGCACCAGCGAGGAGCCCGATGTCGCCGGCATGCTGCCGGGAAGCTTGAGCGTGCCGCCGGGCCGCAAGGCGCTGGCGTTCGGGTCGTGGACCTCGCCGGACCAGGCCGCGCAGCTGGAAGACCAGGTTGAGCGGCTGAGGGCGCGCGGCGAGGCGTTCGACACGCTGGTGACGACGAAGAAGGGCGAGCATGTCGCCGTTGACGGCCGCGCCGCCGGCGGGCGCGCCGTGGTGCGCATCCGCTCGCTCGCGGGCGAGGCGCTGCAGCTGTCCGAGATGAAGATGCGCCACGCCGAGATGCAGCGCGAGGTGGCGCGCTTCCATGCCCTGCTCGACCGCCTGCCGCAGCCGGCCTGGCTGCGCGCGCCGGACGGCAGGATTTCCTGGGCCAACTCGGCCTATGCCGAAACCGTCGACGCGGCGCCGGGCGGTGTCGCCGGTGGCGGCGCCAATCTCGACATTCTCGAAGTGTCGGCGCGGAAGAAGGCGGCGCTGATGACCGCGGCCGGCCAGAGTTTCCGCGACCGCACGCCCGTCATTACGCACGGCCAGCGCCGCGTGTTCGAGGTGATCGAGGTGCCGCATGAAGGCGGCGCGGCGGGCCTTGCGGTCGACATGACCGAGCTCGAAAGCCTGAAGTCCGATCTCGTGCGCCGCATCGAAAGTCACCGCAAGACGCTCGACGAACTTGCGACCGGCGTCGCCATCTTCGCCGCCGACCAGCGGCTTGCGTTCCACAACCACGCCTTCCACCGGCTGTGGCAGCTCGACACCGCGTTCCTGTCGCAGGAGCCGACCGACGGCGCGATCCTCGATCGCCTGCGCGCCGAGGAACTGCTGCCGGTGCCGACCGATTACAAGGGGTGGAAGGCGCAGCTGCACGAAGCCTATCGCGCGGTGGAGCCGCGCGAGCACTGGTGGCATCTTCCGGACGGGCGCACGCTGCGCGTCGTACAGACGCCGAACCCCGAAGGCGGCGTGACCTATCTGTTCGACGACGTGACGGAGCGGATCGACCTCGAAAGCCGCTTCAACGCGCTGGCGCGTGTGCAGCGCGAGACGCTCGATCATCTGCGCGACGCGGTCGCGGTGTTCGGCTCCGACGGGCGGCTGAAGCTCTACAATCCCGCCTTCGCGCAGATGTGGCGTCTGCCGCAGAGCGAACTCCAGGCGCTGCCGCATGCCGTGCGCGTGTTCCAGCTCTGCCAGCAGATGCACGCGCCCGCCGAGCCGTGGGACATGCTGAAAATGGCGGTGACGGCGATTCCGGAAAGCCGGATGCCGGTTGGCGGCCGCATCGAGCGTATGGACGGTGCCGCCATCGATATCGGCACCGTTCCGCTGCCGGACGGCGCCACGCTGGTGACCTTCTCCGACGTGACGGCCTCGGTGCGCATGGAGCGCGCGCTGACGGAGCGGAACGAGGCGCTCGAGGCGGCGGGCCTGCTGAAATCCAATTTCGTCAAGCACGTGTCCTACGAGCTGCGCGCGCCGCTGACCAATGTCATCGGCTTCGCGCAGCTGCTTTCCGATCCGAACACCGGCCCCCTGACCGACAAGCAGCGCGAATATGCCGGCCATGTCCTCGACAGCTCGGCAAGTCTGTACACGATCATCAACGATATTCTCGATCTCACCACGATCGACGCCGGCACGATGGAGCTCGAACTCTCGCGCGTCGACATCCGGGATGCGGTCGATGCCGCGGTCGAGGGCATGCGCGGGCGTCTTCAGGAGAGCGGGACAAATCTCGACATCCACGTGCCGCCGGGCATCGGCAGCTTCATCGCCGACGAGAAGCGCGTGCGGCAGGTTCTGTTCAACCTGCTCTCCAACGCCGTCGGTTTCTCGCCGGAGGACAAGCCGGTGCGGCTCGAGGTCGAGCGCGGCGACCGCACCGTCATTTTCCGCGTCAACGACCAGGGGCGCGGCATCGACGCCGACCAGATCGACAAGGTGTTCGACCGGTTCGAGACCCGCACGGAAGGCTCGCGCCATCGCGGGGTGGGGCTTGGCCTTTCCATCGTCCGCAGCTTCGTTGAACTGCATGGCGGCTCCGTCTCGATCGACAGCACGCCGGGCAGCGGCACGGAAGTGACCTGCATTTTCCCCGAGGATGGTGGCGGCGCGGCCCGCGTCGCGGCAGAATAAGGGCATGAACGACAAAGCGGTCCGGGCGCACAGGCTGACGCTCCCCGACGAGGCGGCGACGGCGCGGCTGGCGGCGGCGCTGGCTCCGATGTTCGCGCCGGGCGATATCGTGACGCTCGCGGGCGATCTCGGCTCGGGCAAGACGACGTTTGCGCGCTATGTGGTGCGCCAGCTCGCGGGCAATCCGCAGCTCGACGTGCCGAGCCCGACCTTCAGCCTGATGCAGACCTATGAGACGCCGCGCGGGCTGATCGTGCACGCAGATCTCTATCGCATCACCGGCGCGGCCGAGCTCGCGGAGATCGGCTGGGAAGACAATGCGGCGAACGCGATCCTTCTCGTCGAATGGCCCGACCGCGCCGAGAACGAGCTTTCCGGCGAACGTCTCGAACTGCGGTTCGAGATCGACCTCGAACAACCCCAGAGCCGGCGCGTGACGATCATGCCGCACGGCAACTGGCCGGCGCGCATCTCGCGCGCGCTGCAGATTGCCGGTTTCCTCGACCAGATCGGCTGGGCCGGCGCGCGGCGCGAGCATGTGAAGGGCGACGCCTCGACGCGCCGCTACGAGCGGCTGATCGAACGGGGCCGCAGCGCGATATTGATGGATTCGCCGCGTCAGCCCGACGGGCCGCCGATCCGCGGCGGCAAGCCCTACAGCCGCATCGCCCATCTCGCCGAGGATACCGTTCCGTTCGCGGCGGTCGCGGTGGTGCTGCGCTCGCTGAACTATTCCGCGCCGGAAATCCTGGCCGCCGATTTCGAGCGCGGGTTCCTCCTCGTCGAGGATCTCGGGCGGACCGGCGTCGTCGAAAACGGCCTGCATGTACCCGAGCGGATGAAGGCGGCGACAGATGTTCTCGTCGATCTGCACCGGCACGACATGCCGCGCGAGGTGCCGCTCGACCGCGGCGCCTATCACGTGCCGTCCTACGACATGGACGCGCTCCTGATCGAGACCGAGCTTCTGCTCGACTGGTATCTGCCGCATATGCGCCGCGCGCCGACACAGGCGCAGCGCGAGGAATTCGTCGCGCTGTGGCGTCATGTATTGACGCCGATCGTCGAGGCGCCGACGGCCTGGGTGCTGCGCGACTATCATTCACCGAACCTGATGTGGCTGCCGGAGCGCGAGGGCATAAGCCGGGTGGGCCTGCTCGATTTCCAGGACGCGGTGATCGGCCATCCTGCCTACGATGTCGTCTCGCTGTTGCAGGATGCGCGGGTCGATGTGCCTGAAGCTCTGGAAATGCAGCTGCTGACGCAATATGTCACCGGACGGCGCGCCGCCGATTCGCGCTTCCAGCCGCTGGATTTCGCCGCGGCCTATGCCACGCTCGGTGCCCAGCGCGCGACCAAGATTCTCGGCATTTTCGTCCGCCTCGCGCTGCGCGACGGCAAGCAGGACTATCTGAAGCACATACCGCGGCTGATTGCCTATCTCGACCGCGATCTCGCGCATCCGTCGATGGCGCCGCTGAGAACCTGGTATCTCGACGCCTTCGGAGGCAAGAAATGACGCCGCCGAAGACGGCCATGGTTCTGGCGGCGGGACTTGGCACGCGGATGCGGCCCCTGACCGACGCAAAACCCAAGCCCCTTGTCGAAGTGTATGGACGGACGCTTGTCGACCGGGTGCTGGACCGGCTCGAAGGCGCGGGCGTCGCGACCGTTGTGGTGAACGTTCACCACCACGCCGACCTGCTTGAACGCCACCTCAAGGCGCGCAGAACGCCAAAGATCGTGCTCTCCGACGAGCGCGCCAAGCTGCTCGATTCCGGCGGCGGGGTGAAGAAGGCGCTGCCGCAGCTCGGACAAGGCCCGTTCTTCATCGTCAACTCCGATACGATCTGGATCGAGGGCATGCAGCGCAACCTGCCGATGCTGGCGGGGAGGTTCGATCCCGCGCGCATGGATGCGCTTCTGCTGCTGGCGGCGACGGCGACGAGCCGCGGCTATGACGGAAGGGGGGATTTCTCCGCCGATTCCGACGGGCGGCTGACACGTCGCGCCGAGGGGCAGGTGACGCCCTTCGTCTATGCCGGAGCCATCGTCACGACGGCGGATTTCTTCAAGGGCGCGCCGGACGGGCCGTTCTCGCTGAACCTTCTGTTCGATCGTGCGATCGAGAGAGAACGTCTGTACGGTATCCGGCTCGACGGCACATGGATGCATGTCGGAACGCCCGATGCCATTGCCGAGGCGGAGGCCTGCTATGCCGCCGACCAGGGCTGAACCGCGTACGCGGCGGTGTCTTCTGTCCGTTCCTTCGGGCGTGCCGTTTCTCGAAACGCTGGCCGAGGCGCTGCTCGACGGCGGGCTGGTTCCGGGCCTGAAGCCGCTGGGCGGCGATCCGCTCGCGCTGTCGGAAGCCTTGATCTTTCTGCCGACGCGGCGCGCGGCGAAGGAGTTCGAAGCAATCGTCTCCGAAATGCTTGGCGGGGCGGCGCTGCTTCCGCGTGTCCTGACGCTTGGCGGACTCGGTGAGGACGAGGACTTCGAGGACCCCGCAGGCGGCGGCGCCGTCATCGGCGAGACCGAAAGGCGTCTTGTGCTTGCGCGCTTCATTCGGGATTGGGCGCGCATCATTTCTCGTGCCGTGTCCGCGGCTCCGGACGAAGCGGACCTGATATCGACCTCGCCCGCGGAGGCGATGTCGCTGGCGATCGCGCTCGGCCAGTTGATCGACAGTTTCGAGACCGAGGGCGCGGATTGGGAGAAGCTGGCGAAGCTTGTGCCGCCCGAACACGACACGATCTGGCAGTTGACGACGAGCTTTCTCAATCTTGCGGCGGAAGCCTGGCCGCAGCATCTGAAAGACGAAGGAAAGCTCGGCCGCGCGGCGCGCCACAACGCCATGCTGCGCGCACTGGCGGAACGATTGCGCGAGAACCCGCCGCAGACGCCGGTGATCGTCGCCGGTTCGACCGGCTCCAACCCCGCGACCGCGGACCTGATGCGAGTCGTGGCGCAACTGCCTTATGGCGCGGTGGTGCTGCACGGGCTCGACGTGCGCGCCGACGCGGAGACATGGGCCGCCATCGGCGGCGCGGGCACGAAGGGCGAGGTTCCGGCACAAGCCTGGACGCATCCGCAACACGCGTTTCATCGCCTCCTTGCGCGGCTCGATGTGCAGCCCGGCGAAGTCGGCCTCATCGGCAAAGAGGACGCGGCGCGCGACCGGCGCCGCGCACTGATCTCGCAGGCCATGCTGCCGTCCGATCTCACCGACCGCTGGACCGGTCTGAGTATTGACGCCGCGACCGCGCTCGACGGCGTGACGCTGGTCGAGGCGGCGAACGAGCGCGAGGAAGCGCTGGGGATCGCGATCGCGCTGCGCGAGGCGCTGGAACAGCCGCGCAGGACGGCGGCACTGGTGACGCCCGACCGCAATCTCGCGCGCCGCGTCAGTGCCGAACTCATGCGCTGGGGCATCGTTTCGGAGGATTCGGCGGGCCTGCCTCTGGCCGACAGCCCGGCCGGCATTCTCGCACGCCTCGTCGCCGAGGCGGCTGCGGATGATCTCGAGCCGCAATCGCTGATCGCGCTGCTGCGGCACGGCCACACGCAGCTGGGCTGGGACGGCAAGGAATTGCTGCGCGCGGCCGACGCGCTGGAAATCGGCGTGCTGCGCGGCGCGGCCCCGCCACCCGGCGCCGACGGCCTGTTGCAGAAGCTGACGCTCGAAGAGGTGGCGGGCGAGCGCGACCGGTATTTCTGGCATGGCGCCAAGCGCGCGCTCCGGCCGGAGGAATGGGACGGCGCGCGGAAACTTGTCGGTGCGCTGCGTGTCGCACTGGAGCCGCTCTGCGCGTATGTACGAAGCGGACGCGAGGCGCCGCTCGCCGACATTCTCGTCGCACATCGCGACGCGCTGGAAGCGGTGCGGCTCGGCGGAGCCGCGGACCGCGATCATGCCGAACTTCTTGCCTTCTTCGACGAGGCTCTGAAAGGCCCGTCCGCGGCGATCCATGTTCGTCTCGCTGGCTATCCCGTTCTGTTCAAAACCATGCTGCGCGGCAAGACCGCGAAATCCGTGCGGCCGGTGCATCCGCGGCTGAAAATTCTCGGAACGCTCGAAGCGCGTCTCCTCGGCTTCGACCGCGTCGTGCTCGGCGGCTTGAACGAGACGAACTGGCCGGCGCCGGCGGAGAACGATCCGTTTCTATCGCGTCCGATGCGCGGCGCGCTCGGGCTGCCGCCGCCGGAATGGCGCACCGGGCAGCAGGCGCATGATTTCGAGCAGTTGATGGGCGGCGGCGACGTCGTACTGACACGTTCGCTGAAGGCCGGCGGCGCACCCTCGGTCGCGGCGCGCTGGCTGCAGCGGCTTGAAGCCGTGGCCGGAGCCGAGGTCTGGGCGGAGCTCAGGGCGCGCGGCGAAAACTATCTGGCTTTTGCCGCCGCGCTCGATGCCGCGCCCGGCCCGCCGCCGCGTTTGCAGAGACCGGAGCCGCGACCCAGGCGCGAGCTGAGGCCCGCATCGTTGTCGGTGACGGAAATCGAGACGCTGATCCGCGATCCCTACGCCATCTATGCGCGTCATGTGCTGAAGCTGAGCCCTTTGGAAAAAGCGGGCGAGCTGCCCCAGGCTTCCGATCGCGGCACGATCATTCACGATGCGCTGGCGGAGTTCGCGCAGAACCACGATGTCATGGCGGCGGACGCGGAGGACAGGCTGATCGACATCGGCCGGCGGCATTTCCAGCCCTATTGGGATTTTCCGGATGTGCGCGCGCTGTGGTGGCCGCGGTTCGAGCGCATCGTGCGCTGGTATGTCGGATGGGAGCGCGAGCGCCGCCCGCGCGTGGACAGGATGTTCACCGAAGTCGGCGGCAGAATCGAATGGGACACGGCGGAAGGGCGCCCGTTCCGCCTGCGCGGCCGCGCCGATCGCTTCGACGCAATGGGCGGCGGCTATTCCGTCATCGACTACAAGACCGGGACGCCGCCCGGCAGCAGCGAGGTGCGCGCGGGCTTCGCGCCGCAATTGCCGCTCGAAGCCGCGATCCTTGCGCAGGGCGGCTTTGACGGCGTGCCAGCTGGCGAGCCACTGGAGTATCTATATGTACGTCTTTCCGGCCAGAACGATGGCGGCGAGGAACGGCGCATCGAGATGAAGGACGGGCTGACGCCGCAGGCGCTGGCGGACGAAAAGCTCGACAGGCTGAAAAAGCTGATCGACATCTATGAGCAGGAGGACACGCCCTATCTGTCGAACACGCGGCCGAAATTCCTGCGACTGGTGAGCGGCGACTACGATCATCTCGCGCGCTATGCCGAATGGTCGCTGGCGCCGGAGCCCGGCGAGGAGGACGAGAATGGCGCGTGAGCTTTCGCCCAGCGAACTGACGCGCGAACGCCAGCGCCGCGCCGCCGATCCGGCCGCCTCGGCCTGGGTGTCGGCCAATGCCGGTTCCGGAAAGACCCATGTGCTCGCCAACCGCGTGATGCGGCTGCTGCTCAGCGGCGTCGAGCCGTCGAAGATCCTGTGTCTGACATTCACGCGCGCGGCGGCGGCGCATATGTCGAACACCGTTTTCCGGCGGCTCGGAGCCTGGGCAACGATGCCGGAAGCGGACCTTGCGAGGGCGCTGCATGACATCGGCGAGAACGCGGATCGCCTGACACTCGCGCGGGCGCGCAAGCTGTTTGCCCGCGCGCTGGATACGCCGGGCGGCCTGAAGGTTCTGACCATACATGCGTTCTGCGAGAAGCTGCTGCACCAGTTTCCGTTCGAGGCACGGGTCGCCGCGGCGTTCACGGTGCTGGACGACCGCCAGCGCGCGGAGCTGATCACGGAAGCGCGCAACGACGTTCTGACCCTCGCGGTCGAGGAGCAGCACGGCCTGCTCGGCAGCGCGCTCTCGATGCTGGTCGCGGAAGCAAGCGACGGTGTGATGCTGCGCGCGCTGAACGATGTGCTGTGGCGGGGGGAGCAGCTCAACGCGCTGATGCGGCCGGACGGCGCGGACGCCAGCGCGCGGGTCAGAAACCGCATCGAGCAGGCGCTTGGCGTCGGGCAGGGCGAGACCCAGGCGGCGGTCGAGGCGGAAATTCTGGGCGATGGTATTCCGCAGGCGCGCTGGAGCGAACTGATCGGCTGGCTGCGCTCCGGAACGCCGAGCGATCACAAGCTCGCGGCATGTCTCGAGGACGCGACGAAGGAAAGCAATCCGCAAAAGCGCGGCGAGCTTTATCTCGATCTGTGCCTGACCAAGGATCGCAAGGGGCGATCCGACAAGGCGTTTGTCACGAAGAAGTTGCAGAACCAGCGCCGCGATCTGTACGAACTTCTTTTGAGCGAGCGCAAACGGCTGGTGCCCCTGATCGAGCGCCGCCGTGCGGCCGCGGCGGCGGAACGCAGCTTTGCATTGCTTGTCGTGGCCGACGCGATCTGGCAGCGCTATCGCGCGGAAAAGGCGCGGCGCGGCGTGCTCGACTTCGCCGATCTGATCGCGGCTGCAAAGCGCCTTCTGAAGGACGAAGGCGCGGCCTGGGTGCATTACAAGCTCGACGAGGGCATCGACCATATCCTCGTCGACGAGGCGCAGGACACATCGCCCGACCAGTGGGAAATCGTCGAGCGGCTGACCTCGGAGTTCACGGCGGGCGCCGGGGCGCGCGATGTAGCGCGCACCGTGTTCGCCGTCGGCGACGAAAAGCAATCGATCTTCGGCTTCCAGGGCGCGGCGCCGGACATGTTCGCGAGCGTGCGCGGATATTATCGCACCGGCCACGAGGCAGCGGGGCTGACGTTCAACGAAGAGCCGCTGAACCAGAGCTTCCGCACCGCCGCCGATGTACTGACGGTAGTGGACCGTGTGTTCAAATTCGAGGCGGCGCATCGCGGCCTGACGTCGGAGGGCGGCGGCACGCTGCACGACACAGCGCGGCGCGGCGCGCCCGGAGAGGTGCAGGTCTGGCCGCTGCTCGTTCCCGACGAAAAGGAAGACGACGACAAGCCGTGGTTCATGCCGCTTGATGCGCAGCAGGAGAAGAGCCCGCTGGTGCGCAACGCGGTGCGCATCGCCCATGCCGTGAAGGGCTGGACCGAAGGGCGCGATGCGCTCGGCCCGTGTGCACCGGTGCCGGAAGGACAGATACTCATTCTTGTGCGCAATCGCGGGCCGCTGTTCGAGGCCATCCTGCGCGAGCTGAAGGCGCGCAATGTGCGCGTTGCCGGCGCCGACCGGCTCGATGTCGGCAAGCATATCGCCGCGCTCGATCTTCTGGCGCTCGCCGACTGCCTTCTGCTGCCGGACGACGATCTGGCGCTGGCGGGCGTTCTGAAAAGCCCGCTGTTCGGTTTCGACGACGATGATCTTTTGCGCCTCGCACCCGAGCGCAAGGGCAGTCTTCGCCGCGCGCTGCGCGAGGCGGCCGACGAGAAATACCGCGGCACGCATGATCGGCTTGCATCGCTGGCGCGGGACGCGCGGCGCCTGAGGCCGTTCGACTTCTATGCCGGCCTGATCGGCGCGGGCGGCGCGCGCAAGGCATATCGCGCGCGGCTCGGCGGCGAGGTCGACGACGTGCTCGACGAATTCCTGCGTCTTGCGATGACCCATGGCGAGAGCGAGACCGCGACCCTTGCGGGCTTTGCCGCCTGGATGCGGGCCGCCCCCGCCGAGATCAAGCGCGACCTCGAAACGGCCGGCAATGATGTGCGCGTGATGACCGCGCATGGCGCGAAGGGCCTCGAGGCGCGGCTGGTCGTGCTTGCGGATTTCGGCGCCGAGCGCGCGCCCACCCTGGCGCCCTGTATTTACGAGCCGGCCGAGGACGGCCGCCGCGAGGGCGAGGCGGAGCTTCTGCTCTGGTCGCGCCGCAAGAAGGACGACCCCGCGACGCTTCTGGCCGCGCGAGACGAGGAGAAACGGCTCGACGAAGCGGAGCACAGGCGGCTGCTGTATGTCGCGCTGACGCGGGCCGAGGACCGGCTGATCATCGCCGGGCACAAGACCGAGCGCATCAAGTCCGAGGGCGCGTGGTACACGCTCGTCGCCGACGCGCTGACGGCCGCCGGTGACGATGATCGTCCGTTCGCCGAATCGCGCGAAGTCGAGACGCTTGGCGGAACGGTGCTGGTCTATGGCGCAAGCGGGTCGAGCGGCGTCGAGGCGCGAGAGACAAGGCCCACGCCCGCCCTGCCGGGCTGGCTGACGAAGAAGATCGATGCGGAAGCGCCACCGCCGGAACCGCTGTCGCCGTCGCGCGCCCTGGAGCATGTCTTTACGCCGGGTTCCGCCGAATCGTCCGCCATCGCGGCGAAGGACCGCGGCACGCTGCTGCACAGACTGCTGGAGGAACTGCCGCGGCTCGATGCGGCGGCGCGCCGGGACGCCGCGCAGCTTTATCTCGCCCGGGTTGCCGCCGATGCGCCGGAGGCGGCGCGCATGGCACTGATCGACGAAGCGCTGTGGCTGCTCGAAGATCCGCTGCTCGTGCCATATCTGGCCGCCGGCCGCGCCGAGGTGCCGGTCGCCGGCGTCGTGTCCTTGCCGGGCCGCGCGCCGCGCTTCGTCTCCGGCCAGATCGACCGGCTGGTCGTCGAGGACGACCGGGTGCTGATCCTCGACTTCAAGAGTGACCGGCCTGTGCCGGGTGACGTGCCGGACAGCTATGCGGCGCAGCTTGCGCTCTATCGCGTGCTGCTTTCACGCGTCTATCCGGGCCGCCGCGTGGACTGCGCGCTGCTGTGGACCGCTGCCGGAAGGCTCGACGGCATAGCGGAAGACCGCCTTGACGCGGCTCTGGACCGCGCGCTGCGCATGCCCTCGCTTCCTTGACCCGAAGGGGGACGGTTCCTACCTTCCGGGCACGTCGCGGAAGGTCGCGATTCCCTGAAACCGGAACCCGAGGCAACATATGGCCGGCACCGTCAAAGTCACCGATTCCAGCTTCGAGGCCGATGTCCTCAAGTCGGACATCCCCGTCGTCGTCGATTTCTGGGCGGAATGGTGCGGCCCCTGCCGCATGATCGGCCCGGCGCTGGAAGAGATCGCCGGCCAGCTCGAGGGCAAGGTCAAGATCGCCAAGCTCAATGTCGACGAGAACCAGCAGATCGCCTCGAAGTTCGGCATCATGTCGATCCCGGCGCTCTTGATCTTCAAGAATGGCGAAAAGGTCGACGGCCGCGTCGGCGCCGCCGGCAAGGAGCAGCTGGCGCAGTGGATCTCCACCGCCGCCGCCTGACGGCAGGCTTGTAACACTTCAATATTTCAATGAATATTGAAGTGTGGATACGGCGCGAATCACAGCCGCGTTTTCCGCGCTTGCGCAGGAAACGCGGCTTTTGCTTTTGCGGGAGCTGGCGACGGCCGGTTCCGGCGGGCTGGCGGCCGGCGCCGCGGCGGAGCGGCTCGGCGTTTCGGCCTCGAACCTGTCCTTTCATCTCAAGGAACTGGAGCGCGCCGGGCTGATCACGGCGCGGCGGCAGGGGCGGGCGATCTTCTACGCCGCCGACGAGGCCGCTCTCGGTGAACTCGTGAAATTCATGTTCGAGAATCTGCAGGCAGCGCGGCCACGGGTTCGCGTTGTCGCCGAGCGGCGCTGAATGCGGGATTCCCGGATCAACCCAATTGACGATAGTACGGGAATTACGTAGTTTCCGGACATGGCGCCAAGGACCTTCGAATGGGACGATGCCAAAGCCGCGAAAAACGTCGCGAAGCATGGAGCCGTTTCGAGGTTGCGATCCTGGTATTCAAGGACCCGGACCGGGTCGACATCGTCGACCGCCGTAAGGACTATGGCGAAGTCCGCCATATCGTTCTGGCCAAGGTTCAGGGCGTCGTCCTTTTCGTGGCCTACACCATGCGCGGCAGTGTTGGTCGTATTATTTCAGCCCGCGTAGCCGACCCTGAGGAGGGTGATGCTTACCATGGCAAGTTTCACGCCCGGCAAAGACAACGCGCCCGCTTTCAGCGCAGCGGAGCTAAAGGCGCTAAAGGCGCTGAGCCCTGAAGCACGGCGAAAGGCAGCCGAGACCGATCCTGATGCTCTGCCGCTGACCGCCGAAATGCTGGAACACATCTCTGTCGGCCAGTCTCTCAAGCTTCTCCGCAAGAAGCTGGACATGACTCAGGCCGATTTTGCAAAGACCTATCGGTTTACGCTCGCCAGACTTCGCGATCTGGAGCAAGGCCGCCAGAAAACGGCGGACAGCGCGATCGAGGCGTATGTGCGCCTGATCGCAATGGACCCGAAAGGCGTTGCCAGGAAACTCAAGCTTGCCAAGGCGGGCTGAAGGAGATCACCCCCTTCAGACGACGACCTTGCGTTCGGTGAAGCCTTCCGCGCCGAAGACGCGGAGATAGCGCGCGATCTCTTCGGGCGTGCCGGTCGCTTTGGCCGGATTGTCGGAGAGCTTCACCGCCGGCCGGCCATCGACCTCGGTGACCTTGCAGACCAGCGAGATGGCGTCGAGCCCGCTGCGCCCGTCGACGAGACCATGAAAATCATTTGTGAGATTGGTGCCCCAGCCAAAACTGAGGCGCGCGCGGCCATGGAAGGCGCGGTAGGCGGCCTCGATCTCGGCGACGTCCATACCGTCGGAGAAAATGAGCAGCTTGTTTCTCGCGTCGCGGCCGCGCTCCTTCCACCAGGCAAGGATCTGTTCGCCGCCTTTGACCGGCGGCAGGCTGTCGGGACGAAAGCCGGTCCAGTCCGCGATCCAGTCCGGCGCGTCGCGCAGGAAGGCCGCGGTGCCGAACGTGTCGGGCAGGACGATCAGAAGATTGCCGTGGTAGTAGCGCCGCCAGTTTTCCAGCACGCGATAGGGCGTCTGGCGCAGCTCGGCATCGTCTCCGGCGAGCGCGGCATAGACCATCGGCAGTTCGTGGGCGTTGGTGCCGATGGCTTCGAGATCGTTGTCCATCGCGAGGAGGACGTTGGATGTTCCGATGAAGGCGTCGCCAAGCCCTTCCTTCAGCGCCTCGACGCACCAGCGCTGCCAGAGGAAGCCGTGGCGGCGGCGCGTGCCGAAATCCGACAGTTTGAGACCGGGGAGCTGTTTCAGCCGTTCGACCTTCTCCCATGTCCGGGCCTTGGCGCGTGCGTACAGGACGTCGAGGGCGAAACGGCCGAGGCCGCGCATGGCGTTGCGGGCGCGCAGCTCGTTGACGATGGCGAGCGCGGGCACTTCCCACATCGTCGTGTGGGTCCAGGGGCCGTGGAAACTCAGCTCATACTGGCCGTCGGCGCGTTTCAGCTCGTAGTCCGGCAGCGCGAAATCCTCCAGCCAGGCGAGGAAGTCCGGCCGGAAGATCTGCTTTGTGCCGTAGAAGCTGTTGCCGGCGAGCCAGATCATCTCGCGCTTCGAGAAACGGATTGTGCGGGCGAAGTCGAGCTGGGCGCGCAGTTCCGCCTCGTCGATCTCGTCGGCGATGCGAACGGATGTCGTGCGGTTGATGAGCGAGAACGTGACCGGAAGATCGCGGTGCAGATCCCAGATCATCTGCAGCATCAGGAATTTGTAGAAATCCGTGTCGAGCAGGCTGCGGACGATCGGATCAAGCTTGAAGGTGTGGTTCCAGACGCGGGTCGGGATGTCGGGAATCGTGGCCATCAAGCGTCCTTGGTATTTATCAGCCCGGCGGGGTGCCGTTCTTTTCCAGCACTTCGCCCGCAAGATACAGCGATCCGCAGATCAGAACGCGCGGAGCAAGTTCGTCATGTTCGACGCCGATCGAGCGCAGGGCCCCTTCGAGCGAGGTGTGCGGCCGCGCCGGAAGCCCGGCAAGTTCGGCGGATGTCGCGACTTCGAGCGGCGACAACGCCGCATTGCTCGAGGTGACCGGCACCGTATGGACGATGGCGGCAAGGTCGGCAAAGGGCGCGAAGAAACCCTCCGAATCCTTGGTGTTGAGAATGCCGGATACGAGAATGAGCGGCCGCGCGACGCGGTCTTCGAGGGCCGCCATCTCCTGCGCGACGACGCGCGCGCCGTCCGGATTGTGCCCGCCGTCGAGCCAGAGTTCGGACTCGGGCGGGAGAAGATCGATCAGGCGGCCCTTCGTGATGCGCTGCAGGCGCGCCGGCCAATCGACGGACTGGACGCCGGTCTCGATATGCTTCGCGGTGACGCCGAGCTGCGGCAGCGCGCGCAGCGTCGCGATGGCGGTCCCGGCGTTCTCGAACTGATGACGGCCCGGCAGGCGCGGCGGCGGCAGATCGAGCAGGCCGTCGCCGTCCTCGAACACAAGGCGGCCGCGCTCCTCGCGCGCCTGCCAGTCCTGCATGGAAATGAACAGCGGCCCGGCGCCGACGCGCGCGGCGCAGGCCTCGATGACATCGCGCACCGAATCCTGTTGGTGGGAGAGGATGGCGGGCACGTCCTTCTTCAGAATGCCGGCCTTTTCGATGGCAATCTCTTCCACGGTGTCGCCGAGGAACTTGGTGTGATCGACGGAGACGGGCGTAATGACGGTTGCGAGCGGCCGCGCAACGACATTGGTGGCGTCGAGCCGGCCGCCAAGGCCGACTTCGAGAATGAGGACATCGGCCGGCGTGCGGGTGAACAGCAGAAGCGCGGCCGCGGTCGTGATCTCGAACTGGGTGATGGGCGCGCCGTCATTGACGCGCTCGGCCTCCTGCAGCGCCGCGACCAGGGTGGCTTCGTCAACGAGCGTGCCGGCAAGGCGAATGCGCTCATGAAAGCGCACGAGATGCGGCGATGTATAGACATGGACGCGTCTGCCGGCCGCTTCCAGCATCGCGCGCAGGAAGGCGACGGTCGAACCCTTGCCGTTGGTGCCCGCGACATGAATGACGGGCGGCAGGCTCTTTTCCGGATTTCCGAGAGAATAGAGCAGCCGTTCGATGCGGCCGAGCGACAGGTCGATCTCGCGCGGATGCAGCGTGAGCAGGCGTTCGAGAATGGAGGAGGAGTCCGTCATGTGTGGCAACCACACATGAGCTCTGAATGTGCCGTAACTGCGCTCACTCCGCGGCGGCGGCTTCGGCCAGGTCGGGTTCGGCCGGCGGCTGGGCGAGCGGAACGGTCGCGGCGGCCGGAGACCGCGTCAGCAGGCGGCAGAGACGCGACAGCGTCGGGCGCAGTTCATGGCGGTGGACGACCATGTCGACCATGCCGTGCGCTTGCAGATATTCGGAGCGCTGGAAGCCTTCCGGCAGCTTCTCGCGGATCGTCTGCTCGATGACGCGCGGGCCGGCAAAGCCGATCAGCGCGCCGGGCTCGGCGATATGGACGTCGCCCAGCATGGCGTAGGAGGCGGTAACGCCGCCGGTGACCGGGTTCGTCAGTACAACGATATAGGGCTTCTTCTGTTCGCGCAGTTCCTGCACCGCGACGGTGACGCGCGGCATCTGCATCAGCGACAGGATGCCTTCCTGCATGCGCGCGCCGCCCGAGGCCGCGAACAGGATGAAGGGAGACTTGCGGCGCGCGGCCTCTTCGAGACCGGCGATCAGGGCCTCGCCGGCGGCCATGCCGAGCGAGCCGCCCATGAATTCGAAATCCTGGACGCCGATGACGACTTCAAGCCCGTCGAGATCGCCGGCGGCAACGCGCACGGCATCCTTCATCGAGGTCTTGTTGCGGGCATCGCGCAGACGATCGACGTATTTCTTTTCGTCGCGGAATTTCAGCGGATCGGCGGTGACGTCGCGGAACGCGATCTCGTCGAACTCGCCATTGTCGAACATGTGCTTCAGGCGCGCGTCCGAGCCCATGCGCATGTGATAGCCGGAGCCCGGGATCACCCAGAGATTGGACTCGACGTCCTTATGGAAAACGAGCTGTCCCGACTCCGGACATTTGATCCAGAGATTTTCCGGCACTTCCTTGCGCGACAGAAGCGCCTTGATGCCCGGACGGACGACGTTTGTGATCCAGTTCATTGCAGTTCGGCGCCTCCCGGGCGCATCCATTCTTTATTCGGCGGCGACCGGCCGGGCCGAACGCACGCCTTCCGCCAGTTCGCGGACCAGCTCCGTGACAGCGGGAACGGTCTTTTCCGTGGCGGCGCCGTCCTTATCGAGGCTTTTTCTTACCGCTTCGACAAGGGCCGAGCCGACCACAACCGCATCCGCGCCGCGGGCCACGGCCCGGGCATGATCCCGGGTCTTGACCCCGAAACCAACCGCGACCGGCAGATCGGTGTGGCGCTTGATCCGGGCGACGGCGGCGGAAACCGCGTCGAAATCCGGGGTGGCGGCGCCGGTGATGCCGGTCACCGATACATAATAGACAAAACCGGAAGTGTTAGCGAGGACCGCGGGAAGGCGGGCGTCGTCGGTTGTGGGTGTCGCGAGGCGGATGAAATTCAGCCCGGCTTTCAGCGCCGGAACGCATAGTTCGGCGTCCTCTTCGGGCGGAAGGTCGACGACGATCAAGCCGTCGACACCGGCGGCAAGGGCGTCGTTCAGGAACGCATCCACCCCGTAAACGTAGATCGGGTTGTAATAGCCCATCAAAATCAAGGGTGTATCGGAATCGGTCGCGCGGAACGCGTGGACGAGATCGAGTGTCCTGCGCAGCGTCTCGCCGCCCTTCAGCGCGCGCAGGCCCGAGGCCTGGATCGGCGGACCGTCGGCCATCGGATCGGTGAAGGGCATGCCGAGTTCGAGCACGTCGGCACCGGCTTTGGGCAGGGCCTTCAAAATCTCGAGCGAGGCGTCATGGCCGGGATCTCCCGCCATCGTGAAGGTGACGAGGCCGGCGCGGCCTTGGGCTTTCAGCGCGGCGAAACGTTTGTCGAGGCGGGTGGTCACAGCTTCGTCCCCAGAATCTCGGCGACCTGGGGCACGTCCTTGTCCCCGCGTCCGGACAGGTTGAGCACCATGAGGTGATCCTTCGGCCGCTGCGGCGCGAGATCCTTCAGCTTGGCGAGCGCATGCGCGCATTCAAGCGCGGGAATGATGCCTTCGAGGCGCGACAGCAGACCGAAGGCCTCGAGCGCCTCGTCGTCGGTGGCGGCGAGATATTTCGCGCGGCCGATATCGTGGAGCCAGGAGTGCTCGGGACCGATGCCGGGGTAATCGAGGCCGGCGGAGATCGAGTGGCCTTCCTCGATCTGGCCGTCCTTGTCCATCAGAAGGTATGTACGGTTGCCGTGCAGCACGCCGGGACGCCCGCCATTGATCGAGGCGGCGTTGAGCTTGTCGAGCCCGTGACCCGCGGCCTCCACGCCGAATATTTCCACCGAAGGGTCGTCGAGGAAGGGATGGAACAGGCCCATCGCGTTCGAGCCGCCGCCGACGCAGGCGACCAGCGAGTCGGGAAGACGGCCCTCGGCCTCCTGCATCTGCGTACGGACTTCATTGCCGATGACGGACTGGAAGTCGCGCACCATCGCCGGATAGGGATGGGGGCCGGCGACGGTGCCGATGCAGTAGAAGGTGTCGGAGACGTTCGTCACCCAGTCGCGCAGCGCCTCGTTCATCGCGTCCTTCAGCGTTTTCGCGCCGGACTGCACCGGCACCACTTCGGCGCCGAGCATCTTCATGCGGAAAACGTTGGGCGCCTGACGGGCGACGTCGACCGCGCCCATATAGACGATGCATTTCAGGCCAAAACGCGCGCAGAGCGTCGCTGTGGCGACGCCGTGCTGGCCGGCTCCGGTTTCGGCGATGACGCGCGGCTTGCCCATGCGGCGGGCCAGCATGATCTGGCCCAGCACGTTGTTCACCTTGTGCGAGCCGGTGTGGTTCAGCTCTTCACGCTTCAGGTAGATTTTCGCGCCCCCCTTGCCGCCGGAGGCGGCAGAAACCTGGGCGAAATGCTCGGTCAGGCGTTCGGCGAAATAGAGCGGCGACGGACGGCCGACATAATGGGTGAGATGATGGTTCATCTCGGCGTGGTAGGCCGGATCGTTCCGTGCCTCCTCATACGCCTTTTCGAGCGCGAGAATGTTCGGCATCAGCGTTTCGGCGACGAAACGTCCGCCGTAAATACCGAAGCGCCCGTTCTCGTCGGGGCCCGAGCGGAAGGAATTCGGCCTCTCGTTCACTGGACTGTCTCCCGCCGCGCGGCACGCGCGGCCTGAATGAAGGCGCGAATCTTCCCGATGTCTTTTTCGCCGGGCGCGCTTTCCACCCCCGATGATACGTCCACGGCGCGCGTTTGGGTCACACGGATCGCATCGCCGACATTCTCCGGAGTGAGGCCGCCGGAAAGCATGAAGCCGAGATCAGGGTCAAGATTTTTCAGCAGGCTCCAGTCGAAGGTTTTGCCGTGGCCGCCCGGACGGTCGGCGTCCTTCGGCGGTTTGGCGTCGAGCAGGATGCGGGTCGTCTCCGAAAGATAATGCGCGAGCGCACCGAGATCGTCCGCGGTCGAGATCGGGATGGCCTTCCAGACCTCCGTGTCCCAATACCGCGCATGGAAGCCGCGCAGGAATTCGCGGCCCTCGGAACCATGGAACTGGATGGCGTCCGGCTTCACCACGGCCATGATCTCGTCGAGCTCGGCGGACGACGGATCGACGACGAGCGCCACCCGTTTGGCGCTGCCTTCCGCATGGCGGGCGAGGCGGGCGCCTTCCTCGAGGCTGAGATTGCGCGGGCTGTTCCTGAAAAAGACGAAGCCGACATGGTCGGCGCCGGCATCGAGCGCGGCGTCGAGGGTTTCGAGCGTTTTCAGACCGCAGATTTTGACTTCGACGGACATGGAGAGGGCTTAACGGGAGAGGGGCGGAACGTCGAGTCGGATGCGGCATACCGGACCCGCATGGCGCGATCCGGAATCCGCAGGGTCCCCGGATGGACGCTTACTCCGCCCGATAGGGCGCCGGGAGATTGGCGCCCGTTGCGGGCGGCACCTGCGAGCGGCGCAGGGCCGCGGCCTCCTGCTCCAGCCGGCGGACCTCGGAACGGCCGAGCCGTGCCTCGCGGCGATAGCGCGCCTGTCCGATCCAGTCCGTAACGCCGCCGATGACGACGCCGACGGCGATGGCCAGCAGGATGACGATGTAGAGCGGAAGCTGGATCGACCAGGCCGGAGCGCCCGGCGAGAAGGGATCAAGCGACAGGATCACCGGCTCGCGATTGGCGACCGCGAAAACCACAAGGAGCGCAGCCACCGGCAGCACGACGATGGCCGTCAAAATCTTTCGCACGCGCCGCCCTTTCAGGTCAGGCCACGGTCTCGCGATTGAGCCGGGCCCGCATTTCCTTGCCGCTCTTGAAGAACGGCACCGATTTCTCGGATACCGAAACCTTCTCGCCGGTGCGGGGGTTGCGACCCTCGCGCGCCGGGCGGCTCTTAACCGAAAAAGCCCCGAAACCACGAAGCTCGACCCGGTCGCCGCGCGACAGGGCCTCGGAAATAGCGTCGAGAATGGCGTTCACAACATTCTCGACATCGCGTTGATAGAGATGCGGATTAGCGGCAGCTACCCGTCCCACGAGTTCGGATTTGATCACGTTGCCCTACCCTAAGTGTAAGTGTCTTATGCACTTTTACTGTTGCAGGGAAGGGTGCCAGATAGCAAGAATTCCGTCAAGCGCTTGTAATTCAAGGCTTGACGCGCTTTGGGCGCGAATCCGGGCCGCCAGCACGCGAAAGCCGGCCGCGTCGGCAAGGCCCGCCATGGCTTCCTCGGCAAAGCCAAGGCCGGCAAGAGAGCCGTCCGCCGGCTTCCATTCGCGAACCGTCAGGTCCTTGGAAATGCCCTTGCTGTCGGCCAGCCAGGCGCGGGCCTCCTCCTCGCCGCCGAGCTGGTCGATCAGGCCGAGCCCGATGGCCTGCCGGCCGGTGAAGGCGCGGCCGTCGGACACGGCATCCAGCTTTCCGCCGGACAGACCGCGCCGTTCCGAAACGAGATTCTTGAACCAGGCGAAGCTGTCCATGATGAGGGATTCGAGCGCCGCGCGTTCCTGCGGCGTGGTCGGCTTGAACATGTCGGGCGCGGCCTTCAGCGGAGCCGATTTCACCGCTTCCATTTTCACGCCGAGATTGGTGAGCAGGCCCGACAGATCGGGGTATTGTGCGAGCACACCGATCGAGCCGGTGATCGAGGTCTCGCCCGAAAAGATGCGATCGGTCGCGATCGCCGCGATGTAGCCGCCGGACGCCGCCACCGAACCGATAAGGGCGACGACGGGCTTCTTTTCCGCGAGCTTGCGGATGTCCTTGTAGAGTTCCTCGGACGCCGCAACGCCGCCTCCGGGGCTGTCGATCTCGAGCAGCACGGCGCGGGCGCCGGTGCTCTTCGTCAGTTCCTCGAACATTTTCTGGCGGCGGTCGGAGCCGAGGATCACGCCGTTCAGGTTGACGCGGGCGACATGCGGCGAATGCTTGCCCGGCACGAGACCGGAAAAGCGCCAGCCGAGCGCGACGATGGCGAGGGCGGCGAGGACGAGGGCGGAGATGCGCCAGAAGCTGACACGGCGGCGCAGGCGGCGGCGTTCGAGAAGGGCGGTGGCGTCGAGCGGCATGAGCGTCTTCCAGAGTTTCGCAGGAGCTTAGTTACAAACCTTGCCGCATGGGAACAAGGTTCTCCACGGTCTACTGGCGGCGGCCGCGTGCTTCAGATTGAACGCTGGCGACCACAGCCCTAGCATCCGATGATCATGAATGTGTTCGTTCTCTGTACGGGACGCTGCGGTTCACAAACCTTTGCAGCAGCATGCCGGCATATCACCAACTTCACATCGGGGCATGAAACGCGCGCCAGCATTTGCGGCCCAGCGCGTCTCGACTATCCGCAAAATCATATCGAGGCCGACAACCGCCTTTCATGGTTCCTCGGCGACCTCGACAACAGATTTGGCACGGACGCATTTTATGTTCATCTCACGCGCGATCCGGCCAAGGTCGCCGCGAGTTACGCGCAGCGCATGGGCCAGGGGATAGCCAAAGCCTACCGCGAGGGCATTCTGATGGGTGCGCCCGAAGCGGGGCCGATCGCCGTTACCGCCGACCTTGTGCATACAGTAACGGCGAACATCCAGTTTTTCCTGAAGGATAAACCGCGCAAAGCCTCCGTACGGCTGGAAACCGCGAAGGAAGATTTCGAGGCGGTCTGGCGGGCGATCGCCGCCGAGGGCGACCTCGCCGCCGCTCTCGCAGAATTCGACGTCGTTCACGATGTGAAAAAGCCCCCATCGCCAAGGGCAGGCGGCACGCCAAACCGCCTTTACAGGTAAACGCGGAAAACGCGTTTCCTGTCGACATCGAAACAAAAAACCCGGGCTCGCGCCCGGGTTTTTCAATCGTAATTACATAAAAGACGATCAGTCCTCGTCCTTGTCGTCGGCGCGCTGCTTGAGCGCGGCGCCGAGAATGTCGCCGAGCGAAGCGCCGGAGTCGGAGGAGCCGTACTTCTCCATGGCTTCCTTCTCCTGCGCCACTTCCTGCGCCTTGATGGAGAGCGAGATCTTGCCGGTCTTCTTGTCGGCGGCGGTGACCCGGGCATCGACCTTCTGGCCGACCGAGAAGCGCTCGGGGCGCTGGTCGTTGCGGTCGCGGGCGAGATCGGCGCGGCGGATATAGGCGTTGGCGCCGCCATCCACGAGCTTGACCTCAAGACCGCCGTCCTGAACCTCGATGACTTCGACAGTGACGGTCGCGCCCTTCTTCAGCGCGCCGCCGGTCGCGGCCTCGGTGTCGGACACCGGGTTGCCGGACAGCTGCTTCACGCCGAGCGAGATGCGCTCCTTTTCGACGTCGACATCGAGAACGACGGCCTTGACCATGTCGCCCTTCTTGTAGTCCTCGATCGCCTGCTCGCCCGGACGGTTCCAGTCGAGGTCCGACAGATGGACCATGCCGTCGACATCGCCGTCGAGGCCGAGGAACAGGCCGAATTCGGTCTTGTTCTTGACCTCGCCTTCGACCTCGGTGCCGGGCTTGTACTTCTCCGCGAAGGCTTCCCACGGATTCTGCAGGGTCTGCTTGAGACCGAGCGAAATGCGGCGCTTCGACGAATCGACTTCCAGCACCTGCACGTCGACTTCCTGCGAGGAGGAGACGATCTTGCCGGGATGGACGTTCTTCTTGGTCCACGACATTTCGGAAACGTGGATCAGGCCTTCGATGCCCGGCTCCAGTTCCACGAACGCGCCGTAGTCGGTGATGTTGGTGACGCGGCCCGTGAACTTCGTACCGACAGGGTACTTCGCCTCGATGCCTTCCCACGGATCGGCCAGCAGCTGCTTCATGCCGAGCGAGATGCGGTGCGTCTCGTGGTTGATCTTGATGATCTTCACCTTGACCGTCTGGCCGATGTTCAGCACCTCGGTCGGGTGATTGACGCGGCGCCAAGCGATGTCGGTGACATGCAGCAGGCCGTCAATACCGCCGAGATCGACGAACGCGCCGTAGTCGGTGATGTTCTTGACGACGCCGTCGATGACCTGACCCTCTTCGAGGTTCTGCACGAGTTCCTGACGCTGCTCGGCACGCGTCTCTTCAAGCACCGTGCGGCGCGAGACGACGATGTTGCCGCGGCGGCGGTCCATCTTCAGGATCTGGAACGGCTGCGGAATGTTCATCAGCGGACCGACATCGCGCACCGGACGGATATCGACCTGGCTGCGCGGCAGGAAGGCCACCGCACCGTCGAGATCGACGGTGTAACCACCCTTGACCTGGTTGAAGATGACGCCTTCGACCTTCTCGTTGGCGTTGAAGGCGACTTCGAGCTTGACCCAGCTCTCTTCGCGGCGGGCCTTGTCGCGGGAGATGACGGCTTCACCGAGCGCGTTTTCGATGCGCTCCAGGTAAACCTCGACTTCGTCTCCGACACTCAGGCCGTGATCGCGGCCGTGGCCGCCAAATTCGCGGAGCGCAACGCGCCCTTCGGTCTTCAGACCGACATCGATGACCGCGACATCCTTTTCGATCGCGGTAACGGTACCCTTGATGACCGCACCTTCGGCGAGATCCTGTTCGGCGAAGCTCTGCTCGAGAAGGGCGGCAAAATCGTCGTGGAGTTTGGTTTTGGTTGCGACAGCGTTCATGTGGCGGCTAAGTCCTTCAGCACCGGCGGTTCGTGTTGCGATGCATCCCAGTCCGCTGAAAACAGGACCAAAGCCCCTCATTGAGGGCTTGCGGGCCGGCGCTCGGGTGGCGGGTCGGGACGCGGTTCAAAATCCGGAAAACGTGCGGGGCTGAATGGAGCCCTGTCAGGCAGCGGCGTCGACAATGGCGACAGCCGCCCGGAATGCGGCGTCTATATCCATTTTAGTGGTGTCGAGCAAGGTTGCATCCCCGGCCTGCCTGAGCGGTGAGGCCGGGCGGTTGATGTCCCGGTCGTCCCGGGCGCGGATATCGGCCAGCACCTCGTCATAGGAGATGGGGTCGCCCCGGCCGGCGAGCTCGGTGTGGCGGCGGCGGGCCCGCTCTTCGGCCGACGCGGTGACGAAAAGCTTAACGTCGGCATCGGGGCAGATGACGGTGCCGATATCGCGCCCGTCGAGCACGGCGCCCTCGGGCCGGGCGGCGAAGGCGCGCTGAAGCTGGACCAGGGCGGCGCGGACGCCCGGAAAGGCCGCGACCTTGGAGGCGGCCTCGCCCATCGGGGCACCGCGGAGCTTTTCGTCGTCCAGCTGGTCGACATCGAGCTTGCGGGCGGCGATGACGGCTCCCGCCTCGTCGGTCAGCGGTTTACCGGTCTGGACAAGTTCGTAGGCGACCGCGCGGTAGAGCAGGCCGGTGTCGAGATGGGCGAGGCCGTAATGCGCGGCGAGGCGCTTGCCGAGCGTGCCCTTGCCCGACGCGGCGGGTCCGTCGATGGCTATTATCATGGGGCAATGATCATGAGGCCGAAATATCCGCGCCGAGGCCGGCCATCAGCGGCACGAAATCGGGGAAGCTGGTCGCGATCATGGCGCCGTCGTCGACGGTGACGGGGCTTTCGGACGCCAGGCCCATCACGAGAAAGCTCATGGCGATGCGGTGGTCGAGATGGGTCGCGACCGTGCCGCCGCCGCGAACCGGGCCGCCGGTGACGAGAAGGTCGTCGCCCTCGATGACGGCGTTGACGCCATTGGCGACGAGACCGGCATGGACGGCGGCCAGGCGGTCCGATTCCTTGACGCGCAGTTCGTGCAGGCCGCGCATGCGCGTCGTGCCCTCGGCGAACGAGGCCGCGACGGCGAGCACCGGATATTCGTCGATCATCGACGGCGCGCGCTCGGCGGGAACGTCGACCGAGCGGAGATTGGATGCATGTACGACGAGATCGGCGACGTCCTCGCCGCCTTCGGTGCGGCGGTTTTTCGCCTCGATCCGCGCACCCATTTCGAGCAGCGTCGTCACAAGGCCGGTGCGGAGCGGATTGTCCATCACGCCCTCGATGACGACTTCCGAGCCCGGAACGATGAGCCCCGCGACCAGCGGGAAGGCCGCGGACGAGGGATCGGCCGGAACGACGACCTTGTTGGGCTGCAGCTCGGGGCGGCCCGTCAATACGATCTGGCGGCCATGCGCGCCGTGCGGTTGGACTTTGATGTCGGCGCCGAAATGCGCCAGCATTTTTTCGGTGTGGTCGCGGGTCGCTTCCTTCTCGATGACCGTGGTCGTGCCCGGCGAATTCAGCGCGGCGAGCAGGATGGCGGATTTCACCTGGGCGGAGGCGACGGGTGTTTCATAGGTGACCGGAATCGGGTCGGCGGTGCCGGTGAGCGTCAGCGGCAGGCGGCCGCCTTCGGCTTCGGAGGCCACTTCTGCGCCCATCTGCAGCAGGGGGTCGAGCACCCGCTTCATCGGGCGTTTGCGCAAGGAGGCATCGCCGTCGAAGGTGGCGCTGATGCCATGGCCCGCGACGACGCCCATCATCAGGCGCGACCCCGTTCCGGCATTGCCGAAATCGAGCACGCCTTTCGGCTGGAGCAGCGAGCCGACGCCCGCGCCATGGACGGTCCATTTGCCGGTGCCGGTCCGCTCGACGTTCGCGCCGAGCAGCGAGCAGGCGCGGCCGGTGGCCAGAACGTCCTCGCCCTCGAGCAGTCCCTCGATCTCGGTCGCGCCCCGGGTCAGAAGGCCGAAAATCAGCGCGCGGTGGGAGATGGATTTGTCTCCGGGCACGCGGACATGGCCCTTGAGCGGGCCGGCGCGGCGCGCGGAAAGCGGCTTGGGAGCGGAGGCTTGCGACACGGGAAGGGGACCGCCGGAAGGATTTACGGGATGGGCCCGCCTCTAACACAGCTGGGGGCTTGCCGCCATGCCTACGGGCCTCTACTTGACAGGCCCAACGAGGCGCGTCAGGAAGCGCGCCACTCTCGATACAGCGGTGGATTCCGTGGCCAAAGCAGAACTCGGCACGAAACGCGTCTGTCCGACGACCGGACGCAAATTCTATGACATGAACAAGGACCCGATCATCTCGCCCTATACGGGCATGGTGGTTCCGGTGGCGCCCGTCGCCGCATCGCGCGTCCGCGCCGAGGCCAAGGCCGCGCCGACGCCGGTGGCGGACGAGGAGGAAGTCGAGGCTGAAGTCGAGACCGTGACCCTCGAGGACGCCGACGAGGAAGAGACCGCGACCGGCAAGAAGACCGCCGCCGCGCCGGACGCCGACGACGTCGATGTCGACGAGGAGATTCCGGACGACGACGCCGACGACACCTTCCTCGAGGAAGACGAGGACGAGGATGTCGACGCGGCCGAATTGATCGACGGCGACGTTACGGACGACGAAGAAACTTGAGATGAGACCGCTTTTGTGGTCTTAGACCCGTCCCGGCCTCCTGCGGCCGGCTGAATTTCGCGCCGGCAGTCCCAACGCCGGCGCTCAAGTGGGGCCATAGCTCAGTTGGGAGAGCGCTTGAATGGCATTCAAGAGGTCAGGGGTTCGACTCCCCTTGGCTCCACCAAATTTTCCCGAGAATGGCGACTGACGCGCCGTGGGTCAGCCTACTCCTCTATCGGCGGACGCGTCCGGCTGACCGCCATGGGTCTGCGTAGTCGCCCGTCGGTCGAGTTGGTCGATGAAATCGATGATCGCGAGCGCCCGCGCGTCGGAACGTGCCCCCAGATTGTTATACCCGGTCTCCTGCTCGACGTTGCCGGAGGACAGGCGAGCGACCCATCCTGCGGTCGCGAACTTTCCGGCCTCCAAACAGGGTTTTGGCCTACGCATTTCGAACGGCGACGGTGGCCATCTGTCCCACGGCCCCGGCACGCCAAGCCGCCACAACAACTCCACTTTCGGCCGGTGGCCGTAGGGATAGTTCTCGTCGAATCGCTGTTGCGCGTCGTTTCGGAAGATGATCTGCGGCTCATCTTTAGCGTCGGGTAAAAAGCCATCCTGTAACAACTGGCTGTTATCGACCATGCGCGCCATAGGTACGATAAAATAAGGTAGACGCGCGCGGCGCAGCACGGTTTCCCGGATACTGCGCCACGCACCCTGCGTCAGGAAGCAATTGCCATCCCACGGGAGCACCCAGCGGGCGCGGGTTTTGCCAAGGGCCAGCGCGGTGTTGCGGGCGCCGTTGTTGTTGATGGCCGCGTTGTTCTTGAGGCGGCGCAGCGCCGTGAGGATCTCCAGCCGCTCGCGTGTCCGATAAGACAGAAGTTGTTGAGGCTTGTCCGCGCCCGGCGGTACGCGGGAGTAATCGAATCCGATCTTCGCATATTCCCCAAGGTCAAAGGGTATGGACAAATACTTCTGGTTCCACTGGTCGAGGAGTGAGGTGATCGCCGCCAGTTCGCACTCATCGATTATCCGGTTCAGAATCCAGAACTTCTCGCACCCTTCCAGTTCAGGCTCGTGCTCCAGTGTAAACAGCACGTTTGTTCGCGACTGGCCGAGCGTATGGCGGGGGACAAGATCATTGCCGACGATGCGGCACAGAAAAAAGCTTTCCGGATCGACCTTCTTCTTCGGCGGTGTCATTGCAGGCCCCAGCGGCGTCGTTCTCAAATATTCGCCAAACGCCCCTATATCCAGAGCCCCCAACAGCGGCACGACAAAAAGACGTCTACCGTATTGCGGTCCTGATTGTAGCCGCTAAAATTGTCTTGCGGCGGAGAGGACCATGCTGGAAGACAAGATACGGGCGAAGCTCCCTGAGGAGTGGCAGCCTTGGTACGAGGGCAAAGATTTCACCACCGACAGGACCTCGGGCCGGTTGCGCGGCTGGTCGGGAATGCTGAAAGACTTTGTCGGCAAGAAGCCTGACGTTCTGGAAATCGGCTCATGGGAAGGCAGGTCGGCGATCTTCTTCGCCGAGTATCTGAAGCCGTCGCGGCTGACATGCGTCGACACGTTCGGAGGCGGCGCGGAGCACCAGCGTTCAAGCACGCTCGCCGGGATCGAAGCCAGGTTCGACAGCAACACCGCCGGCTACTCCAACCTCGAAAAGAAAGTGATGCGCTCGATTACGGCTCTCGACCAGTTTGTCCGGGAGGGCAGGCGCTACGACGTCATTTATGTCGATGGCAGCCACGACATGGACGACGCGCTGGTCGACAGCGTGCTGTGCTGGCGTCTTCTGAAAGTCGGCGGCGTCATCATCTGGGACGACTATAAATGGAGCGCGGGCATGAAGCGCGCCATCGATCTGTTCCTGGCTTATCGCGGCGGCGAATATCAACTGCTGGATCGCGGGTGGCAGGTCGCCGCGCGCAGGACCGCGCCCTCGCCGGCACATTACGAGCGGGCGGAAAAGCCGGAAGCCGCCTGACGGACGCCCGGCGCGCAATATCCGAAATTTTCCTCAGTTCTGCTCGCCGCCCCAGCATCCTGCGGGACGCTTGCGGCCTGCTCCCTCTCTCCCCATTTATCGTTCACGCGGTATGCCCATCCGGGGTCCGCTCTGCGAAGCCGCTTCAAGGGAGGGCTTTGGACAACGATGACGCGACTGATTGCGAGCCCGCTGCTTCTGGGCTTCGACGAGATCGAGCGGACCATCGGTCGTCTGTCAAAAGCGGGCGACGGCTATCCTCCCTATAATGTGGAACGCATCCCGGCCTCGGACGCTGTACCGGAACGGCTCAGGATCACTTTGGCCGTCGCGGGATTCACAGCGGAGCAACTTGGCATCACTCTTGAAGAGGGGAAGCTGGTGATTCGCGGGCGTCAAACCGATGAGGGGGAGCGCATCTTCCTTCATCGCGGTATCGCGGCACGCCAGTTTCAGCGCGTGTTCGTGCTGGCCGAGGGGATGGAGGTCCTGAGTGCGGATCTCGCTCTGGGCCTGCTTGAGGTCGAGCTTGCGCGGCCGGCGCCCGACAGGGCGGTGCGCAGGATCGAGATTACGACCCGTCTCTAGACGGGCGAGAGAGGTGAGTGACATGATTGACAAAGCTGTGCCTGCCATCACGACGGACGAACTCGCCGGTCTCGGCGGGGGCAAGCTCGCCTATGTGAAGACGATGCTGTCCGACGAGATCAACCGCCTGTTCCCGCAGGCGCCCGATCTCGAGCCCGGCCTGAAGCTGTTTGCGCTGCTCAGCGCCGACGGCACGCCCATTCTCGTGACGGACTCCGAAGAGGCCGCGATCGCGAATGCGTGGGAAAACGAACTGGAGACCGTGAGCCTCCACTAAGCCTGTCTACCTGCCCGCGAGCGCGGGCAGGCCGGCGAGAAATGTATCCCGCGCGATCATCCCGCCATAGATTTTGGACGGCTTGTCGCCCACAAACAGCCGGGCGAACGCAAGCGTGCGACCGTCCTTCTCGGCCCAGCCGACGAACCAGCCCAGCGGGCGGCTGCGGTCCAGCTTCCCGTCCGCCCCGCGCAGCCATCCGCTGCCGGTCTTGCCCCGGACCTTCCAGTCTTCCGCCTGAAAGGCCGGCATGATGCGCGCCGTCATGTCGTAGGCGTGGTTCGAGACCGGCAATTTGCGGTTCAGCATTTTCACGAGAAACGCGGCCTGCTCGTCCGGTGAAATCGCGAGCGAGGAACTCAGCCAGGCGCGCGTCAGCCCGTTGTTCTCGCCCGGATCGCCCGACACATCGGCGTTGCCGTAACCGAAATCCGCGACATAGGCGGCGAAACGCTTCTCGCCGAGCTTGCGTGTCAGCTCCTGCGAGAACCAGACGACCGAAATCTTCTCCCAGCTCGCCGGATCGTGCGCCGTCTTTTCCTCGTCGCGGAAACCGCCGAACTCGGGTTTGTAGTCCCAGCGCGGCGTATGCTCGTCGACAAGAATGCCGCTGTCATAACCCATCAGGGCGAGCGGCAGCTTGAACGAGGATTGCGGCGCGAGGCGGCGGTCGCAGATGCCCTCGCGCGTCAGCGTTTCAGATGTCTGTACATCGACGATGACGGTGCAGGTCTCTTCGGCAAAAGCCGCGGTGGCACAGGCAATGATCGCGCAGGCGGCGGCAGCAACGGCACGCATGAAAAACTCCGGAATGGCTTGGTGTCAGCTTTCGCCGAGCAGGCGGCCGACGACCTTGGCGGTGTAATCCACCATCGGCACGACGCGGGCATAATTGAGGCGGGTTGGCCCGATGACGCCGACAACGCCGACAATGTTCTGACGCCCGTCGCGGAAGGGCGCCGCGATCATCGACGAGCCGGACAGCGAAAACAGCTTGTTTTCCGAGCCGATGAAAATCCGCACGCCGTCGGCACTCTCGGCGCGGCCGAGCAGATCGACCACATCCTTCTTGCCTTCGAGATCGTCGAGCAGAAGGCGCACGCGCTCGAGATCCTCGATGGCTTTCAGGTCCTCCAGAAGATTGGCCTGGCCGCGCACGATGAGCTGGCGCTCGGTGCCCTCGCCCCAGCTTGCAAGCCCCGCGTCGACGAGTTGCGCGGTGATGGCGTCCAGCTCGGTGCGCGCCATTTCGCGCGCGCGTTCGATGTCGGCACGCACCTCGGCCAGTGTGCGGCCGGCGATGCGCGCGTTCAGATAATTCGTTGCCTCGATCAACGCCGATGCCGGGAGACCGGGCGGCAGCGGCAGGACACGGTTTTCGACCGAACCGTCCTGGCTGACGAGAATGACGAGGCCGCGGCGCGGTTCGAGCTGCACGAACTCGATATGCTTCAGCCGCGCGTCCTGTTTCGATGTCAGTACGACGCCGGCGCCGCGCGAGAGACCGGAGAGAAGCTGTCCCGCTTCGCCAAGCACGTCCTCGAACGAGCGCGGACGGCCGGAGCCCGCGACCTTGGCTTCGATGGCCTGGCGCTCGGCCTCCGACACCTCGCCGATCTCCAGCATGGCATCGACGAAGAAGCGCAGGCCCAGTTCGGTCGGCAGACGGCCGGCGGAGGTGTGCGGTGCCTGGATCAGGCCAAGCGCTTCAAGATCGGACATGACATTGCGCACGGAGGCCGGCGACAGCGGCGCGGAGAGGCCGCGCGCGATGTTGCGCGATCCGACCGGCTCGCCGGTCGCGAGATAGGCGTCGACGATCTGCCGGAAAATATCGCGCGAACGTGCGTTCAGCGCGGGCAGGCCATGGCCGGACGTGGATATGCGGTCGATCACCGGGCGAATGTCATGCGCCGGGGCCCGGCAATCAAGCCTTGGCGGCATCCCCTCCCAAGGTTGTACCCGGCTGAACCGCATGGCATTTATGGCCGGAAGGCTGCCGCCTTGGATAAGGCGCGGCGGGAAGGGGTATGGAAGTGATCGCTGCCGGAGTTCGCTCCCTGGCCGGCTTTCTTGCGGTTGCCTGCCTGCTGGCCACACCCGCCGCCGCGCAGGGCGCGCCCGATATGCCGTTTTTCCGCATCGGCACCGGCGGCACGACCGGCACCTATTTCGCTGTCGGCGGCCTCATCGCAAATGCGATCTCGAACCCCGCTGGAAGCCGCCCCTGCAACGAGGGCGGCGCGTGCGGCGTACCCGGACTGGTGGCGATCGCGATCGCAGCCAATGGCTCGGTCGCCAATGTGACCGACATCCAGGCCGGGCGGCTGGAAGCCGGGCTGGCCCAGTCCGACGTCGCCTACTGGGCAATGAACGGCACCGGGTCCTTCGACAGCCGCCCCCCGGCGCGGGATCTGCGCGCCATCGCCTATCTTTATCCGGAGGCGGTGCATCTGGTCGTGCGCAAGGGTTCTGGCATCCGCTCGGTCGCCGATCTCAAGGGCAAGCGGGTGTCGCTCGACGAGCCTGGCTCGGGCACGCTCGCCGACGCCCGCCTCGTCCTCGGCGCCTTCGACCTCACCGAACGCGACCTGAAGGCCGAATATCTGAAACCGCCGGACGCCGGCGCCAGGCTCGAGGCGGGGGAAATCGACGCGTTTTTCTTTGTCGGCGGCTGGCCGGTTCCGGCGATCGCCGAGCTTGCCGAACGCATCGACGTCGACATCGTGCCGATCAGCGGCGGGCAGGCCGAGCAGCGCCTGACACGCTATTCCTTCTTCTCGTTCGAGCGGGTTCCCGAAGGAACCTATCGCGGCGTGCCGGCGCTTTCGACCGTCAGCGTTGGCGCCCTCCTGATCACCAGCGCAAAACAGGAGGAGGAACTGATCCACGGCGTCGCCAAGGCGCTGTGGAATGTCAATACGCGCGCGCTGCTCGACACCGGCCACGCCAAAGGCCGCGACATACGGCGCGACCGGGCCTTGAAAAACCTCGTGATTCCGCTGCATCCCGGCGCCGAGCGCTATTATCGGGAAGCCGGGCTCATGCTGCCCCGCTGAGGAACCCTTGGGACCCGCCATTGGTTTAACGTCTTAAGGGTTGATCTTCGGGGAAGGGCCGAGCGAACATCGGGCTTCGCAGCCGGCTCCGGAGAGAACCGGCAGGCAGGGAGGTCCAGATGAGCTTTGTCTTCAGTATTCGTCGTCTTGCAATCGGTGCGGCCGTGGCCGCCGCCACCGTGGGTGCAGGCCTCGCGGTCGCGCAGGACATGAAATTCTTCCGCATCGGCACCGGCGGCACGGCCGGAACGTATTTTCCGATCGGCGGCCTGATTGCCAATGCGATCTCCAGCCCGCCCGGTTCGCGTGAGTGCGACAAGGGCGGCTCGTGCGGCGTGCCCGGCCTGATCGCAACGGCCGTTGCGACCAACGCCTCGGTCGCCAACATCAACGCCATCAAGGGCGGCTCGCTGGAAGCGGGCTTCACCCAGTCCGATGTGGCCTACTGGGCCTCCACCGGCACCGGCGTGTTCGACGGCAAGGGCAAGGACGAGGATCTGGTGGCGATCGCCAACCTCTATCCCGAGACGATCCATCTCGTCGCCCGCAAGGGAGCCGGCATCAAGTCGGTGGCGGACCTCAAGGGCAAGCGCGTCTCGCTCGACGAGCCGGGATCCGGCACGCTGATCGACGCCAAGCTCATCCTCAGTGCGTATGGACTGACGGAAAACGATGTCGAAGCCGAATATCTGAAGCCCAACGCGGCCGGTGACCGGCTGCGCGATAACGCCCTCGACGCATTGTTCTTCGTCGGCGGCTATCCGGTCGGCGCGATCGTCGAACTCGCGACGTCGGCCGGCGTGGAACTCGTGCCGCTCAACGGGCCCGAGATCGACAAGCTGCTTTCCGAGAACAAGTTCTTCGCCAAGGACAACGTTCCGGCCAACACCTACGAGGGCCAGAGCGCGGCCGTACCGACGATTTCGGTCAACGCCATTCTGGTGACATCGAAGAAGCAGGATGACGAACTCATCTACAACATCACCAAGGCGCTGTGGAACGACAACACACGCAAGCTGCTCGATTCAGGCCACGCCAAGGGCAAGCTGATCAACAAGGAAACGGCCACCGACGGTGTCGGCATCGCGCTGCATCCCGGCGCCGAGAAATTCTACAAGGAAGCCGGACTTCTGAAGTAAGGGCATCAGGCACCCCCGGCTCAGGCCGGGGGTGTTTTTCGATCGGATGGCTGAGAGGTGCGGCATGGCCGGGATGGAACTCAATGAAGAGGAAGCCAGGCGCCTCGAGGAAAAGTTCGACCCGGAGATACGCTTCAGACCGCTGACGCCATTCGCGAACTGGATCGTCGGCAGCGCGCTCGTCGCCCTGTCTCTCTTCCATTACTACACGGCCGGATTCGGCCTTTTGTCGGAGATGGTCCACCGCGGCATCCATCTCGCCTTCGTCACGGCGCTCGTTTTTCTCGTCTTCCCCATTTTCAAGCGCGGCTACGAACAGCCGGCGGCATCCTCCCTTCTGCGGCCGCTCGGCATTCCTTTCTATGACTGGATTCTGGCGGTCGGCGCGGTTGTCGCGGTGCTTCACGTGCCGCTCATTCCGCTGTCCGAGCTCGCATTCCGTGTCGGCAATCCAACCCAGACCGACGTCATTCTCGGCGGCGTGCTGATCGTCTGTCTGCTCGAGGCGGTGCGCCGTTCGGTCGGCTGGCCGCTACCGGTCATCGCCATCCTTTTCATGGCCTATGCGCTGTACGGACAGCATATGCCGGGCATTCTCGTCCATCCCGGCGCGAGCGTGTCGAACCTCGTCAACCATCTCTACCTGACGACCCAGGGCATTTACGGCATCGCGCTCGGCGTCGTCGCGACCTATGTGTTCCATTTCGTGCTGTTTGGCGTCTGCGCGACGCGCATCGGCCTTGGCCAGCTCTTCCTTGACTGCGCGGCCTGGGTCGCGGGCCGCTTTGCCGGCGGGCCGGCCAAAATCTCGATCTTCGGCTCGGGGCTGTTCGGCATGATCTCGGGCTCGTCCGTCGCCAATACGGTGACGGTTGGTTCGCTGACCATTCCGGCGATGATCCGCATGGGCTACCGGCGCGAATTCGCCGCGGCTGTCGAAGCGACGTCGTCGACCGGCGGCCAGATAACGCCGCCGATCATGGGCGCCGCCGCCTTCCTGATGATCGAGTTTCTGGGCCTGCCCTATACGACGATCATTCTTGCCGCCATCGTGCCGGCCTTCATGCACTTCTTCGGCGTTTTCATGCAGGTGCATTTCGAAGCGAAGAAGCAGGGCATGCGCGGCATGACGCGCGAGGAAATGCCGGACCTGAAAGCCGCGTTCGCGCGCGACTGGCCGACGGTCATCCCGCTCGTCGTGCTCGTATGGATGCTGATCGCGGGCTACACGCCCTATCTCGCGGCGTTCTGGGGCATCACGCTGTGCGTGGCGGTCGGCCTGCTCAATCCGCGCCGCCGCATGAAGCCGATCGAGATCTTCGACATCCTGCGAGACGGCGCGAAATATGCGCTGGCGGTCGGCGTTGCCGCCGCGACGGTCGGCATCGTCGTCGGTGTCGTTACGCTGACAGGCGTCGGCTTCAAGATCAGCTTCATCGTGACCTCGACCGCAAATGATATCGCGATGGCGGTCGGAACGTTCGTTCCGCAATGGCTTCTCGCGCCGGCCACGCTCTCGCTGCTGTTCACCCTGATCCTGACCGGCATTGTGTGCATACTGATGGGCTGCGGCATCCCGACGACCGCGAACTACATCATCATGGTCACGATCGCGGCGCCGACACTCGGCCTGCTCGGCATCGAGCCGATCGTCGCGCATTTCTTCGTGTTCTATTACGGGGTGCTGGCCGACATTACGCCGCCGGTGGCGCTCGCGGCCTATGCGGCGGCGGGCATGGCGGCAGCCGATCCGTTCAGGACCGGCAATATCGCGTTCCGGCTCGGCATGGGCAAGGTTCTGGTGCCCTTCGTCTTCGTGTTCTCGCCGGCCTTGCTGCTCGTCACGCAGGACTTCACGTGGTCAGCCTTCCTGACCGCCTTTATCGGCACGATCATCGGAATCACGTTCCTGTCGGCGGCGTTCGCCGGCTGGATGCTGACCCACATGGCGGCCTGGGAGAGGGCGCTGATAGCGGTCTCGGCCATGCTTCTGGTGGCGCCGGAGATCTATTCGTCGGTGGCCGGTTTCGTGCTCGCCCTGCCCGTCCTGCTGCGGCAGTACGCGGCCTGGCGTGGCTTGCCGGAGAGTACCGCCGCTTAAATAACTGGATTTATATGTAATATACTAAAGACAGCAAAATATATCTGGTAATTATCTCCGATCCACCCTATATGCCGGTTGATCTGGAGGACATTTCCATGAAAGCCCTTGCCGCCGCGGCCTTTGCCGCGCTTCTTGTCGCCGTGCCCGCCAAGGCGCAGGACGCAAATTCTCTTCTCAACGTTTCCTACGATATCGGCCGCGAGCTTTATGCCGCGGTGAATGCCGAATTCGCCAAGGCCTGGAAGGCCAAGACCGGCAAGGATGTGACGCTCAACCAGTCGCATGCCGGCACGTCGAAGCAGGCGCGCGCCATCCTCGAAGGCCTCGAAGCCGACCTCGTCACCTTCAACCAGGTGACGGACATCAATCTTCTGGTGAAGGGCGGTGCGGTCGATGCCGGCTGGCAGAAGGCGTTCCCGAACAACGCCTCGCCCTATTATTCGCTGCCGGCCTTCGTCGTCCGCAAGGGCAACCCGAAGGGCATCAAGAACTGGGGCGATCTGGCGCGCGACGACGTGCAGCCGGTTTTCCCGAACCCGAAGACCTCGGGCAATGCGCGCTACACCTATCTCGCCGCCTACGCCTGGGCGCTCGAGGAGTACAAGGGCGACACCGCCAAGGCCGACGAATACATCAAGAAGATGCTGTCGAACGTGCCGGTGTTCGACACCGGCGGCCGCGGCTCGACCACCACTTTCGTCGAGCGCGAGACGGGCGATGTGCTGATCACCTTCGAAGCGGAAACGGCCGCGGTCGTGAAGCAGTATGGCGACGACAAGTTCGAGGTCGTGGTGCCGCCGGTCAGCCTTCTGGCCGAGTTCCCGGTCGCGGTCGTCGACAAATACGCCGAAAAGCACGGCACCAAGGAACTGGCGAAAGCCTATCTCGACTATCTCTATTCGCCGGAAGGCCAGGAGATCATCGCGGGCTTCAACAACCGCGTGCAGGACGAGAAGGTGGCCGAAAAGAACAAGGACAAGTTCCCCGAGGTCCGTCTCGTGACGGTCGAGGACGTCTTTGGCGGCTGGGACAAGGCCCAGGCCGAGCACTTCGCCTCGGGCGGCAAGCTCGATCAGGTGTTTGTCGGCAAGTAACCGCCGCTGTATTGACATCGAACGCAACGGCCGGGCTTTTGTCCCGGCCGTTTTGTTTCAGCCCAGCGGCAGCAGGGACAGCGCCGCGATGCTGGCGACGGCGATCGCGGTGAGCGCCATGGCGCCGGCCGCCAGGACACGGCCGCCGGCGCTGAACACATCGCGCAGATCGACTTCGAGACCGAGCGCGGCCATCGAAATCATGGTCAGAACGGTGGCCGTCTCGCGCATCCAGGGCAGAAGGGATTCCGCGATCAGGCCGAAGGAGCGCAGGACCATCATCGCCGCGAAGCCGACGACAAACCAAGGCACGATGCGGCGGAAAGGCGTTCTCCGGCCGTCGCCCCGGCCGCGCAGGCTCAGCACGAAGAGGACCGGCCCCAGCATGAGCACGCGCGTCAGCTTCACCAGAGTCGCGGTCTGTACGGCGACCGCGCCGGCGGTGGCCGTGGCGGCGAGCACCTGCGGAACGGCATAGACAAGCATGCCTGTGAGGAAGCCATATCGCGCATCGGCAAGGCCGAGCAGGATCCCGATCAGCGGAAGCGCGACGACGGTGACGACACCGAGCGCCGCGGTGAAGGCGATGGAGACGGCGACCTCGTCCGGCCTGGCGCCGATGACAGGCGCCGCTGCGGCGATGGCCGAGTTGCCGCAAATGGCGTTGCCGCAGGACACGAGCAGCGTGACCCGCGGCGGCAGCCCAAACACGCGACCGCACACATATCCGGCCAGAAGCGCAAACAGGACGAGAGCCGCGATTGTGCATACGACGGCGCCGCCGCTGCCGCCGATGACCTGCAGGCTGACGGACGCGCCGAGCAGCACGATCGCGATCTCGAGCGGCAGTCTTGATGCGAACTGCACGCCGGACCGCAGGCGCGGCGCAAGCCCGAAGCCGGTATGTAGAGCGGTGCCGAGAACGATGGCGGCGACCAGGGCATCGAGCCAGACATGGCCGGTCACGGCGATCTGTGCCGAGCCGATGAAAAATGCCGCCGCCGCAACGGCCATTGCCGCAAGAAATCCCGGGAAGATCCGAATCGCCGAATGCGCCACTGCCGCTCACCTCGGAGCGAGAACTAGCGCCATATGACATTCGATAATAACGCATGATTATGCACTAATTGTTCGATATAATCGAACAATGACGCTGGACCAGCTTTCCATTTTCGTGGCGGTTGCCGAGCGCCAGCACCTGACGCGGGCGGCCGAGGCGCTGAATCTCACTCCTTCGGCGGTCAGTGCCGCGATCCGCACGCTCGAAACCAACCACAATGTCCGCCTGTTCGACCGGATCGGCCGCGGGCTGGAGCTGACGCGCGAGGGCCGGATTTTTCTCGATCGGGCGCGGGCGGTGATCGCCGAGGCGCAGTCCGCCCGGCATCTGCTGCGCGAATTCGGTGGGCTGGGCGCCGGCGCGCTCGACATATATGCCAGCCAGACCATCGCGAGCTACTGGCTGCCGCCGCGCCTCGTGCGCTTTCATGAAGCCAATCCCGGTGTCGAGATCAGCCTCCGGGTCGGCAATACCCGGGAGGTGGCGGAAGCGGTGCTCGATGGCCGCGCCGAAATCGGCTTCGTGGAAGGCGATATCGATGCATCGGCGCTTGTTGTGGAACGTCTCGCGGAAGATGAGCTTGTGATCGTCGTGCGCGCCGGCCACCCGCTTGCCGGGCGCAAGAAGCTGAGCCCCTCGGACCTGGTCGCCGGTGCGCAATGGATCCGGCGCGAAGCCGGCTCCGGCACGCGTTCGGCATTCGAGGCCGGCCTGCGCATGCTCGGCTGCGATCCCGATTCTCTGTCGATCGCGCTGATCCTGCCGTCGAACGAAGCGATCCTGGCGGCGGTGCGCAGTGGCCCCTATGCCGCGGCGGTTTCGCGCAGCGCGGCGCAGCCATTCCTCGACAGCCGCGATCTCGTTGCGCTCGACGCGGGGCTGCCGCCGCGCGCGTTCCGCGCTGTTCGCCATCGCGAGAGACACCAAAATCCCGCGGCGAAGGGACTGGAGGAAATGTGCAAATCCGATTATGCAGATAACTTCCGATGATGGCGCGATATATACGCGTCAATTGCGTGGAATAAGTTCTCGCCGATGTCAGCCGTAATTTCTCCCTTTACGCAGCGCCGCGTCCTGCCGGGCTTTCCGCTCGCGATGGGTGTCACGCTCGGCTATCTCGGCATAATCGTTCTCCTGCCGCTCATCGCGCTCGTCCTGAAGGCGCTCGATATCGGCTGGGACCAGTTCGTCGGCATCGTCACGAGCCCGCGCACCATCGCCGCCTTTCGCGTCACCTTCCTGTGCGCGCTCGGGGCGACGCTGTTCAACGCTGTGTACGGACTTGCGCTGGCCTGGGTGCTGGCGCGCTATGAGTTCCCCGGCAAACGTCTTCTCGATGCGCTGGTCGACGTGCCGTTCGCGCTGCCGACGGCGGTGGCGGGTCTGGCGCTCGCGGCGCTGTTTGCCAAGAACGGCTGGTATGGATCAGTTCTGGAGCCGCTCGGCATCACCGTCATCTTCACGCCGCTCGGCATCGCCGCGGCGATGGCGTTCACGAGCCTGCCCTTCGTCGTGCGCCAGGTGCAGCCGGTGCTGGAAGACATCAGCCCCGATGTGGAGGAGGCGGCGGTGTCGCTGGGCGCGAGCGATCTTGTCACGTTCCGCAAGATCATCTTTCCGGCGATCTTTCCGGCGCTGCTTGCCGGATCTTCGCTGGCCTTCTCGCGCTCGCTCGGCGAGTTCGGCGCAATCATCTTCATCGCCGGCAACCAGCCGGGCTATTCGGAGATCGCGGCGCTTCTGACCTTCATCCGGCTCGAGGAGTACGACTATCCGGCGGCGGCGGCGGTCGCGTCGGTACTTCTGGCCTCCGCGCTCGTTCTGCTGATGATCACCAATCTGCTGCAGGCCTGGCATCTGCGCTATATCGGGCGGGGCGACTGATGGATTTCCAGCGCACGAAACCGTACCGCACGCCGGCCATCCACCGCGTCGGCGACCGGCCGCTGACCAAGCGTCTCCTGATCGGCGGCGTGCTCGCGGCGACGCTTCTCGTCATCATCGCGCCGCTGATGGTGATCTTCATCGAGGCCTTCTCCAAGGGCCTGTCGGTATATGTACATAATCTCTCGGAGCCGGACACGCTGCACGCGATCTGGCTGACGGTGCTGGCCGCCATCGTCGTCGTGCCGATCAATATCGGTTTCGGCATCGCCGCCGCGTGGGCGGTGACGAAGTTCAAGTTTCCGGGCAAGAGCCTGCTCATCACCCTGATCGAGATTCCGTTCTCGGTCTCACCGATCATCGCCGGCGTCGCCTATCTGTTCGTTTACGGCGCGCAGGGACTGTTCGGGCCGTTCCTCGATCAGTTCGGCATCAAGATCATGTTCGCGCTGCCGGCGATTTTCCTCGCCAGCATGTTCGTGACCGCGCCGTTCGTCGCGCGCGAGCTTATTCCGCTGATGCAGGTGCAGGGATCGGACGACGAGGAGGCGGCGGTCAGTCTCGGCGCGTCCGGCTTCCGCATGTTCCTGTCGGTGACGCTGCCGAACGTGAAATGGGCGCTGCTTTACGGCGCGATCCTCTGCAATGCGCGTGTGATGGGCGAATTCGGCGCGGTGTCGGTCGTGTCCGGCAATATCCGCGGCGTCACCAACACGCTGCCGCTGCAGATCGAATTGCTCTACACCGACTACAACGCGGTCGGCGCGTTCGCGGCCGCGACCGTGCTGGCGAGCCTTGCGGTCGTGACCATCGTGGTCCGGGCAATCGTCGAGCGCTATGACGAGGGCCGTGCGGAGGTCAAAAAGCGCATGCGCCCCGGGCATTAACGACGGCGCTGCCGCCGGGCTTGCCGGGGCCCGCCGCCTCAGGCAAACAGGGCCTCCTCAAACACAGGCCAAACCATGACCCGTCCGTCCAACCGCGCGCCGAACGAGATGCGCCGTGTCTCCCTCGAACGCGGAGTCGCGCGCTATGCCGAAGGCTCCTGCCTCGTCAAATTCGGCGAAACCCATGTCATCGTGACCGCTTCCGTCGAGGAGCGGGCGCCGGCCTGGCTGCGCGGGTCGGGCAAGGGCTGGGTGACGGCGGAATACTCCATGCTGCCACGCGCGACGCATGAGCGGACGCGGCGCGAAGTCACCTCCGGCAAGCCGTCGGGCCGGACGCAGGAAATCCAGCGCCTTGTCGGGCGTTCGCTGCGTTCGGTGGTCGATCTCAAGCTGCTCAACGAGCGCCAGATCACCATCGACTGCGATGTCATCCAGGCCGATGGCGGCACGCGCACGGCCTCGATCACCGGCGCCTGGGTTGCGCTCAACGACTGTGTGCAGTGGATGCTGGCGCGGCAGATGATCCCGTCCAATCCGCTGAAGGATCACGTCGCCGCGGTCTCCTGCGGCATTGTCGGCGGCGCGCCGGTGCTCGATCTCGATTATGCCGAGGACTCGTCGGCCGAGACGGACGCCAATTTTGTACTGACGGGGTCCGGCGGCATCGTCGAGGTGCAGGGCACGGCGGAGAACGCGCCGTTTTCCGAGGAAGAGCTTCTGTCCATGCTCAATCTCGCCAAGCACGGCATTGCGAAACTCGTCGACCTTCAAAGGATGGCGGTGGCGTGAGCGGACTTCTGCTCCCCGGCTCCCGGCTTGTCGTTGCGACGCACAACGACGGCAAGCTGAGGGAGTTTCGCGAGCTGCTGAAGCCGTTCGGCCTCGACCTGACATCGGCCGGCGAACTCGGCCTGCCGGAACCCGACGAGACCGGGACGACATTCGCCGAGAACGCGCGCCTCAAGGCCGAAGCCGCGGCCGAAGCGTCCGGACTTCCGGCGCTTGCCGACGACAGCGGGCTTGCGGTTCTGGCGCTGTGGGGCGCGCCCGGTATTTTCTCCGCGCGCTGGGCCGGGCCGGACAAGGATTTCACCGCCGCCATGCAGCGCATCGAGAACGAGCTGCACGCGCGCGGGGCCATCGAGCCGCAGCAGCGCCGCGCGGCCTTCATCGCCGCGCTCTGCCTGGCGCGGCCGGGCGGCGAGGTGGAAGAGGTCGAAGGCTTCGCACTCGGCACGCTGGTGTGGCCGCCGCGCGGCAAACTCGGTTTCGGCTACGACCCGATCTTTCTTCCCGAAGGCCATGAGCGCACCTTCGGCGAGATGGACTCGATGGAAAAGCACGGCGTCGACTGGAAGACGGGTCACGGCCTGTCGCATCGCGCACGCGCGTTCATCGCGCTGGCCGAACGGTGCTTCGCGGAGCCGCGGCTGTGAAGACCGGAACAAACGGGGGCTTCGGCATCTACGTCCACTGGCCGTTCTGCGCCGCCAAATGTCCGTACTGCGATTTCAATTCCCATGTGCGCCATGAACCGGTCGACGAGGCGCGCTTCGCACGCGCGTTCGCGCAGGAAATGTCGTGGTTCGGCGCGCTGACGCCGAACAGGAAACCGGAAAGCGTGTTTTTCGGCGGTGGCACGCCGAGCCTGATGAAGCCGGAGACCGTCGCCGCCATTCTCGACGCCATCGCGAATACCTGGGATCTTGCGTCCGATGCCGAGATCACGCTCGAGGCCAACCCGTCGAGCGTCGAGGCGTCGCGCTTCGCCGGCTACCGCACCGCGGGCATCAACCGGGTGTCGCTCGGCGTGCAGAGTTTCGACGACGCGGAACTGAAGCGGCTCGGACGTCTGCACAATGCGGCGGAAGCGATCAAGGCGATCGATATCGCGCAATCGACCTTCGACCGGTCGAGCTTCGATCTGATCTATGCACGCCCCGGCCAGACGCCGGACATGTGGCGCGCGGAGCTGGGCGAGGCGCTGACACGCGCGGGCGAGCACCTGTCGCTCTATCAGCTCACCATCGAGGAAAACACGCCCTATCACGCGCTGCACGCCGCCGGAAAACTTGTTCTGCCGAACGAGGACGAGGCGCGGGCGCTGTGGGATGTCACGCAGGAGATCATGTCCGGCGCCGGCATGCCGGCCTACGAGATTTCCAACCATGCGCGGCCCGGCGCGGAATCGCGGCACAATCTCGTGTATTGGCGTTCGGGAGAATGGGCCGGCATCGGCCCCGGCGCGCATGCGCGCATCGGAATGAATGATGGCCGCCACGCGTTCTCGACCGAACGCAATCCCGAACTCTGGGCCTCGCGCGTCGAGCAGACCGGCAATGGCGTCGTGTCGGACGAACTGCTCGACCCGACGGAAGTCGCCGACGAATATCTCCTGATGGGGCTGCGCCTCGCCGAGGGCGTCGAGATCGCGCGGTTCGAGGAGATCGCGGGCTACCGGCTCGACGAGGACCGCATCCGCGATCTGGAATCGCACGGCCTCATCAGCCGCCCGGCGCCGGGGCG
>LNFM01002060.1_pt1 | contig 43380 bp, 68 predicted proteins | sample 596031 | NCBI WGS metagenome assembly LNFM01 (sample SAMN04254537, study PRJNA301005) | activated carbon metagenome | isolation source: dual media filters at the Ann Arbor, Michigan drinking water treatment plant | place: USA: Ann Arbor
AGCCGGTCGTCGTAGAACGTGCCGCAGCTCGGAAAGCCGGTCGTGTCCGACCACAACCCCAGCCGCCACGTCGCCTTGGCGTTGGTGTTGGTCAGAGTGTTCAGGACAGTCACTGTCACCACTGTCGTCGACGTGTGCCCGGTGATAAGCACGTAACCCCAAACCGATCCCTCACGAATGCGAATAAGCCGCCCCACGTCGGTCGTGAGGAAGCCCTGCCCGCCGTTGATGCCGGTCGTGGCCGACGCGGTCAGTGTGACGCCAGAGCCGGTTGCGGCGCTAGGCGTAAGCGTCGTGCTGGTCGTGTTGGTGGCCAGATACGGGCCGTCGACAAACGTGATGTCGGCCAGCGTCCACGACAGCGCGGAGTTCCGCACCAGCGTCTGCGGCGGGAAGTCCGGGTGCAGAACGAACAGCGTGTCCGCGGACTGCACGATCCGGATGTCGGCCAGATCGGCTTCCGCAAACGTGGTCGTGACCTCGTAGATTTCGGCCACCGTGCCGCCGGACGACCAGGCACCGTAGCCGGTGCTGTTGACCGCATTGCCGTCGCTGTCATACAACTCAAACGTATTGGCACCGGTGTTGACGTTGGTCACCACGAACTCGCGGTTGTTGACCTGCGTCATGCCGACCACACCCGAGATATAGACGCGGTCGCCATTGGCGTAGGTGTCCGAACCGCTGTAGGTCACGACAGCCGTGGCCGCTTGCGTGATGCCGGTGATGTTCTGCGCGGCTTGAGTCAGGATGCCGTGGTTGGTGAAGAACCGGATGTAGTTCTCGCCAAACTCCAACATGTAGGTTTGGGTGATCGAGAACTGGAACGGGAACAGCCGGCAGGCTTTGTTGTGGTGCCGGGCTTGGTGCAGATACACCGAACCGGGGCGCCGCGTCCAGCCGCCCTGGGTCAGTGGGATGGCGTTCTTGCAGACGAACAGGCCGCGGACATACTTGTCGATGTCCTGCCGCCCCAGCAGCAGAGGACTCAGTTCGCCAGCGTTTACCGCGTTCTGGATAAGGGCTGCGTTCGGCACCGCCTACCTCCGCGCCGAGAGCCAGGGATCCTCGGGAATAGCGACCGCTTCCTTCTCGATGAAGCCGACGTTCTTGGCTTCCGCGATCGCAGTCTTGAAGTCGTCCTTGAGACTTTCCTTGTCCGTCGTGCTGTCCGTGACTTCCTTGGCGCACTCCATCGCCAGCTTGGCCGCGAACGCCTCGATGAACAGGTCGTCGTAGAAGTTCGGATCTTCGATGTCCGCAATGTATTTGATCTTGAGCGGCGACGCGGTCTTGGACAGGATGTGCTGCCCCTCGACCTTCCAGTCAACGTGAAAGCCTGATTCGTCATCGCGGGTCAGGCGCAGGTAGTCGTTCGGCAGGCTGTAGCGTTTCCAAGAGCCGCCGCCAATGTCGATGGTGTCCGTGCTGTCGGCCGCAATGGAGTCGCGCTTGATAGCGAAGCTCCACGCATAAGCGCGGATCAACGCGCGGCGCACCCGGATGAACGCTGCGTTCATCGTGCGCGCGTTTGGGGTGTCCTGATCGAGCGAGGAGACGCGTTTCGCGCCCAGTTTCTGCAGGGCGCGGTTGGCAATTTCGACATTGGAGACGGTCATTTACCGCCTCCTTTACTCGACCTCTAGATCGAGGGTGATCCCGAAGGTGTTGATGATTCCGGTCGGCGTCCACGCGGCCAGAGTACGGATAACAGCGGTCAAGCTGCGCTCGGACAACTTCAAGCCGCCAAAGTCGAACACGTAGCCTGCCGGGAACAGCACTTGCAGCTCCGGCGTCGCCAGCGGCTGCACGTAGTGCGCGCCGACAGCTTGACACTGCGACGTGCCGGCGGCGACAGTGCCCAGCGGGCCAGTCCAGCCGGTGTCGTCAAACCGGAAAGCCGCAACCGCCAAGGCGCGCGTCGCCGCGGCGATGGGGTGCGTGACGTTGTCGCCAACGGCTGCCGGCGCTTCCGGGGTGCGGAACAGCAGCAACTCGAAGTCGCTGGCGGTCGTCACCACGTCGCCGGATGCCGCGGTCAGGTCGATCTCCGCAGCCAGAATGCGGCCACGGGAAAAGCCGTTCAAGTCAAACGTCGCACGGACCACGCTGCCCGCAGTCGCGCTGTTGCTGACTTCGTCGCCTGCTTGGTAGGCGGTGGTGTCCGCCGGCCGGGCGATGGTGCTGCGCATGCGCTTGACTTGCATGACTTCTCCTTACGAGCTGGAAGTGATCGGCCAGGCTTTCGCCGTGGAGATGCGATTCTTGAACATCTCGATCGCGGCCAGCAGCCGTTGTTTGCCTTCCAGGGTCGCGCCGAAAACGGCGTCGTCGAAATTCAGTTGAACCACGTTGCTGCTGCCCAGCGTGCCGCCGGAGGCGAAGCCGACCACGTCGCTGTTGGCGACTTGGATGCCGTCCGTCGCAGCGATCCCTACTCCTCGAACTGCCATGTCTTGTCTCCTTCAAAACCCCCGAGGGCCGAAGCCCCCGGGGTATCGTGGGTTACTCGCCCTCGACGTAGGCCAGCTTGAGGAACACGGTCCCCGAGCCAGTGGCGGCGTTGCGGGTCACGGTGATGTCGTAGTCCACCCGCGGGTCGCTGGACAGGCCGAGCTGTTGCCACAGGGGCTTGGCGCGGTCGTCGATGGCAACCACAGCGGATTCGTAGGTGACATCCGTGAGCGCCACCGCAGCGGTGTCGGTGTCCACTGCCGACGCGAAGAAATCCGCGTCAACAACAGCGCCGCCATCCGCCGTGGTGCGATACAGCCCGATGTCGACCGTGCCGCCGGTGCCCAGGTCGTCTGACGCGAACTTGAGGCTGTCGACCAGCGCGGCCGAGTTGACACGAATGACCCGGGCGACACTGGTTGCGTCACTGGACGCAAACTCCGCGACGCCAGCGGCAAAACGCAGCTTGCCGCCTTTTTCGAGCTGGTTGGTCTTGACGACCGGAGTTGCGTCCAGGTCGGTGATGATTTGCGATTTAACGTTTACAACGGCCATGATGTGTTCTCCCGATTAGATCTGGTCGTCGCAGGAAACGCGAACCTGCTTGCCCAGTTGCGTGCGGGTGGCACCAAGCGTCATCGCCAGGTAGACTTGGGTCGCGTGACCTTTGTCATTCCGTTCGGTGATCTTGGCAGTGACGCCGTCCCACATGCCCAGGTGCATGCCGCTCTTGAGCCAGATCGGAATCAGGCGGTTGCCGCTGGTGATCGTCAGGCGCTCGGTGATGATGAAGTTCACACCCATGAACTTCGCCACCTTGCCGTCGACCAGGACCGCGCTGTTGCCGTAGTCCTTGTTGACGATCTGCATTTCCTTGAGCAGCGCGTCGTGCTCGTAGCTGGAGATCGCGCCGTAGACCGGCTCCATCAGCTCGCCCTTGTTGGCGGTCATCAGGATACGGATGACGTTCTGCAGCTTGGCGACGTTGATGCTCGATGCCGTGCCGCCGACGTTCACGCCCACATCGTAGGTGCCGGAACCGACGGTGCCGAAGCTCTCGGTCGTGGTGCCGTTCTCGCCGGTGTAGTTGGTGCCGAAGATCGCGGCCAGAATCACGTCGTCCATGACGCGGTTCATGGCGGCTGCGCCGGCCATCGCATACGGGCTGGTAAGCTCGATGATGGTGCGCAGACGGTCCTGATTGTCGATCAGGCTCGCCCACTCGTAGTCCTTCGGGAACACCCAGCGTTTGTCTTGCGACAGATCCAGAAGCGGGGTGTCGGCGTGGCGGCTGGTGCGCTCGACGGCGGTCGCCTCGCCAAACTGTTCGACCACGCTCGCGGCCTTGCCGACGTAGGAGCCGACAGTGACGGCGTTGCGCAGCCGGGAATCCTGTTGCTGCAGGAGCATTTCGACATTGGCCTTGTACTGCTGGACCGATGCCGTGGTGATTGCGTCAGGCATGATGCCCTCCAAATTGTTGATTTCAAGTCAGTTTTCACCGATCTGGCTGGTGAGCGCCGGCTTGTCTCAAAACTTCGAGGGCCAGTAAGGTTGCCGCTATGCGGGGGCTTTCACCTTGTCCGCGCGGTTCTCCTACAACACAATGATACCATGCTGCTTATTTTTTCCCGGGCAGCCCCAAGGTTCCTGCCTTTTGATTCGATTTTATCCAGTCGAACCAAAGAGTTGCATTTGCCAGCACGCCAGCGGCGAAGCCTTCGACGTGAACGGTCGGGTGCTTCGCCGCGGCTTCGATACACCGCAGTTTGATTTCTTGGTCAGGTGTCAGGTCGGCCATCGCTTACTCCGGATACATGACCTTGAACCAGGTCGTCTGCTTGGCGTGCGCCGCCTTGTGGCCGGGGTGCTGCGGATCCTTGAGCGCAGCCACGAAGTTCGGGTCGAGCTTGGACTGCTCCCACTGGGCTTTCGCCTCGGCCGGGGTCAGCATGCCGTCGAACTGCGGAGTCTTGCCGCCGTTGGTCACCAGCCCGTCCTCGCCCAGCTTGGCGCCGATCTCGGCCAGCAGCTTGTAGGTGCCGGCGTAGCCGACCGTCTTTTCGATGCCGTCGATCATCTCGGGCGTGAAGCCGAGGGTCTGCGCCGCGGCCTTGGCCTTGGTCATCATCCGGTCGTGCCCGCCCTTCCACTCGTCGAGCAGCGCGGCTTTGTCGGCCTGGACGTTCAGTTCGTAGTCCTTGGCTTGTTGCTCTGCAGCAGCGGTCAGCATTGCGTTGTATTTGCCCACCAGCACGTCGGCCTGGCTCTTGGTGACGTTGGCTTCGTGCAGGATCTGCTGCATGCCTTTGGCGAAGCCCTCGTCCACCTTGGCGTCCTTGGGCAGACCGAGCTTCATGTCGTAGGCGTCCGGCTTCTCGGGCATGCCGAGCTTCTGGAACACCTGCCGCATGCCGTCCGGGTCGTCTGCGCGGGGCATGACGAGCAGCTGATCCGGGCTGCGGCCAATCAGCTTCTCGGCACCCTGGTAGGACTTGATGACGTCGGCCGGGCCTTGCCAGCCCTTGTTCTGGATGTACTCAACCGCGCTCGGGTCGGTCAGGCCGTGCCACGGGGTTTCCGCGGTCGTCGCGGCAGTCGTGGTTGTGGCCGCCGCAGTGGTGGCGGTCGCGGCGGTGTCCGCCGTGGTCGTTGCAGTCGCTGCTTCGGTCATAAGCCTAACTCCTTTAAACCTTCAATAAAATCAAGAGGATGCAGGTGGTTCATGCACTTGGAATCGCCGTATATGCAATTCCGGAAATCGTGGTGAAAATGCAACACGAAGTTGCAGGTCGTCTCGGTCAGCAGCTCGATGCCGTCACGCCACATCAGCCTTCCCTTCCGTCGTAGATGGCCCACAGCCGGTCCGGCGGCAGGTTCAGGTGATTGGCGATCCGCAGCCACACTTCGCGCCGGCCTTCCGCCATCGCGTGCGCCCGGTCGTCGACGTGGAACGTGGACTGGTTGGCCCGGCAGAAGCGCGCCAGGTCGCGCAGCACTTCATCGGCCAGCGGCCCGCGGAACGTGGTCTGGTAGGCGTAGCGCCTGCGGAACAGCCAGCGTTTCGCCTGCTCGATAACCTCAGTCAAGGCTTGACGACTCGCATCGTACACTCGAACTCCATGATGATGTTGTTCAGGTGTTTCATCTTCCAGGCAAGCTCGGGGTCGTTGGCGTCGACGCCCTCGTCGAAAAGATACTTTACACGGGATTCAAGGTAAAAGTCAACACCCAGATATTTCCAGAACGGCGTCAGAATTTTGCCCTGCGCCCGCCACTACCAATGTTAAGCCGCATCAAGCAGGCATCGCTTTCGCAAGTCCGGCCACGGCCGGCGCGGCTTCGATCATCTGCTGCGCCTGCGCCTGCTCTGCGCGCTGCTCCCGGATTTTCATCACGTCCTCGATCGACCGGGTCCACGCGGTCGGCGCGCCCTGAATGTCGAGGATGTCCGGCATCGCCTGGTCGAAGTTGAAGAAGTCCAACGGCGCTGGGTCGCCCGTGTTCTTGGCGTAGTTCGCAGCCACGTCCAGCGCCCGCATGAAGCCCGCAGCCTTCTCGGACCGCTGCATGCGCGACATCGGGCTGTCGTACTCGATAAAGTATTCCGCCGCCTCGCTGTCCCGCAGGATGGCCGGCACCGGCGGCACCAAGCCCTGCTGGAACATCAAGTCCAGCTCGCGCTCGATCATCGCGCCCAGGAACTCGGCCTGCAGGCGGCCAGCGGTCGGGGCGATCAGCATGCCCTTCTCCCGCGCCCGCTCCAACACTTCGGTCGCCGTCATCTGCGGCGTGTCGATCAGGATCTGGAACAGCGTGATCAGGAACGCGTCGTTGATGACCGACCGCTCCATCTCCATCAGTTTGTCGCCCACCGCGATGTTGCCTGTGGGAAGCACGTCCACCAGCCGCTTGCCTTCCGCGGTCATGGTGCCGGGGTTCAGGTGTCCGGGCTTCAAGCTGAACGAACCCAAATTGCCATCGTCGTGCGCCAGCAGGACCGGATCCACAACCCTATGGCCCTGCTTCAGGATCGTTTTCTTTTCCTCGTTCAGCACCTTGATGGCCGGCAGCACCCACTGCGCCGGGCCACGGCCGTACGTCTCGCCTGAGGCTTGCGTGTAGCGCGCGGTCGGCAACGGAAAGCTGTTGAAGCCGGATTCGCGCAGTTCGTCCTGCGTCTGCTTCAAGATGTAGAGCGAGGCAAAACGCATACCCTTGGCGTCCACACGCCGGGGGTCCGCGTCGTTCCTCGGATAGACGCAGTGCAGGACTTCCAGCTTCTGCTCGGCCTGCGTCGGGTTTTTCAGTTTCTCGCGCACATGCTCGGGCACGGTGTCGCCCGGCTTGTTGAACATCTGCACGATTTGCCTGGCAGACAGGAAGAACGCCCGGTAGAACGTGTCGACAATGCCAGCATGGTTCTCGACGAGATACACTTCGCCCAGATGGATGTTCCGATAACGCAGCCCCGGCATGTCGTCCGGCTGGTCAACGAACAGGCAGCCGGTGCCATAGACGCCGAGGCCAAGGTAGACCTGCTGGCTGTTGCCCACGAAGTTCGCCACCGGGCGATAGCGCAGGTTATAGAGTCGTTCGTTCAGTTCATCGAAGAACAGCCGCACTGCGCGGTTGCGCTTCAAGGTCTTGTCGGCGGGCACCAGCCGGTGCCAGTTCTGCGACTGCGGTGTGGCCAGCGACTCCATGACTGCGGAGAACCGCTGCGCGGCGATGCCGACCGTCGCGTCGTATTGCAGTTCGGTTTTCTTCTGTCCGCTCGCGCCGTGCGCGTTGTCCATGCCGTAGGACTGGAACGAGTTGCGGTGCGACGGCACGATCAGGGATGCCGCCTCCTCCCACTGCGCGTTCCAGTTGCCGCGGTCCTGCCGCAGCGAGTCGAGGCGCTGGATGTGGAATTGGGTCTTGTCGGTCACCGGCTGCTCCGGACGCGGACTTCGTTGTTCTGCCGCGGCGTCACGCTGCCGCGCAACTGCTCAAGGCGAAAGTATCCAGCGGCCAGCGGAGCCACACCTTCGCCCGGATTCTCCGCGGGAACTGCGGCGGACAGCTTGGCTATGCGTGCCGCCACCCGCTCGTTGTGCTTTTTCAACCCAGCAACTCTCGGGAGGCAAACCCCCGAAAACGAGGAGAGCGCACACTGCGATCTTCTTCCACCGGATCAGGTGTCGCCATCCGGTCCCGTTTTCGGGTAATGAATGTCGCCGCCCAGCTGCCGGACACGTCCGGCGCCGGCGCAGTAGTTTGCCGACCTTGCGTTGCGGCGCGATACCGCTCAGACCAATGCGTTCCGTTTGTCATCCCATCAGCTCCCTTGACGCTGCTCGTTTTTTGGAGGCTGTCAGGCCGCGCATACGCTGCTCCTCCTCGGCCAGCAGGCCGCCACCCGCAATGGTCGACGCCCGACCTCGGGCCTTGGAATCCGCCACCGCCGCGCGCTCGGCTTCCAGGCGCTGCGCTTCGGCCGCCGAATTGTCGGGGGCCACTGGCACCGGCTGCGGCGCAGGCATGCTGGGCTTGCTGAACAAACCGCTCATATCGAACTTCCTCCTACAACCAGATTACCATGTCACAAAAACCACCCTGTTTTTGTGACATGAACTGAAACAAAAGGCGCCCTGTTTTTGTTTCAAAATCAATCCACCCCCATCCAGTCGGACGTGCCCTCGACCTTCCGGGCCTGCGAGTGGCGCACGTCGTCACGCCGCGGCGGGTTGACCTCGAAGGTGCAGGCCAGCGCGTCCGCATCGTCCGGAGACGCCACGCCCCGTCGCTTCATCGCGTCCTTTGTCTCCAGGATTTTCTTGCTCTCCTCCCGCCCGCTCCATGTCCAGCCCCGGTCGGTCAACTGCTGAGACAGGGAACCCTTCTCGCCCCCGTCGTTCTCGATCATCCCGCCCGGCAGCCAGTCCCGCACCATCGACCAGAGTTCGATCGCGTGGGTCGCGTACTCGGTGCCCGGCCGGTGCGCGGAATCCCCGAACTTGACGACGTGCAACCGCCCGTGGGTTTTCTTGCGCTTGACGATGTCAATGACGCCGGTGCCCATGCCAAAGTCGATGCAGATCGCGTCGGGCCGATACTTCTGGTCGAGGTCAAGCACCTTCTGCGCGATTTGCACGTTGTCCAGCCCCAGCCAGTGTCCGTGCGTCGCCGTGCCGCAGCAGTCCCGTGCGTTGCGCCCCTGCCGGAATCGCCATGAGGTCTTGCCCCGCGGTGCCGGGTCGATGCCGAGGATCAGCGGCTCGCCGTAGTCCCGCACCAGATCGTTCTGCTGCGCCGCACGAACCGCGTCCCACGGAATAAACTGATCTTCGCTTGTCCGCGGCGCCAGCCCCATGATCTCGACCCGCACGAAGTCCGAGTCCTCGCCATACCGCTTGATCTGGTCCTCGACGATGGTCTGGTCCACACCCTCCATACCGCGGGTCGACAGGGTGCGCAGATCCCAGCCGTGGCCCATCTTCGGGTCGTTGAACAACTCGAAGAAGCGACCCTGGCGGGAACGCATTTGCGACGCGGCCATCCAGAACCGATAGGGGTTTTGCTCGGTGAAGAAGCCCTCGGACACGTCCCAGATTTCACCGGGGATGCCGGCGGCCTCGTCCATCTGCAGCAGGAGGCCGTAGGGGTTGTGGACACCCGCGAAGGCGTTGGGGTTGTCGGCGGACCAGGTCTGCCCTTGGCAGAACCAGTACTTCGGGTCGATGCCAAGGCCGCCCTCCTCGGGGAGCTTGCGCACCAGGTCCAGCAGCCAGCCCTCCGGCACAATCCGCATCGTCTCGAGCGCGAACCAGTGGCTGTTGATGGCCGCACCGAACCAAACGGCAAATTCTGGAAACGTGCGGGAGCGCAGCTGCCCTTCGGTGTTCGCGGTGACGATGGTGGTCGACCCGATGTGGGTGCTCATGTGCCAATGGGCGGCCATGCCGAACTTGGCGGACTTACCCGGACCGCGCCCTGAACTCCGGGCCTCGCGCCACATTTTTAACGGCATGCCGTTTTCGTGGCGGAAAACCTGTTCCTGGACGTGGTCGGTGAGCCGCAGGAAATCGTCCAGCTGCCAGCGCCTCGGGGCCTTGTAGTTCTCGAAGGCGGTGCCCGGCCGTTGCCAGGGGTAGGCGTAGTGGACGAACTGGTAGGGGTCATCGCGCAACGCCAGTATCTGCGCCATGATCTCCGCTTCGTGCTGGGGTGAACCTCTCATTGCGACTCTCGGTGCCGGCGCAGATAGCCTACCGCAAGCAGCAGCGCGGCTTCGCTATCTCGAAAAAAGCCCAAGCCCAAATTACAAGCACGGCACAGCACGCCTCGAACGCGGCCTGTGCGGTGGTCGTGATCCCCGTGCCAGCCTTTTTCGCCCGGGCTGTCCGCGCCACACACCGCGCAGCGCCCGCCTTGCTCGGCCAGCAGGCGATCCCTTTCCGCACGCGACAGGCCCGAGTGCCGGCTCACTCGCTTGGCTTTGGCGCGCAATCGTTGCGCGCGCACTTTGTCTGGATTTTCTTCGCGCCAGCGGCGCTGCGCTTCCCCACTCATGTAACCAGTCTACCATCCGCGCACCGCCAGCCTTACGGCTTGGCGGATGCGGACGGATGGCGGCAAAACCGGATGAAAGCGGATGCGGACGGATGCCTAGGTCAAGCCGCGCGCCCTTATGCTGTCCGCAGCCGCGAGAATCCACTGCCGGACTTCGTTCGTGGAAAAAGCGTTCTTGGCGACGTTTGCCATGTGGCTTGTCCATTGCAGGTTTGTGATGTCGTGATCCCCGCCCAGCGACACCGGCAGTTTGTGGTCTAGGTGCGGCGTCCCCTCTACCGGCAGCCCGGTAATAGCACAACACCCCTCCTGCTTTTTCCAGAGAGTAAGGAGTTGCTCCAGCGAGGGCCGCGGGCCAGCACTGCGCTTGCGCAAAGATTTCCGCGCCTGCCACACCCAGTAAAGATCCTTGTCGAGCCACGCCGGCGGTTTCGCCGTCTTGCGATGTTTTCGCTCGTAGTCCTTGCGGCAGTAGTAGCACTTTCCTTCCAACGTGCGTTTGTAGGGATGCCCGTGCTTGCAAGGCTCACCGACAGGGTGGGTGTTTCCGTGGACTTTTTGCGGGGTCATGCCTTATTGTAGCGCCCCCTAAACTTTTTGCGTAATTATTTTTTTATAATTTTTAAAACACGGTCGACGAGCACTACACCGAACAAACGCTCGCGGACGAAAACCCGACCCGTGCCGGGTGTGCGCCCCCGCCTCTGAAAAATCAAGGGATCGGCCGCGCACCAGGCTCTGCGCCCAGCAAAATCAAGGGGTTAGCGATTTGACATAATACACGTTATGCGCGTTGCACCGCAGCAACATGAATAGAATCAATGAGTTAGGCTGTGCGTGCGGCTTGGGTGCGGGCTGAATGTGCGTGCTGCAGTGCGATTGCGCGCCAGTCAGTAGAGGTCAGCGGCTTTGAGGATTTCAGCAGTCAAGGCTTGCTGCGTGTGTGCGCGGATGTTGTCGTCGCCGGTATTACTAAAGGATCCCTCAATGACTCTGCCCTGCTTTGCGGCCGCCAAACGCGCGTTAGCGTCCTGGATGATTTTGGTGAGGTCCACAGACTTCACGTTAATATCTGCCCTTGTGCGCTGGCCAAAGCGTTCGGGGTCGCGTTTCTCGGCAATCCATTGATAAGCCGCAATCTGCACACGCGCGGCCTTAGCGTCTTTGCCGGCATTCTCGGCAGCGTCTAAGGCTTTATCAAAAAAAGCCTCGGCACTTTCCTTTAACGCGTCATACCATTGCGCGCGGCGTTCGGGATCAAAGCTCCAGTATTGCCAGAGCTGGCCGCGGTTGATGCTGTAATGCTCGCAGGTGCGGTCCACACGCGCACCGTTGCGCACGCGCTCCAGAATGTCGGGCCAAGCCTCTGCGATGCGCTGGCGCGTTTCTGCGCCCATTGGAGTGCTCATGAGTCCAGATTACCACGACAGCGCGCGGCGCCCGGAACGACGCGCCACAATCAAACAGCGGCCAAGCCTCCGTTCGCTGGGTTTCCGCGGCTGTCCGGTTTGGGGAAGGACATTAGTCCTTTCCCCACCAATCCGGACACCTGACAGCCGCAGAATAAACCGTGCTATACTGTCTATTAGTAGTTTGAATCATCTATATAGACACTTGGATAAAGGATCGACATGCCCAACAAAATCGCTGTACCTGATCCGGATGCAAAGCTTGGCGAATACGTGCCAGGACTGGCGTTATATTTGCTGGATGCACGCGAAGAATATCCTCTGTACAGAGACGTAAAACTGATTGCAGCCACGCCTTGTCTGCTGGGGCGGCGCACTGCGCGACTGTCGTGGATTGTCCACGAACAGCGGTTCAAAAGAGGTGGCGCGGCTTGGGCACTCTCGCAGGATAACCCGGCCCTTATGGCGTGGTGCGCGGAGCAATGCGCCGAGTTTTTGACGCTGGAATACCTGCAGGAAATGTACGACTATACGGAACAAGATATAGCACGTTTGGTTGAAACAGAGACGGCCAAATACCGCAAGAAATAATAAATCCTAAGTCATTGATTAAAGGGCGTTTCGGCGCCCTTAATTATTTAAGCCGTAAATAATTAAACAAATCGCTTGACATCATCCAAACTGTTATAGCATTATCCGAATCAGCAGCACTTGTACAACCCACTGAATGGAGACTTGAGAATGAACGCTACCCACTGCAAATCCGGTAAATGCTATCAAGTAACGGCGCTGCGCAAACCTGAATATCTTGCCGTTGGCGAGGTTTACCGCGCCACTGGCGGCGGCGACGCGTTAGGCATGCACCGCGTCGCTGACGGCGCTGGCACGTACCTGCGCCGTTGGGATCAAACCTTTGTTGATGTTGTTGAGGTGCAATCGTGACCCTTATCCTGATCGCCTGCACTATCACTGGTTGGTTTCTGGCCCAGCCTATAATTCACACGCTGCGGAGGATTTGAGCATGTATTTCATCATTCGAGACTTACATAAGTTTGTCGAGGAAGATTCTTGGCAGGACGGCTGTCTGCCGGAAACCGGCCGCGCGTATTCGATTGGCGTCAGTTTCGAGGGCGCCACACCGGCCGAAGTAATCCGTAAGGCTTGCGAGTTTGTCGGCTGCGGTCCGGACGATATCGAGCGTGATGCGTGCGAGGAGACCGGCAGGGTTGATTTTTGCATCACTGAAAACGCCGACGGTCAACCCTTGACCGAATCCGAGTGCGAATCGTGGAAAGCCGGACAAAGCAAGGCGTATTGTGCGGTCTATTCCGGCTTCGTTGAATCCGTCGAGCGCGTAAGGCTTACCAAATGACGCCCCTAACCAAACCCATCAAACGCAAGGCCGTCGGCAGGCACCGCGGCAGAGGCTTTGCCGTGATCCTCGAACCGGGCGACGTTATCGGCTTCAGGGTTGAGCGAAGCCGCACCGTGTTTTATACGACACTGGCGGCCTGCTTCGATATGGCAGTACGGCAACACGTGGCCGCCGAAAAGGCCGCGAAACGTAAACAGAAAGGAAAATGAGACATGACCAAGAAAGAGGCAATGCGCCGCACCATGCAGGACGACACTCTGCGCGCCCTGGGCTTCACTCAACAAGAGGCCGAGCAGCTGCGCCGCATCAGCATGACGCTGCGACGCTGGCACGAGCTGGAATGCGGGGTCGATGGCGGCTGCGTCGAGCGGGACGAAAAAACCGGCAAAACCTACTGGCGCAGCGCGCACACCGGCAATCTCTGGCCGTATGCGGACCGCGAAACCGGCGCGCTGAAACGGTTGGCGGCGGTTGTTGAGCGGCGCAATTCGCACGGGGATGTTGTCGAGCGCAATAATGGCGGCTGCCCAATAGTGGCACGCGCGCCGCTTTCCACCTACATCCAAACGGATCCCCGCGGCGCCGCACTCTACATCATTCGCCCTGGTGACGTGCCGGAAGGAGCGGACGTTTCCGCGTATTACAACCGCGGCATTTGTGTTTATTGACCCTGCAGCCTCACGCCCCTGCGCACAGCGGGGGTGTCGGGATGCAATGTTGCATCATTTGAACATGGGAGTTTTGATGATGGAAACCGTTAAAGTCTGGAGCATCACCAGCTACCGCACCAAACGCATAAAGCCGCACGCTGGCCTCGTTACCTGCGGTACATGCGGCCGAACATGGGACGACACAATCAGCACGCAATGGACCCCGGCCCCCGCTGGTCGATGCCCTTTCGAGTACCGCCGCGGGCACGGCCACGGCAAATGACAGCCACGGACCGCATAGGCGAAGTCATCGCGGCCGCGTGCATCATGGCGCTGCCTTACATCCTGGCCTTTGTTGGCCTGGCATTGGGTTATTAACTTTCGAGAGGATATGAAAATGAACGCGTACATCTCTGAAACCATCGACACGAACGAACTTATTCACTATCACGCGGACAAAACGCACCCGTTGTTCATTCAGCGAATCGAAGAATTGCAGGATGAAGCGGCCGAAAAAGAAAAACTTGACGAAACCATCGGCGGCATGTATTCCGCTTTGGAGGCTGCAGAAAAAGCCGCGGACGAGCTGGCCGCAATTCTGGATTATGCCGCCGACGGATCCGGATATCATCACGGCACAGATTACTTTGAATCCCTGCGCGCCAGCAAAAAGAAAGACCGCGAGGACTGCCTGGCGGAGTTTATCGAAGATCTGCGCGACAAACTGGGCGCCATTTACGCCCAGCTGCAGCAGGGTAAAGATCAGTGACCGTCCTGGATCTTCTCCCGGCCACTGCCCCGGAGCTGGCCGCCGAGCTGGGTATAACGGTGCGCCTGGCCAATGCGCGATTGCAGTACTACGCGCAAAAAGGCCGGGCGCGCCGAACGGACCGCGAAGTGCCAAGCGGTAATCGCGGACGACGGCCGCACCTATGGGAGCGCGTGCCGCATTGAAAACCCTGCCCGAAACCTGGCCTTTCCCGCCGGCGGTAATCGCGCCCGAACGCAAGCCGACTCAGGGTAATGGGCCTGCGCAACCGAAGATCCACAAGAAATGCCCGCCCGGTAATCGCGCGCCATCGCCCTCGAACTTCGAGGCGCCTTTCTGATCCTAGTAACAGCGTGAAAGTCAACCGGAGATAAAAATGGACACATGGACTATGTAAAAATGCGGGTGCGGCGATAAAGCGTGCCGCTCGTACCGAATCAGCTCGCAAGACTCTGTTGGTTTTAAGGAGGAGGACGCACGCCTTGTGGTTGCGGCGCCGGATTTACTCAACGCCTTAGAGAGCACGCGCGGTTGGTGGTCAAGGAACGCCCCGTCGGATGTTTACGCGGTGTTTGATAAGGCTATCGCAAAGGCCAGAGAGGGGCGCTGATGGGCAGAGACTTACTTGGCGTGGCGCTGTTTATTATGCTGCTGACTTCGGCGATAATGTTGTTGGCTTTTGTGGCTGGCCTGTTTTTGACTTTCTGATCCTTATGCGCGATACCGTACAGAACCCCCGGTAATGGGCCTGCATGATTGGCCCGTCGCAATGTTGCGATACTTACTGGAGAGTCAAATGAGCACCCTTAAAAACAACGCCCTGGCCAACGCGTTTGCGGTAATCGCGGCTGACAGCCAAGCCATCGAGTCCAAAGCCGATGGCGTCCTGTCCATTGTCCGTATGACTGGCATCAAGGACGAGAAGCAATTCAGCGAAGCGGTGAAAGCGGCCTACCTGGAAAACGGCTGGAACGCCACCCGCGGCAAGCCGGTCACGGGCAGCAAAGCGGAACCCGTGCCGGTGACGGTCAAGCAATACGTCTCTGGCATCCGGGCTGCGTTCCGGCTGGGGCTGAACGTCGGCAAGGCGGCATCCTTTACCGCACTGCGCAAGCAAATCAAGACCGCCCGAGCGGCCAAGCGGACCGTGGAGAAGCCCGAGGACGCCAGGGTTATGGGCCTGCGCCTGGTCCAGCCGTCCGTGCTGACCGGGGCGCCGTTCCATGACCTGCTGGTGACCTATCACCAGCTCGACGCCAAGCGTCAGGGGCTGCTGGTGGGGTCGGTAGGGCGCCTGCTGCGGGACTACAAGGTCGACGTGCCGCTGCTCAAAGCCGCGTAATCGTTTCAGCGGTAAACCTTTCGGGGGGGCGCCTTCGGGTGCCCTTTTTATTTTTGCTTGACAGGCTGTTTTTGCAGGAATACAGTCCGGTTATCGCAACCAAAAACGAAAGGGAAAATGCGATGGACCGATACGATCTGCTGGCTGAATTTCTGCACGACATGGGGCGGGGCATCCTTTGGGGCCTCGCCATTTTGTTGTCCGGCATCGCGCTGGGCCTGCTGGCCAGCCTGACGCCGGCGGCGGACTGGGCGGCTGCGCTGGCCGACCAGTTCGTGTGGTTGGTGGAGTTCGTGCTGTGACCCCAGTCGCCCTGCAGGAACGCTCCTGCCACCTGAAACGGCGCTACTTCACCGAGGTCGACGCGCTGGTGATGGCTGGCAAACGCCAGGTCTACGGGGCGCCGAAGCTGCGGGCCTACCGGTGTCAGTTCTGCAGCGGCTGGCATCTGACCAAGAAAATCGACAAGGGAGCGTAAAACGTGGGCATGAAGAACAACGACCGTTTTCTGGCCAGCAGCAAGAAACCCGCCACCGTGGTTTTTGACAAGGGCCGGCGGGGCAACCCCCTGGCGGGCTGCGATTGCGTGCAGTGCTTCGGTTACTGCATGATTAACGGTGATGAAGCGGCCAGGGTGCGCTTCGCGCACTCGACCGTGCCAACTGACAAGGAGATACTGAAATGAGCGCGACGCCGAGGACGGATGAATTTGTCGGGAAAGTGTGGGACGCTGAACGGCTTAAACATCCTGTTCGTGAATATAACGACTTGGCCGACTTTGCCCGCCAGCTAGAGCGCGCTCTTGAGAAAGCCGATCGCCGTGCTGCGGAGTTGGAGAGGGATGCGCGGAGGTATCGGTGGTTGCGGAACCAGATAGAGAAAGGCCCGTTGTGTATTTTTGAGTGCAACGATTTTGATGTGGCATCGTGGAGCGGTGATGATCCTGACGCCGCCATCGACGCCGCCCTCGAATCCGAGAAGGGAGAAAGCCATGAGTGAGCGCGAGGAACTGGTGAAGCTGACGGTGCAGCAGATTGAGGCGGATGCGCGGCGGTATCGGTGGCTTGCCGGAAACGCCCCACAGCATTCCTCCCGTTGGCAAAGATGGAAGCTAGAATTTTGGAGCGGTTTTCATGGCGGTTGGCAGCCGCTCACTGACACCGAACTTGACGCAGCTATCGACGCCGCCATTGCGCGGGAGGGAGGGGAAGATGAGTGATGTTGAGCGGGCAGAAAAGATGCGAGTTTTAAACATTCAGCGGTGCGCCGAGGCTATGCAGTTGCTTTACCAAACTTACATCATCGACGCGCAAGCAGCATCGTTTCGCGGAACAGCAATAACGGCGATAAACGAACTTATTTTACGGCTTGGCGGCGAGGATACCGCGCAAAAGATTGAGGCCGCGCCGTGGTCAGCCAGAATGCGAGCGTCCGGAGAGCAGGATTTGATTGACTTGGAAAAGTCTGTAAGAAAAGACGTGGGCCACGAATGAAGCAAATACGGATCGCCGCATCCCCGATTAATGGCGATGTTTTTGCGGGGCATTTGTCGAAGTGCGGAACTTATTGGCTGTCGAACAAACGCGATGTTACCGGAGAGGCATGCGCTGCAGTAGCGATGCATGTGATTGGTAAGGGCGGGGAAGTTGTTGTCACCGCTAACGGGAAGCCTAAATACGAAATAACGGTTAAGGAATTATGATCGCCTGCGCTGAATGGCTTGGCCGCAGCAGCGATACTTGCACTCGCGGGAAATTTTGTGTTTGTAAAAATCTGGCTATGCGTGAAGTCGATTGCAACGATGATGATTCCCAGAGGGAATCGCAGCGCACGTTGATGCCCCCCGGATACGAGTAACCGGGTTAACAAGGAGAAAGCAATGGATGAACTGGTAAAGCGGTTGCGGTCACTCAAGGTTCTGCTTGGCACAGACTCGCCAGAGGTTCGCGGATGGTCGTCAGCCGTTCAGCAAGCGGCACAAAAAACGGTGAACGACGCCATTGCCGCCCTTTCCGCGCAGCCGCAGCAGGAGCCGGTGGCGCGAGTAAAACGTAACTCCGGGTGCGGCGGGCGAGAATTCATTGGTGAGTCACTGGAATTCAGAGATTTGCCGGTCGGCACCAAACTCTACACCGCCCCGCCGTCAGGAGTGCGGGAGGGGATTGCGTTGCAGGAGTTGCAAAATATCGTTAATGCTAAACGGTTCGACGTTGATAAGTTTGACGATGACACCGATTTTGCAGACTGGGCACAATCACGAGCGCGTCATGCCATCACCCGCGCAGCCGAGCAGGTCAATGCAGGGGGGCAGGAATCCGGTAAGCCCGTGAAGGCCGCTGATAACCCGGCGACTGGAGGCATCCGCAGCCCTGCCCCCTCTGCACCCCTCACCGCGCAGCCCGCAGCGGAGCCGGTGGCGTGGATGCACTATCACAAGGGTGGCGGCTATTGTCCGCTACTCTACGATTGGGCAAATCCTCGGCTTGGCGACACTGTGCGTCCGATGTATTTCCGTGATGATAAGCCGGCCTATGCTTGCACACATCCCGGCGACGCTGCCCCCGTTGCCGACAGAAAGGAAGGCGTGAGATGAGCAATGTGACCTCAATGCCAATCTTCAAGAAAGGCTCAACAGCAGCAGAGTTTTTCTATGAAATGCACCTGTATGCGCTGGAAAAACCGCAGCGTTTTAGGAAGATGGCAATAGTGTTTGAAGAAGAACTGCCTAACAAATGCACTTTGGTTAGGCAGCTTTCGAACTTTTGCACAACCAGCGAGTTGATCGGATTACTTGAACTAGGCAAGCATCGTGTTATTCAGGAGACTGAAAAATGACCGCCCCGAAGCCCGAAGCGCCGACGCTTCCTGACTGGAAAAATGCCCGATCCATCGATCAGCCGCATTTTGCTTTCTGGATGAGCGCACTCACCAGCGAAGGACTCCACGCAAAGGCTGACATTGCCCGACTACTGGCGATGCTCACTCAAGAACTGGCAGAAAAGAATGAACGCCTCCTCGTCAACCACGCCGACGCGCTGGCGGGACTGGTGCGGGCTGTTGCTGAGTATGAAGCGGAGTGCGCTAATCCCGGCGTTGACCTGATGTATCGCGCCAATCGCCGCAAGAACATGTTCGACAAACTCGCCGTCCTCAACGGAGCGGAGAAATGACCAGCAAAGCCGAGGAACTGTGGGAGAAATACGCCATTGATGAAATGATTGACCGTGCGCCATTCCTCGCCGCCCTCCGCGAGTACGGCGCAGAGGTCAGGAAAAAGGATGCGGAGATAGCGCGTGAGTTACATACCGGAGAGCAAGACGACATCACGCGAGACGCAAAACACAAAAGCGCCGCCGCCATCGAGCGGGAGGAGTTGCCGTGATTATCGGAATCGACCCCGGACTGTCCGGCGCCGTGTGTCTGTTGGACGGCGAGCGCCTGGAGGTGTTCGACCTGCCGACGACCGAGCGTGTGGTTAACGGCAAGACCAAACGGCAGCTGGACCTGCACAGCCTGGCGAACGATCTGCGCTGCTGCCCGCTGGCCCGGATCCGCTTCGTGCTGATCGAGCAGGTATCTGCCATGCCGGGCCAAGGCGTGACCAGCAGCTTCAACTTCGGCTTCACGGCCGGCGCCATACAGGGCGTGGCTGCGGCGTTGGGGTTCCCGCTGCGCACCGTCCACCCGCAGGTCTGGAAGCGCAAGTTCGGCCTCCTGGGGCAACCCAAGGACGCCAGCCGGGCGGAAGCCAGCCGCAGGTTCCCGGCCTACGCCGACCAGTGGCCGCTCAAGAAGCACGACGGTCGGGCGGAAGCGGCCCTTATTGCGCTTTTTGGTTCTATGACGGATAATTAGCCATGATGATCCAACTGTGCGTAGCTCAGTCTGGTCAGAGTTCTCGGTTTGGAACCGAGGGGTCGTAGGTTCGAATCCTACCGCACAGACCATTTTAGTGAGGCAAAAATGAACGTAATCAAAATTGACGGCGGGCTGCCAATCAAAGCGTGGACCGACGGCGTGCCTGTGGAAGATGCGGCCTTGAAACAACTGCACAACCTGTCGCGGATGCCGTTCGCTTACTCACACATTGCGGTGATGCCCGACGTTCACTGGGGAATGGGCGCGACGGTAGGGAGCGTCATCGCCACGAAAGGCGCGATTATCCCGGCTGCGGTTGGGGTGGACATCGGTTGCGGAATGATGGCGGTGCGCACGAGCCTGCGCGCTTCCGATCTTCCCGACAACCTGCACGGTGTGCGCAGCGCGATCGAGGTCGCGGTCCCGCACGGCCGCACCGACAACGGTGGGATCAACGATCGCGGCGCGTGGGGGCACGACAATTTTGGCCCGTGGTATGGCGCGTTGACGAAGATCGCCGCCAAGCACCCGAAGCTCGAACGCGCCGCGCAGCGAGCGCCCCGCCACATCGGCACGCTCGGCACCGGAAACCACTTCATCGAGTTGTGCCTCGACGAGTCGCAAGACGTGTGGATCATGCTGCACTCAGGCAGCCGTGGCATCGGTAACGCGATCGGCAGCTACTTCATCGAGAAGGCCAAGGAGGACATGCGCCGTTGGTTCATCAACCTGCCGGATATCGACCTTGCCTACCTGCCGCAGGGTTCCGAGAACTTCGGCGACTACGTAGAAGCCGTGCATTGGGCGCAGGGGTACGCCCTGGCGAACCGCGAGGCGATGATGGACGCCACGCTCAACGCGCTGCGCGTGGCGCTCGACCGCGAGATTGAACCGTTCGAGGAAGCCGTCAACTGCCACCACAACTACGTGTCGTGGGAGCGCCACTTCGGCGAGAACGTCATGGTGACGCGCAAGGGCGCCGTGCGGGCCGGTGAAGGTGATCTCGGCATCATCCCCGGCAGCATGGGGGCCAAGTCCTTTATCGTCCGCGGCAAAGGCAACCGAGACAGCTTTTGTTCCTGCTCCCACGGCGCCGGTCGGGCGATGTCTCGCGGCGAAGCCAAACGGCGATTCACCTTGGCCGATCACGAGGCGGCGACGGTTGGGGTTGAATGCCGTAAGGATGCAGAGGTCATCGACGAAACGCCAGCCGCTTACAAGCCAATCGACGCTGTCATGGCTGCGCAGTCCGATCTGGTTGAGGTTGTTCACACGTTAAAGCAAGTTGTGTGCGTAAAAGGCTGACATGCTCCACTACTGCCCGAAGTGCCCCGTCAAGAAGCTGCTGGTGTGGCAGCAAAGCAAGCTCCGCTACTACTGCCCGAACTGCCATCGGAATTTCACGTTGCGCGAAGTCGTGCTGGTCAAAGGAGGGAAGGAATGACCAATGATTTCGTTCTGATTCTGGTGGGCTACGGAGTAATGATGATGGGGTTGCCCAAGCCTGTGCGTTTCTTCTGCGGTTTGATCCTCATGTTGGTCGCTGCGCTGGCGGCTTGGATAAAAGCATGAACGATCCAGTCAACCATCCGAAGCACTATACGTCGCACCCGAGCGGTATCGAGTGCATCCAGGTCACCGAGCACATGGGCTTCAACCTCGGCAACGCGTTCAAGTACATCTGGCGCGCGGACCTGAAACACGACGCCATCGAGGACTTGAAGAAAGCCGCGTGGTATCTGCAGCGCGAGATTGCCAAGCGCGAGGCGGCTAAGTGACCCTCCTGCTCATTCTCGGCTTGGCCGCGGCTGCGGTGCAGGTTATGTGCGCGCACAACGAGCACTACGGCGCGGCCTCGGGATGGGGTGCGGTCCAGATGGTGCTGCTCTGGGTTTTCTTTTTGGTGAAGGAGATCGGATGAACTACATCCTCCTGCTGTTCCTGACCGGGCAGCCCGTGCAGCAGGTCGGGCCGTTCGACAACGTCTTCGCTTGCGAAAAAGCCGCGGAGCAGGCCAAGCTGGCCAGCGCCCGAGCGGTTTCAGCTAGGGCAGGCGTGGCGTGCGTGAATTTGAAGGCCAAGCCGCACCACTGGAACGGGAAGCCGGTGCCGAAATGAGCGCCGCCAAAGAGTTGATACGCCAGTACGAACGGGAGCGCAAAGCAGAGTGGCGCGCAGTCAGCAAGGACTCCACCAAAGGCAACGTGCCTATGAACCCGGTGATCGACTTGGGCATCAAGGTGCCGAAGAACGGGTTGAAAATTGCGGTGATTCCTGACGTGCAGGCCATGCCCGGCGTCGATCTGAGGCACCTGACTTGGTGTGGCAAGTATCTGGCTGACAAACGCCCGGACGTGATCGTCTGTATCGGTGACTTTGGCGACTTTCCGAGCTTGTCCCAGTTCGGCCGCGGCAAGCTGGAGTTTGAGGGTCGGCGCTACAAGAAAGACCTGTCCGCTTTCCACGAAGCAATGGGCCTGCTGCTGACCCCGATCCACAAGGCGCAGGGCTACAACCCGTACTTGATATTCACCCACGGCAACCACGAAAGCCACATCGAGCGCGCAGCCAACGAGGATCCCCGTCTGGAAGGTCTGCTGTCCTTGGGCGACCTGCGCCTGGCCGAGTATGGCTGGCAGGCGTTCCCGTTCTTGCAGCCGGTGGCCATCGGTGGCGTGGCGTTCTGCCACTACTTCCCCAGCGGCGTGATGGGGCGGCCGATCACCACGGCGGCGGAACTGCTGCGCAAGCTCCACATGAGCGCCTTTGCCGGCCATCAGCAGGGCAGAGACATCGCCTTCGGGCGCCGTGCCGATGGCGGGCACATGACAGCTATCATCAGCGGGTCGTTTTATCAGCACGCCTACGCTTACCTCAGTCCATTCACGAACGCCCACTGGCGAGGCATGTATTTCCTGCACGAAGTCAAAGACGGGCACTTTGACGAGATGGCTTTGAGCATCAACTTTTTGCAGCGGAGGTACGGGTGACCGACCACGACACCCGCGTTCTGGCGGCGACGTTCGCGGCCAGGGTGCAGTTGGCCAAACTGCCGGTGCATGAGGCGATTCAGCAGGCCGAGACGGAATGGCAAAAGACGCAAGCCTGGGTGCGATCCGAGAGCCGCAAGGAAGGGTCGTTCCTGTGGTTTTGCGATGAATTTGAACTGGACCCCGGCGCTGTCCGGCGGGCGATACAGGAGCGGGCGTGAATGATTTGTCCGGATGAAATAGAAACCATAAAGACAGTGCAGGCGGCAGGGCTTTCAATACATGCGGAGCTTCAAACCAGCCTTACCATAGCGGTTGTGCGCTGGCTTCAAAGGGAAAAGCTAGACGTGATGGCGTTGACAGAGCACGACATCATCGCCAGAACAAAAGCAAGCTGGGGGAAAGGCGCTCTGCGGTGCTAACTCCCCGCCCATACCAAACAGAAGGCCGCGACTTCCTCGCCAGCCGCCGGCACGCTCTGCTCGCAGACGAGATGCGCGTAGGAAAGTCGTGTCAAGCCATCATGGCCGCCGACAAGCTGCAGCTGGAGAACGTGCTGGTCGTGTGCCCTGCCATCGCCGTGCCGCACTGGCACCGGGAGTTTACTCGCTGGAGCGAGGACCGCATCGGCCCCTTTGTGATGTCCTACGATCGCCTGCGCCGGGACTGGGACTTCATCAGTAAGCGGCAGACCTTCGACCTGGCCATCGTCGACGAGTGCCACTTTGCCGTAAACCCCGAAGCACAGCGCACTCAAATTATCTACGGCAAGAACGGGTTGGGCTGGATCAGCGACCGCATGTGGGTGTTGTCCGGCACGCCTGCGAAAAAGCACGCAGCCGAACTCTGGCCCATGCTCCGCGCCTTCGGCGTGGTCAAGATGACCTACGAGGAGTTCGTCAATCACTACTGCGTGATTAACCGTTTTACCGAGCGGATAACCGGCACCAAACCGGACAAAATACCGGAAGTGCGCGCCCTCTTGGCGCAGGTCATGCTGCGCCGCACCCGCAAGGAAGTGGCACCCGAGATGCCCGGCATCGACTTCCAGTTCCTCGAAGTGGAACCGGACATTAAAGCGGACATTCAACTGCCGCCCGGCCTGTCCGAAGCCGAGCTGGCCGACTGGCTGGACGCCAACCCGTCCGTCGACCGCGAGGACCGTATTGCTGTGGCGCAGGCCAAGGTTCTGCCACTGGCCAAGCAGATCGACTTCGCCATCCAGAACGAACTCCTGAAGCAGACCGTGGTGTTCGGCTGGCACACCGAGCCGCTGGAGCACCAGGCCCGCCTGCTGAACGAGTGCGGAATCCGCACCGAACTCCTGACCGGCAAGACCACGCCGCGCCAGCGGGAGGTCATTCAAAATAATTTCAGAAACGGCTTGACGAAGGTAGTCGTCGGGAATATTCTTGCGGCTGGCACTGCGATTGATCTGTCATCCGCGAGCCACGGCTTTTTCCTTGAACTCGACTGGTTATCTGTCAACAATGTGCAAGCAGCCAACCGGCTTGTGAGCCTTGAAAAGAAAGAGCCAGTGACTTACGACGTGGTGACGTGGCCGGGCAGCGCAGACGACAAAGTGCAACGAGTATTGATGCGGCGAGTCCGCGAACTCTCACAACTCTACTGAGGACAACATGATCCAAGTCACATTCAACTTCAAGACCATCGAGGAAGCCGTCGCCACCCTGGGCACGTTGCTGCAGCGTGGCGCCCCGGTGCCGAACGTGGACAAGCCTGCTGCCGACCCTTTCGGCAAGAGCAGCAACCGTAAACCGAGGGCCGACGCTGGCAAGAAGCGTGGCTCCTACAAGAACCCAGAGGCCAGCGCGACGCCAAACGGCGAGAAAACTGGCGACAGTTCAACCGCAGTAACGGATCCGGGCAAGGCAGCGGAGCAGGCCGCCAACCCGACATCGACGCCTGCAGACGCGCCCAAGGGGGTCAAAGCCCCTGCGACGAATGCCTCTGGCCCCGAAACCGCAGCACCGGCACCGGAGGCCAATGCGTCGAGCGCGACGGCGCAGACTCCGGAGCCGGACGCTGCGGCCCCTGACGAGAAGGCCGTGCAGGCCGCACTGGACAAGGTGTTCGCGGCCAAGGGCTTGAAGCCGACGATGGCACTGCTGGCCGAGTTCGGCGTGGCCAAGGGGCGCGACCTGAAGCCGGAGCAGCGCGCGGCGTTTGTTCAGAAAGCCGAGGAGGCCGCCAATGGCTGATTGCTTTTACTCACTGCATACTCTCTTAATTGGGGAAGGACTGACAGCGCCGCGCGAGCCGTGCTTTTGCTGCCTTTGCCTTCTGGCCAATGAGGAAAACCAATGACCGGTCACGCTCGCCTGTCCGCCAGCGCGGCGCACCGCTGGATGCACTGCCCCGGCAGCATCAAACTGTCCGAGGGCTTGCCGAACCCGCCCACGATTCACTCGGCCACCGGAACCTGCGCGCACGACATCGCAGCCAAGTGCCTGACGGACAACGTGATGCCTGCGGACTTCCTCGACCATAAGTTCACGGTCGATGGCTTCGAGATCATCTGCGATCAGGAAATGGTTGATGCCATAAACCTTTACCTGTCCGAGATCGAGTCCGATGCGCAGCCGGGCGACGAGTCCTGGGTCGAGATGCCGCTGCTGAAAGCCCTGCAGGAACTCGACCCGGACTTCGGCGGCACGGCGGACTACGTGCGCTACCGCCCGAGCACCAAGCATCTGCGCGTGACGGACTACAAGTACGGCAAGGGCACCTACGTCAAGGTGGAGGACAATGAGCAGTTGATGAAGTATGCGGTCGGTGCTCTGCTGGAAGTCGACCGACCCGTGGAGGAAGTCGAGGTCGTGATTGTCCAGCCGCGCTTTGATAAGGCGGCCAAGGTGCGCCCGTGGAAGTTCCGGGCCGTGGATCTGCTGGACTTCGTGGCCGACCTGCAGGCCGCGGCCAAGCTGACCCGCACGGACAACGCGCCGCTCAAGACTGGTAATTGGTGCAAGTTCTGCCCGGCAGCGCGGCTGCCCTGCCCGCAGCGGGTCAAGGAAGGCAAGCACAAACCCAAGATCAGCATTGAAGATTTCGACGTGATAGACGGCACGCCGACTGCGCAGTAACTTCGACCGTCATAAGCTAAGGAACCCAAGACCATGTCCTATCGCATCGAGAACGTCCGCTTCAATTACACCAACTCCCTGTTCACCGCGCAGAAACCAAAGACCGGCGAAGGCAAGGAGAAGTTCTCTGTCGTCGCGCTGTTCCCCAAGGACCACCCCCAGGTCGCGGCCATCAAGGCCGAGATGCTGAAAGTGGCCGACGCCAAGTGGCCGGGCAAAGGCGCGGAAGTCCTGAAACAACTGGCTGCTGGCGACCGCCTGTGCCTGCACGACGGCGATGCCAAGGCTGACAAGCCGGGCTACGAAGGCAATCTGTTCATCAACGCCAGCAACGAGCTGCGCCCGCTGGTCGTTGGCCCGCAGCGCGAACCGTTGGTGGCCGCTGACGGGAAGCCCTACTCCGGCAGCTACGGCAACATCATTGTCGAGTTCTGGGCACAGGACAATCAGTTCGGCAAGCGCATCAACGCGAGCCTGCTTGGCGTCCAGCACATCAAGGACGGCGAGCGCCTGTCCGGTGGCGGCGTCGCCGCAGCGGACGACTTCGACGCCATCCCGGTGCCGCAGGCCGAGAAAGCCGCCGCGGGCCAAGGCGCAGCCGGCCTGTTCTGATCGACAACCTGGAACGGAGAACCCCGCTTCGGCGGGGTTTTCTTGCCTCGATGAAAATGTGCAAACGCTGCGAAGCCCGCAAGGATGATGACAAGTTCCACCGGCTGCTGGTCAACGGACGCTTCTACCGGCAGACCTACTGCAAGCTGTGCCAGCGCGTGCTGAGCCGGGAACGATACAGGAAAGGGAAGGCGTGACCAAAGTCTGCCACCTTGACTGGGAAAGCCGCAGCGTCTTGGACTTGCGTGAAGTCGGCCTTTACAACTACAGCCGCCACGCGAGCACCGACATCTGGTGTGGTGCTTACGCCTTTGACGACGAGGAACCTGAGTTGTGGACACCAGCGCGGCCGTGCCCGCCGCGTATTGCGCAGCACGTCGCCGCTGGCGGGCAGGTGCTGGCGTGGAATGCGCCGTTTGAGTTGGCGCTGTGGAATCAGATAGCCGCACCCCGTTATGGGTGGCCGGCGCTGCCGGCAGAACAAGCGGTGTGTGTGATGGCGCAAGGTTACGCGATGGGCCTGCCCGGCAGCCTTGAAGATGCCGCCCTCGCAATGGGCATCGACATGAAGAAGGACACCGAGGGCAGGGCGCTGATGCTCCGGATGTGCCGGCCGCGCAGCACGAAGGGCGGCGAGATCGTATGGTGGGACGACGATGACAAACTGGCCCGGCTCTATGAGTACTGCAAGCAGGACGTGCGGGTCGAGCGGGAACTGCACAAACGCCTGATGCCGCTATCAGACCGCGAGCGCCAGGTTTGGCTCATGGACTACAGGATCAACCAACGCGGAGTCCAGGTCGATCTGCCGAGCGCGAACGCGGCAATCAAACTGGCCGACGCCATGAAGGTGCGCTATGACAACGAGCTTGCTGAAATCACAAACGGGGCCGCGACTTCGGTCACGGCGCTTGCTCCGCTCAAGGAGTGGCTCAACGAACAAGGCTGCCACCAAGCACTCGCTGGCTTGGCTAAAGCGGACGTATCGGAACTCCTTGCCAACCCTGATGTGGGTGGACCGGCCCGCGCCGCGCTCACGGTAAGGCAAGAGGCCGGCAAGGCCAGCAACGCCAAGTTCAACGTGATGGCGTTACAGGCTGGCGAGGATGGCCGTCTGCACAATTTGGTGCAGTATCACGGCGCCGCCACCGGGCGCTGGGCGGGCAGGGCGGTGCAGGTTCACAACCTGCCCCGCAACATGCCGGACGCCGATGTGGTCGAGCGCGTTCTGGAACTGGTCAGGAACGGAGAACACGATGCGATCGACGCTATTTTTGGCCCGCCCCTCACGATGGTGTCGAGCTGTCTGCGTAGTTTTTTCACCGCAGCCAAGGGCAAGAGACTGGTTGCGGGTGACTTCTCCAACGTGGAAGGCCGCGGCCAAGCATGGTTTGCTGGTGAGGAATGGAAACTTCAAGCGTTCGTGGCTGCGGACGCGAAGGCCGGCCCTGGGCTTTATGAACTGGCGTATTCTCGAATGTTCGGCGTCCCGGTTGAAAGCGTCAAGAATCCGTCAGAGGAACGACAGGTCGGCAAGGTGGCGGAGCTGGCGTTCGGATACCAAGGGGGTCGAGGCAGCTTTCACGTCATGGGCAAGGCGTACGGTGTGACGGTGTCGGACGCCAAGGCCGACGAGTTCAAGGACGCCTGGCGCGCAGCGCACCCCCGGATCGTGCGGACGTGGTACGACATCCAGGGCGCCGCCATCCGGGCCGTGGAAAACCCCGGCAACGTCTACGAGTGCGGCCATCCCGGCAGGCAGGCCAAGTTCCGCAAGGTCGGGAGTTTCCTCTGGTGCCTGTTGCCATCGGGCCGTGCCATCTGCTATCCTTATGCGAAGATCCTTCAAGGCGAGTTCGGGCCGCAGTTGACCTACATGACCTCGCCATCCCCGGACGACCGCCGAAAGGGCAAGATCATTTACGACCCGCTGAACAGCAGCAACTGGGCGCGCGTCTCCACCTACGGCGGCAGCCTGTTCAACAACATCGTGCAGGGTATGTGCCGGGACATCCTGGCCGAGACGATGCTCAAGATGGAAGCCGCTGGCCTGCCGGTCGTGCTGCACGTCCACGACGAAGCGGTGGGTGAAGTCGACCAAGCCATTGCCGAGGAGAAGCGACTGGTGATGCAGCAGATGATGCGCACCCCGCCCGCGTGGGCCAAGGGGTTCCCGTTGTGGGCGGACTGTTCAGTGATGGTGCGGTATGGCAAAGGCTGACGCAGCTCTCGCGCTGGCGAAGCGCGGATTCAAGGTTTTCCCCATTGCCCCGAACGCCAAGTTTCCGCCGCTCTGGGAAGGCTGGCCGCAACGCGCCACAACCGACATCGCTGCGCTGCAGAACTGGCCGCAAGACGCCAACATTGGCGTGCATTGCGAAGGCATGCTTGTTCTTGACGTGGACGCCCGCAAGGGCGGCGACGAGAGCCTAGCTTACCTGCAGGCTGTCTACGGCCTGCCGGAAACCTTGACGACGATCACACCTTCAAATGGCCGACACCTGTTCTTGCGTTTAGCCGAAGGGCATCCCGGCGTGCCGAACAGCGTGGAGCGTATAGCCAAGGGCATCGACGTGCGCTCCACGGGCGGATACGTCGTGGCCCCAGGCAGCGAGACGCCTTCAGGGAAATACCGCTTTTCAGCAGACGTTGAAATAGCACCGGCCCCTGAATGGCTCATAGCCAAAGCTGGCACAGTCGTGCCAAAAACGGGCACGAACGAACCCGTGCCGGACGCCCCAGACGCGGTGCTCCAGCGCGCAGCCGACTGGCTGGCGAAGGCGCCGCGCAGCGTAAAAGGGCAGGGCGGCGATCAGACGGCCTATGTTGTGGCCTGCACTCTGCGGGACATGGGTGTGTCCGAACAGCAGGCCGTCGAACTGATGCGTTCCGAACTCTGGGACTACGGCTGCGGCTGGCGCGCTGGCAGGCTGGAGGAAAAGCCGATCCACAGCGCCTTCCGTTACGCTCAAAACGAAGCAGGTATAAAAGCCGCGCTGCCCGAGGACTTCCCGGTTCATGTCGACACCGCCGACGTGTTAGCGGAACGTGTCGAAAAAGAACGCAAAAGCCGACCTGTTGTGCGCCGCCTTTCGCAATTCGCAAATAGCGAACACCGCGGCCCCGGCTACCTGATAAAGGGGCTTCTCCAGCGTCGGTCTTACGCTGAGCTGTTCGGTCAGCCCGGCGCCGGCAAGACCTTCGTGGCGCTGGACGCGGCCTATCACGTCGCCGCCAACCGCCCATGGATGGGCCGGAAGGTCCACAGCGGAGCTGTCCTGTATCTGGCCTACGAGGGTATCGGCGGCATGGTCAAGCGGGCGCAGGCGCTGCGGCAGAAGTACGGCGACGAGGATGTGCCGCTGTTCATCGCGGGCGCAGACTTCAATCTGCGGGAGCAGGCTGGCCGGCAGATCCTCGGCGGCATCATGGCCGAACTGCCGGAGAAGCCGGTGCTGGTCGTGGTCGACACATTTGCCAGGGCGCTCTGCGGTGGGGATGAAAATTCAGCGCAGGACGTGGGCGCTTTCAACGCGGCCATCGCCGCCCTGATTGAGAACACTGGCGCCTGCGTGATGATTATCCACCACTCGGGCAAGAATAAGAACGCAGGCGCCCGTGGATCCAGTGCTTTGCTGGGCGCCATTGACACCGAACTGGAAGTGGACGAGAATCAAATTACGGCCCGCAAGCAACGGGACGTAGAGGCTGGTGAGCCGATCGGCTTCAAGCTGGAACCGATGATCGTGGGGCTGGACGAGGACGGCGACGAGCTGACCAGTTGCACGGTTGCCCCTGACGAAGTCAAGGCTGGCCCGAAGATGGGGCGGCTGACCGGCAACAACAAACGCGGGTTCGATGTGCTGTGCGAACTGCGGCCAACCAACGACCCGATTACGGATGTCGAGTGGAAGGAAGCCTGCAAGGAGTTCTTGGGTGATCGCTCCGTGGCCCAGCGGTTCCACGACATCAAGCGCAATCTCAGAACCAAGGGCTACATCGAAGTGAACGAGGAAGGCTTGATTACCAGGAGATGCGAATGAACTACGACGAACTGCTCGGGATGTGCGCGAGGACAGCCTGCATGTCTCCCGAGTTCCGCCCGACCTCGCTGCACACGGTCCAGGCTGCGCTTAATCGCCACGACCCCGAGAGCCGCGGCATCATCGCGGAGAAGATCATGATGCTGCTGCTGGAGTACGTCGAGGCGCAGCAACCAGCGCAAGTGAGGCACTGACGTGCCTCCGCTTTATGATCTACTCTGCCCGACCTGCCACCGGGTTGTGGAACGCCAGTGCAAAGTGGATGACCGCTTGAACCAGCGGTGCTACCACGACGGCGACCTGCTGACGGTCAAGATCAGCGCGGTCTACGGCAAGATGGCAGGTCAGGTCGTGAAAGGCGGCGGCCCGGATCGCTTCACGGCGGACATGATGGGGATTCCGCTGAAGGACTTACCGGACGATCTTAAGGCCGCGCCGCCCAAATAAACCCGACGTTGGCCACGGCGTAGGCCGCAAAGGCCAGCGCCAGGCCCGGATCGCCGTTACCCAGATAACGCCACGACACCACGAAGTAGAGCAGGCTGGCCAAGGCCAGTTCCCATGGGGTCATTTGGGTTGGAGCAGGGCGTTCTTGGCGGTGCTGCCGGAGCTGGAGCCAAACCAGAAGTTCATGATTTGCACTTGCGCTGCGGTCATGACGCCGAGCAGCGGCAACAGCAAGTCCCGATTCTGCAGGGGCACAACCAGTTCGCCGGTGGCAAACTGATACAGCAATGCGAAGTAACCCACCGAATATATGGCCGACAATACCATCTGCGGTGCCATGTTAACCTTGGCCAGATCACGCGCGCTCTGCCGATCCTGTGCGGCGATCTCTTCCGGCTTGATTTGCAGTTCGGCCAGCTTGGCTTTGAGTTCCAATTCGGCTTTCTTGAGCGCGGCAATCTGCTCCCCGGTCATGTTGCCGGACTGTAGCACTTCGTTGATGCGGTCGCCCGTGGCGTCGGACATTCCGAGCGCGGAGCCGATGGCTTGAACAGCCATACCGGCTAAGGGACCGCCAAGCACGGTAGCTACAGTAGGGGCTATTGTCTTTAACCAGTCCATTGTCGTAGTCTCCCTACGATTTCTTCAATATGACCAAACGGTCGGCCGGCCTTCGGTCAGGGCGTCCAGATGGATGAACCGGCCGCCGCCCTTCTGCTGGACACCGATGCCGGTGAAACCCATGCGCAAAGCTGCAGACAGTACCATGTACGCCTTGCTGCGGTCCACGGCAAGGTCGATGGCGCGGCCAGTGGTGTGCGGACCTGTGCGCCCTGTGCCGGACACCCGGGCGTTGTGCTCCGGGCAGCGTGCGGCAGACGACACGGTCAGCGGGAACCCCACGGACACCCGCAGGGCTTCGACCTTGTCCATGAAGTCCTGAGCCGGGAGCATGCCGCAGCCACACTTGCAGGTCAGTTCGGCCTTGGAGAAATGCGGCGTCATATCCGCTTCCCCACGGGCTTGAACGCGGCGATCGGCAGCGTGCCGCGGTCGCTCGTCTCGTCAATCAGGAACACCTGGGTAGGGTCCGAGGGGTCGACCGTCCAGCAAAGCGACAGCTTCACGCCCTCCCAGACGATCGTGCCGGCCCGGAACTGGCTCTGGAACTCCGGCTTAATCAGGCGGACAACCTTGGCCTCGGTGCAGGCTTTGTCGGACAACCGCACGACGCCCTTGCTCAATCGGATTTCGACCTCGGCCGCGTGAACGGTTGAGGCCACCAGAAGCAGACATGCAAGCAGGGTTTTCATACGGATCCTTTCGGCCAGCCCATCTCGATTTCGATTGCACGGGCGGCCTCGATGAAGTCGGTGCCGTGCGCGTAGCTCGGGGGAACCTTGTCGTGGCCGAGCGCCACATGCAGCATTTCGTGAGCCAGAATCTGCAGCATCATGTCGAGGCTCTTGGTGTCCTGGGTATCAACCCAAATGCAGTGCTGACCGTCTATCGCGCCGTGGTAGCCGTGCGCCTTCAACGGCTTGGCCACGAACTCGACACTCTTGGCCGCGGGGAGACGGCGGTCGTTGTTGAACGCCAGCCGCTTGAGAAACGTGTAGGCCGCGCGCAGATCGTCGGACGTGAATCTCACTTGCGTTCCCGTATCAGGTCGGCCAGGCGGTCGAACTTGGCGTCGAAGTGGCGGTGCAGGCTGTCCACTTTCTCAAACAGATTGATCTCGGTTTCCCGGCGCTCCATTCGATCCTTGTCCGCACGGGCCACATACTCGTCAAAGGTTTTCTGGTTCACCTTGCCCTCCTCCAGCTTGGCGATGCGCCCCATCGTGGTCGTCCAGAGCCAGATGCCGACAGCCGCAATGCCGCCAGCCACCCAGGATAGGACTTGGCCAAGGAATGAATTCTCGTCGGTGGGGGTTGCCATGTCAGCAGTGCTTCCCTTTAGGATCAAATTGGTTTAACAGGTGCTCGCAAATCCAAGCCGCAGTTGCCTCGCGCCATGAGCCGGAGGGTTCCGTGTTCTGCATCCTCTTTAGGGTTCCGGTCAACAGCCAGTCACGCGGGAGACGCATGAAAATCGCGCAGGCCAGCAGGTTCAGCACGGCGTCGAACACGTAGCCAATGGGCAGCACGATCAGGTAGGCGTTGAACTTGGCGAACGGGTGCAGGTCATGCCGCACGCGCGACAGGTTCATGATCGCCAGATACAGAATCCAGCAGATCACGAAAATCGCGTAGCAGGCGGCGATGACTGCAACGAGGCTCACAGCTTCGCCCGCTCCGCGCGAATGGCCTGCTCCGTTTCAAGAACGCGCTTGTAGAACACCGTCTCCTTGCCAGCGGGGAACGCCTCGCCTATGGTCTGGATCAGTTCGCGTAGCGCCCGGTGTGTGATCGGGTTCTCGCGTTCGATCTTCACGATGGTATCGACCGGCGTTTCGGGCGGGTCGATGAACGCCAGCACTTCCGGCGCGTCGTCGCGCTGTTCTTCCTCGGCCACGCCCGGCTGCTTTACGGCGTAGACGCCCTTGATTTTTCCCTGATCGTCGCGTTCAACAAACATGGCGATTTCCTCTACAGATTGTGGTCGATCCAGCCAAGCGTCGCGATACGCACGTGGACGTTGGCGTCCGACCCGCTGACGCGGGAGCGAATCTGCGCGGACGTGTTCGTGAACACCCGCTGCTGCGTGAAACTCTGCGCCGCGCCGCCCGCGCCGTTCGACCCGAGCGCGCCGTTCCCCCACAGCGGCGCAGCGGTTGCAGACGGCGCTTCGTCGTTAACGGCGAGGCTGCTCAGATAAAGCCCGCCCGAAACGCCGGTGCCGGAGTTCGTGTAGCCCGCGTTGACGATGGCCTCGACTACGACGTTCAGCGGCAGCGACAGCGTCCGAGTGACCGCCGCCGTTCCGGGGTTGTTGGCGTTGACGTCAAAAATCGACGCCTTGTAATTAAAGATGTTTTTGTTTTGGACGAAGCCGCGGATGGCGCCACTGGCCCGAACGATGGAGCCGACATAGCGCAGGTAGATGTAGTCCGCGCCTCCGGTTTCGGCTTGGAGTGCCGCCAGAACAGTCGCCTCAGTTGCGCCGGGGTAAGCGTAGAAGTCCGCGTCTGCCCCGTTGGCCTTCCACACCATGAAGATGTTGTAAGTCGTGTCGCTTATCGCCGCGCCCGAGTAGCGCATCCCGTTGCCGGTGCCGGGCGACCAGTTGGCGTCGAGGAGCTTAGTCCTGGCGTCGATGTTCGCGCGGCTTACCCGCGTCGAGTTCCACCGAGCGCCAGCCGTGAAGTCGATGTCGTTGGTGGCGTCAGAAGCGTTGTTCGATAGAATGACGCCGAACTCGGGACGCAACGCAGGCAGCAGGCTTTGCACGTAAGTCGCGCTTGTAGCTTCGTTGCCGGATGGTGTTGTGACGGGCAGAATGGGCTTGCTGCTGAAAGTCTTTACGCCACCTACCGTTTCGTTTCCCGTAAGACCCACGGCGCCCAGCGTGGTTCGGCCATCGGCTGCGGAAGTGTCGTCCAGCAGCGTTTCCATGAAGCTTGAAACCGGCACCGCCCCTGGAGTGCCCGAACTGGCGATCATTTCCTTGTTGGCATCAAAGGCCAGGAACTTGCTGGCCCGATCGAACGGTAGCACGGTCAGCGCATCGGAAGCCGTTTCCACAGCGGGGATGGCGACGCCTCGGCCAGAGGTTTCGCTGATCTGCTGCGCGATCATGGTCAGCTTGTCCAGCGCAGTCTCGGAGACTTCGGCGTCGTTGATATTGCCGTTGACGAAGTCCGCATCCTGCCTCAGCGGCAGGATGCGCCGGATCAGCAGAGTCGTGCCAACCGCCGGAGCACCGTATGGCGCGAAGCCGCCCGCTAGGTTGACCGTGCCCGTGGCCCCGGTGGACGAGCCGCCTGACACCGTGTATTGCGTGCCTTCCGTCAGCGTAGTCGCCACGCCAGCGGTGCTGAACACCTGAACCACCAGATCCGTCGACTCGTAGAACACGACAGGGCTGGTGCCGAAGCTGGTCGTGACGCCATCTCCGGAGAAGGACTTTCGGTTGGTCGTGCTCGCTACGGTCATTTTGATCTCCTACTTTCTATGGTATCACTGGACGGAATCGGTCGGCGGCAACCAAAACGTCTGGTTGTTGTCGCGCTCGACCTGCCGTTCGTAACGCCTTAAATATCCGGGGTTTAGGGCTTCCATGACGCCGTTCAGGACAAGGTAATCCAGCGCCGTGCGGGCATAGAAGATATTGGCAAACGGGGTGCTGCCGACCACAGCGCGGACTGCCTTGGCCCGTGGATCGTCGCCATCACGCGCCGCTTGCAGGACACCGACGTATTGCTCCAGCAGTCCTGCGGCCGGGCCAGCCAGCGTGCCGACCAGACCGCCGCCGAACCGATTGGCTTCCGCAAACAGAAAGTCGCCGTAGAGGCCGAAGCCGCCACCCTGCATCATGGACGCCATCACCATCTTGCCCCAGTCGCCCGCATCCTCCATCTCCCGAGGGTTGCGCCCCTTGGCGAATTCCTTGGCGGTCAGCGCCACGTAGCCCAGGACCGACGTGCCGACAATCAGGTTGGCAAAGGCCGCGGCGTGCATCGTTTCGTTGCGCTTGAACTCGCGGCCAAAGTGTCGCACCAAATAAGTAATCGGGAACTGCTTGAATTGCATCACGTAGCGCACCGCTTCACCCAGCGGCGTGCCAGCCGAACTGCCGCCCGTGGCCAAGGCGCGTTCCCGCGCGCCAGCGAAGGTCATGGCTTCACGAACTTGGTCCGTGTAGTAAGCGCCCAGCGTGGTTTTCAGGTTCTCGCGGGCTTCCTTGACTGCACGGGCGGAAGCGTCGGCCTTGCCGAGATAGGCCCGGATGTCCGCGTCGGTCAGCGTGTTGACCGCGTCCGGGGTCAGGTAGGTCTTGCCGTCCGCCTCGAAACCTTGCGCTTTGCGCAGCAGGTTCCAGGTCGGTTCGTTGATGCCGTATCGGTTGAGCGTAGATTGCAGCAGCCGGTCGAGTTGGCCGAAGGCTTTACCCGCCGCCATCTGCGCCGACATATTCCGCGCCAGCATGATGCCGACGCCACGGGACATCGCGTCCGTCCACCACGTCAAGCCTGTCGCCTTGAAGAACACGTTGCTCATTTTCGTCAACGTGCCCGGCACGCTGTCAGTCGCGTGGAATCGCTCGAACACGCTGCCCAGCATCCCGTCAATACCTGCGCCCAGCAGGTCGCCCACTTCCCGCTGCGCGGTGCCTCGGAAGTTGCCGAACAGAGAGTCCAGCGAGTTGCCGTACGCCTCAAACAGATTGACGCCGTTGTGCCGCAGCACCGACGCCCGGATGGCGATGTCCGGAATGGACGACAGGACGACGCCGCCCAGCTTGGCCATCGAGATCACGGAGCGCACGCTGCCGTTGATGGCCGCTGCTGTCGGGCTGCCTTGCTGCAGGACGCCGCCGCTGATCTGGTCGAACTCGGCTTGCACCAGCGGGCTTTGCAGTTTCTGCACGTCCTTGATGTCGGATTTCTTCTGCGCGGCCTTGATGCCTTTGTCGATGTCAGCACGGAACGCAGCTTCCGGGTTCGTGCCAAAGGTGCGCATCAGCGCGGTGTTGCGCGCGGCGAAGCTGAGTCCGTCCAGCACCGATTCGTAGAGCGACGCGCGGCCGAACTCGTTGTTGTAAGCCAGCCACTCGTCCGGCCCCTTGAAGATCAGGACACGCTCTTGGCTGACCCGCTTCGCCAGATTGCCGGAGCCTTTGAACCCGCCCATTGCGTCCGAGCCGCCGTCGGCTTTCATGTGCCGCCCGCTGGCTAGGTTGACGTAGGTCATGCGCAGGAACTCGTCGCGGTCGAAGGCGTCGTCAAACGTGCGCTCGTCCAGCAACGGCAGTATCTTAGCCTTCCAGACCTCGAAGTGCCGCGGGTCGCCGGTCGGCACGAACATCCCGGCCGCTTTCGCCACCTTGATCTGGTCATGGCTTTGGCGGGCAACGTAACCTTCCAGCTTGCGAATGAAGGCGCCCGCGTCGTTCTGTAGGACACGGGCCGCCTCGGTGTACTTGACGAAGATTGCTGCGACCGCCTTGGCGTTCGGGTCGCCGGTCGGCTGCACGTTCTTGGCGCCGTTGACAATCGCCATCTCTCGGGCGATGCTGCGCTCGAACTCGGGGTTCTTCATCAACGCCACGTCCAGCAGCCCGGCGCGTTGCAGTTCCGCGGTCATGGGACCAATCAGTTGCGTTGACTCGATGGAGTGCTTGACAGCGTCCACGCTGCGACCAGCGCCTTCCCACGGGCCTTCACGGCCCACGGTCAGCATCCGGATAGCCTCGGAACGCTTGACGCCCTTGGCTTCCATCTGCTTGTAGAAGTCCTCGCGCACCGCCGTCCGGGCTTTGTTGATCGCCTCGTTGCGGCGCTCAATCAGCGCAGCCAGTTTCTTCTCCGACGCCAGATTCTCGGCAGCCGCAATCATGGCCTGCTCTTGGCTCATGCCGGGATTGTCGCGCAGCTTGGCTTTGGACCGGCGCTCCAGCAACTCGAAAATATCCTCAAGTTGCTTGGCCGTGCCTTCCTCGCCCAGCACTTCCTTGACCGCGTTGATGCAATCTTGCGACGCCATTAAGATTTCCTCATTCCGCAGGCTGCCGCCGCTTTCCATGCGCGGGCGAACAGGTTGGCTTCCTTGGTTGCGTCCTTGACGGCCTGGCTCGGCTCCGTGCCTTCCGGCAGGTAACTCTCCAACTCATTCACTTCCTGCTCCACGCGGGAGACTTCGTCGTCAATGTCGACCGTCTTGGACTCCGCGGCCACTCGGGCCTCGGCTTCCGCCATGCCCTTCTGGTCCACCGGGTCGACGTAGGCTTCGTGCGCCTTGTCGACGGCTTCGCGCAGGCGGGTGTCGCGCTCTCCCGTGAACGCTTCGACCGCCCGACCCTGCACGCTGGCAGAGCGGGTGTCGATGGCGAACTCCTGATCGTAGACGCCCTCGGCCACGGCGCGCACGGCTTTGTCGACCGCTTGCTGCCGGACTTCCGGAGTCGCGCCTTCCAAGCCCTGCAGCGCCTCGTCGACCTTGCGCACCACGTTGTCCTTGCCCGCCCGGACGACTGCCATCTGGGCGGCTTCCGCGAAGTCCTTGGGCGCTTCGTCGTTGGCGATCTTGGCAAGTATGGCCTGCGCAGCAGCACGGGTTTCCGGAGCGATGTCGTCGGCTTCTTTCAGTCCGGACAAGAAGATGCGATCCTCGGCAGTGCGCATGAAGCCCGGTTTGCGCAGGACTTCGACCGCCCGCTTCATCTCCGGCGGCAGCTTGCCGGCAGCGTCAATTGTGGCCGTCGCGTCACGCAAGGCCAGGATGTCCTCGGCAGTGCGCAGGAACGCCGGCGTCTGCCCGATCTCGGCCAGTCGCAATTGCGCTTCCGCCAGCTGGGTCGCCCGCGTCAGCACTGCGGTCGTGCGCTCCAGCACCGGCGCGATGTCCACCGGACGGCCCTCGACGATCTGCGCGACGGCGGTGCGCAGCAGCGCGGCTTGGTCCTGCACCGGCAGGTCGTCGATCAGCTTGGGCAGCGCTGGAGCTTCCGCCCGTGCCCGCAGCCGGTCGCCCACGAAGCCCGCGCCAAAATGCAGCCCACCGCCGATGGCCGTGCCGAAGGCAATGTTGAGCACGCTGTCAACGGCGGTGTAGTCGGCTTGTTCCTCGCGGGCCACAGAAAGCACCAGCGGCTCGATCAAGGCGGCACCCACAGCGCCCTCTATCGCGCCCGTGGCCGCCCGGCCTCCGCCTACCCCGAGACGGGCCGCCAGCGCAGCCTGCCGCGCTTGGCCCACGACAGGCACGAAGGCCAGCCCGATGTTCAGGGGATCCAGTAGCGACCCTAGAACGCCCGCCGTCAGCGCAGTGCCAATGCCCGCATTGGCGCGGCGGCGAATGTCCTGCAGTTCGATCTCGCGCTGTTTCAGGCGGAACAGTTCTTCGGCCACCGGTTCGGGCGTTTCCGCCTCGAACGTCAGCCGGCCCTTGATGCCGTAGCGACTGTTGGCCTCCTCCGAGGACAGCATCGGCGCTTTGACGGCCGGGGCGACCTGCTCGTTGCCGAACTCGTCGACGTAGCGCCCCTCGCGGTAGCGGGCGCGGCCCATCGCCCGGAGCGCGGACGGCACCGGGTTTCGGGTCAGCGTCTCCTCAAAGGCTGCGCCGAAACCCTCGCCAAAGGTGGCAGGCAGGATGTCCAGCCCGAGCGCCTGCGCCCGGACGTTGCCTTGTGCTTCGGGGAAGAAAAGGTCAGACATCAGGGTGCCGTCACCGCTGCGCCGCCGGGGGTCTGCGTGAAGCCACGCGGGAGGCTGCCGCGGCGAGGCGCGTTCGGCATGTTTTTCAGGTCATCAAAGAACAGGCGCACCGGCTCGCCTTCGCCCAGAATGACCGGCGTGCCGTCCGCGCTGCGCCATTCGATTGCCAGTTTGTTGTCGACCGTGACGTTGGCCCAGTAGCCCCGACGTGCGGCGTCCGCCACCGCTTTGCGGCGGTAGTCCTCGGACAGGGCCGGATCGCCACCTGGGGCCGGCGGGAATTCGCCGTCCTGCGTCGTCCGCATCAGCTTGTTGGCTTCGCGTTGGGCTGCGCCCAGCATACCCTTCGGGGCCAGGAACGTCTCGCCCATGTCGTAGCGATTGAAGATCAGGCTGTTCGCTGCGTTCTTAGCCGCCGTCTTGGGGTTTTCGCCCCGGGCGACCATCTGGTAGGCCAGCGCGCGGGCAGCCGCCAGTTCCTCGGCCAGCACGCGCTGCGACCCCGGCCCGGCTTGCGACAGGATGCGCGAGTACGGCAGCATATTCTGGTCGACCAGATTGTCGACATCCTTGGCGTCGGCGTCCGGAATGTTCTTGCGCAAGTCCTTGCCCGCCTTGAGCGCGTTGGCCAGATCGACGCGGGTGTGCGCGTCCGGGCCGGTCGTCAGACGCCCCAGGGTCGTATAGCCGGGCGGCAGCTTCCCGCCCATCTGGGACAGAATCTCTCCCCACAGCGGGCCGTATTGCTTCTGCAGCGATTCCATGCGGTTCGCCACCTGCTCGGGCGGCAGGCTGCCAACTTCGGCCAGAACCTGATCGACTTGTGCCTTGGGCAACAGCCGTGCCGAGAATCCGGGGCCGCCAAGGTCGCGTTGGGCTTCCGCAGACACGGCAGCGTAGCGGCTGACGGCTTTGGGGTCGAACTGCGAATTGACCATCGCCTCGTAGGCTTGCTTTACCGGCGTCACGTTTTGTATTGCGTAGCCTGCCGAATCTTGCGCCAAGGCACGGCGTCGTTCGTTGTCGGCAGCCAACACCGCTTCCGCATAAGCTCTGTCTTGCGTGTAATCGCCTGACGTAGCGAGTTGAGTTAGCGCTTTCTGCACTATGACCGCAACTTCGTTTGCCGGCAACGACTTAATATCCTGCCGCGCCTTGCCGATGGCGAGCGCGCCGTTGATGGCGCGAGTCAATTTCGGGTCGCCGCCCGCTTCGCGCACGGACAGTCCGTTCGGAATTCCTGCTGCGGCCTCGTTGATGCGCTCCTGCACTTGCGCGACGTAGGCTGCCCGCTCGGCGTTGGCAAAAGTCTTGATGTCCTTGGTCAGGGTGTTCAGCGCCCTCGCATACTGCTCACCGGACAGTAGCTCCTGCCATCGCTTGTTACCTTCGAGTTCTGCCTTGAGTGCCTTGGCGTCGCGGCTGGTGTTGACGGCGGCGATGCGGGCGCCAACGGCTGCGCCCGGCAGCACATGGCGCCGATCCTCATAGAGCGCCTGGGTCTGCGCGTAAGTCAGCCCCGGCAGCTTCAAGTCACCGATCAGCTTTTTCTCGTCCGCCAGCAGCTGCTCCAGCAGCGCCGGGCTCTTCTGCACCGCAATCGTGTTGTTACTGAACACGTCCCGCAGGGCAGACGACGCGGCGACACCCGCGCGCTGCGACTGCGCCCGCATGGCGTTGTCGATAAGGCCCGCGCGCATACGGGACAGCCCAATCTCCAGTTCCTGCCGGGCTATCGGGTCCGTCTCCTGCTCGATCGCTTTGTTGCGGAAGTCGTCGAACTTCTGGTTGAAGTCCGCGACCATGTCCGGCATTTCGTTGAACGGCTTTTGCGCAGCTTGGTTCTGGTAGTCGAGGAACTGGTTGGTGCCGTCCGCAATGACCTGCGCCCGACGCAGCGCGGCTTCGCGCTCTACTTTGGCTTCCTGTTCCTTGCGCAGCCGTTCAGCTTCCCGCGCTTCGCGCTCTCGATCGGTCGCTATCTGGCCGGCGATAGCCAGTCCTGTTTTCTGCACTTCCCGCACAGCCGGGATCAGGTCAACCGCGCCTGCATCCTCGGCTGTCGCTCGACGGCCACCGCTGGCGCCGCCGCCTTGGATGTTCGCGGAATAGGTCGGGAGCTTAGGCATTATCCGTAGTTCCTTGGCGTGTAGCCGGAGACAAAGTCGCTGTATCCGCTGTTGGTCGCGCCGCCCGTGCGCGAGAGCCGCGTGTAGGAGTTGTAAGCCGCAGCGCCGCCGCTCAAGAGTTCAGTGCCCGCGCGCATGTAGCTGGCCGACCGCGCCTGCCGTCCGCTGTAACGGTCCAGTTGCGCCGTGTTTGTGAAGCCGCGGGCACGTTGCTCGCCCTGGTAGATCACGAACTGCCGTTCCAGTTCGCCCTGCGCGGCCACGTCGCCCAGCACGTCGAGCACGCTGCCTTCGCCCGCAGCGCCACCGGATGCGCCTTGATTCGCCCGGATCGCGCCCAGCCGCAGCGCATTCTCGCGCTGAACCTGCGTCGCCTCCATCGCCGCGTCGGCGCGGGAAATCTGGGCGTTCTGCTCGTTGATGGTTGCGTTGTAGTTGGCCGAAGCTTGCGCCGCGCGGCCCTGCTGGATGACGCTGATCGCGCCCACCACTGCGGCGGCGGCTTGAATATACGGAAGTGCTACTGCCATGAAAGCCATAATCTACCTCGCGTTCATCCGAACGTAGCCGACGTGGTCCTCTGCGTCCGGGCCGTAGGCTTTCAGCACCGGCGTCTCCACTTGGAAACCCAGCAGCTTCGCCCACCTGTGGCCTTTGTCAAAGTCCCGTCGCACCGTCAATTCCACCCTGCCCTCCACCTTCTCCAGCGCGGCCTTTACCGCCCGCGTGATGAAGCCCATATGCGGGCCGGTCTTGCTGGTCAAATACATCCAAGCCGTATGCCGCCCGCGCCACTGCGCAATCGTCCCGCCACACGCCAGCGGCTCGCCGTCATACACCGCCGTCCAACTGTTCTGCCGCTCCAGTTCCATCAACGCCCCGATATCCATGGGCATCGACCCTTGCAACGACTCCTCCCCCATCAACCAGACCAAATGCCATCGCCGAAATGGCACGATGCGCTTAGTCATTGACCTTCACTTCCGGCATGATCGCCAGCACCGTCGCCGGGAACGGCCCGTCCGCGCGCCAGTAGACCTGCCCCAGCAGATCGTAGTCCGCCTCGAAGCGTTCCTTGACGACGCCTGTGAACAGGGGCGTGGCCTCGCCAAAGTTGTCACCCCACTGCTTGTTCAGCAGTTCGGTCAGGCTGGTCGCGCTCGGGCCATACTTCAAGCCAAGGGTATCCATCAGCCAGAAGCCGACCGAGTGGATGCGCTTGACCTTGCCCTGCGCCGTCCCGTTCTGTGACCCGCCTTCGACCGGCATCGTCTGCCCGTCGCTCTCGAAGCCGTAGCCCAGCGACACGACCGTCGCCGTGTTGTTCAGCGTGATCGTGCCGTTCGTGACGGTCACTGCCGGATGCTTGGCGCCGTCCGGGTAAGGCGCAACAGACTCGCCCTCCAGATGCCACAGCCCGGTCACGGTCGCGCTCGGGCTGCCGTTGACGACGGTGTACGCGCAGTCCAGATGCAGCGCGTCCTCCTGCTCGTCGCCGGACTCCCAAATCTTGCTCATGTATTCGACGTAACGCTTGACGCCGCCGTTGATGTATCGCTTGACGACCATGTAGAGTTCGTCGCGCGTCGCATCCGGCGCGGGAACGGCAGCGATGCTCTCGACCAGCGCGCCGGCCGTGCCGCCGGAATTGCTGAACCCGCCCAGTTGGTGCCGGTGCCAGGCCACCACGTCCTGATCGCGCTCGTAGGTGAAGCCCAGCAGGACGCCATCGGAGCGCACGGCCCAGACGATCGCCTGCGGCTGCTCCTGATAGGCCAGTTCGATCATGGCCGGGCGCGTGATGTGCTCGGCCAGCAGGGTCATGTCGGGCGCCTTAAAACCGTCCGCCTCGAACACGTAGGCCATCTCGCGCAGCTTGCGCGCGGCGCGCTGGACGAACAGCACCGCCTTGCCAGAGGAAACCGGGGCCACGTCCGCGCTGCCGTGGCGCGTGGCGGGCTTGCCGGTGATGTTGGTCGGGGTTATGGCCTCGTTCTGGGTCGAGGGCCGGATCTGCCACTCGCCTCGGGACGTGCCGGCCAGCAGTCCCTTCTCCGCAGACACCAGCCACTTGATCGCGTTGACGTCGTCAGCGTTGAGGGTAAAGGCCACGGCGTTGTCTGCCGCCACGGTGCCGTCCGTGGCGCTCGGGGAAAAGGCAGTGTACAGCCCGGTCTTGGAGCCGTCAAGGCGTTGCGGGGCCGTCGCCGCGCCAGCCAGGAATAGCCGGTCGTCGTAGAACGTGCCGCAGCTCGGAAAGCCGGTCGTGTCCGACCACAACCCCAGCCGCCACGTCGCCTTGGCGTTGGTGTTGGTCA
>LNFM01004876.1_pt1 | contig 43352 bp, 48 predicted proteins | sample 596031 | NCBI WGS metagenome assembly LNFM01 (sample SAMN04254537, study PRJNA301005) | activated carbon metagenome | isolation source: dual media filters at the Ann Arbor, Michigan drinking water treatment plant | place: USA: Ann Arbor
TGGTGAGCACCCGTTAGGGTTTTTGGGAGGTGATACGCTCTTATACCTCATCCAATTAATCATTTCATACACTATTCCTGTTTTTTGACTGCAAAATCTCGCTTCGCCTTCACCATATTCTAATATGATTCAGGCTCCAGCTCGTTTTTCGTCTAAAAACATGATTAGTGTTACTATGAAAGCATTAATTGGAGGAGGTATAATTTTCTGTATATCTATTTATTATGGCATTTCAAGGTGATTCAATTTTCTGGGTAGAAGTAGAAAAAATTGTTCCCAATCCGTTTCAACCGCGGCGGGAATTTGATGAAGATAAGTTAAAAGAACTGGCGGAATCTGTTCGCATGTACGGTATCTTGCAGCCCCTAACCGTTACTCGCCGTGAGATTCAAAATGAAGATGGTTCGTTCCGGAGTGAATATGAATTAATTGCCGGGGAGCGACGGTTGCGCGCGAGTAAACTTGCTGGTATTGCCCAGGTCCCCGTTATTATTCGTGAAGGTGAACAAAGTGAGCAAGAAAAACTGGAGCTCGCGATCATCGAAAACCTGCAACGGGAAGATTTAAATGCGGTTGACCGTGCGATTGCGTTTCGGCAGCTCGCTGATGTGTTTGGGTTGTCACACATGCAAGTTGCCAAGAAAATGGGTCGCAGCCGTGAGTATGTGTCGAACTCCATCCGTTTGCTCGCACTCCCTGACTACATGTTGAATGCGTTGCGCACCGGGGATGTGAGTGAAGGGCATGCTCGAGCACTTTTAATGTTAAATGACCGACCGGAAGAGCAAGACACGGTATTCCGTGAGTTGTTACTAAAGAAACTATCTGTACGAGAAGTAGAACGAATTGCCCGCCACATTGCAACAGAAAAAATTCGCAAGAAAGGTGAGTATGATCCTGATTTGGTAGAGATGGAAAAGAAGTTTACCGAAACACTCGGTACCCGGGTTAGTATCACTAAAACAGAATTTGGTGGGCGCTTGTCGATTGATTATTTTACGCAAGAAGAACTGGAGGAAATCCTCGAGGGGATGTTACGTGAATCTAAAAAATCAGCCACGACTAGTGTGCCGGCAATTGCACCGGTAGTGGCTTTGGGTGCGGTGGCAGTGCCGGGAGAGCTGGGTAATCCACGAGCTGACGAGTTAGCAATTTTGACCGAGCGAACGGGACTCGAACTGGTTCCCGAGGAGGCACCAGCTGCGCCAGTTGTGATTCCTGCACCAACACCGGTCATTGTGCCCGTAATTCCTGAGTCTGCAGTAGCAGTGCCTGAGGTGCCGGTGTTTAGTCCTGAAACTATTCAGTCAGAACCAGCACCTGAGGCTGTGGTGCCACCAGTACCTACTGCAACTAATAATTCACTTCGTGACCAGCTGGCGTCACTATTGAGTTCTAATGTCCCTACGGAGAGTATCACGCAAGCGCCAATAGTTACGCCTGAGCCCCACATTACACCCATTGTGCCGCCTGCTGTATCGGAGCATACAGAGCCTGCTCCGGTTGTTCCTCCGGCACCACCAACCTCTGACGATAGTAGTCTCTATTCAGTTCGCGACTTCACAATTTAGGATTTTTACGGATAACCGCCACTTGTTGTTGGGTAGACAAGGTGGTGGTTTTTTGGTATACATGCGGTTACCTGCGAAATGAGTCGTAGGAAAACAGTTCAAGAACGAGGAAGTTACTATGGCGAAAAAAGCCACGGCAGTTCTGCAGTCTGCAACTGCAGAGCCTGAAAAAAAGCCGACCTACCAGATTGATGGGGTCACAAAGACACTCGACGAGATGTTTGCGGTCAAGACCGGCTGTGGGCATCAGCGGTACGTCTTGCTCGACGAGAGCCGGGGCGAACCGGTGGGGACACTGGTTGACAAGCTCAATCCGCTGAAGTATGTGCAGTCGATCGAAGCCCAGGCGGAGGCGGCGGCAAAGAAACGTAAGGCCGAAGGCCATCGCTACGAGTCAGTGAAAGTGCTTGTGCTTCGCTGATTCACAATCGTCAGAAACGATGATTGCTAAAGGCCCGGAATATGTTCCGGGCCTTTTCTTTTGCATTGCTGTTAATTGATTTGTGCTTCGAGGGTTGATCTGATGTGACGTTTAGCTACCGATGTTTTAGCAAAATCTAACCATTTTTTAGTTGGTTTTGCAGACTTCTTGGTTTCGATTTCTACAATGTCCCCGTTATGGAGTGCGGTATCAAATTGCACGAGCTTTTTATTTACTTTTACCCCCGCCATATGGTTACCAATTTCTGAGTGGATGGCAAACGCAAAATCTACTGGCGTGGCGCCAACAGGTAAGTCAACCACATCACCAATCGGGGTAAACACAAAAATGCGATTACTAAAAAAGTCATCACGCATGTCACTAATAAAATCTTCTTCTGAATTTGAATCTTTGGTTGAATGAGTACCAATTTGTTTAATCCAGGTAGGGATTTTATCTTTATCCGGGACGGCGCTATCTTCTTTTATTTTTTCATCAACTGCCGCCCGCCGCGAAAATGGTCGAAATAATGAGGGAATTAAGTTAGCAAATTTACTACTGGCGCCAGCAGTGACTACTGGCTGTTTGTACATCAGGTGAGACGCAATCCCAAATTCTGATTCTTGGTGCATGTCTTTGGTTCGAATCTGGATTTCGAGAATAGTTTCGTTTTGGGTAGTGACCGTTGTATGGAGTGATTTATAACCGTTTGGTTTTGGAAAGGCGATGTAGTCTTTCATTCGTCCCGGTAGTGGCCGCCACAATTCATGAATAATACCGAGGGTACGGTAACAGTCTTCGACGCTCGTCACCACCACGCGCATGGCGAGAAGGTCATACACGACTGCGATATCCCACTCTTTACGTTTTAGTTTGTGGTAGAGACTAAAAAGACCCTTCACCCGGAATGAAGTGTGAAAATCAAGTAGTCCGGAATCAGCTAAGCGTTTTTGGAGTACCTTGCGCTCACGTTCGAGAGTCTCGTTATATTTACCATTTTTCTTTTCCAGTACTTCAATCACACGTTTATATTCGGCCGGGTACACGTACGGAAAAGCGAGGTCCTCCAGTTCCTTGCGAATTTTACCCATCCCGAGCCGGTGAGCAATTGGTACATATATCTCGAGCGTCTCCCGGGCAATACGTAATTGTTTTTCTGGCGGCACGTGAGATAACGTCTCCATGTTATGCAGGCGGTCATTGAGTTTGATAATGAGTACGCGGATATCCTGACTGGTTGCTACAAACAATTTACGCAGCGATTCATTATGTCTATCAGTCCCGTAGTAGCGCACGGAACTTAGTTTAGTTACTCCTTCTACCAAAAATAAAATTTCATCACCAAACTCTCGTTTGATATCGAGGGTAGTCACCGGGGTGTCTTCAATAGTGTCATGCAAGAGTCCAGCCGCTACAGTGCGCGGACCCATACCCATCGCAGCAAGCTTAAACCCAACATTCGAAATATGCACCATGTATGGTTCGCCTGAATAGCGTTTGTGGCCATCGTGCGCTTGGGCAGCAAAATTATAGGCTTTTTCAATAAGCTCCTTATCGCTCTCGAGCCCTGAGTGTATTTGCCCAATGATGTCTGCAGCCGTTTTCATATTTTTATTGTAGGGGCAATAGTCAATATTAGCAAGACATACTAAAAAACAGTGATCACGTGGCCACTGTTTTTTTCTGAGGGTCTATCCTCCCTTGAGTAGGTCAATCGCTACTTCAATCGTGATATCTTCGGTCTTGATATCTTCGGGGATACTAATTCGTTTAAACCCTTTGCGCAGGTAACGACCGGATTTAGATTCAAACACGTTCACCATTTTTTTAGTGACCGGATTGAGTCCCAGTTCCTTGAGTAGCTTCTCACCTTTGCGAGCGGTTTTTGGTTCAGCATAAATTGCGAGGGCTCGGTCGTAGGTAATTGTGTATGGGTCGTCACCGTTTTTGAGTGAACGAAAATCGCCAGCGTGGGCAATGTACGGACCGTACTGTCCGGTGTTGGCCATGATTGGTTCGCCCGTCTTTGGGTGAGCTCCTAGTTCACGTGGTAGTAAGAGAAACTTCACTGCGTCAGCTAGGGTGACGTCTTCTGGTTTCATCCCTGCGGGCAAGCTCGCTCGCTTAGGGCTCGGCATTTTTTTACCTTTTACTTTTTCGGGGTTTGGTCCTAATTGTACGTACGGTCCAAATTTACCGTTCATCACAAAGATGTCCTCGCCGGTATCAGGGTGTTTACCAACCGGCGCATCAGGTTTAAGTTCGCTCCCATCAATCATGCGGGCACCGTTACAGTCAGGGAAGCGGTCGCAGGACAAAAATGTCCCCGCTTTACCGAGTTTAATAACCATAGCACTGCCACATTCGGGACACGGGAATTGTTTGGGTCCAGCACCAAGGTTGGTGAGTTTTGGGATATCTTCTTTACTGGCGACATCTTTTTGGAAGGGGCCATAGAAGTCAGTCAGGGTTTTTTTGTACGTTCGTTTACCTTCGGCAATATCATCGAGCTGTTCCTCCATGGAGGAAGTAAAGGTGTCAGAAATATAGTCAGCAAAATATTGTTCCAAAAATGTAGAAACCACGTCGCCGGTGTCAGTTGGGATAAGGGTACGGCCTTCTTTTATCACATACCCGCGGTCAGTAATTGTTTTCATAATTGAGGCGTAGGTAGATGGTCGGCCGATGCCGCGTTTTTCAAGTTCTTTAATTAACCCCGCTTCACTATAGCGACTTGGCGGTTGGGTTTGTTTGGCTTCGATAGCGATTGATTGCAGCTCAAGGGAATCACCGACAACCAATTTTGGTACCTCGGTATCTTCGCCACGCGCCCGGGTATCTACGGCGAGCCAACCATCAAATACAACACGGGCACCGTTAACAGCAAAATCAGGAATGGTTTCGGTACTCCCGGTAATATTTGCAAGAACCTTAGTACGCAACATGGCGGCGTCAGCCATTTGTGAGGCCACGGTACGTCGCCAAATGAGTTCGTAGAGCGCCTTTTGATCAGCAGTGGCACCAACACCTAATTTTTTAAAATTAGTTGGTCGTACGGCTTCGTGCGCTTCTTGGGCGGATTTACTTTTTGTTTTAAATCGTCGAGGCATCAAGTATTTTTTGCCATAGTCTTTTTCAATCAGGGCATGCATACTTGCGAGTGCAACTTCACTTAAGTTCGTACTATCGGTACGCATGTAGGTTATATGTCCTGATTCATATAATTTCTGAGCCGCTCCCATAGTGCGTGATGGCGAAAACCCCAGACGTGTTGAAGCTACCTGTTGCAGGGTAGAGGTAGTAAATGGTGGTTTCGGGGTGCGTTTAGCTTCGGTTTCTTTGATGCTCGTAACTGACCAGGCATTTTTTTGCCCTACCGTTTGAATGCGATTAGCTTCTGCTTCAGTGTTTGGTTCAACAGTACAGAGAAAAGGAATATCGAGTTTTTTTGCTCGAGTGTGAGCAGTCAGTACAAAATAGTCATCAGGAACAAACGCGCGGATTTCTCGTTCGCGCTCCATGACAATACGCAGGGCCGGTGATTGTACACGACCGGCTGATAGTCCGTACCGAACTTTTTTCCAAATTAATCCCGAGAGATCGTACCCTACCAAACGGTCGAGAATGCGTCGGGCTTCTTGGGCTTCTTTTAAATCAATATCGATATCACGTGGTTTTAAAATCGCTGCTTTAACCGCATCTTCGGTAATTTCATTAAAGACCACTCGCTTGAGGTTCTTATTTTCTTTTTTGATGAGTTCGGCCACGTGCCAGGCAATGGCTTCACCTTCACGGTCGGGGTCGGATGCGAGAAGTACCACGTCAGCTTTTTTAGCCGCTGCCTGTAGTCCGGCAATAACTTTTTCTTTCCCGGGGGAGACGATGTAGCGGGGAACAAACCCGGCTTCGATATCTACGGCATCTTTGTTACTTTTTGGGATATCACGCACGTGCCCAATTGAGGACATCACTTTAAAACCGGTACCGAGGTACTTTTCAATAGTTTTGGCTTTAGCCGGTGATTCAACAATCACCAAGGTATTTTTGGTTTTTTCGGCAGTACTCATATATATGTGTTCAGTTACAAATACTAGGTTTCGGGACTTATGTCAAACAAAATGAATGTGTAACTTAGATTTGTTCGGATGAATCTGAAGAAAGATTATAAGCAGACAGCTATGCTTTACAGACAAAAAACCTACTCTAAACCTACCTGTTAACAGGTAGGTTTAGAGTACACGATTAAGTAGTCTGGCACGAGCACGACTGCTTACTTGAAATAGTATTAAGTCCTCAATGAGCGAAATAAATCCGTTGACTTCTTTTTCTTTAAGACAACTAAGTAACTTGGTGTATTTACCATTATCGTAATTCTCCAACAGTCTTTGTGATGTTGATAGGCTAATGGAAAGGGTATGGCTAACTCGATATGGTGAGAAATTACGATGCAACATAATAATTGCCGAAAATCGTTTTACTATCATTATAGTTTCAGCTTCAGTTAGTAATTCGTTAATGAAATATCTTGCATTCTTGTTCTTAAGATTGCCAATAAATTGCGCTAGCTCATTGTAGTAGAGCGTGTACTCTTTGCTATCTGTTTTTACTTTGGAAACATTAGTCATAAAAGTACCTGTTAACAGGTAGGTTTAGAATTATAATTTAGAATCAAAATCGTGCGTGATAAGTGTTTCCCTCTATTGTAATATATCCCATCATTTCCATTTGCATGAGGAGTACGCCGGCCTCACTAACGGGTAATTCGAGTTTGCGAATCAGGGTGTCGCGGTCGGTTGGTTCGTGCAATAGGGCGAGTACTTTGGCTTCTTGGGGTGACAGTAACGGGAGTGTCTTGGGTGCGGATGAAGTCAGCATATCAATCCCGAGGGCAACAAGAATGTCTTCGGCTGACGTAACCGGAGTGGCACCGAGTTTGAGAAATTGATGGGTGCCAACACTACTGCTCGCGAAAATATTTCCCGGTACTACCAACAGTTCACGATTGTAGTCGACACACATACGGGCGGTAATAAGCGTGCCCGATTTGGCACCAGCTTCAATAAGTAATGTGGCCGGGCACATGCCGGCCATGATGCGATTACGCTGGGGGAACGTCCACAAGGCCGCTTTGGTTAACGGAGACAATTCTGAGAGCAGTCCACCACCCGTATCGACAATCGTCCGAGCGAGGTTCCGGTTACTCGCAGGATACAGTACCGCTTCATCGAGTCCGCTTCCTGGTACAGCCACGGTATACAGTCCGTGCCGCAAGGCGGCTTCATGGGCGAGCGCATCAACACCAAGAGCCAGACCAGAGACAATACCAACTGGGTAATCAGCGAGCCCACTGATGAGGTGCTCAATAACCTGCTTACCGTACGTTGTGTATTTTCGAGAACCCACCACACACAAAAGTGTCAGGTGAGCGGGAGGGAGATTTCCCACCGCCCACAGTTCAGACGGTGGCTGGGGAATTTCCGCCAGCAGGGGTGGAAACTCGGCTGGTGTAAGCGCACGAGGAGAGAATGAGCTCATATGAATATGGTACCACGCACTACTTGACCAATTTCAAGTTCGGAGTAGTCTTTTCAATTGGGAGTTCCAAAAACAAAACAAGGGAGAGTACGATGGGACGTGAAGTTGCAAAAACTAAGCCGGCAGTAAAAACGGCCTCTAAACCAGTGGTCCATGCATGGCGAAATCGCCTGCCGCAACCATGGAGTACTTTTTGTGACTGTAGGGCAGTGGTCGCAGCGATGATACGGTTGTATGAACTAGAGCGTAAGCGGTGTTTTACGCTCGACCGGATTATCGATTTCATTACCGAGGGTGATTTGGGGTGTTTGCCGTCACGGCGGCGAATGGATATTGTTGAGGGGTTTTACAACCGAAATGATGTCCGCAATATCGTGCACCTTGTCGTCATCTTCCTGCTGAAAGAGAGAGTGTTGATTTTTGAGCTGGAGGATGCACATGACGATGCGGTGTATCGCATGAATGTGGAGGAGGTCTGCACCCTCAACAACTACCATGTGGCAGCGGAGCGCAAGTCCGTAAAATTGCCCAAGCTTAAGGTAGTCCCCTAAGTGTTCTATTGGCGACCCATTCTGGGTCGTCTTTTTCTTACTCTGTCTCATGTATTGAAAATACTGTAATTTCTAGTATCCTGAGTGGACTATGTTAGATATCAAATTTATCCGGGAGAATTTGGAGATTGTAAAGTTGGCCGCCACCAAAAAGAAAATCAAGGTTGATCTTGATCGGTTGGTTACCGTTGATGATGCACGCAAGAGTGTCATGACAGAAATGGAAACTAAAAAAGCCGAACAAAACCGGGTGTCGGCAGATGTAGCCACTGCTACACCTGAAGTGCGAACGCAGCTCATTGAACAAATGCAGACACTCAAAGCGTCGATTCAGGCAGATGAGGAGAAACTAAAGCCACTGATGGATGAGTGGAAAGCGTTGATGCTTCAGGTACCTAATATTCCCGATATGTCAGTGCCTGATGGCGATAGCGACGCGGATAATCTTGAAGTAAAAGTTTGGAACCCAGACGGTTCAACCGAAGCGCCAGCACCAAAACCGTTTCCAATGAAAGACCATGTGGAACTGATGACCGCACTAAAAATGGTTGATTTTGAGCGAGGGGTAAAGGTGCATGGTTTTCGCGGGTACTTCCTTACAGGGGATGGCGCTCGGTTGTCATGGGCAATTTGGAATTATGCTAATGATTTTTTTGGTCAAAAAGGCTTTGAACAGTTGCTTGGACCAACGATTGTCCGTAAGAGTAATCTGTACGGCACCGGTCATTTACCCAATGATGCCGAGGATGTCTACAAAACTCAAGACGATGACTATTTGATTGGTACCAGTGAAGTTTCTACAATGGGATTTTACGCGGATGAAGTTCTCGACCAATCTCAATTTCCGATTAAACATTTAGCGTTTTCACCATGTTATCGTCGCGAAGCTGGTAGTCATGGAAAAGATACGCGCGGATTAATTCGCGTACATGAATTCTTTAAGGTAGAGCAAGTGGTGCTGTGTGAAGCGTCACACGAAGAGAGTGTACGATTGCATGAAGAAATCAATCGCAATACCGAAGAGTTTATTGAGTCACTAGGTATTCCGTACCACACCGTACTCAACTGTGGCGGCGATATCGGGCAGGGTCAGGTGAAAAAATACGATATCGAACTCTGGGTGCCAGGAGAGAAAACCTACCGGGAAATTAGTTCCGCTTCATATTTCCACGACTTCCAAACTCGTCGTTTTAACATTCGCTACAAAGACGCGGACGGTGTGATGCGTTACGCTCACTCACTCAATTGTACGGCCATTCCAACACCTCGCATTTTGGTGTCATTGGTAGAGAACTTCCAACAAGCGGATGGGACTATTGCGATTCCGCCTGTACTGCAGACTTATTTTGGTAAAGCTGTTATTGGAAGCAAGTAAAGTAAGGGGTTTAACCCCTTACTACCCCTTTGCTACTAAATCTTTAGGTCCCTTCCTTACAGGAACTGTCTACTCGTTGGCTATTTTGTTTCTCAAGTTCACAAAATACCACAATGAGTCTTGCGGAAGCTCCTAAATCGCTTCCTCACCCTAAGATTTTGGTTTTTGAACGGTAGGGTGTGATAGCATAGGGGAAATGTTTAAAAAGACGAGCGCAGTGCGCAATAAGGGCAAGATAAAACGTCGGGTGATTGATCCGAGCAAAATCATGTTGCTTAAGCAACTAGGTATTGGTGTAGCTATTTTTTCGGTGCTGGGCCTGATTGTGGCCGGGCTATGGTACGGCACACGGGTGAGTTTCCTCACTATTACTGATATTACGGTTGAAGGGGGAGAAACAATTCCGCACGATGTTGTTAAAAAAATTGCTACCGAAACACTGCAGGGTACTTATATCGGAATCATTCCTCGACAGTTTGCCTGGTGGTATCCCGAAGCCGAAATACTACAAAACATTTCCCACATTCCCCGGATGAAAGATCCACAAATAATACGCGAGAGCGGCCGTTCCCTCACGATTCGTTTTTCTGAATACGAACCGTATGCGTTGTGGTGTGCAGAACGCTCGAGTGAGGACTGTTTATTTGTAGATAAAACTGGCTATGCGTTTGGGGCTGCTCCAAAATTATCCGGCGGAGCATTTCTGCGGTATCGTACCCTTGGGCGCGACATGCAGGCTGGTGCCGTAATGGCTGAGCGTCGTGACATCGATACGATGGAGCAATTTGTAGCATTAGTTGAAGATAATCTGCAGTTTCCGATTACTCAAATCGAAACAGATACCGCGGGAGATGTTTTTTATATTTTAGCCGGCGGTGGTGAATTTAAAGCCACCTTGCGTGATGACGCTAATAAAGTATTCGATAACCTCCGCGCCATATTGTCTTCAGAGGAATTCAAAGATGTTCGGCCTGGCAATTTCCAATACATTGATTTGCGTTTTGGTAACAAAGTGTTTGTAAATGAAGAGGTGGGTGGGGTGGGTAGCAGTACAGCTACTACTACCGAGGCTGAGTTGTCTGATAGCAACAAAAAACAAATTGTACCAGTCGAAGAAGCCCCGGTTTTGCCAGCGAGACCTCCGGAAGAAGAATTGCCAGCCTAAAGTAAAGAGCCCGGGAGGGCTCTTTTCGGTCGTGTGCCTTCAAGGGAACAGGATTTCGCGAACTCCTTGTTCTTTGACCCATATCAGACACAGGGCGAGTAGGATAACACTGCTGCTTTGTCCTATGGTCATGTATTCCAGCAGTCGGCCTGCTGAATCACTTGAGCCCATGAAAATATTTGTTGCTGTGATGATTAAGATAATCACCACGAAGATCAAAAAGTTTGCAATACAGCTCAAGAGAACGAATTGCTTTACTTTCCAAAGCATCATGTTTCCTTTCAGGCTTGTTGAGGATGAACAATCGGGTTCCTTAGTGTTGGTTCAAACCACAGCGGCGCTTCCTTCTCGGCTCGAACATACGGCCATGTAACCTGCAGGCAGTTAGTTACCAGCTCGATGTCTGCCATGACAACGTCTTCGCTGCAGACTAATCTTACTTGATAAATTACGACGCCAACCTCGTTACTTGTCGAATGCAGTACAACTTCATCAGGTTTTGCCTCCCGGCAGCAAATGATGACGCATGGAGGTACTGGTCTGAGACAGGAAATTACGTCTGGCCATAGATTGCGAGGAGCAACTATTGTACATCTGGGCATGGAACGTTCCTTGCATTTACAGTTTCTTCTTGTAGAGTACAACTGATATTCACCCCGTTAGAGGAGAAATACTTATGTCCGAAAAGAGTATAACAAAAAACACAGGCAATGAAAGCACCTCTAACGGGGTTAATTTCTGGCAACAACTCCCTGCTCAATTTCTAGCGGTCGCTCCGATGGCAGATGTGACTGACGCTGCGTTTCGGCGGATGATAGCGAAATATTCTACACACACCAAGTCAGATGGTGCAAAAACGCATGCAGACGTAATGTGGACGGAGTTTGTGGCGGCTGATGGTCTAGTACGCGCGACACCAGAGGGTAAAAAGAAACTCATGGCCGATTTAATTTATAGTGAAGAAGAACGGCCAATTGTGGCGCAGTTGTTTACGCGCCACCCCGAGCATATGGAGTATGCCGCTGCGTTGTGTCTCGAGTTAGGGTTTGATGGGGTAGATATTAATATGGGTTGTCCGGCTGGCGCAATTATTGATCAAGGTTGCGGAGCAGCGATGATAAAAACGCCAAAACTCGCCGTGGAGGTTATTCGGGCTGCCAAACGGGGAGCTAAAAGTGACGAGGGTGGAATCCCGGTATCGGTTAAAACTCGTGTTGGGTACCATCATGATCAGCTCGAGGAATGGATACCGGTGTTGCTGAAGGAAAAGCTCGCTGCTCTAACGGTCCATGCCCGCACGCGCAAAGATATGAGTAAAGTGCCGGCTCGCTGGGAGCGAATTGCGCGAGTGGTTGAGTTGCGTAATGAGCTGTCTCCGGCAACAAAAATAATTGGTAATGGGGATGTGCTAACGCGAGCTGATGGTTACGCAAAAATTGCCGAGAGTGGCTGTGATGGGGCGATGGTAGGGCGAGCACTGTTTGGCAACCCATGGTTTTTTCATCCGGTTAATGCGTTGCCGCTACGTTTTAAAACATTACCTACCCATGGGGTAGCCCTTGAAGATATTTCAGCCAGTGACACCAGTGACACGAAGTTGGAGTATGTACCCATTCCGGAACGATTGCGGGTGATGGTCGAGCATAGCTATTTGTTTTGTGAGCTCCTGCCACACAAAAATTTCTCAGTCATGAAAAAGCATTACAAAGCGTACGTTAATGGTTTTCCCGGAGCGGTGCCGTTACGGATTATGCTCATGGAACAGGACAGTCCCGAGGCAGTGGAAGCTGTTGTCCACGCATTTTTGCAATCACTTCCATCCTAGCGCGGTATACTATATTGGATGACCGAAATTTTGCAGGCGAATATCTTCTTTTTCATTGCGAGCTTTGCGACGATAGTATTTTCTATCATGGCATGCATTGCAATGTATCTGATTATAAAAATTCTCATTTCTATTCGTGCAATTTTGGCTCGGATTGAAGCGGGTAGTGATTTGATAGCAGATGATATTCAAGCAGCCCGGGCGTTTGTTACGGGCGGTGGTTTAATTTCACATCTGATTGGTTTTGTCGCCGGAGCCTTCGGCACGCGCGCGAGAGCTAGTAAAAAACGTAAAAATAAAGAACTTGTAATTACTGATAAAGAATAATTTTCATTAGGACTTACGTAAACGGCACACTTATTTGTTGTCCGGCGTAAAATAATCCTCGCCGTACTGTTGTACGTCTCGTCTTATTTTACTTGGACGCCTCGAATTGTACTCGTTTTCGAAAGTCCAATAATAATAAAAACTGTATGGCAACTAAAAAAACAACTCCTAACAAAGCAACGTTATCAGATACTCAAAAAATCGGGATTGGTGTCGGACTCACTGCGGCTGCTGTAGCTGCTGCGGGAACATACTTTTTGTATGGCAGTAAAGGAGCGAGTAAAAACCGCAAAGTCGTAAAGAGTTGGGCGCTCAAAGCAAAAGCTGAAGTGCTCGAAAAGTTGGAACAAGCTAAGCAAATGTCCCAAGAAGAGTACGAACAAGTAATTGATGCGGTTGGTGGAGTGTATGCGCAAGTTAAAGATGCCTCAAAGGGTGATATTGTAAACTTTAAAAAGGAAATGAAGGAATACTGGAACAAAATTGAAAAGACAGCTGCTCCAAAGAAAAAGGCTGTGAAGAAAGCCGTAGCAAAGAAAACCGCAGCCGTTAAGAAGGCAGTAAAGAAAGCCGCGTAATAGTTGTGTGGAATAAAAACAACCGGGATACTAGTATCCCGGTTGTTTTTATTGAGACAATTTAACGCTAGTGTGTAATGGTATGATAAGCACATCATGCGCAAGCGCCGCAAAACCCCACCATATCTACTACCAGCTATTCTGGTTTTTGCCATCATTTTTTCTGTATCTGTATATGTAGCTCAAAAAATAGAATCACAGGCGATGGTGATACTTGCGCCGATGTTGCAGAGAGTGAATGAAGTGCCAGAGATTTCAGCACCGCATTTCTTGGTGTTTGATATGAAGTCCGGAGCAGTGATTGCAAGCAAAGAGGCAGACGTTGTAGTTCCAATTGCCTCCCTCACAAAATTGTTTGCAGCGGCCAACGTGCTTTCAAACTATGATTTGCAAGCGACGACGACGGTTACCTGGTCCGATTTAGAAGGAGATGGGGGAGCCGGTAAATTAGCCTATGGACAAACCTATTCCTACCGGGATTTATTATTTCCACTGTTAATCGAATCTTCAAACGATGCGGCGGAAGTTCTCGCGCGCGTGACGGGTGACACTCTGGTTGATGGTATGAATGAGTGGGCAAGTACTACGGGGGCGACCCAAACACAATTTGTGGATGTGTCGGGGTACGCTGATGGAAATGTGTCGACCGCTTCCGACATCAAGCTTCTGCTCACGGCTGCCTTTGCAACTCGACACCATATTTTTGATATCACCACGTTGCCTCAATATATTGGCACCTACACCGGTTGGCGTAATAACAATCCAGTAGCAAAGGAGGTGGGGTATCGGGGAGGTAAAAATGGGTATACCATCGCCGCTAACCGAACACTAGCTGCTGTTTTTGACGAAACGATTAATGGACATACCTATACGCTCGGGTACATTATTTTAGGCAGTGATGATATCAAGGCTGATTTTGATACCTTGCGTCAATTTATCAACAATTCTGCAACCAAACGCTAATCTGCTATAATGATCATTATGTCAGACCAGCCAGCTAACGTAGCCCTCTACCGTAAATACCGCCCGACCAATTTTGATGAAGTTCGTGACCAAGACCACATTGTTTCAGTGCTCAAAGGCGCGATAGCTAAACAATCTATCCCGCACGGTATTTTATTCTCTGGATCACGGGGTACCGGTAAAACAACCCTCGCTCGTATTTTTGCAGCTGCCCTCGGTACGAGCAGTATTGATATCTATGAAATGGATGCCGCTAGTAATCGTGGGATTGATGATATCCGCGAACTGCGTGAAGCGGTGCATACCGTACCGTATGAATCAAAATACAAAGTGTACATCATCGACGAGGTGCACATGTTAACCAAAGAGGCCTTTAACGCTCTCCTTAAAACCCTCGAGGAACCACCGGCACACGTGCTCTTTATTTTAGCGACAACCGAAGAAGAGAAATTGCCCGATACTATCATGTCTCGATTGCAAGTATTTCGCTTGCGCGCACCATCACGCACTGTACTTGCAGAGACGGTAACTGACGTGGCCAAGCATGAGGGTTTTAAATTATCGCCCGATGCGGCTGATCTAATTGCCGTTGCTGCTGATGGGTCATTCCGTGATGCTCTTGGTATTACCCAAAAAGTTATTATGGCGTCAGGGGATGTTATTGGCAGTAGTGATGAAGTCGCGGCAATTATCGGCGCACCAAAAATTGCAATCATTGAATCACTCCTGATGGCTCTCCATGAGAAAAATACCGACCAGGCACTTGAGGCCGTAGCTGCAGCCGTCAGTACCCATGTTGATATGAAAATATTTGTCCGAATGGTGCTTGAACATGTTCGAGCCGTGATGTTACTTCGAAACCGTCCCAGTAACGCAGATAGTATTCTTGCGTCATTTGGTGAGGGGATGCGCGCTACGCTGAACGCACTTGCTGGTGCTAGTACTACGACCCTCAATTCTCACCTCCTACTTAAGCTATTGACAGTGTCAGACCAAACGAGCCGTTCACCCATCCCACATTTACCACTTGAGATTATGATTGTGGAGGTAACTGCCACAACTGCGTAGTATGAAAACAATTTATTTTGTACGGCATGGTGAAACAGAATCAAATGCCGCTAGCTTAGTCCAAGATGGCACTTCGGTATTGTCTGAAAAAGGGAAACGACAAGCCGAAGTGTTAGCAAAGCGTCTGCGTCATCTTAAACATAACCATGTGTTAGTGAGTGATTATATTCGTACCAGACAAACAGTGGAGCCATTTTTGCAGCACACTAGTATTGAGCCTGTATATACACACCTGGTACGCGAAACGAAGCGACCTTCACAGTTCGTAGGTATTAACAGTGAATCGGAAGAGTACCAAGCGTATCTTAAATTAACTGACGAGAAAATTTTTGATGAATCATGGCGCCACAGTGATGAAGAAAATTTTTATGACATTATCGCTCGGATAAAAGAATTTTTTCAGTATATCGATAGTGTGGAAGGGGATACCATTGTGGTCTCGCATGGTAGGTTTATTACGTTTGTGACGATGTATGTAATTATGAGTGGTCACCTCACCCCCGATATTTGGCTCCATGCCAAACATAGCTTCCAACCCCTTAACACTGGAATAACCATGTTGCGATTTGATGATAAACATCAGCATTGGTCACTACGCACCTTTAACGACCACGCGCATTTTGCCGAGTAAATAATTTGTAAAATATGGAAGTATATCTCGTACGGCACGGGCGGACTGATGGGAATGTTGCTCATCGGCACCAACACGCAGAAACAAAATTAAATGAGCGCGGAGTAGCGCAAGCCAAAGCCGTGGCTGAAAAAATTGTTGCCAAAAATCCGACTCATTTGATTGTCAGCACCAATGTGCGAGCTATTCAAAGTGCCGCCTTTATTGCTGAGGCCACCGGCCTCATTCCGGAAACCTATCCATCGTTTGAAGAGCTGCATCAACCCAAAGCATTGATTGGTGAACGCCTCACCGGACTGCGAGCAATTACGTATATGACCAAGTGGTTTTTAGGTTTTAAAACTGCTTCGATGCATGACGGGGAATCGTATCATGATTTTGTAACGCGACTCGGACACGCGAGGCGACATCTGGAGAAGTTACCAGAAGATAGTCGAGTAGTGATTGTCTCTCACTCGGTTTTCATCAACTTTTTTACCGAACACATGATTCGTCCTAACCGAATGGGTCCCATCCGTGCTGCCATCCTCTTCTTTAAAATTCTAAAAATGCGCAACAGTAGTATCACCCACGTTCGGTATCAAAAGCCACCCAATCCCAAAAAAACCGGCTGGAAGTTACTGCACCACTAATACCGTCTAATGGTAGTAACTACGTATCTGGACATGATAAAATAAAAGGATGAGAAGCGGTAGAGTACAGTCAAAAATCTCAAAAGAAAAAATCTCCACTACAATGAAGGAGCGAGGAATTGATAACCTTGCTGTGTACCGAGCAAAGATATTATCACAAAGGTCCGAATCATATTTTAATATTGAAGAGTCTGCTAGATTGGCAGAACTGTTAGGTGTAGTGCTGGGAGATGGATACATCGGCGCACATGCACGAACAGAAGTTCTGCGTATTGCTTGTAATTTTAACAATCCAGGATTTATACAAAGGTATAGTAAACTTGTTGAAGAATTATTTGATAAAAAACCTACCGTTAAAAAGAGAAGCTCTTCAAACTGTGTTGATATCGTTATTTATCAAAAAGGAATAGCAGAGCGACTAGGTCTTGAGACAGGAGCCAAGACACATCGTCCATATGTATTGCCTGAATGGATAAAATCTAACCCTGAGTACCAGATACATTTTTTACGAGGTTTGTTCGAAACAGATGGGTGTCACGCTACACACCTGCCAACCTATACTCACAAGTTTATATTTTCAAACGTAAATCAAAGTTTACTGGATACCGTTTTTATGCTACTTTGTGGGCTTGGATTTAACCCATCTAGAACTATCAAAACTATTCAACTCTCTAGAAAAGCCGAAGTTGAAAGAGCGGTAAAATTGGTTAAATTCAGACAGTATTAAACATTGCCGATTCATCTAATGGTAGGATGCTTCCCTCTGGAGGAAGTCATTGGGGTTCGAGTCCCTGATCGGCAGCACGAGAGTTAAACCGCCTTTGGGCGGTTTTCTCGTGCTGCCGATCAAGCAACAGTCTGGGAGACTGTTGCGGAGGACTCGAAAAGGTTGCCAGCTATTTTGCAAAAATAGCGACAACTTGTACCGATTCTGTAAGAATCGAGTCCCTGATCGGCAGCAACTGGCAGGCCACAAATGTGAATACATTTGTGGCCTTTGCCATTGCTAGTCCGATCAGGGACTCGAAAGACTGTTCCGGGGTCCCCTTTAGGGCCGGAACAGTCCGGGTCGGGCGAATGAGATAGTTTAGAAGCGTAGCGAATTAAACTATCCATGAGCGTGACCGAGGCCCCGATCACGAGCATTAATTAATTATCATTTCAAAAGTGTAAGACTTAATTACCTGCGTCGTCTTATCAGCATAAACTTTTTACATATGAAAAATATCATCATTATAGTTGCAGCATTTGTTGCGTTAGGGGCATTACTTTTTGCTTTTAATTCATTTATTTATTTAGAAAAACAAGCAGATATCACTTCTGATACTGCCACTGCACAAACTGAGAAATATACGCTGCCTGAGGAAGGAATGACGTTTGGTTATCCGGCTGGTATAAATGGGTACACGGTATTGGAATTGCCCGATACGCAGCGTGAACCAATGCCGCTACGCACTGTGCGTTTACTTCCCGCAACTGACTACATAAATGAACAAGGTCGTATGGGTGAAAATTCACCTGATTGGTTGCTCTCTATTTATACAAACGACCAAATGTTGCAACCAGGTAAGTGGGTAGATGCATATCCGGTACTCTCAAATAAGGAATTCATAATACAATCACCCATGGAGACAGTAGTCGGGGGAGCTAGTGCAGTAACCTACCGCACTGACGGTCTGTATTCAACACAAGTGTATGTCATCGCACATGCCAACCTCATCTACATGGCTCAAGTATCATTTATGGATGAGCGAGATAGAACCTTTACTGAACATGAGGCGTGGATTAATTCGTTTGAGTTTACCCCAATCGCTCCAACACCGATGTCAGGCAAGCTTGATCCGAAGTTTGTGTGCGAACAGTCACTCACCTACATGACGTTTGAAAGTAATGAAGCAGCTGAGGCATTTGTTGCTGCGTGCGTTAACGGCGAACATCCCGAAGTATTTGAAAAACACATCAACGATCGCGGACTTGATGGAGCTACAATCTAAATTACAAGTCACAGCTGTATTGTCTGGGTTTTGTTATACTACGCACATATGAAAGAAAAGCGGATATTTCTAACTTTGGTTTTTATCGGTCTGATTGGACTTTTCTCACTTCTGATAATTGTAAATTACCAAAACAAACAACAACCGTCAGACAGTCTACCGATAAATCAGTCAGCTGGTGCTGTCATGGATTATAAAAATGCTACGTACGAGATAAATGGTACAAAAATAACGTTAACAAACGGATTGGCTGAGACTGCGTTATCGCCAGAGTTCGCTTCAAAATTAGTGACTCGCTATTTTGGTAATGAACATGTGATGGATTTAGATGGTGATGGTCGAGAGGATGTGGCTTTTATTCTGACTCAGGAAACGGGAGGCTCAGGAATTTTCTATTATGCGGTGGGAGCAATAATGACAGACAATGGATATGTTGGGACGGATGGATATTTACTAGGTGACAGAATTTCTCCGCAATCAACCGACAGCAGTCCCAATCCCCAGCACAAAAATGTCGTAGTCTTCAACTACGTCGATAGAGAATTAAATGAGCCAATGACCGCCCAACCCTCGGTTGGTCAGAGTGTCTACCTGAAACTAGATACGGAAAATATGATGTGGGGAATTGTCGAGCCAGATTTTGAAGGGGAATCAAATCAGTCATTACTACCGACTGAACGCTATAGTGCCACTCGGTACCGTTTGCAAACTAATGAACTGGTTCGCGAAGGAGAAATGAATTCTGAGCGTGGTTTTGGTGATGATGCTGACGCCACGGTGTACGTATTAAATTGGCAGGCCCCCGAGAGTGAACAAATTCGCTATGTGAGATTAAGTGCTGAGCCGGAGCGACTATATGCACTTGATGGGTATCAGAACATCATTAAGAGTGGGCCATTAGTACTAGAAGAATAGTGGATAGTTGAAGGATGTAACTGCAGGGTGTACCATTACTTTATATGATTATTGATCTGTTTACCTTAAATTTTTTATTATCAGTTGGAGGTTTGGGTTTGCTCGCGCTAACCATAATTTTGTTTATTGATTACTTTGCCTATCGCGGCGTATTTTATAACCGCTATGTAAAGTTTTTTGTGTGGCAATTGATTGTGCTCATTACAGTTGGAAGTGTCGTGTTGTCGCTTGTATATTCCGAATACTTCGGATTTATTCCGTGTTCACTGTGTTGGCTGCAACGAATTGCGCTGTATCCGCAGGCTCTGATGGCCCTGATGGCAGTGCGTACAAAAGAATCAGTATTCTTTCCGCTCTATGGTATTGGGTTGTCGATATTTGGTTTTGGGGTAGCGGTCTATCATTACATCTATCAAATGATTCCGAAAGATGCAGTTGAGGGCATCATGCCGTGTTTGGCTGACGGTAGTGCCGATTGTGGTGCCAAAATTATTGATCAATTTGGGTTTGTGACGTTTCCGTTTTTGTCAGCTGTTACCTTCGCGTTCTTGATTGCACTCTATCTCAATCTTCGTCGCGGGAAATAATGTTTTTACCGCGTGTATACTTTGGTATACTTTAGGTATGAAACTAATATATACATTAATTGGAATTTTAGCCGTGGGAGTAGTGGGATTTTATGCATTTACTAGTTATATCTATAACGAAAAACAAGCTGATCCAGCTGATGTGGTTACAGAGGTGCCAGCAGAAGCAACGATGATGGACACAAATCCGGTAATGGTGACGCCGATTTCACATGCTACGATGGTGCTCAATATTGGCGGGGTAAATGTGTACGTTGACCCTGTTGGCGGCGCTGAAGCGTTTGCTCGGCAGCCTCAAGCAGATATTGTGCTGGTGACCGATATTCATGGTGACCACCTCAGCACTTCAACTCTTGAAGCGGTGGTGACTGGGTCAGCCACACTGATTGTGCCGCAAGCGGTTAAAGATTTACTTCCGGAAACCTTGGCTTCCAAAGCTGTTGTGATGGCCAACGACGAAGTGGTAACCGAACAAGGTCTCGCTATTACGGCAATGCCGATGTACAACGTTCCAGAAACGGATGATAGTCGTCACGCTAAAGGGCGGGGTAATGGGTACCTTATTGAAGTAGATGACACTCGCGTGTATATCGCTGGTGACACCGGTCCAATTCCAGAGATGAAGGCACTGACCGGTATCGATATGGCGTTTATTCCAATGAACTTGCCGTATACGATGGGGGTTGAAGAAGCAGTCCAAGCAGTGGTCGCCTTTGCTCCGGCACAAGTGTACCCATATCACTACAGGCAGCCAGATGGGTTTGCTGATGTCGAAAAGTTTAAGACATTAGTCTCAGCTGCCAATCCAAACATTGAAGTGGTGCTGCTTCCGTGGTACGCACAGTAATTAGTGTATGCGAACACTCTAGTCAAGCTGAAATAACTCAGGCATACTAGGTATGGAAAGAGAGGAGGTGACTGATGAATAGGTTACGCTTCATATCATACGTGCTACTCTTTATGGCATTTCAGCCTGTAATGGCCGAGATATCGCCGTCTATTCCCCCGACAGCAGAGCTGATGCAAGTGGTCACGACTGAAAGTGAAGTCAAAGGAATTTTCTTCGACTGTGAACTGTACAGCGAAGCAGTAACGAGTACGACGGTATTCTTTAAAATCTGTCGGGTGAAGGGAAGTGGTAAGTCGGTGGTGCAGATAACCTCATACGAAAAATATTTTGAAGAGGTGGTTATCTGGGCAGCCGAAGGATTCACTGTAGAATGAGAAAACGCCGATCTGGAATCAGACTGGCGTTTTTTGTATGCTATTGTTTTATTAATAATGTGTTGTATAGTATATATAGAAGATGCACTCCTGCATCATATTCAAAGGAGGGAAACGATGCAGTTGTTGGCGTTGGCTAACCTGTTTATCATCATCAAAATCAGTACGTTGCGGTGGTGGTTGAAGAAAAAGCACGGGTGGTTTGCCGATGACCATCTGCAGGTGCCACAATGGGTGCTCTACGGCATGTCCCTGTTGGGGTATGTGATACCCGTCATGCCCCTGTTTATTGATGGGATGATTCTGGGCTCCATTCTCTATTTCGGAAACGAATGGTTCTATCAACGCACACGTGTCTCTGTGCTGGGGTGGTTTTTCAAATGGGTGGATGAGATTGCGAAATGGGCAATTGCGTTCGTTCGTTCCATCTGGGGGAAGAAGTCAGATCTAATAAAATAATGAAAGGGCGCTCTCGCGAGAGCGCCCTTTGTCTTTGGATTAGGCAGGCACCGATACTGCCAATTGTAATTTTTTCAGGTGCGAACCGAGGATGGTGTTGTGCCGAATTTCGGTCGCCAGCTCTTCGTTGGTAAAGTAGCGAACCTTCTCGCCTTCGTTGCCGATGTCGTGTTCGTGCATCAGTCGAATATGGTCTTTTGGTACTTTTGCCATGAACAGAATCGACCAGTGGCCGGTTGGTCGAGCGCGCCACTCCAGTCCAGAGTCGATGGTGGTATAGGCTTCGGCCGGTAGTCTGAGACCGGTTTCCCCCTGGTTCTCCCGCATGGCGGTTAGCAGGGGCGTTTCCCCGGGCTCCTTGTGTCCGCCGGCTAGTTTCCATTTCGGATCGGGGCGGTCAGGGTTCATCACCAAGATGTACCCCGAGACTTGGCCGGTGGCGTCATCTGTCACCTGATTGATGATAAGGGAAGCCCATTGATCAGTTTCAGCTACAGTGTTATTCACGTTTACCTCTATGTCAGGTACTGACCATGTGGTCAGTCACGGTGAGAAAGGGAAGCACGAAATGCTTCTGGTGAGAAAGATACTATTAATATTAATTATGTCAATACTCAATCAGACCGGGGGCGGCATAGTATACTAAGAGTCTATGAAACAAGTTCAGCTTTGGTTCGTGCCGGCACTGGTAGTTTTTTGTGCTGTAGCGACGGTGAGTCCAGTGGCTGCTAATCACAATGATGATGAAGAGGGTTCGTATTTTTCTCGGGGCGTTAATACCAGTTCTCTGGATGATGACATCGTTAAAACATTTTCGGTCCCAGTACTGTTTGCGGTAAAAGCAGCGTCACTTCGTCCCGATTATGGTGAACCACGTGGTGGAGGTACGCGCAGTCATGAGGGGCAAGATATGGTAGCTCCCAAAGGTACACCAATCGTGTCACCTACGGAGGCTGTGGTGACTGCAGTCGGTGACGGCGAGAGTTCGGGAAAATACGTCTATACAGCAGCTCCTGGTGGAGAAACGTTTCGGTATATGCACCTCGATTCAATTGCGCGCATTAAACGCGGAGATACGTTAAAGAAAGGGGGATTAATTGGAACGGTAGGCGATACTGGCAATGCACCTGATGGTGTGTACCACCTGCACTTTGAGGTGCGTGATGAGGACAACAAAGCAACGGATCCGTTTCTACGGCTCGGTGCTGATTTTACGGTAAAGGAAAAAATGTCATTTTTGGCAGGAATATTAAAAGAAATTCGAGATGACGATTACGCTGAGTTTCTCGCGACGAACTTTACTAAAGAAATTTCTGAGGGTGTGCGGTTAGGGTATGATATTCCGTCTGCAATTGAAAACGAATTAAAGAAAACTGGATTAGGGGCAACTTTGGATATTCAAGCGGCCTTACTTAAAATTATTTTGACCATCCCCAGTGTTCTGACATCTGATATTAAAACCGGAGATACTGGAACACCAGTGTCGTTGTTACAGTTGTATTTGGTATACACCAGTACCGGTCCGGCACGAGACAAACTCGCTCTCTCGGGTGCCACTGGCTATTTTGGACCAGTCACCGCAGCTGCTTTATCTGAATACCAAACGAGTAAAAAGATCCCAGTTACCGGCATATATGATGCTGCAACAAGAAAAGAAATGCAGTAAGATTTTCAAAATAATTAATCAATTATAGTTTGTAACGTAATAATCTAAATATATGGAAAAACCTGCTGCACTGAATGATAAGTTCTCAATCGTAAAACGAGCAAAAAGTTTTAGTCATGCCGGGCGGGGGATTTGGATTTTTGTGAAGAGTACCCACAATGCCTGGATACACCTCGTATTTTTGGCTATTGCGGTGGCCTTGGGTGTCTATTTTAATATTACTGTGGCTGAGTGGATGATACTGGTGTTGGCGGGCGGGTTTGTGTTGTGTGCTGAGGCTGTGAATACCGCTATTGAAATAGATACTGATTTAACCTCACCGGAATACCATCCCTACGCCCGTGATACTAAAGATGTAGCTGCGGGAGCAGTACTTGTAGCCGCAACAACGGCCGCCATTTGTGGGTTCTTTATTTTTGGGAAGTACCTTTTGCCACTCCTCTAGTTTGTTGTCGATTGTACAGATAGGAGTATACTTTTAGTATATGAATTTCAAAAAATTATTTGACTACTCACAACCATTAGTTGCAGCTATGACGTTGTTGGTCGTAACGCTCATTGGATTGGCTATGTATGGAGCCCAGGTGGTATACACACTCAAGCTTGCTGATGATACGATTGAAGTGACTGGCTCCGCTAAACAGTCGGTAGTCGCTGATAGTGGACGGTTGGTAATTAATCTTGAAGCAAAAACAGGTTTACAAAATCAAGACGAAGGAGTGCGCAATTTAGAAAAGGCAATTGCTAACATTACTAAATATCTCAGCGATAAAAAACTAACTGAGGTTGAAACTCCAGCTGGAAGCACCAATGCTACTTACTACTATCCAGAGCGTGGCGAAGCGGTTCAGACGGGCTACTCAATGACGCGGAGTGTGATTGTACGAGGCACTGATTTAGACACACTCAGTCAACTGGCTAACAATACGGCTCCACTTAGTGGTACTGGCTATACGGTATCAATCTACGGACTAGAATTAACCTATAGCAAACTTGATGAAATGCGAGTGAGTCTATTGTCGGATGCTATTGCTGATGCCAAAGACCGAGCAGAAGCGATTGCAGAGAATACCGGCCGAGACGTAGGCCCCTTGCGAAATGCTACTGGGGGAGTGGTTCAGGTGCTGTCACAGGGTAGTGTGGAGGTGAGTGATTACGGTTCATATGACACGAGTAGTATGAATAAAGACGTCATGGTAACTGCTCGCGTGACCTTTGGATTAGAATAATTGTTACTGTAATCATATACAGATAGTGACGGCTCAAAGATAGACCAGTACAAGAGGGTGTTTATTCCGGAATGGCATCTTATTTCATGGTTTATCAGTATTAGCTCATCAGCTAACCCCATAGCCCGCCAAAAGATTCCAAATGTTTGGCTACAAATTACCTCTTTTTCGTCAACATATCGCGATATGCTTCCTTAAAATAGCTAATTTTCGCTCAAAATTTGAAACTTTATGTTCAGTCAGAGGGTTAGCAGATGAGCTTTAAGCAACAACTTATATGGATGAACTAAAAAAGGATGAACAAAAAACTGATCAGAAACGTAATCAGGAAATGCCAGCAGGCAAACCCGGTGACGGTGATAAAATGCACGGTGACAAAAAAATGTCAGAGGATACAAAATCGGCAGGTTAAGTATCAGACAAAACGCCTCGCAGAGGCGTTTTGTTGTTTTATATACTCCGGTTAGTACCAGGGACTTCCTCCAAAGCCTTTAAAACTAGCTATAATTAAGGTGAAGTTACCAAGGTAGTTATAATCACATGAAAAATAAATATATTGCAGAGTTTGTAGGAACATTTGCGTTATCGTTCGTTGTGTTGGCCGCCGTCTCCCAGGTGCTACCACTTCCAGTTGCAGTTCCAGTTATCGCTGGTTTAACACTCGGGTTATTTGTATACACCATTGGAGGGGTTTCAGGTGCTCATATTAATCCGGCTGTCACCATTGGATTATGGTCGATTAGTAAAATTAATAATCGTGATGCGTTCGGGTATATCGTAGCGCAAATTTTTGCCGCGGCAGTGGCGATTGTGTTAGCGCGTACTCTCACGATGGCTACACCAGAAGCCGTTCCAGTAGCATTTATCCCGTCACTCTTTTTTGCTGAAGCGCTTGGTGCCTTTTTCTTTGCGTTTGGTATTGCGGCCGTTGTGTACAGTAAAGTGTCAGATCAAATGTCAGGCGTGGTGATTGGCGGATCGTTACTCTTGGGTATTTTGATTGCTTCATTCTCTGGCTCAGCTGGAATCTTAAACCCAGCCGTTGCGTTTGCCCTTAATGCGGTTTCTATTATGTATATCCTTGGTCCAATTGTGGGTGCGGTAGTTGGATTCCATGCGTATCGCTATTTGATAAGTAAAGCGTAGCAAAGGATAGTGTCTGATGAAAAAGAAGTCCATCAGGGCTTCTTTTTCGTTAATTTTGAAAAAACGGTGTCCCAAGGTACGATTAGCATATGCAAAATCCTGGAGAAAAACTCATGGCTGAATTAGCCGAAGAACGAAAAGAATTACTGTTAGGTGCGGCCTTGACCGGAGTAGCACTGCTCGGGTTACTGTTTGGAGTGTATACGCAGTGGATGGATATGTCGTCACTATTGGTAATAGTCGGGTATGTGGTGTCATATTTGGCCGGCGGACTACCTGCAGCCCGGAGTGCGATTGGTAATTTACTAAAAGGAGAATTGGATATTGATTTACTCATGGTGCTCGCTGCGCTCGCAGCTGCCCTCGTGGGAGCACCGCGTGATGGGGCAATTTTGCTTTTCTTGTTTAGTTTGGCTGGTACACTCGAACAGTACGCGATGGGGAGTACTAAAAAAGCAGTGGTTGCCTTGATGAAATTACGTCCTGATGAAGCAAATAAACAATCACGTAGTGGTGAAGTGACGCGTGTACCCGTAGAGTCACTCGTTCTTGATGATGTGGTGGTAATTAAACCTGGGGAACGAGTGCCGGTTGATGGTGTGGTTGTAAAAGGAGTCAGTAGTATTGATCAGTCATCAATGACGGGCGAGTCAGTGCCGGTTGATGTGGCCACTGATAGTGTCGTGTTTGCTGGTACGGTAAACGGGCATGGGGTACTGACGGTACGAGTGACTAAAACAGCCAGTCATTCCACCTTGGCCCAGATGATTACACTCGTAACTGAAGCGCAAGCAAAACGTTCGCCAAGTGAACGCTTTAGTGACTGGTTTGGGCAAAGATACACGGTAGTGGTGCTCGTGGGTAGCGCACTCAGTTTAGGCTATTTTTTCTTGATTGATTTACCAGCCACGCTCGCATTTTATAAAGCAGCGACCTTGCTTGTGGTGGCGAGTCCTTGTGCAATTGTGATTTCAGTACCGGCCGCAATTTTGTCAGCTCTGTCAGCGTCGGCACGACGGGGAATGTTATTTAAAGGTGGTGCAGCCCTCGAAACATTCGCTAAGGTTAGTATTGTGGCCTTTGATAAAACCGGTACACTGACGAGCGGAAAAATGCAGGTGACAAAAATTGAGGCTTTTGATATTCCTGAAGCAGAATTATTGCGCATTGCCGCTTCTGTGGAAGCTCATTCGGAGCACCCACTCGCTCAAAGTATTGTTACCTACGCCCGCGAACACAACACAGCTCCGTTAAATGTAGATGATGCGAAAGCCGTACCTGGAAAAGGTATGACCGCTACGATTAATGGGGTAACCTACGCAATTGGTAATCGCGCTCTTTTAATCGAGCGAGGATTGCAAATTGATGAGATGGTAGAAGAGCGTATAGCGTCACTTGAAGCGCAGGGTAACACCACTATTGTAGTGGCGAGTGATGTGGTCCTGGGTGTATTTGCGATTGCGGACACAGTGCGTGCTTCGGCCAAACAAGCGATTGCTGATTTACGTGCCTCGGGCATTACTAAGGTAGTGATGGTAACCGGTGATAGTCGTACGGTTGCGCTCGCCGTTGCCCGGGAGCTTGGTATACATGACGCCGACGTCTATGCTGAATTGTTACCTACTGATAAAGTTCGGGTGATTGAAGATTTGAAGAAAACGAACCAAGTCGCCTTTGTTGGCGATGGAGTAAATGATGCTGCCGCTTTGGTAACATCAAACGTGGGGATTGCGATGGGCGCAGCCGGTACCGACGTGGCACTAGAGGCGGCTGATGTGGCGTTACTGTCTGACGATTTGCACATGATTATAAAGGCGCGACTCTTGTCACAAAAAACGAATACCATCATCAAACAAAACTTAAGTTTTGCAATTGGAATATTAATCTTGATGGTTATTACGACAGTGTTCTTCTATCTACCGCTCCCGCTTGGTGTATTGGGACATGAAGGTGGCACCCTCCTCGTGGTACTTAATGGTCTGAGGCTCCTATTATTGTAGTTGTTGTCACATTAATGTTTGAGTGAAATAAAGCCCGTACTTACACGGCTCTATAGTTACTGATTACTAATAATTATTATGTACTATGACAACAATCATTAATACTCCCGGCGAACCAAAAGACAGTGGTTCTGGTGCGCTACTAGTCATTATCTTTGCCCTAGTGGTGGGAGGTATCTTGGTAGTGATGTATGGTCTGCCAATGTTACGAAATGCTACGCCTGTAGAAGGCACAACCATTAACGTTCCAGATTCCATTAAGGTTGATGTGAATACTGGAGAATCTGCAGAGTAGTCGAGAAGTGTTCATTTATTATATTGGAAGTTAATGTAATTAAAATATGACAGGAATTATATTGTGGATTGTATTGGGTGGAGTTGCTGGTTGGATTGCATCACTTATTATGAAAACTGATGGTCAGCAGGGCATACTTTTAAATGTTATTGTCGGGATTGTTGGTGCCATGATCGGAGGATTTATATTTGGTCTTGTGGGAGAGTCACCAGCAACTGGTTTTAATCTCTACAGTTTAATGGTTGCTATTGCTGGTTCGGTAGTACTCTTGATGATTGTAAAAGCCGTTCGTAATTAAAACCCCGCACTAATTATTGTATAAGTAATCGCTCCAGGTATGCCGGGGCGATTACTTTGTTTATATTCCCCAGGGTGGTGATATACTAATAAAACTATGAAGTCTCCCCACGTGCGCGTGCTCATCCGTTTGTTGGTTAGTGTATTAGTATTGTTTGCACTACTTGCGCTCACTAGTATATTTTTATTTTTTATGAATACCCCTCCTGCACCAACCGTTTTAAATAGTAGTACATATTTAGATACGTCTGTTCCCACTGAGGAACGAATTGAAGATCTGCTGGCTCAAATGACGATGGCGGAAAAGATTGGGCAGATGGCTTTGGTAGAAAAAAATAGTTTGAGCAATCCGTCCGATATAGCGACCTATGGTCTGGGGGCAGTCTTAAGTGGAGCTGGTGCTAAGCCAAAAAATAATACAGTTGAAGGCTGGCGTGAGATGATTGCTGGTTTCCAGGCAGAAGCAAAAAAAAGTCGATTACACATCCCCTTGCTCTACGGAGTTGATGCGGTGCATGGTCATGCCATGATTCCTCATGTGACCGTGTTCCCGCACCAAATTGGTCTCGGAGCAACGGGGGACGCCGATTTGGTCCGGGCAATAGGTAAAGCAACTGCCGAGGATTTAGTGGCGTCGGGTGTTAATTGGAACTATGCCCCTAATCTCGACTTACCAATTGATATTCGCTGGGGACGGATGTATGAAGCATTTTCTGATGACCCACTGCTCACCGCGCGTCTTGGGAGTGCGTATGTAAACGGTCTGCAAGGAGAAGAGGTAAAGGTCCCGGTTATCGCAACCTTAAAACATTTTACCGGCGTGGGTGGAATGCAGTGGAATAGTTCACTGAATAAAAATTTTAAACTGGATCAGGGAGTAACCGAAGCCGACGACGAGTTACTGCAGTCAACTTATTTACCACCCTTTAAAGCGGCGGTTGATGCGGGAGCGCTCTCAGTAATGATTGGGTTACATATGTGGGGCGACGGTAAAATGATTGCCAACAAAAACATCATTACTGGTGAGCTCAAAAATAATTTAGGTTTTACCGGTTTTGTGGTGTCGGATTGGTACGGACTCTATGAAAATGCGGGCAATAAATTTATCGCCACGGTAAGGGGGATTAATGCCGGGGTCGACATGGTGATGTTGCCATTTGACTACCAGACATTCATTCGTCATATGACCTGGGCCAATCGATTGGGATTAATTTCTGATAGACGGATTGACGATGCGGTCACTCGAATCCTGCGGGCTAAATTTGCGGCGGGGTTATTTGATGGTGACGCGACCGCAATACCAGTAGTTTCTCAACACCGTGAATTATCGAGGAAGGCAGTAGCTCAATCGCTCGTGTTACTTAAAAATGATGTTAAGGTGCTGCCAATACAGCCAACAGTTTCGCACGTCCGGGTGGCGGGCAGTGCCGCTGATAATGTTGGATTGCAGTCGGGCGCCTGGACTGTAGAGTGGCAAGGAGTGGATGGTAATTGGCTCCAAGGGGCTACTTCGATTCTTGATGGTATTAAAGCCTCTGTCTCGCCGAATACAAAATTAGAATATAGTCTCTCAGGTATATTTAAAACTTCCGGACAAAAAGCTCCTTTAGGTATTGCGGTGGTGGGCGAAACCCCATATGCCGAAGGTTGGGGAGATAGAGAGTATCCAATTTTATCAAATGAAGATCTCACCGCGATAAAAAATCTGCAAGCATCCTGCGATAACGTAGTGGTGATTATTGTTTCTGGTCGACCACTTCTCATTGCAAACGAAGTGAATAATTGGGATACATTGGTTGCCGCCTGGCTACCAGGGACTGAAGGTATTGGAGTGGCCGATGTGTTGTTCGGTAAAAAACAGTTTATGGGCACACTCCCAGTTCCGTGGCCAAAAACAGCTGAGCAATTACCGGTGACTCATGCGGGCGTAACGGCTGATGGCACTCCGGTTTTGTTCCCACGATACACGGGGTTAGCATATTAATTATATGGCTACCAGAAAAGAGTCGGCACAAATTTGGGATGTGGTGGTTATTGGTGGTGGTCCGGCCGGTATGATGGCAGCAATTGAGGCCGGAGCCCGCGGCAAACGAGTGCTGCTCTTGGAAAAAAATGCTGGGTTAGGTAAGAAGCTTTTGATAACTGGTGGGGGCAGGTGTAATGTTACCAACAACAAACCGGTAGTGCGTGAGATGTTGAGTCAGTATAAAGACGCCGGCAAGTTTTTGTTCTCGACGTTTATGCAGTATGGCGTAAAAGAAACGATTGATTTTTTTACTCAGTACAATCTACCGTTTATTGAAGAAAACGAAGGTCGGTTATTTCCTCACACGGAAAAAGCAGAGTCGGTATTTACTGTTTTGCAAACAGCACTACAGGATCATGACGTGACAATTCAAACCGGTAAAAAAGTTGTATCAATCAAAAAAAACAGTGCTCAATTTTCTGTTGCATTATCAGGCGGGGCAGAAGTGATTGCATACTCTGTGATAGTAGCTACCGGCGGCACAGCGCGACCTGAAACTGGTTCAACCGGAGACGGCTACCCATGGCTTACACACTTAGGTCATACAGTCCACGCGGGCAGTACCTCACTGGTGCCAATTACGGTTGCGGAAGTTTGGGCCAAGACTCTAGGAGGGGTAACTATGCCTGATGCAGCCATTAGTATCTACTGTAATGGCACCAAACGACATAAAGCTACCGGTAAGTTACTGTTTACCCACGTAGGATTATCGGGGCCCTTAATTTTAAACCAGAGTAAATTGATCGGGGACTTGTTAGTTGAAGGTGAGGTGGTAATTAAAATTGATGTTGCGCCGACGATTGATGCCGGTGTCATTCAGGCAGAGTTACTCAAACTCTTTACTGCTACCCCCAATAAAAAAGTAAAAAATGTGTTGAGTGAACTAATTAAAACAGCCTTAGTCGCGCCACTCCTGCAGTCGCTCGTGCTCGACCTCGAGACTCCGGTGCATAGTATTACGGCGACTGATCGTAAACGAATTGGCGTAGCTCTCAAGGCGTTGCCGATGACGGTTACCGGATTACTTGGCCCCGATAAGGCAGTAGCGACTGCGGGTGGTGTGGATTTACAGGAGGTTGATTTTAAAACGATGCAGTCAAAAATTGTTCCAGGACTCTACGTTGTCGGAGATGTGCTTAACATAAATCGGCCGTCAGGCGGTTACTCACTTCAATTATGCTGGTCTACTGGTGCTGTTGCTGGTAGACATGTTTAGTGATATACCAATATAAATATGCTTGAACAACCCAAAAATCCGCTTCACGGAATAACGCTGAAAGCTATTTTAGAAACTTTGATTGCTGAGTATGGTTTTGAAACCCTCGGCACGAAAATCAACATCAAATGTTTTCAAGATAAACCAAGCCTTAATTCTAGTTTGGTCTTTTTGCGCAAAACTCCGTGGGCCCGGGCCAAGGTAGAAACGCTGTATTTACAGACTATAAAAAAGATGCAAAAGAGGTAGTGGGAATTATCATCAGAATTTCATCTCCGGTGACTGTATACTATAGAGGTATGAAATTAATCATCATTATCCAAACGCTGATTATTATTGCTGGTGCGTATTACCTGTATTTACTAAATAACGAGAAAGAAGTAATTGTTGAACCGGTGACAGAAACCAGTATGCCCGTAGTAGAGCCTGGTACTGTACGTGAGGGCTACACACCACCAACCGAAAACCCACCCGCTGATCCCGCTACACTCAACAGTGGAGTGACGGGTAACAGTGATGTCGGTATGGAGTTCCCAATTCCCGACGAAGAATTACAATCTCAGTAACCACAGCGCATAAAAAGAAAGTACGGTGAATCCGTACTTTCTTTTTAAAATATCAAATGCAGTTAACGTAAAGTATTAAGAGAAGGAGAATTGATTAAAATAGAATCAGTCCTAGGTGAGAAAGCGAACTAAAGAGCTTTCGCAAGACTCATTGAGGGATTTTGAAAAAATACCCAATGAGCTGAAACAGAATTAATATTCTGTTTCAGGAGGTTGCCAGCTATTTTAAATAAAATAGCGACAACCTGTACTGCTTCTGTAGGAAGGACAGCTTCTGTAAGAAGGGCAAGGAAAAACTACCGCAGCTTGTCCAGCGATTTTCTCAAGGAGAGAAAAAATCGGGACAGAAATTCAGAATCTTGAAAAGCAATCCCATTGCTTTTCAACTACGCTCTGTTCTTCATTCCACAACGGAATGAACTATTTTTATCGATTCGTGTAGTCTTTTTCGACATAGATTGATACAGTCCGTCGCTTCCTCGCCTTACCCTTAAGTACATGTTTATGTGACTTGTAGATTTTATGGACGATAAATTTTTCCGCTAAAAATTCGGTGAGTGTTTCAAGTGTGTACACGTACTCGTCAACACCAATCACCGGGTGCACGTATGAACCAGCTTCTTTGCCCGGGAAGTCTTTAAGTAGCCGGCGGGTGTGTAGGTCCTCGTCGGCCAAAAACGTTTTCATAAATAAAAAACCGCCCGGAACAAGCACTCGGTAGATTTCATCACGTAAAAACAACCGTTCTTTTTGATTTAAAAAGTGCGAGGTCATCATATCAAGTACCAAGGTTTGTGAGTTGTCGGGAACATCAAGCGGTCCGGCAATACTGCGTGCCGTGTAATCGATAGTGTAGTCGGTAGAAGCTGTCTTTGCTTGTTCAATCGCCGATACGGAAATATCGTAACCAATACCATGTATGCCAAACTCTCGTGCCAAGAAAATCAAGTTACGACCATTACCACAACCCACATCAAGGACAGAGGCGTTTGGGGCAAGGACATCACCGCGTTTTTGGCGAATAACGTAGCGGGTAAATTTTTCTAAGTCTTCACTGTGGTCACTGGAGAGTTTTAAGTGATCAGCGGTTTTATACTCCTTATCCCAAAAGGTAGTGCCATGCGTCTTCTTTTTCTGTTTGCGTATAAAGGGTCGTTTTGCCACAGATTAAATGAAGAAATGAGCGTAGCGATTATTCTGAATTTAGTTCCGAGTTTGCCCCTTTCCTAGGGCAAACTCCTGGAACCTGTAATCGTTAAGACTCACTTCATTAAAGATAATAAATGTTTAATGTGAGAATATTCATTAGAGCATAAAATATTGTATTTCGCAAGGTTAATAGCATTAAAATAAGCCATTTTGTTTGCTATACTCTAGGGTATATTCACCCCGTTAGAAATAACAGGTAAGAGATGGTAATAGTAAATTTAATTTTTTCATATGAGTAATGTTTCTAACGGGGCGAGTCCTTGGATAATAATTGGTGTTTTGATGGTGGTGTTAATCGGTGGGTCTGTCTGGTACTCAAATAGCGTATCGGAAACCTATAACGAAGGGGTAGAGGTAAAGTCTCATGTGAAAGGTAGTGTTGAGGCAGCGGTCACGCTCGTTGAATACAGTGACTTACAGTGTCCGGCTTGCGCAGCTTTCCAACCAGTGGTGAATGAGGTTTTAGCACAACATGGTGATAAAATTAAATTTGAATACAAACATTTTCCACTAGTACAAATTCACCCCTTCGCAGAACCGGCCGCCCGGGCAGCCGAAGCAGCTGGACAGCAGGGTAAATTCTTTGAATATACTGATATGTTATTTGCCAAACAGTCTGAGTGGACTAATACCAGTAACCCAACTGGATTTTTCACTCGTTACGCCAGCGAATTAGGTCTCGATATGGACTTATTTGCTCAGCACCAAAAATCAAGTATTCTTGCGGATAACGTGCGGGCTCATATGATGGAGGCCCGAGAGCTTGGACTAACGGGGACACCATCGTTTTTTCTGAACGGTGTCAAAATGGAAAACGCCACCTTTGAAGATTTTAAAGCCCAAATTGATGCAGCGGTAAATCCTAGTGTAGATTTTAGTTTACCAGGTGAAGATCTGAAGATTATTCCAGTAGAAGGGGAAGCCAATACTGAAGTTTCTGCTACCCCCACCCCAACCGTACAGTTTGGGATTTAAGACTGCAATATTAAATTAACAAGGCACGTTTAAAAGCTTGTTTTGTTGATTTAAGTGTGTGCCTAACAATGTATAGACTTGCTAATATATTCATGATATAATGTAAAAAATTATCATCTCCTTGCCGCCAGTCACCATATTTTCTATGTCTAAAAAAGCCGAAAAAAACATTATCGCTTTTGTAGCGAATTTGCCGCAGTCTTCGGTGGATAGTATTCATGCCTACGGTAAAAAAACCGGCCAAAAGTTCCGTATCATGTTGATTCGGAGCAAGAAACACAAGGAGCTTAAAAAAGACCCGCAGTACGATATATTGCTTGAAATTGATTTTTCAAAATCTGAAAAAATCTCCGAAGCCATTTTGCCGTACGAAGACCAGTTACTCGCGATTACGTGCCGGAGTGAGGCAAATATAGCGCGATTTGCCAAAATTATTCCCTGTGTACCATATTTGCGAACACCAACAAGTGAATCATTGTCGTGGGCAACAGACAAATATGAAATGCGAAAGCGTTTTAAATTATATGATCCAAAAATCACACCCAAGTTCACGCTCGTAAAAGATACGTCAGCAGCTGAGAGTAAACGTTTGATAGAAAAAATTGGCTTTCCGATGATTATTAAACCAGCTAACTTGGCAGCTAGTTTGTTTGTGACGATTTGTTACCACGAAGACGAGCTTAAGACCGCGCTCGCTACCTGTTTCCGAAAAATTCGTAAAGCCTACGAAAATGATAAGCGGCTCGAAGAACCAAAAGTAATTGCCGAAGAATATATGGAGGGTGATATTTATTCTATTGATAGTTACGTTAATTCACGTGGTACGGTCTACCATCTTCCGATGGTGCGCGTCAAAACAGGCAAAGACATTGGTCATCAGGATTTTTACGGCTATACCCAGATGACACCAACTATTCTCAAGCGCGACACTATTAAACGTGCTGAAGCGGTAGCGGAAACTGCGATTCATGCCTTGGGGTTACGGAGTTCAACTGCCCATACTGAATTAATGAAAATTGACGGTGATTTTAAAGTCATTGAACTTGGTCCTCGTATGGGGGGAGCTCGGGATGAACTCTACAAACTCAGCTGCAATATCGATCATCCGTTAAATGATGTGCTGATTCGTATTCCAAAAAAACCAAAAATTCCAAAAAAATGTAACGGTAATGCCGTGTATATGAAATGGTTTTTACCAAAAGAGGGCACCATTGCTTCAATGACTGGTATCAAAAAAATTGAACAGTTGGAATCATTCCTCAAAATTGAAGTAAACAAAAAAAATGGTGATAGGGCGACGTTTGCACGCAGTGGTGGTCGTTCAGTTTTCAACTTATACATGCATAATGCTGATCGGGCAAAGTTACTGGCGGATATTCGACGGGTGGAGCAACTTGTAAAGATAAAACTAAAGTAAGGGGATACACAAGCGAGCGAAGCTCGCTTGTGTTTGGTATGATGAGGGTATGATTCGGACACGGAATTTTTTGCTATTTGTGTTACTCCTCGCTTTTTTAATCGGGGGTATTTTACTTACGCTCTGGCTTAGTGCGGGAAGTGTCAGGCAAGCAGCTTATTCGGATATGATTTTTGGTGGTGATGACACAGCCACTATGACGGCTGAGGTAGTGAGCCCCGAAGATACTCGGGCTAGCCGTCTCGCTAGTTTGCGCGCCAAGCTCGCTAAATATACTGATGTTGCCATGGCACCAAGTACCGAAGAAGTGCCAGTTGAACCAGCTGATGATACTGCAACCACTACTACCGATGAAACCCCAGCCAAAGTAACGGCTGATTTATGTGCCAACTATGGTGCAACGGCGGTACCAGCGTTAAGTGGGCAGTTAACGTACGGTGAAAGTGGCGGGCAAAGAACGTTTAGTCAGACCGGCACTACCGAACCGACTGGTTCGACGTCATTGCCAACAGTAGTTACCTCTATCGTCTTTACGTTGCCGCTGCGCACCGCTGCCTTGCCGACATCCTCATGTATCTCTGGTGACATTGTAGCGGTTACACCTACCGGTTCTCCAATTCGAAATGGCGATTATGCAAAATACAGCGGTGTGGGTGAAGCAACATTAATTGGTTACACGATTGATGGTTTTGAATTGTATGGGGCAAGTAGTAATCTACAAACGGATGCCTGTGGGGGAACTACGGTTTCAGGTACCTATCGCTACTATCTCTCAAGTGAGCGCGACACCATTCTCAATTGTTTCGCCGCGATACCAGTAGCCTTGTAAGTACCACTGACTACCCACTATGCGCACCCTCATCTTTGATATCGAAACAGTGGGGGAAACATGGGATGGTTTAGATACCATCACGCAAAATGCGTTAACAAGCTGGATTGACCGTTCAGTAAAAAACACTGATGAGCGGAAGCTGCTACTCCAAGATTTACGCGAAGGTTTAGGTTTCTCTCCACTTACGGGACATATTGTGGCGATTGGCGTCTATGACCTCGAGCGCGCACAAGGAGCAGTCTATTACGTTGGTAACGGTACAGAGTCCGATGAGGAAGACGGTAATTTTATATATAAACAACGGACAGAAGAAGAGATGTTGCGGGAATTTTGGGAGGGTGCACGTGAGTACGATACCTTTGTGACATTTAACGGGCGGGCGTTTGATGTGCCGTTCATTATCCATCGCAGTGTGGCCCAGAATATCAAACCCAGTCGCGAATTAATGAAGTATCGGTATCTTTCCCAACAGTCAGCACCATTCCATATTGATTTGCAAGATGAGCTCACCTGGTACGGAGCAATGGGTAAGCGACCGAGTTTACATTTGTTTTGTCGAGCCTACGGTCTCAAGAGTCCTAAAAGTGACGGTGTTACCGGTCATGATGTTGCAACACTCTACAATCGCCAACAATTTATTGATATCGCCCGCTACAATGCGGCCGATGTGGTAGCAACGAAAGAGCTTTATGAGATTTGGCTTAAAAATCTAGCACCTAATAGCTTTTTACATACGCGAGACCTGTAATTGCGTTCATAGAACGGTAGAAACCAAGTCTGATATAATTGGCAGTATGAAAGAATTTCCCGAAGGATTTTATTGGGGTGAGAACTGGGATGGGACCCAGTTCGCAAGACCTTGCCTGCTATTTTGGAAAAATAGCGACAAGGTGTACAGTCACTGTAAGTGACAGCTATAAATATTTAAATTATGAAAAAATTTCCTGAGGGGTTCTATTGGGGTGAGAAAAGGGAGGGGACCCTTTTCGCAAGAGGTTGCCAGCTATTTTGGAAAAATAGCGACAACCTGTACCGCTTCTGTAAGAAGGGCCAATTTTAAATTATGAAAAAAACATTTCCTGAAGGATTTTACTGGGGATCGGCTACGGCAAGTTACCAAGTCGAAGGTGGTATCGAAAATACTGATTGGGCGCAAGCGGCGCGTGAGGGTCGAGTGCCAGAATGTGGCGCTGCCTGCGAACATTTTACCCGTTATGAAGCTGATTTTGATTTAGCCAAGGAGCTGGGGCACACGGCACACCGGTTGTCAGTTGAATGGGCGCGTATTGAACCAGTGCCGGGAGAGTTTGACGCGCGGGCTATAGAGCACTATAGACGAGTGTTGCAGGCGCTACATGCACGCAAACTAAAACCCTATGTGACCATTTGGCACTTTACGCAACCACTGTGGTTTACACAGGCGGGCGGTTTTGAGCAAAAAAATGCTCCGCAAATTTTTGCTCGGTACAGTGCACACGTAGTGCGTGAGCTGGGAGACTTGTGTGATCATTTCTCGACCATGAATGAACCAAATGTGTTTGCGAGTAACGGCTGGCTCCGCGGTTCGTGGCCACCATTTAAACGGTTTGCGATTACCGATATGGTGTCGATTACGAATTCCGGCAAGATGCTTGATTCCAAGGCCAGTAAAGGATTCAAACCATTATTTTTGTACTTCCGGGTAATGAAGAATTTAGCTCTGGCGCACAATGCTGCCTACCACGCAATTAAAAAAGTGTCTCCACAGACGGAAGTTAGTTTTGTGCACCATGTGATTGTATTTGATGCGAATTGGAATCCTTTTAATAAAATAAAAGCCTGGATTGCAAATTATATGTGGACGTACAAGTTTTTAAATCGCACGAAACACTGCTGTGACTCTTTGGGACTGAACTACTATTTTTACACCCAATTTGGCGACAAGCGGGTGTGGCGCAAGACAGATATGGATTGGAACTTTGCGCCAGAAAAAATCGAAGTGGCGTTGTTAATGTTAGCGAAATCAAAACTACCGTTGTTTGTGAGTGAAGGTGGAGTGGCCGACGCTGCTGACAGTATGCGGGCAGAATATATCAAGGGTCAGGTCCTCGGTACGTGGCGAGCAATCCAAAAAGGAGCAGATGTCCGTGGACACATGTACTGGTCATTGCTCGATAACTACGAATGGGCGCTGGGGTTTGGTATGCGGTTTGGATTAATCGCGGTTGACTACAAAACGCAAGTCCGCACCCCGCGACCTTCAGCCTACGTGTATAAGCAAATTTGCGCCCGCAACGCTGTAGTAGAATAAGGTCATAATGGCTTGGATACTACTGGCTACCTTTGGACAGTTCCTTAATGCACTGGTAGCATTTTTAGATAAATATATCGTTTCCGACGAAGCAGCGTTGCCGAAGCCTTTTGTGTACGCGTTTTATTCGTGTATTTTAACTGGTGGGTGGGCAGTTATTTATTTTTTAGGTTTTATTCCCGGTTTAAGCAGCGTTGGTTTTCCGCATTTTGAAAATGTTCAGGCCCCCACAATTCAAGTAGTGGCCATGTCCTTTTTTGCTGCCTACACCTTCTTTATGGCGCTCGTTTCAATGTACTCAGCACTGCGCAACGCCGAGGCAGTAAACGTAATGCCGGTGATTGGGGCGGTGTCAGCAATTTCGTCATTCGGATTAGTGTACCTGTTTCTCGATGTAGCGTTTTCACCAAATTTTATGTGGGGAGTGGTGGTGTTGTCCTTGGGGACACTGCTGGTAGCGCAGACAATTCCAAAAATGGAAGACGTCATTCATGTTTTCCATAGCGGTATATTCTTTGCGCTCCACTTTATTACCATGAAGGGGCTGTTCCTGGAGACAAACTTTGATGATGGTTTTTTTTGGTCACGCATCTGTTTTGTATTATTTGCCCTGTCACTGTTACTCGTGCCAACCTACTACAAAAAAATCCGAGAACAAACTGGGACTACTACCAAAAAAACTGGTGCTCTGGTCATCCTCACAAAAATTTTGGCCGGGGTAGCAGCTTTTATGCTACTTAAAGCGACTGATATGGGCGACGTGGCAGTGGTGCAGGCCCTTGATGGGGTGAAGTTTGTGTTCATCTTACTGATTACAATTATTTTTGCCTCACTACTGCCTGATAGTGTGGCGGTACACGAGCCAAAGCCGCGTGAAGTGATGCGGCGGGTACTGTATGTGATGGTGATTGCCGTCGGCTACTTCATCCTATTCACCTGATAAGGCCTAAAAACGGCGTATTTCGTTGTTGCACTACGTAAAATTTTGCTCACCGTGAGAAAGTCTGGGAGACTTTCGCAAGAGGTTGCCAGCTATTTCGTAAAAATAGCGACAACCTGAACAGCTTCTGTAAGAAGCAAAAGGTATGGCTCGTAAAACTTTCCTTGTTTCTTACAGAAACTGTCCACTCATTGGGTATTTTTTCAAAATCCCTCAATGAGTCTTGCGAAAGCAAGATAGCTTGCTTTCTCACGCCTAGAACTACACTCGTTTTAAGGCCTTATCCAATACTTGTACTTAGAGAAAAATAAAAGAAGCCTGATATAATAATTATTAATAATAAGTATATGAAAGTTTTCCGCAGTATGAAATGGCTTAAACGAATTCTCATAACACTTCTAATTCTGACAGCAGTTATTGCTGGACTGTTGTTCTGGCTTGCTCAAAAGCCGGTGCCGGAGACGATCACCTACGGTATGTCATTTAATACCATGTATGCGCGCGAGTTGGGGTTAGATTGGAAAGAAACCTACGACGCTATTTTAGATGAGTTGGGAGTGCGACATCTGCGCTTGGCTGCCCACTGGCCAATGATTGAACCTGTTGCTGATACCTATAATTTTGAAGAGCTTGATTATCAAATTGAAAAAGCTGAAACAGTAGGCGCGACTGTGATTTTAGCAGTGGGTCGTCGGTTGCCACGGTGGCCAGAATGTCATGTTCCCCTATGGGCGCGCGAGCAATCGTGGGAAGATCAAAAAGCTGAACTACGAGATTACATCACGGCGGTAGTGACACGTTATAAAGACAGTCCCGCAGTTGCAGTCTGGCAAGTTGAAAACGAACCGTTTTTAAGTTTGTTTGCCTTTGAACACTGCGGGGCACTTGATGAGGAATTCTTGCAAGAAGAAATTGCCTTAATTAAATCGCTTGATGGCACCCGGCCGCTGTTGGTGACTGATAGTGGTAACCTTGGTACCTGGAAAGATGCCTACCAGGCTGGTGATATGTTTGGTACAAGCGTGTATGTGCATTTCTGGAATCCAGAACTGGGACAGTTCCGAACCTTTTTACCACCGTGGTTCTATCGGGTAAAAGAAAATGCTGTGGCGTTAGTCTACGGTGAAAAACCGACGTATCTCATCGAACTCTCGGCTGAACCGTGGCTGGTGGCTCCGGTAACTGAAGTTGATTTGGCCACACAGTTCACTCGTATGGATATCGAGAAATTTAACGATATCTTATCGTACGCCAAAGCTACGCGCTACGACAAACAGTACCTCTGGGGTGCAGAATGGTGGTACTGGCTGCTTAAACAAAATGAGCCAGCGATGTGGGAGCGGGGTAAGGAGTTGTATTCCACTGGGGCAGTCGAATAAAAATATATGATAAAAAAATTGAACGAGAATAAAACGCAAATTTTACAATCAAGTAAGCGACTCACTGAGACGGCGTTAAATACCGCATCAGGTGTAGTGACCAAAGCCACCACTGAAGTTGATACCTACATCAGTCCTATCCGGACTTCGGTCCTCAAACGATTTCCCATTTTGTTTTCACTTTTAACTACCTTCGGGGTGGCAACTACATTTTTGGGATTTGAAAAAATCGTCTCGAACGTTCCGTTTCTCGATCAGAATCCCATTATTATGTTGATACTTGGGATTAGTATTTTAGCAGCTACTGGTACACTGTATAAGAAACTTTCCTAACTGCTGTATGAGTTTTTGGCATTTCGTATTCTCATTTTTATTTGTCCGTAATTGGCATACGGGCGAAAAAGAACTCTCTCGGCCTCGAGTGGCCCTTTTTGCCGCTGGTATATTTTTGGTACTACTTTCTCTTTCGCTGATTAGTTTTCTGCAAACACCAACGGTGTATGTGCCGTAGCCATGGACGGTATGTCAAAAATTTTTCTGGGACTTTTCCTTCTGGCAATTTGTACCGTGGTTGTAGTTTTTGTTCTCGTGCAGTTATCGATACCATAATGTTGAGTTTTAGGTAAAAATAAGCAATACTAATACTATTATGAAACATTTTTTACTGGTTGCGTTGCTGGTCTTGTTCCCCCTTGGAGGAGTACTCGCGAATACCGTCGTACGTTCGGGCGAAACAGTGACGTTAACTGCCAATCAGTCAATTGAGGGTAGTTTTTATGTAGTGGGTGGTACTGTGGCACTCGCCGGTAAAGTAACGGGGGATACAACCGTAATTGGCGGAAATGTTACCGTCGGTGGAGAAGTGACTGAAGACTTGGCTATCTTAGGCGGTACAGTGAGTTTGCAAGCCCCCGTGACAGAAGACGTGCGGATTGTAGCGGGGCAAGTAACCATTACCGAAAATGTCGGTGGTAACCTGGTGGTAGTAGCGGGGAAGCTCACTATTTCATCAGAAGCAAAAATTACCGGTGACGTATTATTTTACGGCGGTGAATTGGTAGTGGAAGGTTCAATTGGCGGCAAGCTTCTTGGTGGAGCTGAAAACGTCCGGGTTGATACTGAGGTATTAGGTGGAATCGACATCACTGCCCGACAGCTCACATTGGGTGAACAAGCAAACGTGACAGGGAATGTTGAATACGCAAGCGACAGTGATTTGGTTCGCGCACCCGGAGCAGTAGTAACTGGTGAAGTAGTAAAAAATTCGGTGGTAACAGATGAGGAGCAAGAAACGAACACTCGTTCTATTGCCATCATGTTCCTGGTGTCACTATTTGCCACTCTCAGTTTGTACCTGTTATTTAGACGACGCGTAGAATCATTTGGGCAGTCAGTGCGGTCAGGCCTGTTGGTGAAAACTGTTGTGGGGTTTGTGACGGTATTTATGGCACCACTGCTTATCATTATTTTAATTGTCAGTATCCTCGGGTCACTTGTCGGATTAATTGCCCTCTGTTTGTTTGCCTTACTACTCACACTCACATTACCGCTCGTTGCCGTGACGGCCGGATCGCTCTTAGCATTAATCATTGATTCAAAAAGTAAAATTACTATTCCATACATTTTACTCGGAGCAGTTGCAGTTCATATCTGCGTTCTTGTGCCAATATTTGGTGCGGTCATACTCCTATTTGTATTTCTGGCTACTATGGGGACTCTAGTGGATCAGTTCTACAAACACGCTCGTTAACACCTATATTACCTTTGAAAAAAGCCCTTCACGGGCTTTTTTCACGCCCCGCGAAAAATGCTATACTGTAGGTACATATGTGGAATAATTTCTGTGCGGTTGTCCTTGATTTGTTTTGGTTTGCGTTTGGTGTCCAGCATAAACAAGAGATTTTTGTGTATGGTCATGAGGGTGGACAAGGTCCTTTTTCACACTACAAGCAGGTAGCGAACGCGCCAGCGCAGCTCGCTGCCCCGGTCAGTCCAATTTTTCTCTCAGCACCAGCGGCTTCGCCGTTACTGCCCGTAAAGACGTTAGA
>LNFM01002279.1_pt1 | contig 43336 bp, 27 predicted proteins | sample 596031 | NCBI WGS metagenome assembly LNFM01 (sample SAMN04254537, study PRJNA301005) | activated carbon metagenome | isolation source: dual media filters at the Ann Arbor, Michigan drinking water treatment plant | place: USA: Ann Arbor
CATTGTGACTCTTAAAAAAGACGGATTAGTATCTAACATTTTAAAAATTAAAAATTACGAACATGGCAGAGATTAAACCAACTGCAACAGCATCTGTTAAGGCGACATCAGTTCAACCCAAAAAAAGCAGTAATGCTATTTCTTGGATTGCACCAGTATTTTGTATCGTGGCAGGTTATGCGATTTGGCGTTTTATGATGGGAAACCCAAGTGGATTTAATGAACCAGATCCTTCTGGTGGATTTTGGCCTCACCACAAAGGTCCTAAAGATGCATTTAGTGCAATTTATGAGGGTGGTATCATCGTTCCATTATTGATTGGAATGTTGTTGATTGTTATTGTATTCTCTATTGAGCGTTTCTTAACAATTCGTAAAGCATTAGGTAATGGTTCTATTTCTGACTTTATCAGAAAAGTTCAATACCACCTTGCTAATCGTAATGTTGATGCTGCACTTTCTGAGTGTGACAAACAGCGTGGTTCTGTAGGTAATGTTATGAAAGCTGGTCTTCGTCGTTATAAAGAAATGATTAACGAGGGCGGTTTAAATACAGAGCAAAAGGTTGTTTCTATTCAAAAAGAAGTAGAAGAAGCTACAGCTCTTGAATTGCCTATGTTACAGAAAAACCTTGTTTTCCTTTCTACTATCACTTCAGTTGGTACCCTTGTGGCCCTGTTAGGTACGGTATTAGGTATGATCAGGTCATTCGCAGCCTTGGGTCAGGATGGCGGTGCCGGTGCTGCACGTAATCTTGCGGTAGGTATCTCTGAGGCCCTTTATAATACGGCTTTGGGTATCGGTACTTCAGCTTTAGCCTTGATTATGTATAACGTTTTCACTACTACATTGATGAGTCTGGCTTTACGCTTACTCAAAGCTTTGCTTCACTGTATAAATAATACAGTCCGTACCCGTAATTGGGTATGGAATTTTGTAATGAATTCATCTAATTAAAAAAGTAGTAAAAATGGGACATGCTAAAATTCAAAAGAAAAGTACAGATACGGATATGACCCCATTCGTGGACATAGCCTTTCTGATTCTTTCCTTTTTCATTATGGCTACCAAATTCAAACCACCAGAACCCGTTGAAATTAAAACTCCGGGGTCTGTTTTATCGCAGAAATTACCTGATAATAATTCTGTATTGATTTCTATCGACTCTACTGACAAGGTTTACTTTTCACTTCTTTCTGAAAAAGACCAGACCAAGTTTGATGAGATAATTAACGGAATTAATACCAGCCAAAATTTGGGTCTTTCTCCAGCTGAAATCAGCAATTTCAGGAAAACGGTAATGGTGGGTGTGCCTTTTGGTGGTCTTAAACAACTATTGGCTACGGATTCAAAAGAACAAGGTTCTCTTAAACAGCCAGGTATTCCAGTATTGGATTCTGCCACTAACCAGTTGGTATGGTGGATACAGGAAGCTAAAAAAGCTTTTGCCGGACAAAAATTAAACTACCTTATAAAAGGGGATGGTAACTCTAAATATCCTGCTTTTGAAGCTGTTATAGCTTCTTTAAAAAGAAATGAGGAGTATAAATATAATCTGGTAACAGCTTTGGATGATGTTCCTGCAGGCTCAGCATTGGATAAGTCTCTTAAAAGCCCAGCCAATTAATTTTATAAAAACGTAAACCATTTTTTATGGCAAGTATAGATACCGGTGGCGATGGCGGCCACAAAAAAGGCCCGGGGGTTAAGAAAGCCAAAAAACTTTCTACCCGTGTAGATATGACACCAATGGTGGATCTCGGATTTCTGTTGATTACTTTTTTCGTATTCACAGCTACCATGAGTACACCTACTACGCTGGACCTTAATATGCCTAAGGATATTAAAGACAAGAAAGAAGAAACCGAAGTTAAAGAATCAGGTGTTCTTACTGTTATGTTGGGTAAAGGCAACCAGATTTATTACTATGAGGGGCAATTAAAAGTTGATGCAGAAGGCAACAACTTTAAACAAACAACTTTCAAAGGCATCCGTGATATTATCATCAATAAAAAGAAAGAGGTAATGGATCGATATGCAACAGCCCCAAATCCTGAATGTGAAGCTGAAGCAAAAGCGAAAGGGAAACCGATTAGTAATTGTGCCGACAAGGATTTTGTGGTTATTATTAAACCTTCAAAAGATGCTACGTATAAAAATACCGTTGATATATTGGATGAGATGACCATCAACCAGGTAAGAACCTATGCTATGGTAAAGTTATTGGATCAGGAATACGAACTGATTAAAGTAACAGAAGCCAGCAGCGGTATAAAATAACAGTCATGTTTATGGAATATAAACAAAGACAGCATCTAATTAAAAACGCTTAAGTCATGGAAGCCAACAAAATTTTATCCGCAGATGTTCTTGACACGCAAGACGTACAATCGCCGTATTACCCGGGCTCTTATCATTACTGCCTCTGTTGCTGTTATAGCATTAGGAGGATCGTTACTGGCAAGTGCTATGAAGGGTAAAGAAGACAATAAAGTAAAGATGAGTGAAATGACCATTCAGGATGTGAAGCAGGAGGAGAAAAAAGAACCACCTCCACCTCCACCCCCACCTCCGCCAAAACAGGAGCCACCAAAAGTGGAAATGAAGCAGTTCACACCTCCTGTAATTAAGAAGGATGAAGAAGTGGAGAAACCACCCCCACCACAGGAAGAGTTAAAAGAAGCGAAAATTGATGTGGTGAATCAGGAAGGTATTAAAGATGAAGGTATCGTTGCTCCAACAGTAATCGATGAGGGTAAGCAAATTGTAGAAGAGAAGCCAGTTGAAGATGAAAATAAGATCTTTGACAAAGTTGAAATCGAAGCTTCTTTCCCTGGTGGAGATGCTAAATGGAGACGCTTTTTGGAGCAAAATGCAAACGGACAAGTTGCAACCGATAACGGAGCTCCAGTGGATAAAGAAGGAAACATTAGTGATGTAAAAGCATTAACTAACCATGGTTATGGCATGGAGCAAGAAGCCGTAAGGGTAATTAAAAAAGGACCTAAATGGACTCCTGCTGTACAAAACGGTCGCCAGGTAAAAGCTTTCCGTAAGCAGCCAATCACTTTCCAGGTGCAAAGCGAATAATTTTAAATAATAGAATTTTATAAATCCTCTTCTGCAAAGGAGAGGATTTTTTTTGCGATTTAATTTGTAAATAATGCCGCACACAATTCGCCTGCGAAACACCGTAATTGATTTATTTTTGAAACATGTTGAATTCTCTTTCAGGTTGGGATGATACCATAGTAGCATTGGCTACGCCGCCGGGTGTAGGAGCTATTGGGGTAATACGATTGAGCGGAAAAATGGCTTTATCAATTGCGAATAATTTATTTTCTACAAAAGATTTATCGCAGCAAACATCGCATACTATTCATGTAGGGTATTTAAAAGAAAATGACAAACTGCTGGATGAGGCGGTGGTATCCATTTTTAAAACACCGAAATCATATACAGGCGAAGATGTGATAGAAATTGGTTGTCATGGTTCTCCCTATATTCAACAGCAAATAATAGATGCTTGTATAAGACAAGGCGCAAGGCTGGCTAAGCCGGGAGAATTTACACAACGGGCCTTTTTAAATGGTAAACTTGATCTTACACAGGCAGAAGCAGTGGCCGATCTCATCGCTTCTAATACTGCGGCATCCCAAAAGTCAGCACTACACACTATGCGGGGTGGGTTTTCAGATAATCTAAAAGTCTTACGGGACAGACTAATTACGTTTTCTGCATTAATAGAATTAGAGTTAGATTTTTCGCAAGAGGATGTGGAGTTTGCAGATAGAAAAAAGTTTTATGAATTGATTGATGAACTCACCAAGTCTACAAAGCAATTGACAGACTCTTTTCAATTGGGGAATGTGATTAAGAATGGAGTAAGTGTAGCAATTATTGGAAAACCTAATGCGGGAAAATCTACTTTACTAAATAGTTTGTTGAATGAGAACAGAGCTATCGTTAGCGATATTGCCGGTACTACACGAGATACGATTGAAGAAATAATTAATATAGATGGAATACTTTTTCGATTAATTGATACAGCAGGTATCCGTCAGCATTCCAGCGATAGTATTGAAAGTGCAGGTATAGAAAGAAGTTTTGAAAAGATGAACCAGGCAGACCTTGTTTTATATCTTTTTGATGCGGCGGAACCTAAGTTAGCTATAGAAAGCCTCAAATCAGAACTTGACAACAAGCAACTTAAATACCTGTTGGTTGCAAATAAAATTGATGAAGCTGGCGACGAAGAGTCACGAAAGCGATTCGGTGATTTTAGTAATGTCGTATTTATTTCCGCAAAGAAAAACTTGCATACAGAAGTATTAAAAGAACGAATGGTAGATACCGTATTACAAGGCCAGGTAAATACGGAAAGCACAATTGTTACAAATACCCGTCATTACCATGCATTAAAAGAGGTGGAAAAATCTTTAATCGATATAAAAAATGGATTAAATGATAATCTATCTGGCGATTTACTTGCATTGGATATTCGCCGGTGTTTGCATTATCTCGGGGAAATAACCGGGGAAATAACTAATGATGATCAATTGGATTACATCTTCAGTAAGTTCTGTATCGGAAAGTAATCATCCTTCCTTTGTTTCGTAAATGCTTGTTATTGTTGACTTTCATGCAAATATTTTTCTTTTATTTGTTGCCTATCTCCACTTTATTAGTTATATTTGTTGCCTGAGTGTTGCCCATTTCTGTTGCCCACAATACCGGGCAACAGAAAATAGAAATAATGCTACATACAGCTACAACCTGCAACAATCAGCTACAACAGGCAACAATGAGCAGTAACATTCGAATTGAGAAAACATGTGAGGTTTGCGGTAATAAGTACATCGCAAAAAAGACTGTTACACGTTCTTGTTCCCTCACCTGTGCCAGGTTGCTTTACAAGCGTACCAAGCGAAACGAAAAAATCGAAGCAGCTATTAAAAAGGAAGTTGAAGTAAAACCTTTCAACCCCAACATTTCACAAAAAGAATTTCTCACTATTGATGAAGCCTGTCAGCTGATCAATGCCAGCCGCTGGACCCTTTACCGCCTTATTGATAAAGGCCAGCTTAAAGCCGGTAAAGTGGGCCGCAATACCCGTATCCCAAGAACTGCAATTAATGAACTTTTCAAACTGACTGAAGTATGAACGTAACATTAAGACAAAGAAAGAAGGGGAATAAAATCAGCCTCTATCTTGATTATTACACCGATGGAAAAAGAGAGTATGAATATTTGAATTTATACCTCACCCCGGAGCCAGAGAAAGGCAAGCTCACTAAAGAGCAGAAAGACGATAACCGTAAAAAGCTGTCGATGGCTGAAGCCATCCGCTCAAAGCGTTTACTGGAAATCAAAAACGAAGAGTACGGTTTCCGGGATACTGATAAAGTAAAAGGTAGTTTCCTCAGCTACTTTGAGCAGCTAACAGAAAAGCGGAGAAACAGCCAGGGTAATTATGGCAATTGGGATAGTGTGTTAAAGCACTTGCAGAAGTTTGCGCCCAATGGCGTTTCATTTAAAGAAGTAGATAAAAGATGGTTGGAGAAGTTCAAAGACTATTTGCAGAATGATGCAAAAAGCAAAAATCAAAAGTTGCTATCTCAAAACTCACAATCTTCTTATTTCGGCAAGTTAACAGCAGCTTTAAAAGAAGCAGTCAAAGATGGCATATTGCAAACCAATCCTGCCGCCCAGGTGGAAGGAGTTAAACCCGATGATCCAAGCAGGGAGTTCTTAACCCTAGAAGAGTTACAGGCAGCAGCCAATGTACCCTGTGAAATGCCGATATTGAAAAGTGCTTTCATCTTTTCAGCACTCACTGGCTTGCGATGGTCTGATATAGAAAAGCTGGTATGGTCAGAAGTACAACATTCGGAGCAGTCAGGTTATTACATTCGTTTTCGTCAGAAGAAAACAAAAGGCGCTGAAACGCTTCCAATATCCGAACAGGCATTTCAACTATTGGGTACAAGAAAGCAAGCGGATAGTAAAGTATTTGAAGGATTGTATTACAGTGCCTGGCATAACCTCAAGCTGAGAGAATGGGTAATGAAGGCAGGTATTACAAAGCACATCACTTTTCACTGTGCACGTCATACCTATGCTACGTTACAAATTACATTGGGTACAGATATTTATACAGTATCAAAATTGTTAGGCCACCGGCATTTAAAAACAACCGAAATTTATGCTAAAGTAATTGACCATAAAAAACAGGAGGCGGCAAACAAAATCAAATTAGAAATGTAATTGTGGCAATAAAAATCTTACATAGCATTATTCATAAAGAACTCATGCCCTGGCGCAGGGACTTTCCTGCCCAGAAATTACTTGCTGAAAATATAAAGAAGGCTGGCACTAAGGAACCTGTCAGCGAAAAGGAAATAGTGCAACAAATAAAATCATTACTCTCCAATCATACAGAGTTGGCTACATGGTTAGACAAGAAGCCACAAGCCACAGATAAGACACTGGTACAATTGTATTGCAGCATCAGCCTTCCAGCCTTCACCGATACTAACACCAAATTTTATTCATTGGTAATCAGTAAGGAATGTTTCCGGGTATTCAATGAATTTCTAATCCGTTCAAAGAAATGGACCAATCCAACAGACAGTAACTATCATACAACCATTCTGCTGAAGAATATAAAAACCCTCATCAGTCAAACAATTAAGGAGATAAAGGAAAGAGGATTTGAGGAAACGACTGATAATTCTGCAAATCATGTTTCATTTACATTGCACTATCTGAAGCTCAGTTTGCTGTCTCTCTATTTCAGCATACAGGAGATAACTAAGGATAGCCTGGAGCAGGTAATAACTTTGGAAAACCTTTATTTACTCGATTTGAACCAACACATTTCCACTTTGCCGGTATTAGTTTATCACAATGATGGACAGAATGAGCCAGGTGAATATAAGGGCAAGCAGGAGAAACTTTCATTTGGGTTTAAATATGAACCCGACAAGTTGCAGCCCGTATTAAATCAATTATGTTTTAAGTTGCAATTCCTAAATGAAGATGTTTCAAATGTGGATGAATTACTGAAACTATTCACAAGCAAGAATATCCTTCCCGGTTCCACCAAAATTCAATTAGGTTGTGAAACCCGTGTGTTTCGTTACATCATTGATAAACTGCAGCCCCATTTCAATGAATTGACCTTTGCCAATATTGAAAAGGCAGGTCTCTTTTACTCCAAGAAAGACACTCCCATAACCGCCAATAATCTTTCGGCCAGTAACAAACGTGGAGAGCCGAAGGAAAAGGAAACCATTGATAAAATCATTAAGCAACTGCAATAAAAAATATTAAGAACATTAAGAAAAGTGATTCATGTCTTAATATCTTAACCTTTCCCAGTTTTCATCTTTAGAAGTTTGCCTCATAATCAAAATGATTTTACAATGGCAAACGAAAATTTAATCCTCGACAAGCTCACCGAAATAGCAAGCAAGCTGGATGAGCAAAACCTTTTGCAAAAAACAGTGCTCAACTTCAATGAGGCATGTAAATACCTCGATGTTAGCCCTTCTCATCTTTATAAGTTGACCAGCACGAAACAGATCCCTCATTTCTGTCCGCAAGGAAAGAAACTATACTTCAAACGGGAAGAGCTGGACACCTGGTTGCAACGTAACCGGCAATCTGCCGCTGATGAAATAGATCAGTTGGCAACGGACTATGTGATCCGCAACAAAAGAAAGTAACCACTCATTGAACTGAACAAAAGAACTGAAGAATGGCAGCATGTACCTTATTTAGGAATTTTTCAATTCCGGTTGAGAATGTTTCACTAATCATTCTTTCCAACTGGATTGCATCAGATAAATACAAAGCCCAGGTTGAAGAAATCCGGGACCTGATTGCACAGAGTAAAACTGAAGAAGCACAGGCAAAGAAGCAGCAACTTTCGGCCTTCACACCTTCGGCAACCTTCAGCGAAAAAAGATTGCTGCTAAACATGGAACAATACAGCGGCTTTGTTCATCTCGATTTTGACAAGCTGACATCAGAGCAATTAAATGCAGCCTTTCAAATTATTGCTGCAATCCCTTACACATTTCTTTGTTTTATTAGCCCCAGCGGCAATGGTCTGAAAGTTTTTATTGAGATAAACACTGAGGCAGAGCATCATGACACTGCTTACTTACAGGTAATGCAGTATTATGAAAATGCAACCGGCTTAAAAGCCGATGAAAAATGCAAAGACATTACCAGGCTTTGCTTTGTAAGCCATGACCCGCAGTTGTATAAAAATATTTACAGTGAAAAGTTTCCTGTAAGAGATATATCCGTTCAAACAAAGCCGGTCCCGGTAGTTACCATGCAGGAAAAAAAATATGTGAGTGCTGCATCGGATGAATACCTGTTAATCTTTCAACAACAAATCTTATTCACTAACCAAAAATCAGAATACACTCATGGAAACCGTAACAATTATATTTACCTGCTTGCTTCTAATTGCAACAGAGCTGGTTTGTCGCAATCCGATACTGAAATTCTATGTAAAGAGCATTTTGATTTATCTGAAAGAGAAATTAAAGATTCCATAAACAGCGCCTACAAACACCATGCAAACGAATTTGCTAAATATCCTAAATCACTACAACAGGAAGAAGCAAATACAACCACTGAAACAGAAATACAGGCAATGCCAACCCTGCCGGATGAAATATTTCCTTTGCTTCCCGATTTCCTGCAACGCATTGTACAGATAGCAGCTTCAAAAGAAGAGAGAGACATTTTATTACTCGGCTCCATTGTTGCATTGAGTTCCTGTCTGCCTAATCTTATTGGCTACTACGATGATAAAAAGGTAAATGCCAATCTCTTTCTGTTTATCACCGCCCAGGCATCAGCAGGTAAAGGAAGACTGATTCATTGCAGACAGTTGGTGAATCCCATTCACAAAGCAATGAGAGAGCAGGCAGCATTACTAAAAAAAGAATATGATGCACAGTTGCTGGAGTATAACAGTAACAAAGGCAAAGATGCCAATATTGAAAAGCCCACCAAACCACCAGAGAAAATGTTATTCATCCCAGCCAATAACAGCAGCACAGGGTTTTTTCAATTACTGAATGACAGCGGTGGCAGGGGATTTATTTTTGAAACGGAAGGTGATACGATGGCTCAATCTTTCAAAAGTGATTATGGCAATTACAGTCATGGCTTTCGCAATGCGTTTCAGCATGAACCTATCAGTTATTATCGAAGAACAGACAGAGAGTTGGTTGAGATTGAGCGGCCTTGCCTTTCGGCTTTGCTTTCAGGCACACCTAAACAGGTAGGCACATTAATACCCAATGCAGAAAATGGTTTGTTCAGCCGTTTCATGTTTTATGTAATGAACATAAAACCTGTTTGGAAAGATGTATTTGCCAGCAATACAGAACATGGCCTTGATGATTACTTCGCTGATTTAGCAACTGAATTTTATACTTTGTATCAGGCACTCAATAACAATCCTGAAATTGTTTTTACTCTTAGCGATAAACAAAAACAAAACTTCAATAAGTTCTTTGGGGAATTGCAAAACTTATACATCAGCCTCAAAGGGCTTGACTATATCGGCACGGTACGTCGGTCCGGCCTCATTGCTTTTCGGATGATGATGGTTTGCTCAGTGCTGCGGATTCTGGAAACAGGTGATGTCTCCAATCAAATCAATTGCGAGGATGCAGACTATAATAACACGATCCAGATAGTAAAACTGCTGGTAAACCATGCCGCAAAAGTCTATTCCGATTTGCCAGAAGAGCCAATCAAATCAAAACCCAAAAGTCGCAAAGAACGGTTTCACTATGCTTTGCCTTACCGCTTCAATCGTCAGGGTTATTTGGCAGAAGCTCTCAAATTGGGTATTCCTGATAAAACCGCTCAGGGTTATATCACCGACTTTGTAAAAGCCGGTGTACTGGATAAAGACGGTCAGGACATGTATATCAATCCCAATGCAAAGTCTTCCAATCCTGAAACCCCCGATTCTAAGGATTCTCAGGAAGTTCAGGAAGCCTGATAACTCCCTCTCCTTCAGGAAAGGACCGGGGTCAGTTTCCTCAAATCCTTAACTTCCTCATTTTCCTCAATTACCACTTTGGGGTATTTTCTTTTCTTTTGTTATTCTTATATTTGTCAATACTTGACAAGTCAGTAATTAAATACTGACGAATAGTTTTTGGTTTAAGGCTTTCACTTTTTAAAAATTTAAGAACAGTGGCAAACCAATTTGGTGACCGGATAAGGCAACTCCGGGAAAAGGAAAATTTATTATTAAGACAAGTTGCCCCGCAGTTAGAAATGGATACACCCATGCTGAGTAAAATTGAAAGGGGCGAACGATTCGCCAAGCGGGAGCAGGTAACACAATTGAGCAAAATCTTCAACGTGCCGGAAGATGATTTGCTTTCGTTATGGCTGGCCGATAAAGTGTATGATGTTGTTAAGGATGAAGATGTAGCATTTAAGGCATTATCAGCTACTGAAGAAGAGTTGAAGATTAATCCAAATCGAAAGAAACCTCCAAGATAGATGTCATATAAGAAAACGACCATAGAAAAACTTTGGAAGATAAAAGGCTTCACTCCCAACGATAGTCAGCGGGAGGCAATACTGCATACTGACGGTCCGCTTTTCCTTACAGCAGGACCGGGTTCTGGAAAAACAAGGGTGCTGCTTTGGCGTACTCTCAATCTCCTGGTGTTTCATGATGTAAAGCCCGAAGAAATTTTCCTTTCAACATTTACGGAGAAAGCTTCACTGCAACTAAAAGACGGGCTCCGTACTTTGTTGGGCATTGTTACCAATGAAACCGGACGTCCTTTTGATATTTCAAAAATGTCTCTTGGTACAGTCCATTCTATCTGCCAGTCATTGATAACTGACAGACGCTTTTCTCAGGGTGGTTCAAGAAAACATGCGCCTATATTGATGGATGCTCTTTCACAATATTTTAAAATCTACAATAAAAAATTTTGGGAAGAACTATGGACCGCAGGCGGTTTCAAAGATGAAGAATCAGCACACAATGCAATCACCAAGTATTTAGTAGATAAGGAAATAAACTCACGGCATGTTGCAGTAACAGAATGCATGGGTTTATTTAACCGATTCTCAGAAGAACACATAAACCCTGATTCCATTAAAACAAGTGACGCCAGTCTGAAAGCATTGGTTAAAATGTATCAGCACTACATCAATTCGTTGCAGATAAATGCTTACACCAAAGAAGTAGATTTTTCATTGCTACAGCAAGATGCATTCACAACCGTCGAGAGCTTTCCAAACTCCGGAAAAGTTTTTAAGCATTTGATAATTGATGAGTACCAGGACACCAATGCTATTCAGGAAAAATTGTACTTCTCTTTAGCCAAAGGCTCTAAAAATATTTGCGTTGTAGGTGATGATGATCAAGCCTTGTATCGGTTTCGGGGTGCAACAGTAGAAAACCTTGTTGAATTTGAAAACAGGTGTAAGCAAAGCCTTGGAGTAAAACCCAAACGTATTGACCTTGATATAAATTATCGTTCACGGAAAAACATTGTTGATCTCTATACTCACTTTATCGTTCAAACAGACTGGAAAAATCCGAAAAAGAAAGGGAGCCATTTCCGGGTACATGATAAAGTTATCAAAGCACACAGTAGTGATGTAAAACCATCTGTAGTGGTTTCTGCAAAGGATAAAGCTGAAAATGTATATGCTGAAATAGCTCAGTTCGTGATGGACCTGAAACCAACCGGAAAGATTAAAGACTATAATCAATGTGCTTTTCTTTTTCCTTCCATGAAGTTCAGAGGTGCAATCAATACAAGGGTTGCTGGTTTCCAGCAAGCTTTTGAAGCATTAGGTATTCCTGTCTATGCTCCAAGAGCAGGCAGTTTTGTCGAAGTAGATGAAGCAAGGGCAATCTTCGGTTTGTTTCTGAAAATATTTGACCGCCCACATTATGGAAATACCGGCAGTCAAAACCTCATCAAATTTCGTGACTGGATGATTGGGTGTATGCGGTATGCAGATGATTTAATAAAGCAAGATAAATTACTAAAAGAGTATGTTGAAGATAGAAAGAACGATGTTGAAACCGCTTTGGCTGATTACAATATGCTCCTTGCTTTAGTCAAAAAGAAGAAATGGAATCAAAAGGATCCTTTCAAGTTTGCCATGATCAGAGATTTTGCAGAAGTGCCAAAGCTCTCACCAAAAGCAAAAAAGAATCTCACCAATTCTTATTTCAGGAAAGTCATTGAAATAAAAGAAAGAGAAAACAAACCGTACAGTATTGATTATGTCATCAATCGTACTACTTCATTGGACTGGACTGTATTGGATTTATTCTATCAACTCAATGGCTTTCGCCATTTCAGGGATATGTATTTGCTGGCAGAAGATGGTACAGATGAAGGTCCGATTTGCAACTTGGGTTTATTGTCGCAATACCTGTCCCGGTTCATGGATCAATATGGAACATTATTAACAGCTTCTTTCATGTCAGAGGAAAAGTTTGTGAGAGTTTTCTTCGCCTCTTATGTATATGCACTATATCGTTTGGGCGAAAGTGAATATGAAGATGCTGACGACCCCTTTCCAAAAGGCAGGGTTCCTTTCTTAACCATACATCAATCAAAGGGATTAGAGTTTCCTGTAGTTGTGTTGGGCGCTGTTTATAAAGGGGAGAAACCAGCCGATAAAAAAGAGGTAATTGTTCGTCATTTATTAAATAAAGAGGGTGAACCCTTAGATCGCATTTCTCATTTCGATAATATGCGAATGTTCTATGTTGGTCTTTCAAGGGCACAGAATCTTTTGGTATTGCCCCGATTCACTCATGCTTTTGCAGCAACAGATATTTTTAAAGACATTTTTGAAAACTATCCGTTACAAACTATTGCAGACATTGATTTAAAACATTTGCCTGTAGCAGAAGACGCCCAACAGGATTTAGGTAAAAGTTACAGCTATACATCCGACTATCTTCTGTACAACAAATGCCCAAGAAACTATATGATCTTCAAAAAATATGGGTTTGTACCATCCCGTTCACAAACCATGCTGTTCGGTTCATTGGTGCACCAGACGATTGAAGACCTGCATCACTTATTAATTTACGAACGTAAAAATGCTGCCGTATGATGACAGACCAGGAAATAGAGAAAAGGCTGGAAGAAATCTTTGCGCAGAACTATGAGTTGCTGAAGATGGAGGGTGGTCATGCTCTTACAGAAGCTGGTCAAAAAGATGCACTCAATCAGGTGCTTTATTATTATCGCAAACTAAAAGAAATTGCCACTAAAGTAACAGATACAGAAGTAAAGCTAACACTGCCAGATCAGAAAACACCAGAGGGCAGAAATTTTACCATTGAAGGTATTGTGGATATTGTAAGGGAAGAAGATGAAGTGTGGATGTACGATATTAAAACTCATGATCCTTTTTATGTTATGGCAAATAAGCACCTGTATGAAAAACAACTCAACGTCTATGCTTACATCTGGGAAAACCTGAGGGGTAATCCGTTGGACCATACTGCTGTAATTTCAACAGTAATACCGGATGCACTAAAGGAAGCAGAAAGTATAGGCGATACAGCCAGGGTTCAGAAAGAATTGACTAAATGGGAACCTGTAATAGAAATTCCATACAATGAAGATAATGTAAAGGATACCGTTCATGATTTTGCTTTGGTAGTTGACAATATTGAAAAGCATTGCTTCACGCCTCCACCGGTGAAAGTGCTGGATGAAAAAATCTATGGAACTAACAGCAAATTTGCCACCCGTATCTGCCGCAACTGTGATGCCCGTTTTTCCTGTGGCTCATACAGGGAATATGCCACTAAATTGCAGAAGGGCGGTACGATGAACTTTAAAAAATATTACGAAGATTATGGCACAGATGCAGAGCAGGAAGAATTTATTAATGCTTCTATTAACCTTGACAAAATCAACATAACACCCGAACTACCACAATAAACATTCACCAGCATATAATTTAAACATGGCAATAGAAAGAATAAAACCAGCTTTTCATTTTGAAGCAGAACGCTTAGAACAACTAAAACAAATTGCACCGGAAGCTTTTGCTGATGGCAAAATAAATTGGGAAACCTTGCAGGAGGCATTGGGTGATTATTTGGAAGAGGAAGATATAACCGCTGAACATTTTGGTCTCTTTTGGCCGGGTAAAAAAGCTGCCCGTAAAATCGCCAGTATTCCAAGTGAAGGAACCCTAATCCCCTGCCCAGGCGAAGGAATAGATGAAGAAAATACTCAAAACATTTTTATAGAAGGAGAAAATCTTGAAGTACTAAAGCTTCTTCAAAAAAGCTATCCTAGCAAAATAAAAATGATTTACATAGACCCCCCGTATAATACTGGTAATGATTTTATTTACGAGGATAATTTTACAGAAACAATCGATGAATACTTAAAAAGAACAGGCCAGTTAGATGAAGAAGCAAAACCAGTGTCTGCGAACACAAAATCAGATGGACGTTTTCATTCTAAATGGTTAAGTATGATGTATCCTCGTTTACGAGCTGCCAGAAACTTAATGAGAGAAGATGGTGTTATATTCATTTCAATTGATGATAATGAAGTTGCAAATTTAAAACTACTGATGAATGAGGTTTTTGGGGAAGAAAATTTTCAAGGTCAATTTGTTATTAACTCAACGCCTAATGCTAGAGATTATGGCCATATTGGAAAGATGCATGAGTACTGCCTTTTCTATTCTAAAAATCCTTTAGATGCAGAGACGAATTTACTTGAGGATAAAGAGAAGAACTTTAAGTATTCGGATGAAATTGGTGATTTTAATGTACATCCTCTTTATAATAGCAATGTTGCTTTTACTAATCTAAACCGACCTAATTTATATTATCCATTCTATTTAAATCTTGATAACAATATTTCAGATAATTTTTACGAGATAAGTCTATCGCAATTCAAAAATTCAAAAAAAATATTCCCTCCCAAATCAGTGAAAGATAATGTTCAATTTGTTTGGCGTTGGGGCAAAGAAAAATCACAAGGAGAGCTAAATAAGAATATAATAGGCTACTTAACTGAAGATGGCGAATATCGTATTGTACAAAAAATGCGTACCACAGAGAAGATTATTAGGTCGTTATTATTGGAAAAGGAATTTACAAGTAGAAGAGGTACGGCAGATTTGGAGAACCTTCTGGGTAAAAAAATATTTAGCTTTCCCAAACCTGTAGAATTAATTAAAACATTAATAAAAGTTGGCTCATCGGAAGGCGATATTATTTTAGATTTTTTTGCTGGATCTGGGACATTAGCTCAAGCCATTTATGAGCTTAATAAAGAGTCACAAGTAAATCGAAATTTCATAATTGTCCAAATCCCTGAGCCAATTAATGATAATGCCAATGCAATAGATGAAGGCTACGTTGTAATTACCGATGTTACAAAGGAAAGATTGTCAAAAGCAAGCAAGAAATTTGGAGATAAAAAAAATAAAATTGATACTGGCTTTAAAATCTTTAAACTTCAGCATTCAAATTTCAAAATTTGGAAGCATTATATTGGCTCGGATATTAAAGAGCTGGAATTTCAATTTGAGAAGAATACTACACCATTAGTTGATGATTGGAAATCTGAGAGCTTAGTCGCTGAAATCCTCTTGATTGAAGGGTTTCCTTTAAATAGTAAGCTTGAAGTGCTGGATCAGTATAAGAAAAATGAAGTCACAATGGTTACTTCCGATTTCTGTGAGCACAAGCTGCTGGTTTGTTTGGACAAGAAAGTGTATGCTGATACAATAAAAAGTCTTCAACTAAACGAAGATGATGTTTTCATATGTCTGGATAGTGCTATTACCGATCAGGATAAAGTAACACTTCAAGACAAGGGCTTAATCAAAACCATCTAATCTGCTATGGCAAAGAATATTAAATTAAAATTTGAGAGTAACCAGGAGCACCAGAACATTGCCGTAAACAGTGTGGTAAATCTGTTTGATGGTTTTTCACAAAACCTGATTGTAAACGAGTTCAGTTCTGATATAGCACCCAATCTTGAACCTTACTACAATCTCGAAGAAAATTGGTTATTGGACAACCTACAAGCAGTACAGGAAGCAAACAATTTACAACCCACCCTTGCATTGGATGTGGATGATGGTCCCATGCTGGATATTGATAGTTATAATACACACCGTTTTCCCTGCTTTACCGTAGAAATGGAAACCGGAACTGGTAAAACTTATGCTTATCTAAAAACAGTTTTTGAACTTAACAAACGTTATGGCTTTCGCAAATTCATTATTGTAGTGCCAAGTATTGCAATTTATGAAGGTGTTTATAAAACTATAGAGATTACCAAAGAGCATTTCAAAACATTGTATGGCAATACTACAATGAATGCTATTAAATATGACGGCCAGCAAATTGGTAAGGTGAAAGACTTTGCAGTCAATCCCTATATCAATATCATGATCATGACGATTGATGCTTTTAATAGTAAAACCAATAATCTTTACAAGCCAACAGAAAAACTACCCGGAGAGAAAAAGCCTTATCAATACTTACAGGAAACAAAGCCGATTTATATTCTGGATGAAAGCCAGAATTATTTATCATCCAAAAGCAGGGAAGCGTTAAGAACACTCAATCCGCTTTTTGCTATCAATTATTCAGCAACCCCCAAGGAAAAACCCAACCTCATCTATCGCCTCAGCCCGGTAGATGCATTCAAACTAAACCTCGTAAAGAAAATACAGGTTGAAGGTGTTACCGAGCAGCACAATCTCAATGATAAAGATTTAAGCATTTTGATTGAAGAAGTTACCAGGAACGGCAGCACCATCCAGGCAACATTGAAAGCTCATTGTATGGTAAATGGAGCCAAGCAATCGAAAACAATAACCCTCAAAAAGAACGACAACCTTTTTGACAAAACAAAGAACCCAGATTTTGATGGCTTTATTGTAGAAGATATTAACCTGAAAACCCAACAGGTAATTTTCTCCAATGGTTCCACCTTGGGGAATAATCCAACCCAGGGGATTACCCTTTCCAAAACAGAAATTTTCAGGGTGCAGATTGAACAAACCATCAAATACCATATTGAGCGGCAGAAAGCATTACGAAAGAAAGGAATAAAAGTATTGTCTCTGTTTTTCATTGATAGGGTAGATAATTATGTGCAGGATGATGGTATCATTAAGAAACAATTCGATAGTGCCTTTGAAAAATTTAAGCATTTAGATAAACATTATGCCAAGCTGGAGGCAAGACAGGTAAGAGAAGGTTATTTCGCAAAAAAGAAAAATAAGAAGAAGGAAGAAGAGTTTGTAGATACCGCCATCTTTGATAGCGAAAAAACCAAAGATGATAAAGAAGCTGAGAAACAGGCCTACGAACTTATCATGAAGAAGAAGGAAGTGTTGCTGAATTTTTCAGAAAATGTTTCATTCATTTTTGCTCACTCAGCGTTAAGAGAAGGTTGGGACAATCCGAATGTGTTTCAGATATGTACATTAAATACAACTATTTCTGAAAATCGCAAAAGACAGGAAATTGGTCGTGGCCTTCGCTTATGTGTAAACCAGGATGGAGATAGAGTACAGGAAGAAGGGGTGAATGTGCTAACAGTGATAGCCAATGAGCATTATGAAGAATATTGCAATGACCTGCAAAGAGAATATCGTGAAAGTGGTGATGTTGCACCAACCAAGCCCAGCAATGCCCGTAAAAGCGATGCAAAACGTAATGATAAAGTATTCAATTCAAAAGAGTTTAAAGCCTTTTGGGACCTGTTGGCACAAAAGACCGACTATGAAATAAAACTTGATACCAATAAACTCATTAAGGAATGTATTGCTAAACTCAACAGCCCTAAAACTACTTTCCCTGAATCTCAGATTATCATTACCAGGGGAAAGTTTGTCATAACTACTTTTCGTTTCAAGCTAAATAAGGTCTCAGTTGGCTTGGCACAAATTGACATTACAATTTCAGATACTGATGGTGGTGAAGAATCCATCAAAGGGAAATGGTACAAAGAAGGCTTTGACTTCGCCACTAAAATGAGTAAGCGGCTCTCCGGCTACAAAATTGTTGAGATTAAAGAATATAAATCTGATAGTGTGGTCCACTTCGGAAATGGAGAAAGCTTAACGTTGGAATCAGACATTCTGCACACTGACAATAAAGGCCATCAGTCTGAATCAATCACAAAGCAGGAAGCACAAACCAATTATCCTGTTTTCAATATCATTGATCGTACATGTAAAGAAACTGGCATCACAAGGCCAACCGTATTGCAAATATTTAAAGGGATGGAGGAAGATAGAAAGAAGCACATCTTTAAAAACCCGGAAGGATTTGCCAGTAAGTTTATTGAAGTAATAAAAGAACAGTTAGCAGATCATATTGCTGATGGCATAGAATATAAATTGACTGGTGAGTTACAAAGTTTCGACTTTGATGATATGTTTCCAGCCACAAAACCATTCCCACAAAAAGAGTTGATAGATGGCTCAGAAAACTCTTTGTATGATTTTGTACAAGTTGACTCTGGAGTTGAAGAACGTTTTGTAACCAACATTTTGGTAGAGGATGATGGTAGTGGCAACATTATTGGTTATTTCAAGTTTCCACCATCCTTCAAAGTTCGTATCCCCAAGATTATAAAAAACTATAACCCTGATTGGGGTATCATCAGGAAAAGAAAAGACGGTAAGACATCCATCAATCTTGTACGGGAAACAAAAGGCTCATTGATTCCGGAGCAATTACAATGGCCGAGTGAAAAAAGAAAGATTAAATGTGCAATCAAGCATTTTGAAAAGCTGGGTATAAACTACCGTCAGGTAACTTCTGACACCTTAAAATATTGGGAGAGCAATAAGCCAACAAAAGCATATCGGCTTGATTTGGAGCAGGAGGATGAAAATATTTTATATGATGAGGGTTTATAAAACAAGTCATTTAATTATGAAATAGAATTTTTAATGCAGCAAATTCAGCTAAATATCATCCCATTCACTCCTGTTGTTGATAGGCTGACTTTTGCTTTCTATGGCGAAAAGCATAAAGGGTTTGCACCCATTAAATGGGATAAATTATTTGACACATTTCCCGAAGGCAGGGAGCCCAGGCATAAGAACTATTACAGCGATTTTCAACCATCGAGGGAAGGAGCTATTGAGAAAGAAATTGTATTTACAGAGGCTATAGGCTTTTCCATTCATTACTTCCGTTACCTGGTATTGAACTATTTCAAATCAATAGAAGGGGCCATTGTATTCCCCAATTTTACAGAGGATGTTGAAGTTTGGATAGAAGATTCCAACATTCGGCATGAACTATACAGGCAGTACAACAAATTTACCATTAAAGTACAGTACAGGCAGGTTTCAGAAGGATATGAATTGGTCCTTGCATACGATGGCACATCAAAGGTCTTGAAACAAAGCATTTCCGATATTTCAGACTTTGATACAGAAAAATACAAACTCGTCAATTGCAACGGTACAATCTACAGATACGGCAAGATGCCGGATGATTTGAAGCAAAATCAGGAAACACTATTCCCCGTTCTAAGCAATCCGCTAAAGAAAGAATTTAACGTTGAACCTGATGAAATAAAAATAGAAAACCGTTACCCGAACTATTTAGACCATCTGCAATCATTCTATAGAATTTATTTAAATACACCGGCCTTTAAAAAGACTATTGGCATTTCAAAGAACGGGTTCTTTACGGTCGCCGATAACAGAGTTTATCAGACATCCGAAAACTCAAACGAACTCCAGTTTTTGGAGGGCAGGCACATCAATCCGGGTTTAGGCATGATTTTAAAAAAACCATTAAAGGCCTTTACCAAAAACCACGTTAAGCTTTTTTTTATTTATCATCACGATGATGGTGAATTTATTAAAGACACCCTTTTTGAATACATAACAAAAGGCTGGCATAAAGAGGTAGGTGGTGTAATGAAGCATTCTAAAAACTTACAGAAGTTCATTAACCAGCCATTAAGCATTGATCCAACCAAAAGAATTGTATTTGAAAATACGAACACCCTCTTTGAAGAAGTTTCAGCACAGTTAAAAAACTTTGTAGGAACACCAAATACCACATACGTTGCCATTTATATATCTCCTATTTCCAAAACTGATAAAGAGCATCCTCAGCACAGCGCCTACTATAAAATAAAAGAGCAGCTTTTACACAAGGGTATTTCATCACAGGTTATTTACAAAGACCATTTAGACAAAGAGGAATTTTATTACTTCTTACCAAATATATATGTCGCCTTATTAGCCAAAATAGGAGGCATCCCCTGGCGACTGGCCCGTGCTAAGGAAGAGGAAATAATAATTGGGATAGGTGCATTCAAACCACAGGGAGCGGCGCACCGTTTTTTAGGCAGCGCATTTTGTTTCAGCAACGAGGGTACATTTGAGGGCTTCGATTGTTTCCGGGATGATGAACCTTCCATGCTGGCCGGTTCCATCCGTGATGCTGTAGCCCGTTTTATTGAGAAGAACAAAGAGGCAAAAAGGGTTATCATACATTTCTACAAGGAAATCTCTAATAAATATGAATTACAGCCTATCTTAGTGATGCTTAAAGGTTTGGGAGAAGGAGACATACCAGTAATTGTAGTCACGATCAATAAAACCGACAGTAAAGAGCTATTAGGTTTTGACATGAAAAGTTCCGGTAAGATGCCAATGAGTGGCACTTATGTAAAAGTGGGATATAACAAATTTTTACTGTTCAATAATACCCGGTATGATATCAAGGCCGCACTAAAGCCAAGGGATTTCCATTTTCCTATAAAAGTATCCATAAGAGCGACCCGGCAAGAACTGGTAGAAGACCCTGCGGCGATAGCAGAATTAATTGACCAGGTATATCAGTTCAGCAGGATGTATTGGAAAAGTATCAGTCAGCAAAACCTACCGGTCACCACCAAGTATTCCGAAATGGTAGCTGAAATATTCCCTCATTTCGAGCATGACAGCTTGCCGGAGTTTGGGAAGGAGAATCTTTGGTTTTTGTAATAAGCAAGCCACCTTTTATGATAAAAAAGGGTATTAAAATATTATTTATTACTCTGTTTTTAACGAAACAGGGTAGTAGTCAAGGACTAGACCTTGACTCATTAGGTAATATTTGGATTATTACCGTTGACAAATCTGGCTCAATGCTTTGGAACAGTCAACAACAATACACTTTTGGAAACCGCTTTTCAATTGCTGGTAGTGTTGCTAGACGACTTATAGAAAAACCAATCTTTAAAGAAATAAATTATACTAAGGACAAGTTTATATTTTTCAATTCTGGCATTTTACAAGTTCTTGATATAAGACAACTCAAAAATCAAAGCCGTTTTGATACTTCTTTCATTCATCACACCGATGCAACCCTCCACACATTCAAAGACCAAAAGGAATTGGTTGCCCATGTTCAAAGTCAGTTAGAGAAGGGCGACTATATTTATACATATTCATTCGTTTCACAAATCCGACTCTTCTCAATAATAAAAGGGCTTGACTTTATTAAAGATAAAAACCTCACCGATAGCTTCAACCATCTTTGGCTTATCACTATAACTGATGATGCAGATCAAAATGACCAGTGGATGAACGATTACAAAACAGTGAAAAAATATGCACCACAAAGGCTTATTGATGTAAACGAACTCACTACAAGGTATCTCTATAATCCTTTCAATACAAAATCAGATATTTCTAAAAGTGGGACTTTCAATGAAAAGTATATTGACGAAAGCGAAATACCTCACATAAATTATTATGAATACAAAACATCGCAATCATCAACTGCTATTGTAGATAGCAGCATCCTATTCCTTTCCATTCAAACGGTCAAAGATTATTCGGTTAATTTAACGGCTGTAAAAAAACACTTTGACAATGATTCTCTTTTGTTTTTCTATATTGAATCAATACAAATTGATGATTCAACATATTCAGTCGGAAAATATTTTAATGATACTATTAGCATTTCGGCAAACATTAAAAATGGTCTTAATCACAATAAGATATTAGTTAACGGCTATTTTCAGGTTATCTATACTGACAGCATTTTAGGAAATCACTTTAAGAAGTATCAATTTAAACAATCAGCTACTCTTCCATCTACCTATCTTGTAAATTTTCAGAGAAGGTTAATATTTGCAATAGGCATCCTTCTGTTATTCTGGATAGGATATCTCACAATTATTTCACCGAGAAAAAAACTATTTGCGATTTATGATAATCAAGGAAAAAAATTTACAGCCAGAAAGGGTGCTAAATTCCTTGGAACTTATCAATATTGGAAAAAAGGAGAAAATTCAATTTTGAATTATGTTCTAAACAGAGAAAATAAATTGAATACGATCAGCAAAAAACAAAAAAATCTTATTGGTAGTGAACACAATCAAATTTTAGATGAAAAGATACTTTTAATAGTTAGTCCTTCTTCGCTCACAATTGATATTCAAAATTCTCCGTTTACGACTGAAAATGATATTGAAGAACATCATGAAGCAAAGGGATATAATCCGATCCTTAAATCCTTATATCAAAGAAGCAACCAATTCCGTCTATTCAAGATTGCAAAGAAATACAAAGTTAAAAACAGAAAATTCTTCGCAGGTATTTTGAAATTAACGAATATAGTTTGGAAGCGTTATTATTACATAATTACATTAAAGGAAAGTGACTTTAAAAATACTTCACTTTCTTTTTCATGCAAGAACTTTCCGAACAGAACATTTACAATTGAATTTAGTTCTGTAAAAACGGATAAACCACAGGATGAAAATTTGAGAAGAAACATTGGGTGCTTAAATGATTTTTTTTCTAATGAAGACGAATTTGCCAATGGGCTAATAACAATTCATCAATTTGATGATCATATAAGCTGGAATATTTTGCAACTTGAATATCAAAACAGCTTGCGGAAGATGTATCATCTGTTCCATTTCAAGGAAAAGATTAAAAATGGGACTTCTTTAAGTAAAGAGCAACTAAAAAGGAATGTTTTGCTTTTGCTTAAATATTCAATGAGCAGCACTGTCGGTTTTAGAAACCTTAAAACGTATATAACGACAAAGAATGAGGAGTCAATGCCCCTGCAATCTGATAAATCTGTAATGATACTTTCTACCAGTGATTTAGTTCAAGAAAATAAAAATGGTTTCCTATTTATAGAGGGTGTATTTCAAAAATTCCTTTACTTAGTGGAGGCAAAGGAAACTGAGAAAAGAAAGTATAGAAAACTTTTCTCTCCTTTTGTAAACGGATTGCAAAGCGAGATAATTACCCAAACTCCTTCAAATGGCGATTATCACATATATAGTTGTTTTGCTCCCGAGTTTGTTGAGAAAGAATTTAATATAGAATATACTGTTAGAATAGCCGATAACATTTTTTCATTTTCAACAGTAAGGGATTTGCAGTTAACTATTGACTCAAAATACAAACATCTTCATTACGCTAATCACACGATAAACCTAAACAATATTTAATATGGCAGAGTATTATTTACCAGTAAAAATAGGGCAGCGAAGGATGCATATCTGCCATTTAAGTGATCCAAATGAAAACTTTGGTTTTGAGTTTATTATTCCTATTGCCGGGAATGATATAGAGTTATTTTCATTTTCTCATGATGCCAAACTTCTTTCTAGCAAAGGTGCAAACTCTAACATTGAATTAAAAAAGAAAAATTATAAGGTTGACCACTCAGAACCCGACCAGGGAGCAATAAATATAATAATAACCTTTGGCGAGATTGGGGGCATTCGGGATACCCCATTGAAAAGCTCTGATCTTGGTATTTCTTTGGCCCGTGATTCTCACCACAATTTTGTTGCTAAAGCGACAAATGTCATTTCAGTAAAGAGGTTGAATATCACAATTCTTTATAAGGAAAAAAATAGCAACGGATTTGAGTATTCATTTGTCATACATTCTCCAAAAGAGAGTAATACAACAAAGACATACAAAGCCGCAATTGATTTTGGTTCTGAGGCATCTCAGGTTGGTTTCAAAACGCATTCAGGAAGCGACCAACCACATTTTATTCGTTTAGTTGATACACTTAAAGAATTTTATGATCAGCATAACGGAATTACTAATTTTTGGCAGGGCAAACTAAATGACTCCGACCCTGAGACAAGTCGGTTATTCAAATCAGTATTTTTCGTTTGCAAAAGCCCTGGAAGTGGATATGAGTATGATGACGTACCTAATAAATATAACGATGAAACAATACTTCAAACAATAACTCCAAATGAAACTACTTACACAGAAACCGAAGCAAATTTTTATGAATCACTATTTCTGTTACCTAACCTAAAATTAATTGAACTATTAGCTGACAGTAATTTTTTGACAGATGATATTATATTTGGATCAAGTCAGAATAATCCAAGAAATTTAGAAGGAAGAGTAAATATATTAAGCAATGAACTAATTGAAGATTTTATTCGACTTGTACTGAATAATTTGTTGTACGGGATCCTGAAAAGAATGAGAACGGAAACAAGAAGTGAAAAATACCTTCACATTACATTATTAATGCCTAATGTATATTCCCAGGAAAAAATCTATTATTTGATTCGAAATATTTACTCTGATTTTAACGAGATAATTAAAAATACGGAGTATAGCCTTTTTAAAGGTATTGAAGTTCAGGCAATGTCCGAAAGTGATGCTTCGTTCATTGGAGCCAGAAGTATAGTTAGCCCTGATAGAGCTAACAGAATTTCAAACAAAAGTTATGCAAATTATCTTGTAATTGATGCAGGTAAGGGTACGACAGATTTTTCAATAATTAAGCAGCAGGAAAGTTTTGTAAAATATGATAGTCAATTTAGAACTGGGCTTCCGGGTAGCGGGCAAATGTTAAGTTTTGCTTTTATTGAGGCCATTAATGATTTTCTCACAAATATTGATTTACTGGAACTTATCAAAAGGGAGAGCACTTTAGGGGGTATTGGTGACATTTTAGAGTTTATGGAGAATGTAGAAACATTAAAGAAGAAACATACTTCTTTCGGTGAATTGGATGATAACATTGAATTAGATAAAAGAAATGAAGCTTTCACAAGATTGTCTCAGATAAATTTATTTATTGAAACTGAGTTTATAAATAAGCAGAAACGTATTCCCGGAAGTAATGATAAAATGAACCAAAAGGTAACAGAGCTAGTTGATAAAATTGAAGAAAATATTTGCTATTCAGGAATTAGTAATTTTCATCAAATTGTTTTGGCTGGTCGTGCCTTTCGATTTGAACCTCTATTAAATGCGGTCAAAAATAGATTCGATCCTATTGTAATTGCAGAAAATAAATTCATTTTTCAGAATAGTCACTCGAAATTTATTTGCATTGAAGGTGCATTCCAGGGTGAAAATATTCATATCAATTTGAATTCTGAGTTAATTGGAAGCCCTGTAATATTAAACGAAAATGATACTCCGTTTATACCGGCCAAAAAATGGTATCAGTTTAGTTCTCCGGGTGTCGAGGAAAAATTTATCAACGAAAATTTCTTTTACAATGGAATGAAATTAAATTACGATTTGAATAACAAAAACATACGTATCGGGGCAAGGAACTACACACCAACTCCACATGCCAGAGAAGCGGCTCAAAAGTATATTCTCTTTTATACAGGGGAAGGATTCATGTTACAATGGGCAAACGGAACAAGCCTACTCTCAGCAGGTAGATTACCTCAAAGCTTTTCCGAAATGGTAAAAGAAACTTTATTTCCATTTGCGGAAATAAGTTTTAGCAATAATTCAGTAAATAATGCTAACGCACCTGAAAAAGGCAAGGAAAAACCGGTTGAAAAACTGAAAAAGAGTGAACCTAAAAAGTCAGATAGCCCAAAGAAAACAGACAGTGATGATGTTTTAGCATAATAGAAGTTCATTTAAACTATGATCAAAATGAAGAGTAAAATTGTAGCATTACTAAAGAAAATCAAATCACGATTATCAGCAAAAATAATCTGGTGGGCCACTTTACTTATACTTACTTTTTTTTGTATTAAGATAATAAGCTCCTTTTACTCATCTTCTGATGATGATAAAAAGAGTAGTACAGATTTAGCACCAACAGGTGATGCACCCCACATACTCTCACAATTATTTAGATTAAAAGAGAGCGATAATTTGTTTTCCGTAGGACTGCCACCAGTAAAAAATACTTTATGTATAAATACGAGAGATCAAAAGCTGATTTATAAAGCAACACCTGAGGATCATCAAACAGTAATCGAGTACGAAAACGGCAATTCTATTATTAAAAAAGTGGAAAAAGGTTTTGAGCCAGCTTTTGATTCTTTAATAAAAGATAAATTTCAGATCTCTGACTATTCAGCCCTTTTGGGTAAAGGAAATAATATTTCAAATGAGGAAATTACAACCATAGGTACAGCAATTGGAGCCAGTAATGATTATGTCCAAAAAGTAATTTCAAATGGAAGAAGTGATATTCGGACAATACTCTTTTCCCTTATTTATAATACAGTATTAAGCGGCCCTAGTGGGAGTATTGTTGCAAGTATAGAAAACAAAAAAATGAAAATCGTAAGCACGAAAAATTATACTATTGATATTGTTAATGAAATGGAATTAGCAGAAGTAGCTTCTAGATTGTTAACTGATCCAGATGGCGAGAAGACTAATTTTATAGAACAAGAGTACAATAAAATTCATCCAAAAGCAGAAACAAATGGCGAAGTGCTTTCAAAATCTGATTTACAAGGAAATATTAATAAGTTAGTTGGAAAGAATGTTATTCGTCTAAACTCGTCTATTCCTGTAGATTTTGCATATATTAATTTTAAAGAAGATAAATTTTATTGCGGTGATCATACTTACCGATATGACCCTAATACACTTTTTCCACGAGCAGATGCTGAATTAAATATATTATTTGGAGAGCAATTCTTAGTAAGTAATTATAATAATATTCCTCCAGAAGAAATTAGTAAAAGAATCGGAATTCCAGAACCATTAAATGGAAACTTTGATTTCCAGTCACTAATTAAAAGTAATTCGGAATTAGCTTTTAAAAACTTACTTACCTTCTTATTAAGTAATCCAGAACCACATTTTGTTGCAAATGGTAAACTCCAGTCCTTAAGCAATTTGAAGCTTGATTCAATTTTGTATGGCAAGTTTGATCTTTCTTTACTGCAAAAAGGCCTTGAAAATATATCACAAGATTATAGACCAGAAAACTCATTTGCAATTGTTAAAAAGAGTCATAATAAACTAAACATAATTTATATAACATTAATCATGCTATTTGTTTCATTCAGTGTGATGTTATATTTATTTTATAGAAAGCAAACAGCATCTGATAAAGGAGGAATAATACCAACCGACAGTATAGATGAACAACTTATAAAGCAGAAAGAGAAATACGATGCTTTGTTGATTGCAAAAAGAGGAGAGACGATAGAGGAGATTACTAAATATCTAACAAAACCAGGGAATGACTTGTATGATGAAACACAGAAGTTGAGAGAAATAAAACATAAAATGGCTTTTTATGATTCAATTGAAAAATGTAAAAACTTGACAATTGTGATTAAAACGATTGGCGAAGAAAGAAAGAGTAATGCTAAAATGCCGAAACTTCAATCTGCCAACGATATTTTTGAAGAGGCGAGCAGAGAAATCTCAAATACCGAAAAAATTACCTTTTTACTTTCTAAATTTGACGAACATTTAAGTCAGGTTACAAATGAGAAACAAGGTCTGGTTGATAAATTTCTGAATTACAAAAAGGCAAAACAAGGAAACGATAAATTAAACTCATTACTCGCAGAAAATTATCAAGGTAATTTTTATGATTATCTGAAAAATGAAATCGCAAGACTTGAAACCAATTCATCTATTGAGTCATTTGTCCGGTTTGGTTTACTTTTCAAAAGTTCGAAGGAGAATAAATTCAAATCTGAGGCCGAAATACTAAATGTATTTAGTTCTACAAATAGTTATATTGATACTTTTTACAAAAAGTGCCAGAGGATTGATGATCCAAAATTACTTGAAAGAACTGCCTTTCTATGTTGGTCATTGGAACTTGCGAATAATCTTTTGCAAATTAGAAACATTCCAATTTTGCTTGATATTGAAAAAGTAAAGCAGGACCAACTTCAGCTAATTTCAACAAGATATTTTATACATATTGCCAAGAACCAAAGCAAAACAGTGGCTGATTTTGAACTCAGTATTTTGGAAGGCAAAGAAAGAATTGCAGACTATAACAGTAAGATTGCTGATTCAATTTCTGAATTAAAAACAGATATCGAATATTCTGAAAACATTACTGTACTAAAGGAATCTATAAGAAAGATTAAAAAGTATGAATCAACTGAGCTTGTTTTGAATAAATTATATCAACACTTTATTCAAGAGTTTAATTCTAAAATTGAAAGTCTGAGATTTACAAAGGAAGATCTGAATGCTGAAGATCGTTCATGGTTATTCCAACATCTATTTAACATTGCATTTCATATTGCCGATTACACGGAATATTTTATAAAAAATGATGATGAAATGTATCATTCTAATGTACAATTCCTCAAAAATGATTTTAATTTAAGTAAAACTGAGCACAGACCTTTTGTTGAAAACGATAGAGAGAAATCTAATAACCTATCCAATTCGGTTGTAAAAGCTGCAAGATTTGCGGGTGTAAAACGATTGGATTTATTATTAAATAAGTATTACATAAACTCAGATCAATTAATATAATGGGCTCAACTTTTTTTCAGATATGGGTGTTTCTTGCTTTTGGGGCATTGTGCCTGATAGCATTAGTATTTATAGCTGCCAGGAATAGAGACGCCGGATTAAAAATTAACCGGTGGTGGTATTTCAGTGCATTTATTTTGCTGGGTGGTTTAGGAATGTTCACCGCAAGGAACTATGTTTTTCCAAGCAAGGCAATTTTTGACAATTCTAAGTATCACATTCTGGAACATGACGGCTTTCAATTTGAAAAGAAACTTGCTTTAGTTCAGTCCCGATATTCGGATGAATCATTATGGGATAGCAAAACGGGAATTGTGACATTAGAGAGGGATACTAATAAAGTAAAAATTGAAATTGAAAAATACTATGAGCCATTTTATTTGTCTGCTTCGACCGATAGTAAATACTTTAAGCTTGAAAATAACATTATTAATTCTGATGTTTCAAAAGGATTTATTTTAAAAAATGACAATGCTACAGTTTTTCAATTGAAAGTCATCCCGCAAAGAAATAGCAAAAAGGATTCATGTCTTTACTTGTCAAGAACAAATGCAAATGCAAAATTTGATACGAGCACCTTTACCCTCCCTATTAATAGAGGTTATCCTTTGCTTGATATTTTATTTAGAACACCGCATCTGCAAATTTCAGATGAATTAAGATTTATGCTTGATGAATCTTTGCTTGTCAGAGATTCCATTGAAATTGATAACAGAGCTTTCGCAAGTGAGGTCGATGATAATAACGAAAGCCCTTTACGCTTTTTTCCAAAAAGCAATTTTTATTTATCCCCAAATATTTCTTTTGGCGACAATACTCAATTCAATCCTGATACTTCGTTTCATTTTCTTGCATCTCAGAACTCTCTATTCTATTCAGGCACAGGGTATTCAAAGACAGATATTTTTAGAATTGAATTTGTTGATACCAATGAGATACGCTTAAACTTCATTCTTCCAAAGATGCAGCCTCTCCGAGACACAAGCGGTCAAATGTTTATTACTTCTTCTATTGACGAGGTAAAAAATCAAAGCCTGAAGGCCGGGTATTTGTTCAACATTTTTGAAAGCTCAAACAATAAATACAACTTCAATGCTACCCTAAGATACAATATTGGGTCACCAACGGAAGCGATGTTTTTTAAAATCAAAGATCTTTATTCCAATAAGCAAGAAAAAGAAATATTCCGATCTGACACAGTTATTGTTTTGAAATCACAGCTTGCTGAGGATTCTCATAGCAACAATTTTCGTTGGTTGTTTAAGTTTCGTAATCTCAGAGAAACAAATTCCTTTCAACTCAAACACATAAATTGGTTTATACTAATATTCATTTTTTTGATCGGGTTGAGATTCTTTTTTGATACAAGAAGAATTACAGCCCCATTTCGTTTCAAGGAATCAATACAGAGCATTGACCACATTGGAAAAATAACCGCCATTGAACTCTCTATTTATGTTGTAGTATTCTGTTTCTCAATTGTGAGGTTGATACTTGTTTGGCGTATGAGCACATTTGTACCTATTGAAGATATTGATCCAGGAAGGTTTTACAAATTGCGTGATGGCTATTCTGTTTTTCTGTGGACAGTCCTACTTGTTGCTGGATGCATCTTATTACTGTCATTTGTAAAGATTTTAAGGAATTCCCCAGATTTTCGGAGATGGCTATTCACTAAATTATGGCTACTTAACAATAAATACTATCTTATTTTCATTTCGCTAACAAGCATTCTGTTATATTTAATTGCTAACCTCAAATTTCACTTACCCGAATTATTCAGTTTAGGAATTGCTTTAGTTGTTCTTATTATTCAATGTTTCCTTAAAAGATCAATTCTAAAAGTAATCTCATTAATTCAAAATATTTGGTCATTTGTTTTTCGGCCTTTCAAAAAAGTATGGGATTCCCTTAGATCATTAATTTATCAAATACCATTCGCCAAAACCTTAATAAAATGGTGCCACAAACATTTAATTTCTACACCCTCAAGAAGTAAAATCCTTCTTTACTTTATTTTAACAGTATCTGTATTATTTGGCTTTTCAAAATTGCTTCCAGAATCATTTGCACGACTTCTAAATATTCCAATACCCGTTTTGTCATATTTCATTTTTGATTTTCTCCTGTTAAGGGCTGAAGAGAGAACTGGTATTCAAAGCATCACTCCAAAATATTTCCAGGAAATTTACCGTTACATTTATTTTCACTATTCAAGAATTACATTATGGCTTATTGCCTTTGCTTATCTGGCAATTCAAGATAGTGGGTTCAGTATAATTTTTCTTTTATTTGGTGTGATTCATCACATTTTTAGTATTTTCTTTTTTAAATATACCGAGTTTAAAAAAAGTAAGTGGTTGCCTTGGCTCTACATTTTATTTATCACAGTTGCATTCTATTTCTTTTTGCATTGGCAGAGTAAAATTTTACTTTCTGTTTTCAGCGACACTTTCATTTGGATGATAGCAATTTCGGGTGCTCTATGTTCAATTGCTTTTTTCATTGGAACAAATCCATACCTAACTAAAGGAAGATTGGGAGTTGCAGCTTTCTTAATTGTTGTAGCAATGACATTAACAATCGGTTCAAACAAATTTTCTCACTGGCTTAATGAGAATAAAAGCTATGTGAAATACCGGGCTGAGATTCAACTACCCAATAAAGGTGTTGAGGATTTGATTAAGGAAAATAAATTTCAGTCAACGGATATTACATACATACTCAGATCAGCACATAACCAGTGGTTTATCAATCTATATAATAATAACCCCCCTGAAAACTACTTTACTATACAACCTCATTTTAATCAGGGTAGCTCTTACACAACACAAACAACAGACTTAGTTGTTACAAGATATTTGGTAGCTGAACATCCAAAAGCTGTAATTATATTTTTGATGTTGCTGCTATTCTTATTACCACTGGTTTACAGTTTTGAATTGAATCTTAAAGAGCCAAAAATAAATTTTTCAATTCTTGGCGTATTCATACTATTGTTTTCAATAGCACTTTTTGTTTGCTTATCTGCAACCAATCGTGTTGTTTTCTTTGGTCAGGATTTTCCCTTTTTAAGTTTGACAAGTAGAATTGCAATCGCTTTTCCAATTCTTATTTTTCTTATAGCAATTTTCAATAGCTGGAATCAAAGAGAACCAAACAACGATACCAATGAAGATGTGAGCAACAGAAATAAAGTTTTGTTTCCAGTTGCTATCTTAATAATTACTTTGACATGTATCTTTTTTCTTAATCCCAAAAACAAAGAAAAGGACGAAAGTCATTTTAATATCTCACAGTTGATAGAGAAAACTGCAATTAAGGTTCATGTAATCAATGATGAATTCAATGATTATCAATACAGCAATAGAAGCCATTTTAAAAGAGTAGGGATTGATAGTTTGATAAGTAATTATGTGCGAGATGAAAGCCAGTCAGAGAAATTACATTTGGCTTTAACAGATACAACTGATAAATTCCTTTCAAGTTTGTTATCACATTTTATTAGTCCTCTCACAAATAAATGGGACCCCAATGAATTAATTCATATTAGAAAAAGGGGAACATATTATAACATCACTGTCAATAGAAAATACTATTTCATTTCATCATTTAAAGAGGAAAAAAACAAATGGGAAGGTGATCTATTGGCAGCAAAAGCAGAAACCAAATTTGGATTTCTAAATAAGAGCAAACACTTATTTATTCCTGTTTCGAAAAATGATGAAGCAATTCCTAACATACTTGACCTGCCTGGAGGCAAAAGTATTCCTGAATTAAGACGATACCGTGATTCTCTGAACAATATTTTCATTATGAAAATTGACCCGTCATGGACTGCTAACAGTGACCCATTGTATTTGATAAAATCGGATGAGGGGGATTTTGTCCAGAATAAGGCGAATTTTCATATTTACAACGACACAGTAACCATAAACGGAAACTATAAATACCCTGCTATCCGATTAATTCCCGGTGATTTATTAGTTATGGATATTAAACAGGAAAGGAATAGTAGAGCAGTAGTGAAATGGAATGTGGTTGAAGAAAATGAAAAGTATTTGGCAAAGAATCTTTGGTTAAATGGAAAACAGAACCTGTTTTATCCTTTAGGAAAAGAATTAATGTGGAGTTACAGTTTTGCGAATTTAGTAAGTCAAACATGGAGTGATTCTTCAAATATGAAGTATCGAAAATCAAACCTAAGAGTTTCTGTTGACTACGATTTAACGCAAAAACTTTTCGACATCATTGATGTTGAAAACAAATCCAAACTTGACATTAGTGATGCTATAAGAGAAAAGTTAATTGCATTTCGTGACATGGATTTGGCAAGTAAGAAAAATCCAAATAACGCCTCTGAAATATTTTTGATCAATAACAAATTATTCATTAACGAGAACTCTAAGTACCGAAATAATCCGAAACTCAAGGAAGCAATTGATTTTATAAGTAAAAAATTTCATTCAGTTAATCCGGACAGCTACAATAATGATTTAGTTAAATTAATAAATGAAACTACAGAGAAAAAGTTTGATTATTCAACAGTTGTTTTGGATGGATATGGAAGAATCAGAGCTATATTTGATTACAGCCGATACAGTAAAACAGACCCAAATAATATTAAGGACTTTAACCGCTTTCTCAGCGAATTATACAAGCAGAGTTCAGTTGCAACGGAGAAGGATTATTTCGGAAACAAGTCTTTGATGACCATTAACCCAGGTCCCGGTTCATCTTTTAAACCGATTGCTTTTACTGCAGTTTCTTCTAAAATAAATTTTGGTTGGGAAAACTTGAAGGTTGAACCAGTGAACCCTAATAGTATTATAAGACCAATTCCAAATTCAAGAAAGAATAAAACTGCTGTTGCTTTTTATGGCGGAAAGAGCTTACTATTTCCTGAATCGTATTGGAATTTAGACAATCATAATTTTTATGATGCAGGGTTGAATTGTAACAGGTATCTTGTTACTTCAAATAATTTATTTCATTCCGTTGTAATTTTCTTGGGTTCTCAAAGCGAAAGCACTTTAAAATCTATTAGCAATAACCATCAATACGATATTTTATTTAAAGACATTTCTAACAATCCTCGTAGAGATTCATCAACATTTCCGGTAATAAATTTTCAAAATCATTCCCTGTCCCTTGATCCTTCCAAGTGGCTGCAAAAGCCAGACTTTTTTGGAAAATCAAATTCAGTTTTAGCAAGTGGGTTAGAAGAAAATTTTCACCTTTCCGAAACGAGTTTGAGTAAATCAGACACAAACTATTTTAATTCTTTCGGAAAAGATTCTCTGTTTAATATGTTTTTTGTAAAGGGAAATACGAGCAGTTTTATTTGGTCATATCCTGAACAATCAACTTTCAATCAGATAGACAGAACAGTAAGTCCAAGAATTCGGAACGGACTAATTCAACCTTCACTTGGTTCATTCCCTCTAAAGGTAACTCCCTTGAATATGGCTACAATGGGAATGAGACTTGCAACATTGAACCGTTCCAAATTCATTACTACACTTTCCCCTGATTCATCCTCAAGACAGCAATACAAGTTTTTCAACCTCGATAATAAAAATTGGGACACCACCGGATTTCTGAAATTTTATAAACAGAATGTTTTACTACAACTTTTTGATGTAGTAAATGGAGGCGGAACAGCAGCGGGGCTTAAAAGCAAACTTTCAAAGTATACGGCACAGGGTTATTTCTTTTATGCTAAAACAGGAACCATTAATATTGAAGATGACTCCGACGAAAGAGGAAAGCATCTTTTAGTCATTATCACAAACAAAAAGATTGACGATATAGCAAACAATCTCACCACTGAAGAACTAAAGAATTTACGCTACTATGTAATTTACATGTCATACCATGGAATTGATAAAGACGAATTTGACATTGGAAACTTTGGTAAGATTATTTCAGCCGTGATGGATTCGGAATTATTCACCAAATACATGAATGAAGGCAAATGAAATTAAAACTTAATCCCGTTGTTGTTTCAGTTTTACTGATCGTTCTGATTGGTGGGTATTACTATATTACCCGAGCAACAATTTCAACAACGCAAAAGGACAGGCTTCAAAATATTTCTCTTCCACTTGATAGTTTGATTTTTGACAAAAGAGAAGCAGGTGATATTAGCTTAAACAAATTTACAGGATTAATCAAAACTATTGGTAATGATAATCCTGTTTCAATGGTTGTTAATAAAAGTAAAGACTCTCTTTTATTTATTAAACCATTTAATTGGACAGAAGAAAAATTCCGAAAAGTATTTTACAATGATAGAGATGCAAGTAAATGGGAAAGATTGTATCATAATCTTCCAATAAGGACATTTGAAACACCCGATTATGGATTTGCAGTGAGAATTGATTCTATAGACCATAAGCCATATTTGTATTTACCTTATGAAATTTTATTCAGCGTAGTGAAATTTGTTAATAATGAGACAGGGGCAATTAAGATTACTCCTGAAAAAATTCATGACGAAACCCCCAAGGAAATTACTATTAAGCCAAATGAAGCAGAAGAAATAATCTCTGCTAAAAAAGGAAACCTGATTCAAACTGAAGGAATTGTTTGGAAGCATGTATCTGAATTGATTGCAAAAGCAAATCTCCAAAGTAGTTCAAAGGTTGAACAACTTTGTTATCTCTGGAAATATGCCAAAGAAAATTGGGTTTATATTAATGATCCTGTTACAAAAAATAGAGAAGATACTTGGCGCTCTGCGTCTGAAACAATAGAAACTTATTACTTTGATAATAGCCACAAATACACTGGTGATTGCGATGACTTTGCGATTCTTGTCGCTTCATTTGCAAGACAAGTCGGACTTGAATCCCGTTTTATTGGAGCTTATGGACCAGAGGGAGGTCATGCTTACTCAGAATTCTTTATTCCTAATTCAGAGTGGTCAGAAGCTACAAAGAAAATAGGTAATGTGAGTATTAATTATATGCCCGGAGATGGTGGAAATTGGGTAAACCTGGACTGGTGGGGTAATCATGTTGGTGGTGAATATTTTAAAGGAACAAGGACAATTTACGACTTGTAAAATTGAATTATGAACCACAGTACATTTATGCTTACTTTCCTTTTATTGTTTGCATCAACAAATATCTCTTGCGAACAACCAAGTCAGCAGGAAAGTAATAATAATCGCTATTTATTAGTTACAAAAGTTGTCGATGGCGATACATTTTGGGCAGCCAATGGAACTAAAAAAGGTTTAAAAATTAGATTGATTGGCGTTGATGCACCTGAATCAAGAAAAACATTCAATAAGGAAGTTAGCTATTATGGCAAGGAGGCAAAGGCATATTTAAGTAAAATTCTTTCAGGAAAAAAAGTAAAACTTGTTTACGACATTGATACATTAGACCAATACGGAAGAACACTTGCTTATGTCTATTTAGAGAATGGAACATTTGTAAACGCAGCTTTGGTAAAAAATGGCTACGCAATGGTAATGACTGTTCCACCCAATGTCAAATTTGCTGCAATGTTTGTAAACCTGCAACAAGAAGCAAGAGAAAATAATAGAGGCTTATGGAAAGTTGAAAAATAAGTAATCCTGGTCTAATTTCTTTTCAAATAATCAGCATATCACATCTCACAAGTATCTTCAGTCACACTTTATTTAATCCTCACGATTCTATTTTACCCAACGACCCAATCACACCCTTATGTCACAAACACAACGCTGACAACTGGCAATCCATTTAAAAAAATAAAATAAACTGCAAAGATAGCACCGGCACAAAGGCTCGACGGCGCAGCATAAACACAAGCCCAACGCACAAAGCCATCATTTATACTGCCTCCCGCAAACCCGGTGCTGTGAGGACGCAGTTATTTTATTTTTTCATTTAAATGTATCGTTATGTCAGTTCTTGTTCAGCGTTGGCTTGTTGGCAGCATTTGGGTTTCTTGCTGGTTCGTTTCACCTGGTGTGTTTGTTTTTTCATCACAGTTAGGCTTTTCATTTACATCATCATGTGAGCCTCCTTGGTAGGGGGCTTTACTTTTGATTTTATGCATTGGTCAAAGAAACTGGAATGATTCCGTACTGCCTACAGGCCACCTTCTTCATTTCGTTCGTTTGCTCCGTCCCCTCCGCTGCACTCACTCATTCAGTCGGTAGCCTTCCGGCATTCAACATCCTGCTCCGATTGCCCCAACGGCAGCATCCCGGAGTCGGCCACAAATCCAGACCAGAAAGCTGCCAGCCATCGCTTCTTTTCCCACTGCACAGAACCCACGCTTCGCCGGTAAATAGGTGTTCGTCATTCGTCGTCAGCAAGCAATCATGCCAAACCATTGCAGCAGCAGCAATAAATCTTTTTATAAACTTTTATGGTATTGCTGCACCTGCAATGCCCTTCGGGTGCTCCGCTTCGCTACGCAGTTTGTCATGCTGCTTGCAGTTCCTCCTCATTCCTCACGGCAGCTACTGTGTCCTTCACGCCACTTCGTTCATTTCTTCCTTCGTTCCGCTTCATTACACCTCGTTCGTAGCTATTAATTTGCTTCAAGGCCGGGTCCCGCCATCGTTTCACATTGGCTAAGCACAGGCGGGACACCAGCCTTTCGCAAGCCAACGCTACAATACTCACCGGGTTCCATTCCGCTACACTACGTCATTCATTCACTTCAGTAGCGTTCAGTCCACCCGCTGCCCATTATTTTTGCTCGCCGGCTGTCCCCATTTCGGCTGCGTTCGCTAAGTGCTGCTCTGATCACAATGCCTTCGCACATGGCTCATTCGTCCCTCATTTCGCCATGCAGCACTAAGCTCACTTGCATCGTTCCGCCGCCTCCGTACCCTGGCGGGAAATATACTGCGGCGGCTACACATGGAGCTGGCATCGCCATTCGTTCCTCATGGCTTTACTGCCAGCCCCTCATGGGGGCTCGCAGGCACGTCCGGTCGTTCCTTCCTCCCGTGCCTTACGGCGGCTCGCCTCCAACGCTACAGTGCGGTCAAGTGTGCCGCACAGCTATGCTTCTTTTTTGCCGCAGGCGCTTTTACCGGCAGGCTTGACACATTTTGCTATCGCTTCTAAGAAACCATTACTGTTCTATAGATAAGTTTAGCCGGTGCATCTTTAGAACATATCCGTACTGTATCAAACCGGCAGAAGAAGTAAAAGCTACAAATAAGGCTATTATAAATACTTACAACATGCCTGTATCTATTGCAACATCCAGTAACTTGATACATTCCTGAATTGAGAAACCATATATGATTTTTGAATTTTTAACTACAATACAAGCTAAAGCCACAATTTTACCCTGACTATCGAGTATTGGTGCTCCACTGCACCCTTGATATTCTTCCTCATCTTTAATAATATCCGGTGCCAGGAACATATGAAAATGTCTATCGGTACGGTGAAACTTGAGATTGTACTTTAATGTGTTTTCCATCTTTAAATAAATGCCATCATACTTATGTTTTATTCTACCAAAAAACCCATAGGTTTCATTTGAATTGGGTTCTGCCACATCTCTGGTATCTAAAATTATTTTGTGTCCAGCTTCAACTTTGAATGCTACAAAATCTATTTCAGGTTGTATCAGTTCTATATTGTGTTTGATTTCTGCAAAAGTTATATCAAGTCGTTTTCCGTTTTGAAATAAATCTTCTACATCTTTAATATTAGTTGTATCCTCCAATTTAAATAAATCAAAGTAGCAGAGTCCGCCTATAGGTTGTATCATTGACCCGGGTTCGTTTGTCGGTAAGTTTGTTTCCAGAAATGTTGTTAATTCTCCAATATCAGTGACATGCCTAACTGATATCAAAAAAAATCTGTTACGATGTTCGATGATGCAGCCAGATCCAAAAGCAACAGGCTTGGGATGGGTTTTATCAGCAATTAAAATTTGTATGGATGCTTGTACCATTAGTTGCTCTGCTATCACCAGTTCATTATTATCTTCTTGCATATAAACAATTTTCTTCCGTAATATAAATAAAAAAGTACAGCAAGTTAGTCGGCTGGCACAGCCCCTTGCTTTAAAAAAAACAAGGAACTACGGCATAAACCCAGCCCAGCCGCACAAAGCCATCATTTATTCCGTTCCTCCTTGTTTTTTTAGCCACGCCGCCTGATGTGATTGCTTTCTTTTTTTTCCTTTTTTCTTTTAAAATAAATTTTATTAAGATGAAAAATGCAAATCACTTCTTCGGTTCTCACAACGGTTCAGAAAATTTCTTTTGCCACAAACCTTCCCTGATTCTTTATACGGATGGTGTGAAGGAGTTAGCAGAAGGCTGCGGTGCTTACTGGCTGATAGATTTAATCATAAGCCACCAATGCCACAAGGATATTAACCTTGAACGTTTCCAGGTGTGGGATTTAAAGAGAGTAAAGGACAATGCCTTTACAATTCTTGCAACGGATGGTAACCACAACAAGGTAACAAGTCAGGAAATCCCCTTCAGTGATTTCCCTTATGATCTTGCAACGCTTTGGCTCGTTGACGGCTGCCTGATGTTACCGAGTGAATACTAAAACAAAAGCCCCGCTTTTCAGCAGGGCTATTTTTTTGAACTGAAGAATGAACAAAGTTTCAAAAATTAACTCAGAATAAATTTATTACTGAGCTAATGAAATCCAAAATTCCGCTTAACATGGCTTTAAATTTTGAGGTTAAAAAATATGATTAGAGACCGCTTACTTTCACCAATGACAGCGGATTAAATGCACCATTTTTCAAAGGATACATTTGACCGTTTACTTCCTGGTAAAACTCAATTCCTAATGCAAGGAACAAAGGGTGTGTACTGTTAGCAGTAATAGTGTTTACAAGGTTGATTACTGCGGTTGCAGCAGAATCCCAGGGTAACACAGCAGTAGCCTGTGCATCCATTGCAAAAGTTTCATTTTCAAAATCAATCTCCGCACCTGTTGATACAATTTTGAAATGGGTAGAACCACCTGGAGCTGCAAGCATGTTGATAGGAACAAATGCAGGAATATTTGCGGTAAGTGTGCCGGCCACCCTGTCAATGGTTCCAGTGAATGGAGCGTAAAGTGTAGTTCCGAGTTTGCCACTGATGTTAAACTCAAAACCTTCCAGCAATTCTGCTTCGCCATCAATCACATTACGCTGACCACGGGGATTAGTCGCATCCTCCTGGATTACTTCAACCATTTTTTGAGTGAGACGGCCTACCATCCGGCTGTCAGAAGCATTCTGCAACATTGCACGGATTGCATTACGTAAAAGCTTTCCAGCTTTTCCGGCTCTTCCAAATTCTTCACCGTTTTCACGGGTCCTTTGAAATGCAGGATCATTGGCAATTTTGTCAGCGGATACTCCGCCTTTTTCTCTTGCCAGATAACCATCCTGAGTGGATTTGTAGAAAGTAATACCTCCGATAGTACCGTCTAATTTGATAATTCCTTTTTGCTTAGCCATTGTAAAAAATTTATTGGGTTAATAATTTGTTTCAATTTTTTGCTGTGTTATCAGCATTTAAAAACAAAAATAGATTCACAATAAAGCCCCAACAAATGTGCAAGGTCATCCGTTCCGTTTATTCCACATTATTCCAACTAACACCATTTTACCACCTTCAAAAAATGATTATCTTTGCTACACATTACTCTTATCAAAGGCATAGCCGAAGTATGGATAGTGTATGAAAAAGTTATTTGATTCATGAATAGACTGGTGATATTTCCAAAGGACATACAAATAATCACTGGCCGAAGCGATCGTTATGGCAGGAAGCTTATTAAGAAGATTAAGGAGCATTTCAAGAAGGAACAACACCAGGTTGTTACTGTTGAAGAGTTCTGCCAGTACATGGGATTACAACAGGACACTGTTGCCCGGCAATTACGTTAAACCGTAATGCTTAAATTCGCAGACGCTATGATGCGGACTTGCACTTTCTATACTCAACAATTTTTCTTCTCTTGTTTGTGCAGCGTTTGCACTTGGTTTAGCTAATCTTGTTGGCTATTTGTTGCCCAATCGGCTGAAAGCCTTGATATATCAGTAACTTGTATCTTCTGTATCGGAAAGTAATATTTACTTGCCTCAGCCTTTCCTATTTCAGTCTTTTATAGTGGGTAATTGCTGAACACTTTTTTCTTTGTATAGAAATCCGATGTTACGAAGCAACACAATTACCAGCAGCATAAAAACAATCAATAACAAAAAGGAAAATGCTGGTTTTATTCCTCTTAGCCAATAACCTTCAAGCAATATAAAACCATGCATAAAGCAAATCAGCTTTGCTGTAAATGCATGACTAAATCCCTGATTCGTTAATAAATGATGAATATGAGTTTTGTCGGCTACAAACGGTGAGTTGCCTTTCCAGATGCGGACGGTAAATACCCGGATGGTATCAAATACAGGTATAAGCACAATGCTTAACACAAATACTGGTGCATGTGGAATAGCAGGATTTAACGACACTCCATTAACCTGCATTAGCCGAATACATAAAACAGCTACTACAAATCCTAATACCAGTGAGCCAGTATCTCCCATAAAAATACGGGCAGGATTAAAATTGAAATAAAGAAAAGCAAGTATTCCGCCGGCCAATGCAAATGCAATTAAGGCTGTGTTTACATCTCCGTTAATGGTTAGAAATATACCAAGCGTAACAAGACTCATAAAGCCAAGCCCACCTGCAAGCCCATCAATACCATCTATTAAATTAAATGCGTTGGTAATACCCACAATTGCCAATACCGTAACTGTGTATTGTGCAGTAAGGGGCAAATCATATATCCCAAACAACCCTTCAAAGGATGCGATACGAATTCCCGATAAAGCAATCAATACAGCAAGTGCAATCTGCACAACGAATTTATATTTGGCAGAAAGATTTTTTAGATCATCCATTATACCAAGTCCGAAAAGGACAAGAATAGAAAAGAAGAAACTGATTTGCCCGATTGAGTTTGAAAACGGAAACCAAAGTACAAGAGCCATCATCATCCCGGCAATAATGGCAATACCACCCATGGTAGCTATTGGTGCCGCATGTTCTTTGCGGGCATCAGGTACATCAAAAAGCCTGTACTTTTTTATTAAACTGATAAGTGGGGGAATAGTAATAAGCGTTACTACAAATGCCGTAATAAACGACAGTAGTGCAAACTTGTAGTCATATAAATACAAGTCGACTTGTATAAGGTGGATGTGGTTATTCATTTTACCCGGTTTTGGATCAGGTATTGGATTCTTGTAACTACAAAGTAGAACGGAATTTTAAAAGCTGCAAGTTATTTTTTTAAGAGTTTACCCTAAAAATACATTCAGCCTTAACAGGTTGTGGAATTTAAGGCCACAACTAGGATATTTGCTTTAACCGTACCGTATTTTTCACAAGTGAAATATTCTTACTTCGAGTGGTGTTTTTTCAAATTTGTTGTTTAGTAAGAATAGCCAGGCAGGTAAATTTTACTTGTAGCCGGGTTGTTTTATTTGCTGTAACCACCATTTTGGATTAGTATTTTTGTTCAAATTGATTTTATCTCTCACAACAACAATATATTATCAAGTCCGATTGAATACCTGAAAGGCGTAGGGCCGCAGAAAGGAGATTTGCTGAAAAAGGAATTAAACATTTTTACATTCGGCGACTTGCTTAATCATTTTCCGCATCGGCATATTGATAGAACTAAAATCAATTTTATTAATGAAATAAACAGCAATTCAGAATTTGTGCAGGTGGCGGCTGTGCTTACCAGTTTTGAAGTTATAGGTCAGCGTTCAGGGAAAAGGCTGGTAGGCTATGTAAAAGATAAAACAGGCGAACTTGAGTTGACATGGTTCCAGGGATTGAGCTGGGTGCAAAAAATATTAGAAACAGGTCGTTCTTACCTGATATTTGGCCGTATCACTTTTTTTAACGGCAAGCCACAAATTGTACATCCGGAATTAGAATTATTATCACCCGAAACAAATAAGCCCAAAGATTTTTTAGAACCGGTTTATCCCACTTCAGAAAAATTGAAAGCAAAAGGACTTGGGGCAAGACAACTGGCAAAGCTTACACAGGTATTATTAATGCAGGTACAGCAAAAAGATCTTCCTGAAAATATTCCGGCATCAGTTTTACAACCATTACAACTTATTAATCGCTTTTCGGCTTACAGGCAAATTCATTTTCCACAATCACCGGCAGAATATGAAGAGGCAGTAAAGCGGTTGAAGTTTGAAGAATTATTTATTGCTCGTTTGCGGATGCATTTATTATTATCACAACGTCATCGATTTTCTAAAGGTGTTGTATTTGATAAGGTAGGTGATTTGTTCAACGATTTTTTTACTAATCATCTTCCCTTTGCGTTAACCAACGCACAAAAAAGAGTAGTTAAAGAAATAAGAAATGATACCGCCAGGGGCCGCCAAATGAACCGGCTGCTGCAAGGCGACGTGGGTAGTGGCAAAACTATTGTAGCAGTGCTTATCATGCTACTTGCTAATGACAATAACTTCCAGGCCTGCCTGATGGCACCAACAGAAATATTAGCACAGCAGCATTTTGC
>LNFM01002063.1_pt1 | contig 43335 bp, 40 predicted proteins | sample 596031 | NCBI WGS metagenome assembly LNFM01 (sample SAMN04254537, study PRJNA301005) | activated carbon metagenome | isolation source: dual media filters at the Ann Arbor, Michigan drinking water treatment plant | place: USA: Ann Arbor
TTCGTATTACCGCGGCTGCTGGCACGAAGTTAGCCGGGGCTTATTCTACGGGTACCGTCATTATCTTCCCCGTTAAAAGGACTTTACAACCCTAGGGCCTTCATCATCCACGCGGCATGGCTGGATCAGGCTTTCGCCCATTGTCCAATATTCCCCACTGCTGCCTCCCGTAGGAGTCTGGGCCGTGTCTCAGTCCCAGTGAGGCTGATCATCCTCTCAGACCAGCTACTGATCGTCGCCTTGGTGAGCCGTTACCTCACCAACAAGCTAATCAGACGCGGGCCGATCCTTTGGCGATAAATCTTTCCCCGTAAGGGCTTATCCGGTATTAGCACAAGTTTCCCTGTGTTGTTCCGAACCAAAGGGTACGTTCCCACGTGTTACTCTCCCGTCTGCCGCTCCCATTGCTGGGCGCTCGACTTGCATGTGTTAGGCCTGCCGCCAGCGTTCGCTCTGAGCCAGGATCAAACTCTCAAGTTGGAGGAGATTTAATCCGGCTAATCACACGTTTCTCACAGCGATGCTTGCGCACCACCGTTCGCAGCGACACTTGCGTGCCGCCACTATTGACGAGGTCCATCACCTGACTGCTTTCACGACCGGGCTCGCGCCCGACAACGAAAAACAATCAGCGATGTACCTTAGAAACGTGTACCGCCGTGTCTCTTCCGACCGCACCTTTGGCAAGATTTCTCCTGCCGCCGGAAGCGGTCCGCAAGGACCCGCCGTCCACGTTTCTCTTTCTTCCGATTCACCTGTCAAACAGCCCGGAAATCTGGCGATTTCCTCTTCCCGGTCAGCCGGAAAGCAGTCGAAGCCCCACGGCATCCGACCTGAGATCGAATGCCTGGTCACCTTATCAGTGAGGTGCTTCAGGGGCACGCCATCGCGCCCCTTAAAGGCGGGCGGCGCGCCCAATCCGGCGTATATAGGTCCGGGCCCGGTTTGATGTCAACAAGATTACAGAGAATTTCTGCGCTAATTTTTGCCCCGGGCCGGAGACACCATAAATGGGTCGTCCGGGGCCCGGGATCAAGCCCGTCCGCCCACCCCTGACGCCGCACTCAAGCCACATTCCTCCGTCGTTCTTGGTGTTTGGCGATGCCGGCTCCACGCCGGTTTCGCCGTCCAGGACGGAGCCGGGGCCGTACTCTGCGGGCCGGTTTTTGGGGACTTCATCGCCGCGCTCGATTCACGACGAAGAGGCGTCACGGCCAGATTTTGAATGACCGCGCCGGTCATTGACGGACCAGGGAGGCCACGGCATCGTGCCGCCGCCCGTGTCCAGATCGACCGGCGCCGAATTCGTGACGATCTTAAAACGACACGCGCGCTGGCGAGTGCAGGGGACGACGATTGGACCACGGTAAGCGCGCTTCCTATCGGTCAAGAAGCGAACCCGATCTGGTCGATCTGGGGAATGAACCGCCGCTTTCGGTCGACGGCGGCACCGGCGTTACCGTTGATCGCCGGCGCATTTCCGCGCAATGGTTTTCCGGCACGATCCTGACAGGGCTTTGCGGCGCCGCGCTGATGGGTGGCGCCGTTTTCACGTCGCTTGACGGCGAAGCGCATTTCGCCGCCCTGCCCGAGCGCGTGGAGAATGCGCTGCGCGGTGCGATCGGCTCGGGCGACCGCAGCGCCGGCCCGCGCAAGAGCGATCGCCTGCCGCCGGCCGGCGAAGGCAATGCCCGGCGGGTGGTCATTCGCGATTCCATCACCAGCCGCGTCGGCAATCGTGAAGTCGTGCGCGTCAGACCGTTTGTCAGCGTCTCTGCCAATCTCTCGCTGAGCGTCAGCGAGCTCTCCGCGAGTATCCCGCCGTTCAATCCGCAGAAGCTGCTCGCCGAGGGCACCTCCGACGGCGCCGCAACCGGGGAAAACCTGGCCGCCAACGCCGAGCCGGATGCCGAGGTCTCCTTCGTGCAGCGCGAATTGTCGGCAATCATGCCGCGCATGAAGGTCGCCAGCGCGCTGCCGATGGACGATGTCATCACGCGCGTACGTGAGGCGGCGAACTGGTCGGGCCGCGGTAGCCCGTCCTACGCGATTGCAGGCATCCAGCCGACCGGGCAGCTCGCTTACGCCGCCGACGGCGCGCCCGACCCCTATGCCGGCTTCGAGGCCCGCATCGTTCCGGAAAACATCACCCTACTGCCCAAGACCGCGGCCCAGACCACCGGCGGCAATGGCTGGAACGAACGCGCGGTGACGGTGAAAAAGGGCGAAAGCATTTCCACCATTCTACGCGATCTCGGCGTCGCGCCCGACGAGATCAAGGCGGTGGCCGCGACGCTCGGCCCGCGCGGTCGCGACAACGGCCTGAAGGAAGGTCACCGGTTGCGCATCCTCGTCTCCGCCCAGCCCGGCGGGCAGCGTGTGCAGCCGGTGCGCGTCATCATCGCCAATGAAAGCGTGATCGAGGCCGTCGTCGCGCTGTCCGACATGGGCAAATACGTGTCGGTCGACGTCAACAGCATCAACCAGACGGTGGCTGATGCCCGCGACGAGGACGAGGATGACGGCTCGGGCGTACGGCTCTACCAGAGCATCTACGAGACCGCGCTTCGCAACCAGATTCCGCGCGCGGTCGTCGACGAAATGATCCGTGTCTATTCCTATGACGTCGATTTCCAGCGCAAGGCGCAGCCGGGCGATTCCTTCGACGTGCTCTATGCCGGCGAGGAAGAAACGCCCGGTGTCGAAGGCAAGAACGACGTCTTGTTCGCCTCGCTCACGGTCGGCGGCGAGGTCAAGAAATTCTACCGCTTCCAGACTCCCGACGACAATGTCGTCGATTACTATGACGAGACCGGCAAGAGCGCGAAGAAGTTCCTGGTCCGCAAGCCGCTGGCGGACGGTATCATGCGCTCCAATTTCGGCGTTCGCCGCCACCCCATTCTCGGCTACATGAAGATGCATACCGGCGTGGACTGGGCGGCGCAGCTCGGCACGCCGATCTTCGCGTCCGGCAACGGCGTGATCGACCGGGTCGGCTGGGAATCCGGCTACGGCAAGTATATCCGTATCCGCCACGCCAACGGCTACGAGACCGCTTACGGCCACATGACCGCCTTCGCGCGCGGCATGGAGGAAGGCACCCGCGTGCGTCAGGGTCAGGTGATCGGTTTCGTCGGCTCCACCGGCCTGTCGACCGGTGCCCATCTGCATTACGAAATCCTGGTCAACGGCCGCTTCGTCGATCCGATGCGTATCCGTCTGCCGCGTGGCCGCTCGCTTGAGTCCGGCATGCTGGCCAGCTTCGAGAAGGAGCGCGACCGGCTCGACACCATGCTGTCGCGGTCGTCGCCGCGGGTGGCGCAGAACGCGCAAGGCGCCGGGCGGTAATTTCCCCACCGTCGTTCCAAGGCGCGAGCAGAGCTCGCGAACCCGCAATCCAGTCAAGACGCTCTAAAGATGTATCCGGCTTCCGGATCGCGCGCAAAAACGCGCGTCCGGAATGACCATGAAAACTCTTACGCCGCTTCCTTGATCGCTGTGCCGTTGAAGGTCAGGCCTGCCTTGTTGGCGGCGATCTTCACCTTCTCGCCGTCGGTGATCTTGCCCGACAGGATCAGTTCGGCGAGCGGATCCTGCACGTATTTCTGGATCACGCGCTTGAGCGGGCGCGCGCCATAGGCGGGATCGTAGCCCTTCTCGGCCAGCCACTCGCGCGCGGCGGGGTCGAGGGTGATGGTGATCTTGCGCTCGTCCAGCAGCTTCTGCAGCCGCACCATCTGGATATCGACGATGCGTCCCATGTCGCTGCGCTGCAGGCGGTGGAAAAGGATGATCTCGTCCACGCGATTGAGAAATTCCGGGCGGAAGGCCGAACGCACCACCGCCATCACCTCGTTGCGCACCGCTTCGGTATCCTGGCCTTCCGGCTGGCTGACCAGGAATTCGGCGCCGAGATTCGACGTCATGACGATCAGGGTGTTGCGGAAATCGACCGTGCGGCCCTGCCCGTCGGTCAGACGGCCGTCATCGAGAACCTGCAGCAGGACGTTGAACACGTCCGGATGCGCTTTTTCGATCTCGTCGAACAGGATCACCTGATACGGCCGGCGCCGCACCGCTTCGGTGAGCGCGCCGCCCTCGTCATAGCCGACATAGCCCGGAGGCGCGCCGATCAGGCGAGCGACCGAATGCTTTTCCATGTATTCCGACATGTCCATGCGAACCATGGCGGTCTCGTCGTCGAACAGGAATTCGGCGAGCGCCTTGGTGAGCTCGGTCTTGCCGACGCCGGTCGGACCGAGGAACATGAACGAGCCGATCGGCCGGTTCGGGTCCTGCAGGCCCGCGCGTGCGCGCCGCACTGCGGTCGACACGGCCTTCACCGCCTCCGCCTGGCCGACCACCCGCTTGCCGATCTGCTCTTCCATGCGCAGCAATTTCTCGCGCTCGCCTTCGAGCATCTTGTCGACCGGAATGCCGGTCCAGCGCGAGACCACCTGCGCGATATGCTGGGAGGTGACGGCTTCCTCCACCACCGCGCCCTTGCCCTCGCTGTCTTCGACGGATTTGAGTTTCCGCTCGAGTTCGGGAATGCGGCCATAGGCCAGTTCGCCGGCCCGCTGATACTCGCCGCGCCGCTGCGCGTTGGCGAGTTCGGTGCGCAATTGCTCGAGCTCGGTCTTCAGCTTCTGCGCGTCCGAAAGCTTGTCCTTTTCCGCCTTCCAGCGGCCGGTCAGATCGGCGGACTGCTTTTCCAGCGCCTTCAGTTCAGATTCGAGATTCTTAAGCCGCTCCTTCGAGCCGGCATCGGATTCCTTCTTCAAAGCCTCCTGCTCGATCCGCAGCCGCACGATCTCGCGGTCGATGGAATCGAGTTCTTCCGGCTTGGAATCGACCTGCATTTTCAGCCGCGCCGCCGACTCGTCGATCAGGTCGATCGCCTTGTCGGGCAGGAAACGGTCGGTGATGTAGCGGTTCGACAGCGTGGCGGCTGCGACGATCGCGCCGTCATTGATCCGCACGCCGTGATGCTGCTCGTATTTGTCCTTCAGACCGCGCAGGATCGAGATCGTGTCCTCGACCGTGGGCTCGCTGACGAACACGGGCTGGAAACGCCGCGCCAGCGCGGCGTCCTTCTCGACATGCTTGCGATATTCGTCGAGCGTGGTGGCGCCGATGCAGTGCAGTTCGCCGCGCGCCAAAGCGGGCTTCAGCAGGTTCGAGGCGTCCATCGCCCCGTCCGCCTTGCCGGCGCCGACCAGGGTATGCATTTCATCAATGAATAATACAATCTCGCCGTTCGAGGACGTGACCTCGTTAAGGACGGCCTTCAGCCGCTCCTCGAACTCGCCGCGATATTTCGCGCCGGCGATCAGCGCGCCCATGTCGAGCGACAGCAGTTTCTTGTCCTGCAGGCTTTCCGGCACGTCGCCGTTCAGAATGCGCAGCGCCAGGCCCTCGACGATGGCGGTCTTGCCGACGCCCGGCTCGCCGATCAGCACCGGATTGTTCTTGGTCCGGCGCGACAGCACCTGGATGGTGCGGCGGATTTCCTCGTCGCGACCGATCACCGGATCGAGCTTGCCCTCGCGCGCGGCCTGCGTCAGATCGCGGGCATATTTCTTCAGCGCGTCATAGGCGTTTTCGGCGGTGGCGGAATCGGCGGTGCGGCCCTTGCGCAGGGCCTCGATCGCGGCATTGAGCTTCTGCGGCGTGACGCCGGCCTTGGTCAGAATTTTTCCGGCGTCGCTGTCCTTCTCCAGCGCGAGCGCCAGCAGCAGCCGCTCGACCGTCACGAACGAGTCGCCGGCCTTTTCGGCGACCTTCTGCGCCTGATCGAACACACGCGCCAGGGCGGGCGCGAGATAGATCTGTCCGGCGCCGCCGCCGGAGACCTTTGGCATCTTGCCGAGCGCGGCTTCGACGCCCGCGAGCGCCTCGCGCGAATTGCCTCCGGCGCGGTCGATCAGGCCCGCGGCGAGACCCTCGCGATCGTCGAGCAGAACCTTCAGCAGATGTTCGGGGGTGAATTGCTGGTGGCCTTCGCGCAGGGCCAGAGATTGCGCAGACTGGACGAAACCGCGCGCGCGCTCGGTAAACTTCTCAAAATCCATATGTCGCTCCCTCGGCTTGCTCCGCAGCCCGTAACCGGCACTGGCGCAGCAACGTCATTGGGTTGATCCGGCCCGCCCGCATTGAAACAGATCAACCGGCAGGCATTCAAAACTATGCGGCGGACCCCGGAGGCATCCGCCAAAGCAGATGTAGGACGGCGGTCCGAGGGCCGGAAGGGGTGGCTCGCGCAAAATTCGTGGCCAGCATGGCCCCGGGCAGGTTAACAAGCCTTCGCCAAGGGGCCGACCATGACCGCGTCCGTGCACGCCATTTACCGCTATCCAATCAAAGGTCTGTCGCCGGAAAGCCTCCCGCGGGCCGAGTTGTTGCCGGGACAGCCCCTCAAATCCGACCGCCTGTACGCCATCGAGAACGGCCCTTCCAGCTTCGACCCGGCCGCCCCCGCCTATTTCCCCAAGCAGCGTTTCCTGATGCTGATGCGCAACGAGCGGCTGGCCGCGCTCGACACCCGTTTCGATGACACGACCCATTCCCTGACCATCCGCTTGAACGGCGAGGTGGCCGCCGCCGGCGACCTGCGGACGGCCGAAGGCCGCGCGGCCATCGAGCGTTTCTTCGCCACCTACAGCGCCGATGAATTGCGCGGCCCGCCGCGGGTGCTGCAGGGCGACGGCCACAGCTTTTCCGATGTCGCGGCCAAGGTGGTGTCCGTCATCAACCTCGCCTCGGTGGCGCAGGTCGAGACTGCCGTCGGCGCGCCGGTCGATCCCCTGCGCTTCCGCGGCAATCTTTACGTCGAAGGCTGGCCGGCCTGGCGCGAATTCGATCTCATGGGCCAGATCCTGACCGTCGGCGGCGCGCGCCTGAAGGTAGTCAAGCGCATCGTGCGCTGCGCCGCCACCAACGTCGAACCGCGCACCGGGCTGCGCGACATGGAAATTCCCAAAACCCTGATGCAGGCCTTCGGCCATATGGATTGCGGGGTTTATGCCGAGGTCGTTGCCGGCGGGGCGGTCGCGGCCGGCGACCGGATCGGCGAAGCCGCGCCCGCCCTGCCATTCTAGTTGGTGCTTGCCCAGTCGCCTGCTTCCGCGCATCCCTAGACAGGCAAGCGATTCGACCCGCGAGGCGGCGATGACAGGTCGCGTCACACTGATTGTCGCAATGCTGTCGGCGACGGCCGGGCCGATCGCGCTGGCCGCTCCAGCCTATGCCGACCTCAAGCTGTGCAACCGCATGAGCTATGTGATCGAGGCCGCGCTCGCGATCGAGGACCGCGGCATGGCCGCAACGCGCGGCTGGTTCCGGCTCGATCCCGGCCAGTGCCGCGCGGTGCTGCAGGGCACTCTGCCGCCCGGCCAGCTCTTTATCCATGCGCGGGTGCCCGCGCTGTACGGCCCCTCGCCGCTGCCGCAGGACGGCCGGACTGAGTTCTGCGTGGGCACCGACAATTTCACGATTGCCGGCGCCCGCAATTGCCGCGCCGGACAGAAGCCCGCAAATTTCACCGCGGTGAAACCGCTCGAGACCGAAGAGGGCCTCAGCGTCACGCTCGCCGAAGAGGCCGGCTATGACGACATGCAGGCGCGCGACGCCGGCCTGCAGCGTCTCCTGGCGGTGGCCGGCTACGACCCGGGTCCGATCGACGGGGTGCGTGGCGAGAAAACCGAGGCCGCGCTGCGGCAATTCACGCAGGACAACAAGTTATCGGTCACTGCGGCCGCGCGCTCGGACTTCTTCGACATCCTTCTGGACGCCGCGCAGAAGCCGGGCAGCGGCTTCACCTGGTGCAACGATACATCCTATCCGGTGATGGCGGCGCTGGGGATCGAGGACAAGAACGCCGTGGTCACGCGCGGCTGGTATCGCGTGGAGCCAGGCAAGTGCCTGCGTCCCGAAATCTCCGGCCAGCCGCGGCGGCTGTTCTCGTTCGGCGAAGCCGTCGACGGCAACGGCAACACCATCCGCATGGGCGACAAGCCGCTCGCCTGGGGCGGCACCAGCGCGATGTGCACGCGGCCGATCAAGTTCGAGCTGTACGATCATCACGATTGTCTGGGCCGCGGTTTGACAGTGACGGGATTTGCCGCCATCGACTTCACAGGGCGGGTCCCGACGACGATCAGGTTCAAATAGATGTCGCGTTCAGAGAAACTGCAGGCGCCGCAGCGCCGCTTCTCCCACATCACCACCTGGGTGTTCGATCTCGACAACACCCTGTATCCGCATCACGTCAACCTCTGGCAGCAGGTCGACGGACGCATCCGCGATTACATCGCGGATTTCCTGAAGGTCTCGCATGACGAGGCGTTCCGGCTGCAGAAGGACTATTACAAGCGCTACGGCACCTCGATGCGCGGCATGATGATCGAGCACGGCATGAAGCCGGACGATTATCTCGACTTCGTGCACCAGATCGACCATTCGCCGCTGGAGCCCAATCCGGAGCTGGGACTGGCGCTGGAACATCTGCCCGGACGCAAGCTCATCCTCACCAACGGCACCCGCAAGCATGCCGGCGCGGTGATGGCGCGGCTCGGCGTCGACACGCATTTCGAGGACGTGTTCGACATCCACGCCGCCGAACTCGAGCCCAAGCCGAGCGCGCAGACATATGACCGCTTTCTTGCCCGGCACCGCGTCGATCCGAAAACGGCCGCGATGTTCGAGGACCTGTCGCGCAATCTCGCCGTGCCGCATGCGCTCGGCATGACCACGGTGCTGGTGGTGCCGGAGGGATCGCGCGAAGTCTTCCGCGAGGACTGGGAGCTGGAGGGCCGCGACGACCCGCATGTGGATCATGTGACCGACAATCTGGTGGGGTTTCTGAATGTCCTGCCGCGTGCTTGACTTCAGCCGCCCGTCCCCCGACAAAACCGCGCCAGACACCGCCTGAGGACATCCATGTCAGCCACCCTCGCCAAGACCATCGACGACGCCTTCGAGAAGCGCGACGGCATCACCCCGAAGACCCGCGGCCCGGTTCGCAAGGCGGTGGAGCAGGCGCTCGACCTGCTGGACAGCGGCAAGATGCGCGTCGCCGAGAAACAGACCGACGGCAACTGGACGGTCAATCAGTGGCTGAAAAAGGCCGTGCTGCTCTCGTTCCGGCTGAACGACATGAGCGTGATCAAGGGCGGCCCCGGCAAGGCGGTGTGGTGGGACAAGGTTCCCTCGAAATTCGACGGCTGGACCGCCGCGAAATTCAGGAAGGCCGGCTTCCGCGCCGTGCCCGGTTCTGTCGTGCGGCACTCCGCATATATCGCGCCCAACGTCATCCTGATGCCGTCCTTCGTCAATCTCGGCGGCTATGTCGATTCCGGCACCATGGTCGACACCTGGGTCACGGTCGGTTCCTGCGCGCAGATAGGCAAGAACGTGCATCTGTCCGGCGGCGTCGGCATCGGCGGCGTGCTGGAGCCGCTGCAGGCCGGCCCCGTCATTATTGAAGACAACTGCTTCATCGGCGCGCGCTCGGAAGTCGTCGAAGGCGTGATCGTGCGTGAGGGCGCGGTACTCGGCATGGGCGTCTATCTCGGCCAGTCCACCAAGATCGTCGACCGCGAAACCGGCAAGATCCATCAGGGCGAAGTGCCGCCCTATTCCGTGGTCGTGTCGGGCACGATGCCGGGCAAGAAGCTGCCCAACGGCGAACCGGGACCCAATCTTTATTGCGCCGTCATCGTCAAGCGCGTGGACGAGCGCACTCGTTCCAAGACCAGCATCAACGAACTCTTGCGCGACTGAGATGTCCGCCGATCCCGTTGCCCTCACCCAAGGTCTGCTGCGCTGCCGCTCGGTGACGCCGGAGGACGGCGGGGCGCTGGGATTTCTTGAGGCCACGCTGAAGGCGGCCGGCTTCACCGTGCACCGCATGACGTTCTCGGACACGAACACGCCCGACATCGAGAATTTGTACGCCCGTATCGGCACCGGATCGCCGCATCTGATGTTCGCGGGCCACACCGACGTGGTGCCGCCGGGCAATGAGAGCGCCTGGTCGCATCCGCCCTTCGCCGCCGAAATCAAGGACGGCGTGCTCTATGGCCGCGGCGCCGTCGACATGAAGGGCGGCATCGCCGCCTGTCTCGCCGCCGTGCTCGATCATCTCGCGGAGAATGACGGCAAGCCGAAAGGTTCGATCTCGTTCCTGATCACCGGCGATGAGGAAAGCGTCGCCGTCAACGGCACCATCAAGCTGCTCGACTGGGCCCGCAAGCACGGCGAAACATTCGATCACTGCATCCTCGCCGAGCCGAGCAATCGCGAGGTGCTGGGCGACACCATCAAGATCGGCCGCCGCGGCTCGCTCAACGGCACGCTGATCGTGCATGGCCGACAGGGCCATGTCGCCTATCCGGAACGCGCCGACAACCCGGTGACCGGCCTTGTGAAACTGATCTCGGCCCTGAAAGCCCAACCGCTCGACACCGGCAGCAAGCTGTTCGATCCCTCCAATCTCGAATTCACCTCGGTCGACGTGGGCAACAGGACCGTGAATCTCATTCCGGGCGAGGCGCGGGCGCGCTTCAACATCCGCTTCAACGACCTGCACGATCAGGAATCGCTGAAGGTGCTGCTGGAGAAACGCGCGCTCAAGGCTTCCGACGGCAAGATCCGCTTATCGTTCGAATGGGAGCCGTCCAATGCCGACGTGTTCGTGGTCGAGCCCGGCCCGTTCACCGATACGGTGGCAAGCGCGATCACCGAGGTGACGGGCCACAAGGCCGTGCTCTCAACCACCGGCGGCACGTCGGACGCGCGCTTCATCAAGAACTATTGTTCGGTCGTGGAGTTCGGTCTGGTCGGCCAGACCATGCATGCGGTCGACGAGCGCGTGCCGGTCGCGGAGTTGATGGCGCTGACGGCGATCTACCGGAAGATCATCGATCGCTATTTCGCGTCGTAATCCACCTTCACCAGATACAGCCCTTCCGCCGGCGCGACCTGCCCGCAGGCCATGCGGTCGCGTGCGGCAAGCGCCGCGGCGAGATCGTCGGCGCTCCATTTTCCGTCGCCGACATTGACCAGCGAACCGACCATCGAGCGCACCTGATTGTGCAGGAACGAGCGCGCCGAGGTGACGATGCGGATTTCATCGCCGTTGCACGTCACGTCGAGCTGGTCGAGCGTCTTCAGCGCCGACTTGGCCTGGCATTCGGTCGAACGGAAGGTGGTGAAATCGTGCCGTCCGATGAGCCGCTGCGCCGCGTCGTGCATCGCACCGGCGTCGAGCGGGCGCGCCCAACGCCAGGCGCGCCCGCGCTCCAGCGCGAGATCGGGCCGGCGGTTGAAGATGCGATAGAGATAATGCCGCCGAACCGCAGAAAACCGCGCGTTGAAATCGTCCGGCACTTTCTCGGCCGCAAGGATGGCGACCGGCCATGGCCGCAGATGCGCGTTCAGCGCGTCGCGCACGGTGCCGGGATCGAAGTCGCGCATCAGATCGACATGCGCCACCTGCCCGAGCGCATGCACGCCGGCGTCGGTCCGGCCCGCGCCCTGCACGCCGGCCGCCTCACCACTTAGATCCTTGATGGCGGTCTCGAGCGTGCCCTGCACCGTCGGTCCGTCGGCCTGGAATTGCCAGCCCTGGAACGGCGCACCGTCATATTCGATCACCAGCTTGTAGCGCGGCACGATTGATCCACCTCAAGGGACAGAACGTAAAATCCCGGATATTCAATACAAGACGAAGGGAGTTGTCCGATGAAAACCGCCTTCAAGCGCCAGATCATTGACCTTCTGGACCAGCACAGGATCATGAGTGTTGCGACCAACCGGGCGGATGGCTGGCCGCAGGCGACGATTGTCGGCTACGCCAATGACGGGCTGATCATCTATTGCTTCATCGCCCGCGACGGCCAGAAATTCGCCAATCTGGCGCGCGACCCGCGGCTGTCCATCGCCATCGGCAACGACGTTCCGCAACCGCTGCAGATCAAGGGCCTCTCGCTCGCCGCGCAGGCGGTCGTGGTCGAGGATCGCGGCGAGATCGATCATGCCTATGCCCTGCTGCTGAAGCGTTACCCCGAATACAAGATCATGCCGCAGCCCGATCCGGCGGCCGTCCCGCTGCTGCGCATCACGCCGGAGATCGTTTCGATCCTCGATTATTCCAAGGGCTTCGGTCATACCGACCTTGTCACCGTCAGCGACCGCGATCTTGCGGAGTTCGTCGAGAGCCGCCGTCATCACTGGGCCGGCCATCCCGCCGACAGTTTCCAGAGCCGCATGGCTGCACGCGACCATTAACGCCTAGCCGAGCGTGACGCCGCGGGCGACGGGCGTCCCGCGCAAGAATTCTTCCGCCTTCATCGGCTGCTTGCCGGCGCGCTGCAATTCGAGGATGCGGACCGCGCCGCTGCCGCAGGCGATCGTCAAGCGGTCATCGAGCGCCCTACCGCGCGCTCCGCTGCCTTCGCCTTTCGTCGTGCGCAGCACTTTCACGCGCGCACCCTGCAGCTCGAACCAGGCGCCCGGAAACGGCGACAGCCCGCGGATGTGGTCGTGCACATCCTGCCAGGGCTTGCCCCAGTCGATGCGGGTCTCGCCTTTCTCGATCTTGCTGGCATAGGTGATGCCGGCCTCCGGCTGCCGCGTCAGTTGCAGCGCGCCGCGCTCCAGCGCGCCGATGCCGCGCAGCATCAGGTCGCCGCCGATCGCCGCCAGCCGGTCGTGCAATTCGCCCGCCGTCATGTCGGGCGCGATCGCGACCCGCTCGATCATCGCCATATCGCCGGTGTCGAGGCCTTCATCCATCTTCATGACGGTGACGCCGCTCTCGCCGTCGCCCGCCATCACCGCGCGATTGATCGGCGCCGCGCCGCGCCAGCGCGGCAGGAGCGACGCATGCAGGTTGAAACAGCCGAGCGGCACCGCGTCGAGAACGGCTTTCGGCAGAATGAGTCCATAAGCCACGACCACCGCGGCGTCCGCGTGATGCGCGGCGAATTCTGCCAGCGCCTCCTCGCTCTTCAACGTCTTCGGCGTCAGCACCGGCAGTCCGAGCCGCTTGGCCTCGCGCGCCACCGGGGTCTCCTGCAACTCCATGCCGCGCCCCGCCGGCTTCGGCGCGCGGGTATAGACCGCCGCGATCTCGTGCCCGGCGCCGGCGAGTTCGACCAGCGTCGGCACCGCGAAATCCGGCGTGCCCATAAAGATGAGGCGGAGTGGCATGAAAGCTACTCCGCCGCTTGCTTGGCGATCTTGGTGTATTTCTTGATGACGCGGTCGCGCTTCAGTTTCGACAGGTGATCGATGAACAGCACGCCGTTCAGGTGGTCGATCTCGTGCTGCAGGCAGGTGGCGAGCAAGTCTCTGGCATGGACTTCCTGCAGCCGGCCCTCGAGATCGAGATACTTGACCTTCACCTCGGCCGGGCGCTTGACCTCCTCATAATAGTCCGGGATCGAGAGGCAGCCCTCTTCGTGGAGACTGGTCTCGTCCGAGGACCAGACGATCTCCGGATTGATGAAGACCTGCGGCTGCTTCTCCTCGTCCTTCTTGGCGAGGTCCATGGTCACCACCCGCACCGGCTCACCGATCTGGATGGCGGCCAGCCCGATGCCCGGCGCGTCATACATCGCCTCGAACATCTCCTCGGCCAGCTTGCGGATGGACCCGTCCACATTGGCCACGGGTTGCGAGACCAGACGCAGCTTTTTGTCGGGAATGACCAGAATGTCGCGAATTGCCATGGGCGGCGATGTAAGGGGTACAGGGCGAAGGGTCAATCCGTTCGCTCTTCGTTCGCTCCGGCTCCCGAATCGGGGTAGAAGCGCCGGATGGACATGTCTCCGCTTCTGAGCCGGCTCGACGGGCTGGATCCTTTGGTTGCTATCGGCGTCGCATCGGCACTGGCCGCCGTCCTGATCGGCGGCGTCACCGGCCTGATCGTGCTCGCGGTCATGCGCGCCCGCCGGCGCCGCGAGGACGCGGCGGCGGCCGCGCTCGTCGCCGAGGACGCCGCCGCGCAGCGGATGGCCGAACTGCAGCGTCTGCAGGCTGAGACCGCCGGCCAGGTCCGCGCGATGGGACAGATGCTGCATGCCCAGCACGCCGAGTTGCAGCGCGCGGTGCATACCCGGCTCGATGCCGTCACCGATCGGCTCGGCCAGTCGATGCAATCCACCACCAAACAGACCACCGACAATCTGCAGAAACTGAACGAGCGGCTCGCGGTGATCGACGCCGCGCAGCAGAACATCACCCAGCTCGCCACCCAGGTCACCTCGCTGCAGAACGTGCTGACCAATAAGCAGCAACGCGGCGCATTTGGCCAGGGCCGTATGGAAATGATCATCCAGGATGGCCTCGCCAAAGGCACCTATGAATTCCAGTTCACCCTCTCCAACCGCACGCGGCCCGATTGCGCGATCTTCTTCCCCGACCAGCGCCCGCTGATCGTCGATGCGAAATTCCCGCTCGAGGCCGTCACCGCCTTGCGCGACGCCAAGACCGACGAGGAGCGCGCCATCGCCGGCAAGATGCTGCGCCAGAACGTGAGCAAACACATCGCCGACATCGCCGACAAATATCTGCTGCCGGGCGAGACGCAGGATCTGGCGCTGATGTTCGTGCCGTCGGAATCGGTCTATGCCGAATTGCACGACCAGTTCGACGACATGATCCAGAAGGCGTTCCGCTCGCAGGTGGTGATCGTCTCGCCCTCGCTGCTCATGCTCGCGATCCAGGTGATCCAGCAGATTCATCGCGATGCGCGCATGCGCGAGGCGGCCGACAAGATTCACGCCGAGGTCGGCAACCTGATGGACGATCTGCGCCGCCTGCGCGAGCGCGTGCTGAAGCTCGGCACGCATTTTGACCAGGCCAATGAAGATGTGCGCCAGATCCTGATTTCCGCCGAGAAGGTGGAGAAGCGCGGCGCCCGCATCCGCGAGGTCGAGTTCGACGGCGAGCCGGATGACGACGTCACCTCCGTGCTGCCGGCCGCCATTCCCGTGCGCCGGCTCGAGGCGGGGGAGTAGCCACTATTTCGCCTCATCCTGAGGAGGCGGCGCAGCCGCCGTCTCGAAGGATGGGGCGAAGTAGTGTAAAGCCCTCATCCTTAGATGATGAGGACCAGGAGTCGCGATGACTGCAACACAGCAAGAAAAAATTGCGCGCTCCACCTTCCTCGACGCCCTCACCGTCTATCTCAAGCCGCGCGTTCTGATCGTCATCCTGCTCGGCTTTTCCTCCGGCCTGCCGCTGGCTTTGTCGGGCGCGACGCTGGCGGTGTGGATGACCGAGAGCGGCGTCAACATCCGCACCATCGGGCTTTATGCGCTGGTCGGCCTGCCCTACACCATCAAGTTTCTCTGGGCGCCGCTGGTGGATGCGCTCGAGGTGCCGGTGCTGTCGCGCCTGCTCGGGCGGCGGCGCGGCTGGCTGGTCTTCACGCAATTGCTGCTGGCGGCGGCGATCCTGTTCCTCGCCTTCCAGAATCCGACGGCTTTGCTGTGGCCGGTGGCGCTCGGCGCAGTGCTGGTGGCGACCGCGTCGGCGACCCAGGACATCGTGATCGACGCCTTCCGCGTCGAAAGCCTCGACACCAGCGAACAGGCCGCAGGCATGGCGGGCTATGTCGCCGCCTATCGCGTCGGGATGCTGGCCTCCGGCGCCGGGGTGATCGGCCTCACCGCATGGTTCGGCCATATCGGCCTGCCGCTGCAGACCGCATGGACCTGGGGCTTCATCGCCGCCGCGATGCTGATGGGAGTGGGCCTGATCGCCTCCCTGTGCGCGACCGAACCGCCCGCGCCCGACAACCTCGACAGGGATCGTAATGCGATCGCCCGCGTCGCATTCACTGCCTTCGGCGCTTTCAGGGAATTCCTCACCCGCGACGCCGCGATCCTGATCCTGCTGTTCGTCGTGCTCTACAAGTTCTGCGACGCCTTTGCCGGCGTGCTTACCGCACCGTTCGTGATCGACATCGGCTTCGACAAGGCGGTCTATGCGGCCATCGTGAAGGGCGTCGGTTTTGCCGCGGCGCTGATCGGCGGCTTTGCCGGCGGCGTGATCGCGCGCGCGATGCCGCTCTCCACTTCGCTCTGGATCGGCGGCATCCTGCAGATGGTGTCAAATCTGTCTTTCTCCTGGCTGGCCTGGATCGGCACCAGCGTGCCGGCGCTGACCGCCACCATCGTGTTCGAGAATTTCACCGGCTCGATCGGCACCGTGATCTTCGTCGCCTATCTCTCGGCGCTCTGCGGCGTGCGCGCGCATACCGCGACGCAATTTGCGCTGTTGACCGCGCTCGCCGCGGTCGGCCGCACCACGCTCGCCTCCGGCGGCGGCTTTGTCGCGGAGGAAACCGGCTGGGTGATCTTCTTCGCCGTCACCTCGCTCGCCGCCATTCCCGGCCTGCTGCTGCTGGCCTGGCTGCAGGCGCGCGGGCATTTCAGGGAGCTGGGAAAGCGAACCGAAGACTGACACCGGCAATCGATTGAACACGCAGCAAGGCTGTTTCAGATGATATCAGCATGGATTGAAGCCGTGGGCGCCGCACTCGACGTGATCGGCGTCGCATTGATCGCATTGGGGCTTCTGGTCTCCGCCAGCCGCTATCTCGCGGCCTATTTCGGCGGCGCGGAGATCGATGCCTTCCGCCGGCTCCGGTAGGATATCGGACGTGCCATTCTCCTCGGTCTCGAGGTTCTGGTCGCCGCCGACATCATTCGCACCGTCGCGGTCACGCCCACCGTCGAAAGCGTGCTCATTCTCGCCGGGATCGTGGCCATTCGCACGGTCCTGAGCCTCAGCCTCCAGGTCGAGGTGGACGGGCGCTTTCCGTGGCAGCCGGACCGCGCGAAAAGCTAGATCAGCGTCCGCTGCTTCATCGCCGCCGACAGCGTGCCCTCGTCGAGATAATCGAGCTCGCCGCCGACCGGCACGCCGTGCGCGAGCCGCGTCACCTTCACATTGGCGTTGTGCAGAAGATCGGTGATGTAGTGCGCCGTGGTCTGGCCGTCGACCGTGGCGTTGAGCGCGAGGATCACCTCAGTCACCGCCGGATCGTGCGCGCGCGACACCAGCGCGTCGATCGAGAGGTCCTGCGGGCCGACGCCGTCGAGCGGCGACAACGTGCCGCCCAGCACATGATAGCGCGCATTCACCGCATTCGCGCGTTCCAGCGCCCAGAGATCGGCGACATCCGCCACCACCACGATCACGGACGGGTCGCGCTTGGGATCGACGCAGACGGTGCAGGGGTCCTGGGTGTCGATATTGCCGCACGCCTTGCAGATCACGATCCGCTCGCGCGCGGTGTCCAGCGCGTCGGTGAGCGGCGCCATCAACTGCTCGCGTTTCTTGATCAGGTGCAAAGCCGCGCGGCGGGCCGAGCGCGGGCCAAGGCCGGGCAGGCGCGCCAGCAGCTGGATCAGGCGCTCGATTTCGGGTCCGGCAACGGCTTTGGGCATGTTTCTGTCAGTCGATTCGCTGGCAACAGCATTACATATAGGCGCAACGTGCCGCGCGAAAGCGCGCCACCGCCTCCGGCGCGACACAAAAGCCGCTATATTGTGGAGCGCGATGTGAAACCGCAGGGACTGCCATGAGCCATCCGCTCGTCCGCCTCGCCACCCGCCTCGGCTATGGCGCGCGCCAGTTGCCGCGCCTCGCCTGGTATGCCGGGCACGGCTATGCCCTGCAGCAACTGGCAAAGGAAGCGCGCCGGCGCGCCGGCGACAGCCCGGCTCCCGCGCCGGCCCCATCGTCGCTGCCAAGCCAGCGCCGCCTGTATTCGGATATGGCTGCCCTGCTCGCCCGCGATCTCGCCAATGTCGAATCTGGCATCTATCCGCTGCCCGCCGATCGCGACGGCACGCTGCCGATGCTGCTGCATCGCTCGCGGCTGTTCTTCAAGGATCTGCCCGACATCCATCGCCGCCGCGAAAGCAACGGCCATGACGAGGTGGTGACCGAGGAAACCCGCGGCCGGCGCCCGCGCTACTATCTGCAGAATTTCCACTACCAGTCCGGCGGCTGGATGACCGAAGAGTCCGCCGACCGCTACGACACCCAGGTCGAGGTGCTGTTCAAGGGCACCGCCAATGCGATGCGCCGTCAGGCGCTCCCGCAATTGCACGAGATTTTCGCAGGCAAGGATCAGCGCAAGCTGCACCTTCTCGATATCGGCTGCGGCACCGGCCGCTTTCTGGATTTCGTCAAACAGGCCTGGCCGCGCCTGCCGGTGCTGGGCCTCGACATGTCGGAGGCCTACATCCGTCATGCGCGGCGGCACCTGAAAAGCCGCTCATGGACCCGCTTCCTGGTCGGCAACGCCGAAGCGATTCCCTTGCCCGACAACAGCCAGAACGCGGTCACCAGCATCTTCATGTTCCACGAACTGCCGCCGAGGGTCCGCCGCATCGTGCTCAGCGAATGCGCGCGAGTGCTCAGGCCCGGCGGCCGTCTGGTCATCGTCGACTCGCTGCAACGCGGCGACGAGCCTGACTATGACGGGATGCTGGCGCGCTTCCCGCAGAACTATCACGAGCCGTATTTCGCCAGTTACCTCGACGAGGATTTCGCCGGCATCGCACGGCCGCTTGGCCTGACGCATGTGCGCGACGTCAACGCATTCGTGTCCAAGGTGATGGTGTTCGACAAGCGCACGCAGGACGATTAATCGCCGCGTCCACACCTGCCCGCATTAAGCACTTTTTAACCCTCGGACCACGGAAGGTCCGCCAGGTGCGGCGGTGCTTAGCTACTAAGCAGGTCATTAAATTCGATGCGCTACTAATGTCGCACTGACACATCAACGAGCAGATCCGTTTTCGGGCCGACTATGACAGACCGGTTCAGATGGTTCGGATGGCCGGCCATTGCGCAACCTGCGCCGGCCTCCGGTGCATCCACGCAATCGAAGGCCGGATCCAGCGGACCGGTCCGGCTGACGATCATCTGTGCGATATTTCTGGTCATCGCAATTGCAGCCGGAACCGTCGTCTTCCTGTCCGGTCTTCGCAACCGCGTTCTCGCCGAAAACGAACGGGAGCTTACCAACTCCGCATTGATTCTGGCAAAGCACATCGAGAACGTTCTCAAGGCGACGGACGCAGCACAAAAGAGCTTTGCCGAACAGGCGGCCGCTTACACGGCCACCGAGGACGATCGCCTGTCCCTGTCGCAGCATGACGTGCATCTGAAGCTGCGCGACAAGGTCGCCGGCCTTCCCCACGTCGGCTCGCTGTCGATCTTCGATGCGAAAGGACGGCTGATCAACTTCTCCCGGCAGTGGCCGGTCCCGGACATCCGCATCGTCGACCGCGATTTCTTCCAGGCCCTTCAGGGCGATGTGCGACAGCCCTTGTTCGTCAGCGAGCCGGTTCGCAACCGCGCCAGCGGAAGCTGGGTCATGCATCTGGCCCGCAGAATGTCCGGGCCGAATGGCGAGTTTGCGGGCGTGATTTCGAGCGCCCTCGAACTGGACTTCTTCCAGACGTTCTTTTCGGACATCGCGCTCGCTGACGACAGTTCGATCGCGCTCTTTCGCGCCGATGGGACCTTGCTGGTAAGACATCCGCGCAATGAAGCGGATATCGGGCGACGGTATTCGTCCGCGCTGGCACTAAAGCTGGTATCGAATTCCAGTCACGGCATGGGGATCAACGTCGGCGTACTGGACGGCCAGAGCCGCATGGTGGCCGCCCGCCGCGTCGACCAGTTTCCGGTCGTCGTCACCGCGACCAAGGTCATGAATACGATGCTCGCCGATTGGCGGCGCGCGGCGTTCTACATGATCTGCGCCGCGCTTCTGGCGATTGTCGTCGTCGGCGTGCTGACACTTGTCTTCATCAGGCTCTTCAGGAACCACCAGGCCCTGACGGAGGCGCGTGCCGAACGGGAAAAGGCCGACAGGCTGCGCGAACAGAGTCTGCGTTTTGACGTGGCCCTGAACAACATGTCGCAGGGGCTTGTGATGTTCGACGCCGCCGCCCGGCTCGCGGTGTGCAATCAGCGTTACCTTGAGATCTACAATCTGTCGTCCGAGGTCGTGAAGCCGGGGATCAGCCTGTTCGACCTTGTCCGGTACCGCGCCGACACCGGATCGTTCCAGGGCGATGCGCAGGCCTATTGTTCCGGCATCCTCGACAACATCGCCAGGCGCGTTTCGACCACCCAGAGAGTGGAGACGGCGCAAGGCCGCATCATCCATGTCGTGAACCAGCCGATGGCGGACGGTGCCTGGGTCGCCACGCATGAGGACGTCACCGACAAAGTCCGGGCGGAAGACGCCACGCATGCGCAGAAACAGCAGCTCAACGCCGCCCTGGGCAACATCTCGCAAGGCCTGTGCATGTTCGACGCCGCGCAGCGCCTGATCGTCTGCAACAAGCGCTATGCCGACCTGTACGGACTGAGCGAATCGCAGACCCGGCCCGGAACGTCATTGCACACGATCCTGCAACACCGCATTGCAATCGGGAGCGCGCCCGAGGATCAAGAGGGCTATATCCGGGACCGCCTCAACGAGGTGTCGGTCAACAAGCCGTACCAGATCGTCAACCGGCTCAGAGACGGGCGTTATGTGTCGGTCGTCCATCGGCCGATGGCAAATGGCGGATGGGTGGCGACGCACGAGGATGTGACCGAAGCCACGCGGCGCGAGGAATCCTTCCGGCTGCTGTTCGAGGAGAATCCGGTGCCCATGTGGGTCGTGGACCGGGAGAGCTTCCGTTTCCTGGCCGTCAACGAGGCCGCCGTGCGGCATTACGGCTACAGCCGCGACAAATTCCTGACCCTGGTCCTGCCCGACCTTCGGCCGACGACCGAGCGCGGATCGTTCACGCAATTCCTGCAAAATCTGTCGGACGCCGAACTGATCCAGCACGCCGCCAATCATGTGAAATCTGACGGCACCGAGATCCATGTCGCGGTCTATTCGCGCGCTCTGACCTATGCCGGCCGCAAGGCGCGGCTGGCCGCCGTTCACGACATCACGCAGGCCAAGGCGGCCGAAGAGGAGCTGCTCCGCACCCGGCAATTCCTTGACACCATCATCGACAACGTGCCGCTGCCGATCATCGTCAAGGACGTGGACGGCTCCTCCATGGACGCGCGCGATTGCCGGTTCACCCTGGTCAACCGCGCCTGCGAGGAGATCATGGGAATCGGCCGCGACCAGGTCATCGGCAAGACGACCCACGAACTCTATCCGCGCGAGCGTGCCGACCATGTGGTCGCGTTCGACGACCAGACGCTGCAGTCCGATCAGGCGTTGCTGGTCTGCGAGCATTCGCTGGTCACGCCGAACAACGGCACCCGCCTCGTCACGGCGCGCAAAGTCGCCATCCGCGACAAGGACGACAGTCCGAAATATCTGCTGACGGTGCTGGACGACGTCACCGAGCGGCGGCGCGCGGAAGACCGCATCTGGCATCTGGCGCACAATGACTCGCTGACGAACCTGCCCAACCGGGCAACCTTCATCGAGCATTTCGCCGAGACCCTCGCGAATGCGTCCGAAACCGCCGAGCCGTTCGCCATTCTCTGCATGGACCTCGACCGCTTCAAGGAGGCCAACGACGTCTACGGACATCTGGTCGGCGACGGATTGCTGCGCGAGGCGGCGCTGCGATTGCAGAAGGCCGCCGGCGGCGCCTTTGTCGCGCGCGTGGGCGGCGACGAATTCACGCTGATCGTGACCGGCGGCCCCCAGCCGGAGACCGCCGAAGCGCTGGCGGAATGCCTGCTGGCCGCCTTTGAGGAGGATTTCGAGATCGACGGCCATCGGCTGCAAATCGGCCTGAGCATCGGCGGCGCCGTCTATCCGACCGACGGCGCCGACGCCAAGACGCTGATGACCAATGCCGACGCCGCGCTGTATCGGGTCAAGGCCGAAATGCGAGGCTCGGCGCGCTTCTTCGAGGCGGAGCTGGGCCGGCGCTTGCGCGAGCGTCGCGACCTGCAGGGCGACCTGCGGTCGGCCCTCGATCGCGGCGATCTGTTCCTGCATTATCAGCCGCAGAAGCGGATCGGGTCGAACGAAACGCTGGGGTTCGAAGCGCTGACCCGCTGGCAGTGCCCCAAGCGCGGGATGGTTGCGCCCGATATCTTCATTCCGATTGCCGAAGAGAGCAGCCTGATCGTTCCGCTGGGAGACTGGATTCTGCGGGAAGCCTGCCGCGAGGCGGCGTCATGGCCGGAACCGCTGAAGATCGCGGTCAACCTCTCCCCGGTCCAGTTCCATCACGGCGACCTGCCGCGGCTGGTGCATTCGGCCCTGCTCGCCACCGGGCTCGCGCCCGGCCGCCTTGAACTCGAAATCACTGAAGGCGTGCTGATCGAGGATTTTTCCCGTGCGGTCTCGATCCTGCACCGGCTCAAGGCGCTCGGCGTGCAGATCGCGATGGACGATTTCGGTTCGGGATATTCCTCGCTGTCCTATCTGCATTCCTTCCCCTTCGACAAGATCAAGATCGACCGCACCTTCGTGAAGGACCTGGACAGCAACCGCCATTCCATGGCGATCGTGCGCGCGGTGATCGGCCTCGGCCAGAGCCTCAACATCCCGATCCTGGCGGAAGGCGTCGAGACCAGGGACCAGTTGCGCTTCCTGGCGGAGGAAGGCTGCGACGAGGTGCAGGGCTATCTGCTGGGCCGGCCCATGCTCATCGACAATTATGCCGACTTGGTCGGACGGAGCGCGCCCGCGCAAAGCGCAGCGGCAACGGGCTGACTTCAGCCGGGCAGGAACGCCTTGGCCTCGTCTGCCGCGTCGGGAGCCGTATTCCGCCAGTTACCTCGACGGGGATTTCAACGCCGTCGCAGGCGAGGCCGGACTGACGCATGTGCGCGACGTGAGCGCCTTTGTCTCGAAAGTCATGGCGCTCGACAATGCCGCGCCAGCGCGTTCCTGAGGCGCCAACAACCAAACGTTCAGTTTGCCGCCGCCGCCGGCGGTCCACGCAGCCAGCGCCACACGGCGCCGCCCAAGACGTCGTGGCCGGTGACCACATACTCCGCCACGTTTGCATTCTGCATGAGGTAGAACAGGTCGCGCTCGGCCTCAAAACTTCCGGCAAACAGCACCGAGTCGCCGAGCTGCAATTCAAAATCGTCCTCCGGAAGCACGATCAGTTCGGCGCCTCGCCGGACGAGCAAGGCGACTTTGCCGCTGTCGCAAGTCCGGTCAACGATTTCCCGCCGGATATCGGACAGCCTTACTGGTGCCCCAAACCGCGTCATGAAGTCCACAAGGCCCGGCGCCTGTTCCCGCGAAACGGTGATACCCCAGAATTCCGGCGATTGCTCACCGAGATGGCGACGTAACCGCTCAACGATATGGCCGGCCCAGGCGTCGTCCTGCCCGCGCGCGATGCGCAGGAAGTCCGCGAGCAGCGGCGTGCGCAGCACGGCAAGACATTCGTCGGCGATGATCTGGCTCTGCACCATCGTCATGTCGGCTCCGAAGGCCTCGAACAGGCTGCGGTTGCTGATCAGGTTTTGTCTCGCAATGACGAAAAGGTCCGGCCGAATCTGGCGCGCGGCGATTGCGATCGTCAGATTGGCCGTGTCCACATCGGTGCCGGCGACGATCCCGGCTGCGGTCGCGATATCCGCGCGCCGCAACACTTCGTTGTCGGTGCCAAGCCCGCGCACGCCGGGCAGGCCTTCGGCCCCTTCCATGTCCGGATCGACAATCGCCACATCGAAGCCGCCGGCCTTGATCGCCGCCGTCACCTCCGCGCCGAACCGGCCATAGCCGCACACCACCCAATGGCCTGGCGGCGCCGGAATGCGCGGCGACAGATCTGCGCCGGGCGGGCCGGTCAGCCACGACATCAGGCGATAGGTGTCGGGCGCCTTCATCGCCAGCACCAGCCGTTCGCCGAACTCGCGGAAAGGATTGATCACCTCATAGGTGCCGACCGTCTCCATCGCCGCGGTGACGTCCGGCGAATGCGAACGGCAGATTGCCCGCAAGCCCGGCCGCAGCAGGCGCACGGTGAGCGCGACCGCCAGATTGACCTGATCGTCGTTGCACAGCGCCAGCACGCCCCGGCATTCCGGCTTCAGCAGCCCGGCCGCGATCAGCGTCTCGGGCGAACGCGCGTCGGCCGCAAGCGCGGGCGGATCCGCCACCAGTTCCTCCAGCTCCATTTCCTCGATCCGCTGTTCGTCCTGATCGAGGATCACGAAACGTCCGCCGCGCCTGTCCAGCGACCGCACGATCATCAGCCCGGTCTCGCCGATGCCGCAGACGATATAGAACGGTTCGCGCAAGGCCCGAACCGCCCGCTGGAACCGCGCGGCGACGATGGCGCGCCGGAAACCTTTGTCCTGCACCAGCGCCAGCAAGCTGCCGATCAGAAAGGCCCACCCGATGACCGACAGGTAGATGATGACGGTGACCCAGAGCCGCTGCCGGTCGGTAAACGCAAAGGGAATCTCGCCAAATCCGATGGTGGTTGCCGTGTAGCTGACGAAATAAAAGGCCTGGAACGGCGTCATGAAGACGGCGCGGCCTTCGCCGTCGATTCCGGGAATTAGCGTCAGCCCGACAGTCGCAAGCATCACGATGCAAATCATGACGACAAGCGGCGTCCGCAGACGCCGCAATGCGATGAAAAAGACGCCGCTCATCGTCTCTGCATCGTCGTTTCCACCACCATGATGATGACGGACACGATATTCGCCAGCAGAGCGCCGGCGGACAGCGAGACGATGCTCGCCATCGTGTAGGCCGAGACCTGGCCGGCGATCGACTGCGCGGCAAAGAACCAGACCAGGGCGGCCGCGATGAGCTGCAGCAAGGCGACGAGACTGGAGGCCAGATGCACGGCGCCGACATGGGTTCGGTCGCCGAACTTCAACACAGTGGCAATCAGATTCACCACGATCGCCGCGAATAATTCCCAGAAGTGATGATGTTCCGGATTGCCGATATCGCCATAGACGAATCCGAAATTGAGCGTCGCCGCCAGCAGAATGAAGAAGCCGAAGACAACCTTTTCGAGGTTCATGTGACGTGCCGCGTCTGGTGTACCGCGTTGCAGGGACCGCAACACGGCGGCCGTCCGGCCGGGACCGGCAGAATAGCGCGGGCCAGGTGATTCGGGCGAGACGCAGTCGCGGTCCGAAAGCCGTATGACGATGCCCCGGCCCGCCGGCGGTCAGCCCGGCAGGAAGGCCGTCGCCCCGCTTCGCTCGTCGCGGAGTTGTTGCACGGTCGATCTGTACAGCGCCTCAAGACGCTCTGTCGTGACGACCTCCGGCACCGGACCGTCGGCGAGGCATGCCCCCGCCCGCAGAAGGTAGGCCCGGTGCGCCGCGCGCAGGGCGTGATTGGGATCATGCGTCGTGAACAGCACGCCGAGCCCGCTGTCGGCCAGCGCGCGGATTTCCCGCATGACCTTGCCCTGGTTGCCGAAGTCGAGGCTCGCCGTCGGCTCGTCGAGCACGACGAAACGCGGCTCCTGCGCCAGCGCGCGCGCCAGCAGCACAAGCTGCCGTTCGCCGCCGGAGATTTCCGTGTAGGGCCGTTGCGCGAGCGCCGCGATCCCGAAACGCTCCAGGGCGCGCATCGTCACCGCGCGGTCATGCGCGCCGGGTCTGGCGAACAGCGAGCCGTGCGCGGTGCGCCCCATCAGCACCACCGTCTCGACCGTGAATGCAAACGTCCCGGTATGAACCTGCGGCACATAGCCGATCAGGCGGGCGCGCTCGCGGTGTGACAGCGCCGACAGGTTTTGTCCTGCCAGCACGACGTTTCCGGCGCGTGGCGGCAACAAGCCGAGCAATGTCTTGAGCAAGGTGGTCTTGCCGCCGCCATTGGGGCCCAGCAGCGCAAGGACTTCACCCTCGTTGACACGAATCGACAGCCCTTCGCCGACCAGACGGCCGGGATAGCCGATGGAGAGGTTGTGGCCCGCGATGGTCACGACCATGTCCTGCTGACGCTCGCCAGCAGCCAGATGAAGAAGGGCGTGCCGATCACCGCCGTCAGAATGCCGAGCGGAATTTCGACCGGAGCGGCGGTGCGCGCGATGGTGTCGATGAACAGCAGAAATCCACCGCCGAGAATGGCAGCCACCGGCAGCAGCCGCGCGAAATCCGGCCCCACCAGCGAGCGCGCCAGATGCGGCACCACCAGTCCGACCCAGCCGATGATCCCCGCGGTCGCGACACTGGCCGAAGTCACAAGCGTTGCCGCCGCGACAATGGCGATGCGTAACGGTCCGACCGCCACGCCGAGCGCGCGCGCTTCCTCTTCCGGCAACGACATCACGTTCATGCGGAAGCGCAGCAGAATCAGCACCAGCGTGCCCAGCGCCACCGGCCCGAACAGCGGGATCAGGTCGGTGACGCCGGTCGCAGCCAGGCTCCCGAGCAGCCAGAAGGTCATCGCGGGAAGCTGGTTATAGGGATCGGCAAGATATTTCACCAGCCCGACGCCCGCGCCGAGCAGCGAGCCGATGACGACGCCCGCCAGCACCAGCACGAGCACCGGATCGCGCGAACGGATCGCGGAACCGATCATGTAGACGGCAGTGACCGCGATCAGTCCGCCGACGAACGCGAAGCTCTGGATCGCGAACACGCCGAGCGAGAAATAGATGCCGAGCACGGCGCCGAGCGCGGCGCCGGACGACGCGCCGAGAATATCGGGCGACACCAGCGGATTGCGGAACAGGCCCTGAAAGGCCGTGCCAGCAACGGCGAGTGCGGCGCCGACAAGAAATGCCGCCAGCACGCGCGGTCCGCGCACCTGCAGGATCACGACTTCCACCGACGGCGAGGCACCGGACGCGCCGCCGGTCATTTTCGACCACAGCACCGACACGATATCGGCGAGCGACACCGGAAAGCGCCCGACCAGAAACGCCACCGCAAAGCCGGCGGCGAGCACGGCGATGGCAATCAATGTGCCGGGAAGGACGGAGCGGGTCATGACAATGGAAGGAAGCTCACCCCCGCCCCTCCAGCACTTGCGCAATCTGCGCCTCGTTCGGCGTCACATGATAAAATCGCTTGTAGAAATCGCGCGTGATCGCCGTCAGGTCCTCCTTGAATCGCTCCGGATACAGAATCCTCGCCAGCCACCACAATCCGATCAGACGATTGACCGAGGGCGGGAAATCCACCCAGCCGAACGGCAGTTTCGGCGACAGATGTACCCGCCCGCTCTGCGCCGCGGCGACGCCGATCCAGGCCGGGTCTTTCCGTACATTGGCGGCGAAATCCTTGTCGATGGTGATGATCACGTCGGGATTCCACAGCAACACCTGTTCGATCGACACATTCGCAAGCGCGCCCTGCCGTTCCCCCGCGACATTGCGCGCCAGCAATTCGATGGTCTCGACATTGATCGAGCCGCCAAGCCCCGTCTCCAGCCCGCGCGGGCCGCGCGCGTAATAGACGCGGGGACGCTTCTCCGGCGGAGTATCGGCGATACGCTCCGTGATCACCGTCAGCGTCCGATGGGTGTAGTCCGCGAAATCCTCACCCTCGGCCCGTCGTCCGGTCAGTTCGCCGAGCTTGCGGTAGGCCGTCGGCATATGGACAAAACGTCCGTCCAGCAGGGCATAAGGAATGCCGGTCTGCTCCTGCACGCGCGCGGCCAGCGACACGAAGGTCTGGCTGGTGGCGCCGACATCCAGGATGAGATCGGGCTTCAGCGCTAGCACCACTTCCAGATTGGCGGTGTTGCCGCGTCCGGTGATGCGTCCGACCTCCGGGCGGCTGCCGATGTCCGGCAGTAGGAATTCGCGCTCCTGCGGGCGGTTGGCGCGCGGCCAGCCGATCAGCAGATCGGGCGCAAGCGTATAGAGCATGATCGCGGCCGGCGGGCCGGCCGGAAACACCCGCGTCACCTTGTCGGGGATCGGCAAGACCCGACCGGTGGCATCGGTTACGCTCGCGGCGCGCGCAACGCGCGGCGCAGCGGCCATAGCCGAAAGACCGGCAAGCAGGGAGCGGCGGGTGAATGCCAATTCCGACTCCGTCATTCAGGGGGCGTATGAAACGACACACCCGGAACGACTACTCTAATCCACCCCAACCATCACGTCGCTGGCCTTGATCACGGCATAGGCGCTTTTGCCAGCCGCAAGGCCCAGCTCATCGACTGAGTCATTGGTGATCACGGCGGTTACCACCTGCCCGCCAATGTCTATTTTGACATGGGCGGTGGTGGTGCCCTTCTTGACCTCGACGATTTTGCCCTTGAGCCGGTTACGAGCGCTGATTTTCATGCCGTACTCCTGTTGCTGCAGTTGTTCACGCGAGAACATTTCCGTAGCTAATTTGGAGCCGCAAATCCGTGCTTGGCCAGGATCGCCTGCCCATCCGCCGACAGGATATACTTGGCGAACCGGTCCGCATTCGCCGAAGCGCCATTGATCACCGTCAGACCGTAATCGGCGCCAACCGCCAGCGCGGCAGGCAACACGACCACCTGCTGTCCGGGGTTTTCCGTTCGGGCGACGATGGCATTGGTGCAATAGGTCAGGAAGATGTCGGCCTGACCTCCCGCCACGACGTGTCCATAGGCATTGCGACCGGGCGGCGGCGGGGGCGAATTCGGCCCGCCGGTCAGTTGCAATGCCTTCTTCGACAGGATGTCATTGGAGCCAGACCTCAGGGCGTCCGCCTTCCCGAATACCTCGAAGGCATAGTCGCCGGAGGGATCGGCTTTCGGCGTCGAGGTTCCGAGCTTGACCGCGGGATCGAGCATGCGCTCCAGCAGGTTGTCCGGCGTCACCGCAAGGCCCGCCTTCACGAGAGCGCACAGCCTGTTGCGCGCAAACATCACCACCGGTCCGGCTTTGCCGGCTTTCGCCAGCGCCGCCGGATGACTCATGTTGGCGGAGGCAAACACCTCGGCCTTCGCGCCGCCCGCGATCTCGTCGCGCAGCAAGCCGGACGGCCCGTACTTCGCTTCGACCTTCAGCCCGGTGGACTTTTCAAACGCCTGCGCGACGTCCGCGAGCGCCCCACGCAGGCTTCCCGCCGCGTGCAGCAGAACGGCATCGGCAGCATCGGCGGGCGCGGTCATGCTAACCGCGGCCGCCAGTACGAGTACGATGCGGCGCATCACACACCTTGCGCCGTCGCATTCGGGAAGAACAATTGCTGGCCGTTGATCTTGTAGTCGGCGATCGCCTTCTGGCCCTCCGGCGACACGATCCAGTCGATGAACGCCTGGCCTTCCGACTTCTTCACATTCGCGTGCTTGGCCGGGTTCACCAGAATGACGCCGTACTGGTTGAACAGCCTGTTGTCGCCTTCGACCACGATGTCGAGTTCGCCGCGGTTCTTGAACGACAGCCAAGTGCCGCGATCAGCCAGCACATAGGCGTTGGACGCCGAGGCGGTGTTGAGCGCCGCGCCCATGCCCTGCCCGATTTCCTTGTACCAAGGCCCCTTGTCGGCGGCGATGTCGATGCCCGCGACCTTCCAGAGATTGAGTTCGGCGGAATGCGTGCCGGACTTGTCGCCGCGCGAGATGAAGGCGGCATTCTTCGACTTGATGGTCTTGAGCGCCGCGACGATGTCCTTCGTGCCCTTGACGCCGGCCGGATCGCTCTTCGGTCCGATCAGCACGAAATCGTTGTACATGACCGGATAGCGCTTCACGCCGAAGCCGTCGGCGACAAACTTCTCTTCTTGTCCGCGTGCATGCACGAACACCACGTCGGCGTCGCCGCGGCGTCCGGTATCCAGGGCCTGGCCGGTGCCCTGCGACACCACCTTCACGTCGATGCCGGTCTTCTTCTTGAACAGCGGCAGCAGATGGCCGAACAGGCCGGAATCCTGCGTCGAGGTGGTGGAGGACACCACGATGGATTTGTCTTGGGCGAAGGCCGGCGCCCCCGCGATGAAAGCGGCGGCGGTCAGCGCGATCAGAATGCGGCGTGTCAGCATTGTTTCTCTCCCGTTTGAATGGCGTCAGACCAGCAATTCGCCCGCGACGAAGCGGCGGGCGTCTTCCGTTTTCGGTTGCGTGAAGAAGCTCTGCGCATCGCCGGTCTCGACGATGCGGCCGCGATGCAGCAGCACGATCTCGCCGGCCAGACGGCGCGCCTCGCCGAGATTGTGCGTCGACATCACCACCTTGATGCCGCGCGCCGCGACATTGCGGATGATGTCCTCCAGCGCCTTGATCGCGGCCGGATCGAGGCTGGCGGTCGGCTCGTCGAGCAACAGGATGTCGGGATCCTTGGCGAGCGCGCGCGCCAGCGCCAGACGTTGCTGTTCGCCGCCGGACATCCGACGCGCCGGGCGGTCGCCGCGCCCCGCAAGCCCGACCAGGTCGAGCAATTCGTCCGCGCGCGCCTTGCGTTCGGCGCGCGGCACCCGCGCCGCCGCCAGCGCATAGGTCAGATTGCCGGTTGCGCTGCGCATCAGCATGGCCGGCCGCTGGAACACGATCGAGCGCCGCGCCGGCGGCACCTCCTCCCGCCCGCCCCAGGTGACGCGGCCGCGGGTCGGGGCGATCAGGCCCATCGCCGCGCGCAGCAGGGTGGTTTTGCCGGAGCCGTTCGGCCCGACGAGGATCGTCGGTTCTCCGGCAGCGATCTTGAGCGTGATCTTGTCGAGGATCGTCACCTCGCGCGCGAGGATCGACACGTCTTCGAGCATTAACGGCAGGTCGGAGGATGGTGCGCGCATGGTCATCCCGCGTAGCGTTCGGAGGCCCGGCGCGCGCCCCAGGCCAGCGCATTCACCACAATCACCAATGAAATCAGCACCATGCCGAGGCCGATGGCGAGCGGCAGGTCGCCCTTGGAGGTTTCCAGCGCGATCGCCGTGGTCATGGTGCGGGTAAAGCCGTCGATATTGCCGCCGACGATGATCACGGCCCCGACTTCCGCCGCCGCCCGCCCGAATCCTGCAAGCAAAGCAGTGAGTAAGCTGAAGCGGGCGTCATAAATCAGGGTGAATATGCGGCGCACCGGACCGACATTCAGCGCCGCCAGTTCGTCCCGGTATTCCTCCCAGAGATCCTCGATCGTCTGGCGCGCCAGCGCCGCGACGATCGGCATGACCAGAATGGACTGAGCGATGATCATCGCTTGCGGCGTGAACAGGATGCCCCAGGACCCCAGCGGGCCCGATCGCGACAGCATCAGATATACCAGCAGGCCCACCACCACCGGCGGCAAGCCCATGAGAGCGTTCAGTAAAACGATCGCGCCATTGCGGCCGGGAAAGCGGGTGAGCGCGATCAGCGCGCCGAGTGGGATACCGATCAGCGCCGCCAGCACCACCGCCGACAGACTGACCAGAAGCGACAGGCGCACAATGCCGACCAGAGCCGGATCGGCCCGCAGAATAAGGTCGAGCGCGGAGGTATCCGTCGGCATGGCGTTTCCCCGGCGTTTTTTCTTGCACCTGGTACCGGAATGGTCAATTTTAGGAGCATATTCATTCATATGCATATCTATTCATGCCTGAACTACTCACTACCGACGAGGCCGCCACCTATCTGCGTCTGAGCGAGCGCAAGCTTTATGAGTTGGTGGCGGCCGGCGCGGTGCCCTGCAGCAAGGTGACCGGCCGCTGGCTGTTTCCCAAAGCCGCGCTCGACCGTTGGGTCGCCGCCGGACTTGCCTCGCTCCATCTCGCGCGCGCGCAGCCGCCGCCGATTGTCGGCGGCAGCCATGACCCCTTGCTGGAATGGGCTCTGCGCGAGAGCGACTCCGGGCTGGCGAGCCTTCCGGAGGGCAGCGAGTCCGGGCTGCGGCGGCTGGTGCGTGGCGAGATCGCCATCGCCGCCATTCATCTGCACAGACTGGATGGCGACAACCCTCGCGCCAATATCGAGGCTGTCGCCCATGCACCCGGCCTGCATGACGCGGTCCTGATCGCTTTGGCCCGCCGGGAACAGGGATTGCTGGTGGCGCCCGGCAATCCCCTTGGGCTGTCCGATATCGCCTCGGTTGCAAAGGCGAAGGCGCGCATGGCGCAACGGCCGCCGGGCGCCGGCGCCCAGTTGCTCCTGCTCTCGCTGCTGGCAGGCAGCGGCCTCTCCCCAGACGCGCTGCGGCCGGTCAAGGACACCTGCCCGACCGGAGCCGATGTCGCTCAGGCAATTCGGGCCGGCCGGGCCGATTGCGGCGTCGCCACCCGCGCCGTGGCTGCTGCAGCCGGGGTCGTTTTCCTCCCGCTGATCTGGGAGCATTTCGATCTCGTCATGCGCCAGCGCGACTATTTCCTGCCGGAACAGCAAAAGCTGATCGGCTTCATGCGCTCCGGCGCCTTCGCCGGACGGGCGCGCGAACTGACTGGTTACGACGTGACGAAGGCCGGCGAAGTCCGCCTGGTCAATTAAGGCGGTCTTTCCGATAAAAGCCGGCGCCGCGCCTGTACAGCGGACATTGCTTGTCAGGGGGACTTCGATCGCTATATTGCGCGCCAACGCGGGGCAGCCCGCGATGCGGAGAGGTGGCCGAGTGGCTTAAGGCGCTCGCTTGGAAAGCGTGTATACGGGAAACCGTATCGAGGGTTCGAATCCCTCTCTCTCCGCCAGTTCCTCCAACGACCGATTTCTCCGCGGCTTTGTGCGCTCGATTGAGCCGGTGATTTTGCGCTTTTGCTAGATCTAGCTCAGTACTGGTAGACACCGCGCAGATCGCGCGGCACCCGCAATTCAATCTCGACAATTACAACAGGGCGCGCGTCACCGCTGACGTCGCCCTGATCAGGATCGCCGCGCCCGCCGCCGTCACGCCGGTGCCGCTCTCGGGCGCGAAGCTGAACGTGCAGCCCGGCGACCGCTTTGTGGTGTCGGGCCTCGGCCTGTCGGAACGCGGCAACGGCAAGAGCGGCGGCACGCTGCGCCAGGCGACGCTGGCGGCCACCGGCCGGCCGGGCAATCTGCAGATCCGCCTGATGGACCCGGCGACGCGGAACGAGCGCGCGGGGCTTGGCGCCTGCACCGGCGATTCCGGCGCGCCGGTGTTTCAGGACAGCGGCGGGCGCTTTGTCGTGATCGGCGTGGTGAGCTGGTCGACCGGGCCGAACGGCGCCGAGGGCTGCGGCGGCCTCACCGGCGTGACGCCGCTGCAGCTTTATTATCCCTGGATCGTGGAGACCGCGAGGAAGCTCGGCTCGCCGCTGCCGTGACCGGCTGCCTTATCCTTCGCGGCCGTAGGCGGTCACCCGCTCTTCCTGGTTGAAGCGGACCGAGTCGCCGACATAGGCGCCGGCGATGCTCTGCTGCACCGAATTCAGGCCGATGGCCCAGCCCACGGCCAGGATAACGGCGACGAGAACGGACAAAAGAAAAATGCGCATGGCAATGCTCCTTCTCCCCCTCGGGGGCGATATGGGGAGCGCGGCAGCACGGCACCCGTCACATTCCCGCGACCGGGCAGCCCCTCACAGTTTGGAACCACAGGGGTGCCAGTCGCGTTGCCTATCAGCCATCCAGCTAAAGAACCTGAAGGGTTGCCGATGACACGGGAAACCGCGACACGTGCGCGAATTGCCTTGCTGATCTATGTGATGACAAACAGCGTTCTGTTCGGTGCAGGGATCATTCTTGTGATGACATGGCCCGCACTGAGCGTCGATGCCGGCTTCTGGATTTCGGTCGTTGTGGGCACGAGCTTTATTTTGGCAGCGCCCATCGCGTGGTGGATCGCCCCTCGCATGCGCGCTCGTTACTGGCGACAGCGGATGGCCGCAGATCACGCATCCGCAAATCACGAGTCTCATGTCGGTTCCGCGACCGGCGGTACGCGTTGAAACAACCGACCATGTGGCAATTTGTATAATGGTCAAAAGTGAGCAGACATCCACGCCCTAAGGCGCAAGCTGCATGCGGGAGGGTACCTTGGAGTGATGGAAATGGAAAAGTTCGTCCACGAACAAAACCTCGCTCACTATCGAAAGATGCTGTCTGAGAGGACACATGAGCAGCACCGTCCACAGATCCTGAAAATGCTGGCGGAGGAAGTCGCCAAGGGCGACCCGCACCCCGGATAGCGTAGACCGCAATCCCCCCATTCCGGTCTAGGCTTTGATTGCGCGCATGGCGTAATCAGAGAGCCCGGTTGAGCCCCCCTCAGCCGGGCTCTCGTCGTTCTGAAAAGCGACACGCCGCGGCCAGCGAACCACAGGTGCCCCCGGTGGAGGGCCACTGAGTTGGGGCGGCGCGACGTGACGTGAATGGCACATCGCGTCGTTTCGCTGCGCTGTGAAATTTGGTCGCTATCGGACACAGCTGGCAAGCCGTCCGCCGACGGATTTATGGGTTCACCGCTAAGCGGCAGCGTCCTCGCGGCTGCGCTTCAGCAGCGCCTTGATCTGCTCGTGCAGCTCAGGCACCAGCGCCAGTCCGCCGGTCGATTCCGCTTGCTGCAGGATGGATTGCTGTGCGCTCTCGGGGAGATTGCGCCATTGCAGCACGACGGCCGCGCCAAGATATTGCAAGGCGGCCTTGTCACCGTCCTCCAGTGTGATGGTCTGGGCTGTCATGTCCGCCATGCGCATCTCCTGCTGTCGCCGGAACGTAGCGGTCCCGAATGAAGGCAACAGCCGCGCAAAGGAATGGTTCCCTCCATTTCTTCAGGATTGCCGTGCGTGCGTCACTCCCGACACGCGCGGCGCAAGATCGCCGCGCTCAATGAAATGCAGGTGAGGTCGGGCATGCCTGGCTCCAAAGAAAAGCCCGGCGGTTAGCCAGGGCTTGTGAATCGACGAAATATCGTACGCGTCAGACAGCATCGATCAGGGACGCATCCTCGTCGCTGGTGCGCGAAGAATTGACACGGCGCGACACCGGCCATCGCCGCAACATGTTCTCCTGAGCCGGGCGAAGCACCTCCTCACCAGCTTTGCCCGACAACCACACGTCGAATGTCTCCGGCTGTAAAAGAACCGGCATCCGGTCATGGACCTGTGCCGTAAACGCGTTCGACTCGGTGATAATCATGGCGCAGAACTTCAGAACTTCGCCTGTTTCCCTGTTGGTCCATTCGTTCCAGATGCCCGCAATGGAGAGAATCGGACTCTGCGGCTGACGGCAGGCAGGTCGTCGTCCGTCCTGCGTCCGGATGCGGTGACGTTGCCACATGAGAGACGACATCAAGACCGCCTGTTTGAAGCGCCTCAACCGAATTGAAGGACAAGTACGTGGCCTGTCTCGCATGGTGGAGGAAGAACGTTATTGCATCGACATCGTGACACAAGTCGCGGCGGTGCGAGCGGCGTTGCGGCGTGTCGAAGAGGAAATTCTTCGCGACCACGTGTCCCATTGTGTCGAACACGCGATCAACTCTGGCAACAAATCGGATCAGCGCCGAAAGATTGAAGAGCTCATGGCTATCATGAGCCGCGCCGACCGGTAAGGAAACGAGGGCCTTCGACATGACTCAAATGCTCGAATTGACCAGGCGGGCCTTTCTCGTGGGAACCGCCGTAACAACTATGGATGCGGCTTCCGCACAGGAACTAGGCGCTCCGCCGGTCAGGGCGTGAGCAGGGACCCCAATTGTGGTTGCTGTTCGGGCTGGATCGAACACGTCCGAGCTGCAGGATTTCAAACCACAGTCATCGAAATAAGTGATCTGGCGCCTCTGAAGACTCGCCTTAGAGTCCCCAGTCGTCTGGCCTCGTGTCATACGGCGGAAATCGGCGGATACGTCATCGAAGAACACGTGCCGGCTGCCGCTATCAAGCGGCTGCTCTCGGAACGTCCAGTAGCGGTAGGCCTGGCAGTCCCCGGTATGCCGGTCGGATCTCCGGGCATGGAGGTCAGCGGCTCGCCCGATGAACCCTATGAGGTCGTGATTTTTGGGCCATCCGAACGAAGCTACGGGCGTTTCCTAGGGTCGAGGGAGTGTAAGCGTGGCCGTTTGATTTACCTCAACGCGGAAAATCCATTTTCCGCCACGTTTCATATGATATGATGAACGTTATGGCTCTCAAGCGACAGCTTTCAACATTGCTCTGGGCAGCGGTCGTTTTGATCGCCGCACAGTTCTTGCCCGGCGTTGCACACGCTCATGCCGGTCATGATCACGTATCGCCACTTGTCGTGGTCGCTTTGTCCGAGCATGTTGCCGATCCAGCCAAGTCGGCCGAGGCAAAACGGGCAGCAGCACTGGCGGAACTCGCTTCAGTAGATTCCCGTACCATTCCCGCCGCTCCATCCGGTGGCTGTAACGGATCGTGTTGCGGCACAGGGACGACCTGCTGCGGAGCGGTTGTTCTGTTTACGTCCGGGGCGGTATTGCCCGATGTCGGCGTTGCACGGCAACCGATGGGCACTGCCGGCACGGCGCCGCCAGGCAATCACCCGGACGCACTTCGCAAACCTCCCAGGTCCTTCGCGTAACGCACGCGCGCTCCAGCGCGTTCTCTAGCACACTGGGTCGGTCCAGTGAGCGTTGCGGATACGACGAAGGTTTCCATCCATGAAACGTACCAATACGTCCACGCTGCTCGCAGTGGGGGTGGCCCTCGCGTTATGGAGCAGGGTTGCCTCGGGTCACGAGGGCCACGACCACGGCGTGGCGGCGACAGCTATTAGCGTTCCTGCTGCACCGAGGGCCGAGGCAGCCACGGAACTCTATGAATTGGTCGCACTGGCGCGCGCGGGCGAACTCGTCATCTATCTGGATCGCTTCACATCCAATGAACCGGTCGCCGGCGCTGCAATTCAGGTCGAAACGCCTGTCGGCAGCGTCGATGCGCAAGACCTGCAAGACGGCACCTATAAGATCGCGGCGCCATGGTCCGGCCAGCCTGGTCGTTATGATCTGATCTTCACGGTCACCAAAGACGAAAACGCCGATGTGCTGCCGCTGACTCTGGTCATACCGCGGCCCACAGCGGAAAAATTGACCGGCTCATCGTGGTTCACAACCTCGGCTCTAGCAAGCGGCGTCAAGGACCGCATCGTCGGAACAGACCTGACCGTCATCGCCACCGTGATTGGAGCCTTTCTTGCCGGCATGATTGCAATGGCTTTCGCTCGGCGGCGCCGTAAACGAATAGCTGCGGGGCTCGTACTGGCGTTGGCCGCTATCCTAACCAATTCGATCGCGAGTGCACAGGAAGACGCGAATCCCAGCCGCCTAGAATCCACTGCAGTTACCGGCCGAGACACAGCTCAGCGACTGCCGGAGGGCGGCGTCTTCGTCCCAAAAAGTACGCAGCGGATTTTGGCTATCCGAACCTTGGTGACCGAGCCCGCCATGCATCGGCGCACGGTCGAACTGCCGGGCCGAATTATTCCGGACCCCGGTTCCAGCGGCTATGTCCAGGCCTCTGTCGGCGGTCGGCTCTCACCTCCAAATGGCGGATTCCCCCGATTGGGAACGCCCGTCAAGAAGGGCGATGTCCTCGCCTATGTGACTCCGCCGATGCAGGCGATCGATGTGTCGGATATGCGTCAGCGCCAGGGTGAGCTCGACCAGCAGATATCGATCGTCGAGCGAAGACTTGCCCGGTACGAACAACTCGCCCCCAGCGGGGCGGTGGCCAGATCACAGCTGGAAGATACGCGTCTCGAATTGAAAGGTCTCAAGGAGCGCCGCGCGTCGTTAGACAAAGTTCGGCGCGAGTCGGAAGAGCTGGTAGCACCGGTGGATGGCGTCATTGCTGATGGGACGCCCGTAGCGGGTCAGATGACTCAGCCAAATTCGGTTGTGTTCCATATCGTCGATCCAGCTCGTCTGTGGGTGGAAGCCCTTAGCTACGAAGCGCTCGCAGGTGTCCAAAGTGCGACGGCTCGCATCGGTGGCAAGGCTGTGAATTTATCGTACCGCGGTTCGGGCTTTTCCGATCGCAATCAGTCGATTCCAATCCATTTTGCGATTGAGGGTAATACCTCCAGATTGCGTGCGGGCCAGTTCGTGACGGTGCTCGCAACGACCGACGAAGAGCAGAAGGGAATTGCAGTTCCCCGGAATGCCCTTGTCCGAAGCGCGAGTGGCCAAGATGTAGTGTTCGAACATGTCGCGGCAGAGCGTTTCGAGGCGCGGCCTGTTCGCGTGCAGGCTCTTGACGGCAAAAGCGTCCTGATCGCTGCGGGTTTCGATGCCGGGAAGCGCGTGGTGGTGCAAGGCGCCGAACTCCTCGATCAGATTCGCTGAGGAGCCGATCAATGTTTCAATTTCTAGTCACACAATCGCTGCGTAACAGGCTGCTCGTTCTGGCCGCCGCCGCCATGCTTGTTCTTTACGGGCTGTTCACCGTCGCGAAACTGCCTGTCGACGTTTTTCCTGATCTGAACAAGCCCACCGTCACGATCATGACCGAGTCCGAGGGGCTTGCTCCTCCAGAGGTAGAGCAACTCGTCAGTTTCCCGATCGAAACGCAGATGAACGGCGTTCCCGGTGTCACACGTGTGCGCTCGGTGTCCGGCGTCGGACTGTCGATTGTCTATGTGGAGTTTGATTGGGGTACGGACATTTACCGTAACCGCCAACAGATCAGCGAGCGGTTGTCGTTGGTTCGCGACCAGTTGCCCGCGAATACGATTCCGCAAATGGGCCCAATCAGCTCGATCATGGGCCAAATCCTGCTGATCGCAGTGACCAGCGATCAGGCGTCCCCAATGGAAGTACGTGAGGTCGCCGACTTTACGATAAGACCTCGCCTCCTCACGATACCTGGCGTTGCGCAGGTGATCCCAATGGGTGGGGAGGTTCGGCAGTATCGGATCTCTCCAAACCCTCCTGCGTTGCGAGCGCTAGGGGTCGCCTATGAGCAACTCGAAAAGGCGCTCTCGCAGTTTGGAAGCAACGCGGGGGGCGGCTTCACCGATCAATATTCGCGCGAGTTTCTGATCCGAAACATTGGGCGGACCACAAGTCTCGACGACCTGCGAAACGTGGTTGTGGCACGGGTCAACGGGGCCCCGGTTTACCTGCGGCAAGTCGCGGAGGTCGAATACGCAGCCAGAGTAAAACGAGGTGACGCGGGCTACATGGCTAAGCCCGCTGTCATCGTATCGGTCGAGAAACAACCAAACGTCGATACAATCCGGCTGACAGCCGAAATTGAACAAGCTCTCAGGGAGATTTCGTCCTCGCTACCGAACGGAATCAAAACTGACCAGATTCTGTTCCGGCAGTCGAACTTCATCGAGGCCTCGATCCACAATGTCCAGAAGGTTCTTGTTGAAGCGGCTTTGGTGGTCGCCGTGGTCCTATTTGCCTTCCTTCTGAATTGGCGCACAACGGCGATATCTCTGACTGCCATCCCGGTGTCAATCCTGACTACCGCGGTCGTGTTCCATCTGTTTGGGCTGTCCATCAACACGATGACGCTCGGCGGTCTCGCCATCGCAATCGGCGAGCTTGTCGATGACGCGGTCGTCGATGTCGAAAACATCTTCAGGCGGTTGCGGGAGAATAGGGAATCTGGGAACCCGCGCTCTGTTTTCGACGTGGTTGTATCGGCTTCCCAGGAAGTTCGATCTGGCATCGTCTATGCGACGATGATCATCGTGTTAGTATTCGTGCCTTTGTTTGCCCTATCGGGGATTGAAGGTCGGCTGTTCGCTCCGCTCGGCCAAGCCTACATCATATCGATCCTCGCCAGCCTCGTGGTGTCCATCACACTGACGCCGGTGATGGCCTATTACATGTTGCCGCGGCTCAAGCGCTTGCAACACGGCGACAGCGCCCTTGTTCGTATACTGAAGCGTGGAAACCGTGCACTGCTGGGTAGAGCCTTCCAGCATCCTAAAACGCTGATGTTCTCTGCGGTTGTGGCAGTCATTGCAGCAGTGGGCGCTGCCGCACTTCTCCCGCGCGCCTTCCTGCCTCCATTCAATGAGGGCACGTTTACGATCAATATGCTGTTCAACCCGGGCATCTCGCTCGCTGAATCGCATCGGGTCGGCCTGATCGCTGAGCGACTCATTCTGGAGGTGCCCGAAGTCAAGGCTGTCGGCCGGCGAACCGGCCGGGCTGAATTGGACGAACATGCGGAGGGCGTTCACTCCTCCGAAATCGAGGTCGATCTTAAGTCTAGTTCTCGCGCGAAAACCGACATCGTCGCGGATCTTCGATCCCGGCTTGCCGTGCTTCCTGTGTCTGTCAACATCGGCCAGCCGATCTCACATCGGCTTGACCATATGCTATCGGGCGTCCGCGCCGAGATAGCGCTGAAGGTCTTCGGCGATGATCTTGATACGTTGCGAACGACGGCGGAAGGCTTGCGCCAGCGCTTGGCGTCAATCCCGGGCCTTGTCGATCTTCAGGTCGAGAAGCAGGTTCTTATCCCGCAGTTGGAAATTCGTGTCGATTACGCGCGCGCCGGCCTCTACGGCATCCAGCCAGCGGCCTTTATCGATCAGATCAGCAGACTTTCGAACGGGCGCGTCACGTCACGTGTGGTCGATGGCTATCGCCGGTTCGATGTGGTCTTGCGCTTGCCGGATCGGCTTCGAACCACGCAGCGTCTTGGCGACCTGTTAGTCGAAACTCCTGTCGGCTGGATCCCAGCCCGCCAGATTGCCGACATACGCGAGACCGAAGGGCCGAACCAGATTCTCCGTGAGAATGGGCGCCGGCGTGTCGTTGTATTGGCGAACAGCGATGGCCGCTCCGATATGGCGCAGATCGTCAGCGCCATCAGACAGGAACTCGCTGCCACGAAGCTCCCCAACGGTTTCTACACCAGGCTGGAAGGCACATTCCAGGCTCAAGAAGAGGCGAGCCGGACGATCGGCGCGCTATCGATACTCTCTCTCGTGATGATTTTCGCCATTCTCTATAGCCGTTACCGTTCCACGGTCTTTGCGTTCATCGTGATGGGCAACATCCCGCTGGCATTGATCGGATCGGTGGCCGCCCTTTGGATCGCCGGGCAACCGCTATCGGTCGCCTCGATGATCGGCTTCATTACCTTGACCGGGATTGCGGCGCGAAACGGCATTCTCAAGATCAGCCACTATATCAATCTAGCCATACACGAACGGATGCCTTTCGGTCGCGAGCTTGTGGTGCGCGGCAGCTTGGAACGCCTGACGCCGGTGCTGATGACTGCCCTGTCGGCGGGTGTCGCACTCGTGCCGCTGCTGATCGATCCTTCCGCGCCGGGAAAAGAAATTCTCCACCCAGTCGCGGTCACAATTTTCGGCGGCCTGATTACCGCCACGCTGCTCGATACATTTCTGACACCCGTCCTTTTCCTTCGGTTTGGTCGCAAGCCGCTGGAGCGATTGATTGTGGATGCGCAGTCGAAATCGACGACGGCCGAGCGATCCTCGCCGGCGGAATCTTTCTGACGATCCAAAAGGAGAAACTGCGATGCGCCTGAAGACCATTGTGACAGTTGCCGCGCTGCTTTCAGCGCCATCAATTGTTCTGGCACACGGACCCAAGGTCGGAGCGAATGGTGGCGTTCAAGCGGATGCCGGAAGCTTCCACGTGGAGGTCGTACCCAAAGGCACCACTCTCCAGGTGTTTTTGAACGACCACAGCGATAAGCCCGTAACCACCGACGGCTTTAAGGGCACGGCGATCTTCGTCATCGATGGCAAGCCACAGCGCATCTCGTTGACGCCGGCCGGTGAGAATCGCCTGAGCGGGACGTCCTCATTGAATCTCCCCGCCAACCCGAAAGGCGTCGTGCAAATCACGACACCTCCCGGAAGCACCATACAGGCCAAATTCTAACTGAGTGAAACCAGAGAGCGGAGACGACCATGAAAATCCATATGAACTTGCTAGCATCAGCGGTCCTGATCTCGTTTACGGGCAGCGCGCTCGCCCAAGCAACTCAGGATCATCAACAACATCACCCTGGCGGATCTGCGCCGCAGGGCCAACCTGCGCCGACGCAGCCGCCCGCGACGTTGTCCCCTGCAGCACCACCAGCCGGACCGCAGAGTCAAATGCCGATGGGACAGATGATGCAAGGCATGCCCGAACAGTGTCGCGGCATGATGCAAAACATGCAGTCCTGCATGGGGATTATGCACCAGATGATGCAGGGCCGCATGGGTCAAGGTGGGACCATGCCAGGACAGATGGCCCCCGGCGGGATGCAAACCACTCCGGCACAACCCACCGCGGTGTCAGCCTCAACGAAGGCCTATCTTGAGGCTGCCGAGAAGATGCACGCGCCGATGATGCAGGGGGTGCAGGCTACAGATCCCGATGTTGCATTCGTTCGCGGAATGATCCCGCACCATCAAGGTGCGATCGATATGGCGAAGGTGCTTCTGCAATTCGGCAAGGACCCACAGACCAAGAAATGGGCAAATGACGTTATTCGCGAGCAGCAACGCGAAATCGGTGAGATGGAAGAATGGTTAAAGAAGAATGCTCGCTGAACTTATCATGAGCGATCATCCTACTCTGGGGTGATCGCTCATCTCTCGATAGCATTATTGGAAGCAACGTAGATGTGGCCACGGAGGAACGTGCGGGGGCGATGCGGAAAGCAGGTCTCGATGTCGCGGGAAACCTCGGTGATCTGATCGGAGTGAGTGATCTGGTGGTAGACTGCACGCCGAAGCGGATCGCGGCCGTCAACGTCGACACCTATCGACGAAGAATCGATTGCCAAAACTGATGTAGCGCTCGGGATCGGCCTGCTAGCCGAAACACTGGGGCAACGATGATCGCAAGAATGTTCGACGCCCACCTTGGGATTGAAGCGTGTCCGACACGGGCGCAGCCGTGGCTTTGCGATCAATGAGCGATCCAGATCCCACTTCCTCTGGTCCAGCTCAGACCCGCTCAGAGCGGCTCAACCAGAACTGCTTTTGCGTCACGCTCGACCGTGGGTCGCTATGCGAGGCGCTGGAGCACGAGGCTAGCGATCCAGCGTTCTGCGAGACTTTCATCTGCCCGAAGACCCACTTGTTCTCGAACGTGCCGGTGTTCATCTCAGCCGTCGAGGTAGCCAAGATGCAGGAGGTGGTCGCAGCTGTCGAAACGACAGCCCGGCTCGCCGCATATAAAGCCGCGGTTCTCTCGTGGGCACCCGAAATCTCGCGGGAGGATCACGGTCCGGTCGGGGCGTTGATGGGCTACGACTTCCATCTTGGCGTAGAAGGTCCCCGGATAATCGAGATCAACACCAACGCCGGGGGGGCATTCCTCAATGCACTTCTTGCAAGGGCGCAGCGCGCCTGCTGTGCCGAGATGGACATGCCGCTGACGCCGCATACGTTTGAGGATGCGGCGTTCCGCATGTTCCAAAGCGAATGGATGCGCCAACGAGGAACCGGCGCACCACAGCGGGTCGCTATCGTAGACGACAGCCCGGAGGAACAGTATCTCTACCCTGAGTTCGTGCTCGTGCGGCAAGTTCTGGCCGCTCGCGGTGTGGACGCGGTTATCGCGGACGCCAGCCATCTTC
>LNFM01003617.1_pt1 | contig 43328 bp, 35 predicted proteins | sample 596031 | NCBI WGS metagenome assembly LNFM01 (sample SAMN04254537, study PRJNA301005) | activated carbon metagenome | isolation source: dual media filters at the Ann Arbor, Michigan drinking water treatment plant | place: USA: Ann Arbor
GAGCGTCCCGCTCGCTCATGGAACCATGAGCGAGCGGGACGCTCGCGGTCCGGAAGACCGTGAAGTCTCTATCAAATATCGTTCCAGCCCTAGCGCTACGACGTCACGCGCGGCCGTAATCGCTCGCGGCCCTGGCCGCGCTCACCTTGCCGTCGGCGAGATCGAGCGCCAGGGCGTCGGCATCGCGCGCCGCCGGCGCGCCGTTGCCGCCGCCGCCCGCGGTCTCGATGACGACGCGGTCGCCGCGGACGAGGCGTGCCATCGCCTTCGAGGCGATGACCTCCTCCGTGCCATCGGCCCGCCGGATGACAGCGTGCGCCTTGGCGCCGTCGCCGCCGCCCTGTGCGCCCCGCGGCGCGTAGAAATGCCGCTCGCCGCGATAGGTGAACGAGATCTCGCCGTCGAGGACCTCGTACTCCTTGACCACGCCGAGGCCGCCGCGCTGCCGGCCAGGGCCGCCGGAATCCTGGCGCAGCGCCACGCGGTGCACGCGGATCGGCGCGTCCATCTCCATCGCCTCGACCGGCAGGTTCATGCAGTTGGTGACGTCGGTCTCGATGACGTCGACGCCATCGGAACCCGTGCCGGCGCCGCTGCCGCCGGCGATCAGCTCGCCGGTGACGTACGGCGCGCCGCCTTCATGCCGGCCGCCGAATGCCAGGACCACCAGCTCGCCCGAGCTGTCGGCCGGCACCCGCTCGGGCAGCACCTCCTTGAGGGCGCCCAGGATGCAGCCGGTGATTCGCTTGATCGTCGCGGTTCGCGCATTGACCGGCGCCGGCTCGAGCGGATTGACGATGCTGCCCTTCGGCAGCTCGAGCGTGATCGGCCGGAAGCAGCCGGCATTGGTCGGGATCGTCGGGTCGGTGACGGCGCGCACGGCATAGCACGCTGCCGCGAGCGAACCCGACGGCACGCAGTTGAACGGCCCGCGCACCTGCGGCGAGGAGCCGGTGAAATCGCAATGGAAGGTGCCGTCCTTCACCGTCACCGCGACCTCGAAGCGGATCGGCCGGTCGAGATCGATGCCGTCATTGTCGTTGTAGTCGACATAGCGATAGGTGCCGGCGGGAATCGTCCGGAGCGCGGCGCGCGTCAGCACCTCCGAGCGGTCGAGCAGCTCGTCGAAGATCGCCAGCGCCTGGTTGTCGCCCAGCTCGCCCGCGAGCTGGGCGAGGCGGCGGGCACCCACATTGCAGGCGGCGAGCTGGGCGTTGAGGTCGCCCATCACCGCGTCGGGAATGCGCACGTTCTGGCGGATGATGGCGACCAGCGTCTCGTTGTACCTGCCGGCGTCGCGGAACTTGAGCGGCGGCAGTCGCAGGCCTTCCTGAAATATCTCGGTGGCGTTGGTCGGGATCGAGCCGGCCGACATGCCGCCCATGTCCTGGTGATGCGTCATGGTGGCCGAGATGGCGATCGGCCGGTCGTTGAAGAACACCGGCTGGACCAGGGCGACGTCGGGCAGGTGCGTGCCGCCGAGATAGGGATCGTTCATGCAATAGACGTCGCCCGGCTTCATCGTCGCCGGCGGGAAGACCTCCAGCATCCGGGCGATGATCGGGATCAGGGTGGCGAGATGGATCGGCACCGCCGTCGCCTGGGCGAGCGTCTCGCCGCGGATCGTGAACAGGCACGACGACGCATCGAGCCCCTCCTTGACGATCGGCGAGAACGAGGAGCGCAGCAGCGTCTGCTGCATCTCGTTGGCGATGCCTTCGAGCTTGTGGCGCACCACCTCGACGGTGACCGGGTCGAGCCCGGAGCGCTCGTCCTTCCTGCTCATGCCCCTGCTTCCTCCTGCACTCGTGCCTCCTCCCGCCCTCGGGCGAGGATCAGGTTGCCGGCCGCGTCGATCACGCCCGACCAGCCCGGCTCGACCAGGGTGGTCGTGTCGGCCTGCTGGACGATCGCCGGTCCGGCGAACGAAAATCCCTCCGCCAGTGCATCCCGATCATAGACCGTGGCGCTCGTGAATCGCGTTTCGCCCGCCACCAGGATGTCGCGCTGCCCGAGGACCGCCGGCCCGCCCGAGGCCGCGAAACGCATCTCGGCCAGGGTGTCGCTGCCGCCGGCGCGATGCACGGTGCGCACGCCGACGATCCGGGCCGGGATCTCGACGCTGTGGCCATAGATGCGGTCGTGCGCCTCCAGGAAGTCGCGATAGATCCGCGTCGCCGGATCGGGGTCGTCCGCCTCGAAGGCAATCTCGAGATTGTACGACTGGCCGATGTAGCAGACGTCGGCGAAGTAGCTGATCGAGACATCCCCCGGCTCGACCTTCTCGGCCGCCATCAGCCGGGCCGCGCGCCCGTCGATCTCGCGCAGCCTCTCGCGCAGCGCGGCACGGTCGAGACCGGCGAGCGGCGTCGCGAACTCGGCGGTCACCTCGTGCTCGATCGGCGCGGCGAGAAGACCCGCCGCCGACAGCACGCCAGGCAGGCGCGGCACGACGATGCGGCCGATCCCGAGCTCGCGCGCCAGGGCGGTGGCATGCAGGCCGCCGGCACCGCCCAGCGGCACCAGGGCGAAGCGCCGCGGATCGATGCCCTGGCGCACCGACACCAGGCGGATGCCCTCGGCCATCTGCGCGTTCAGCACGCGATGGATGCCGAGCGCCGCCTGGGCCGTGGTCATGCCGAGCGGCCTCGCGACCTTGGTCTCGATTGCCGCCATGGCCTTCTCGGGCTCGAGGCCGAGCCGGCCGCCGGCGAAGAAGCCCGGATCGAGATAGCCCAGCACGACCGAGGCGTCGGTCACCGTCGCCTCCTCGCCGCCGCGGCCATAGCAGGCCGGGCCCGGCTCCGAGCCGGCCGAGTGCGGCCCGACGCGCAGGCCGCCCGAGGCATCGAGATGGGCGATGCTGCCGCCGCCCGCGCCGAGCGTCGTCACGTCGACCATGGCGACGCGCACGGCGTGGCCGGCGATCACGCCTTCCGACTTCAGCATCGGCTTGCGCCGGCTGATCAGGGCGATGTCGGCCGAGGTGCCGCCGACGTCGATGGTGATCAGGTCGTCCGACGCAGCGGATGCACCGGCGATCTGGCCGCCGATCACGCCGGCCGCCGGTCCCGACAGGAACAGCCGGACGGGCCGCTGGCGCGCGACCTCGGCGATGGCGAGGCCGCCGCGCGACTGCATCACCTGCAGCGGCGCCGCGATGCCGGCTTGCGCCAGGCCCTCCTCGAGGTGCGCCAGGTAGCGATCGACGCGCGGCTTCAGGTAGGCATCGAAGGCCGTGACCACTGTACGCTCGTACTCGCGAAAGGCCGGATCGACCTCGTGCGACAGCGACAGCATGACGACGGGATGACGGGCGCGAATCAGCGCGGCGGCCCGCTGCTCGTGCGCTGGGTTGCGGAACGAGAACAGGAAGGCGATGGCGATCGCCTCGACGCCCGCCTCGACCAGCTGGTCGGCCGCCGCGACGACGGCCGCTTCGTCGAGCGGGATCAGCACCGTGCCTGCCGCATCGATACGCTCGGGAATCTCCTTGCGATGGCGGCGCGGAGCCAGGAACACCGGCGCCTCGGGATCGAGGACGATGCGATAGACCTCGCTGCGCAGCTGACGCCCGATCTCCAGGACATCGCGAAAGCCTGCCGTGGCGAGCAGGCCGATCCGCGCGCCCTTGCGCTCGAGGACGGCATTGGTCGCCACCGTCGTGCCGTGCGCGAAGCGACCGACCTCGGCCGGCCGGATGCCCCAGCGCCGGGCGAGCTCGCCGATCGATTGCAGGACGGCGGCGCTGGGATCGCCGCGCGTCGTCGGCACCTTGATGACATGCAGCGCGCCGCCCACCTCGCGGCACACGACATCGGTAAACGTGCCGCCGATATCGACGCCGATCTCGAAGCGGCGGTGAGGCGATTCTGTCGTCATCCAATGAACCCGCACCGACGATAGCTCATGCTCTTGCGGGCCGCGAGCGCCCCGCGTGCTCGTGATTCATGAGGCGAGCGGGACGCTCGCGGCCCGGACGAGCATGATCACAGCCTCAGCAGGCTGCCGTAGCCGGACACCTCGGCGCGGATCGAGGCTGAGCGCAAGCAGTGCCACAGGCTCGCCTGGTTGGCCGAGATCGCCGGCCGCTTCAGATCCTGCTCGAGCGCCTCGAGGATGCCGACGCAGCGAAAGCCGGTGCCGGCGATCAGCACCCCGTCGGCCTCCGCCGGACAGGCGCGCTTGATCTGCGCGAACAGCGGCTCGAGCTCCTGCTCGAGGTGCATGCCGTCGCGCGTGAGATCGCCCGGAGGCAGGTCGCGCCACTTGCGGCCGGGGTCGTAGCGCAGAGGACCCGCAGGCGCGAAGCCATGGTCGGCGTAGTAGCGCACTCCCGCACCGACCAGCTCGTCGTTGAACCACGGCGGCAGGACGAGGAACGGCCGCTTGATGCCGCTGACGCGCAGCGCCGCCTGGGTGTCGAGGCCGTTGGTGGTCACGACGCCATCCGGCCCGACCTCGGCCCGCAGGCCGGCGACCGTGGCCTCGTCCCATCCCTTGCCGCCGATCAGGCTGCTCGAGCTGTGGCCGATCACCACCGCCGACAGCCGCAGGGTGGCGAACTGCCGGCAGCCGCGCACCAGGTCGTCCTCTAGATCGACGCCCGACCTGTCGGCCCGCCAGCGTGCCCACGGTGCCCGTGCCGTCACGCGCGCGGCATGGATCGAGACGTCCGGCGGCGCCATCGCCCACCATTCCGCCTCGGGCACGACCTCGCCGCCCACGATGAACAGGCCGATGCGACCGCGCCAACCCCAGTTGTCCCTGCTCATCGGCCGCGGCGCCTTCCCTGCGAGAATTCAAATTGCAATTTCGAGCAGTCTAGGCCCCGTCGGCCGGGCTGAGAAGATCGACGTTCGCGAAGCTGCAATTCGAACCAGTCGATTGAACGGCGGCGCCGCTCGCCGCAGCTTCGCGCGGCGACGAACGAGCGGGGAAAGCCGATGACCAAGCCGTGGCGTGTCGATGTCCTGCAGTGCCGAGGCAGCGCCTACGACGTCGGCAGGCAGATGGCGGAGGGCTTCAAGAAGACGGCGCGCGGCCGCGCCTATGGCCGGCGCAAGGAGCGGCGCCCTTTCGCCTTCAGCCTCAGGAACGCCGAGGCAGCCCTGAAGACCTGGGCACCGAACATCTGGGAGGAGTTGCACGGTCTCGCCGACGGCCTGGCGATCCCGCTCGAGCGCGCCGTCGCCGAATACTCGAACGGACGCCTGCGCTACGAGCGGCGCGGCTGCTCGGCGGTGATGACGGCAGGCCTGTACGGCCGCAACTACGACTACGATCCGCGGCGCTACGATCGCATGCTGGTGGCCGTCCAGGCCAAGGGCGTCCACGCCAGCATCGGCTTCTCCGACCGCTTCACTGGCCGGGTCGACGGCATGAACGAGCACGGGCTCTGCGTCGGCCTGCACATGGTGAGCGAGAGGACCTGGAAGCCGGGCCTGGTCTGCATCCTGATCGTGCGCATGGTGCTCGACCAGTGCGCCACCACCCGAGAGGCGGTGAGCCTGCTTCGGCGCGTGCCGCACGGCCTCGGCTTCAACTACTCCCTGCTCGATGCCGGCGGCGCGGCGGCGGTGGTCGAGGCCTCGCCCGCGGCAATCGACGTGCGCGACGGCGAGCAACTCGCCTGTACCAATCACTTCCAGTCGCCCGCGCTGCAATCCTACAATCGGCGCAATCCGGGCTCGTATCGCCATCTGCCGCCGCTCGAGGCCATGGCGCGCGAGCAGTCCTCCGACCAGGCGTTGTTTCACGCTCTCAATCGCTCTCTGTCCCCGGTATTCGATCACCGCTACACGACGGGCTCGGGCACGCTCCACACCATCGTCTGCACGCCGGCGACGCGATCGATGATGGTGGGCGTGGGCGGAGATGCCACCCCTCGGTCGATCGACCTCGCCGCCTGGGCAGGCGGCGCGCCGCTTCCGGTCCAGGCCCTCGACGGTCAGCTGGGCGGCCAGGCCAACCCGTTCGACCCGGGCCGCCGCCGCGTTGTTGCCCGCCCCGGGCAGGGCAGCGCGACCAACGTCTTCATGGGCGCGCAGCTCAACGATGCCGTGTTCACGGACGTGACGCTGGCGAAGGCGCGCTTTGCCAATGTCAGCCTGGCGGGCGCGCACTTCGACGACATCGACTTCAGCAATGCCACGATCACCGGCAACTGCAACTTCAAGGGCATGAAGATCGCCGGCGTCGCCGTCACCGACCTGCTCGCGGCCTACCACGGGCAGGGTTCGTAGCGCGCCCTGCATTCGCGAGCTCGAGCAGAACGTCGGCATGGCACGGCTGGTCGAGACGGCACCAGCAGGCAAGGTCGTGACCGCGCAGTTCCTGCAACCTGTCCAGCACCATGCGGCGCAGGTCGACGAGGGAGATTGCCTCCGGCAGATGGTCCGCGGCGCTCAGCTCCTTCATCTCCTCGGCAGACATGCTGCCCCCGAGCCAACGCCGATGCAGCTCGACCGCTTTCTCCCGGCCATGGACGCTGACCGGAAACGGATTGCCGAACAGGCTCGGGCGACCGCAGTAGATCGCCTCGGCCGGCTTCCGCCAACCCGCCGTGCGCCGCATCTGGAGTCGCCCTGGCATCGCAATCCGTGTGTCCACCTGTCCCTCGCGCGCTGGCTGGCCTCTCAATCTCCCGTCTCGCTGTAGCGAGAGCCTCCGTGATCAATAAAGATCATCATCGTGACGGAAGTTGCATCCCCCGCCCGAAATTCGGCTGGATCGATCGCTACCATCAGATCGCCACCATAGGATGTAGGTTCCAGGTTCCGGGGGACAAGGCGAGATGAGGATCGTGCTGAAGGACGGGCTGGTCGTGCTGATCCCGCAGTCGGACGGGGATTTGTTCGCGCTCGCCCAGTGGAAATCGGCGCACGCCGACCATGTGCTGACTGTCCGGGCAGACCAGCCTGATGTTTCTGCCGTCGAGCTGCACGATCTCGGCCCGCGGGCGGAAGCATGCCGCGAGCCCCTGAACGTGGTCAGCACCAGCGCCGACCCTCTGGCCAGGATCATCAGCAATCTCGCGACCACGCCGTTCGAGCTCGATGGCCGGCGCTACCTGTCGGTCGAATCGTTCTGGCAGGGGCTGAAGTTCCCGAGCGAGGCGGAGCGGCGGCGCCTTGCCGGGCACGAAGGTCCACGCGCCCGATCGGAAGGCTTGCGCCAGAAGTACGAGAAGACGATCAGCTACGGCGGGCAGGAGATTGCCGTCGGCGCCTGGGACCATTGGCAGCTGATGGAGAAGGCCTGCCGTGCCAAGTTCCAGCAGAACGACGACGCCAGACGTGCGCTGCTGGCGACCGGGGAGCGCCCCCTCGTCCATGTCGTCCGCCGCGACAGCCGGTCGATTCCCGGCGTGATCATGGCGCAAATCTGGATGCGCCTGCGCGCCGAGGTCAGGAAGGCTGGACCCTGATCGGCTCTCTCGGGCGTCGCTCCGCGGCGCTCGCATGAACTCCGCATGCACGGCGCGCAGTGCACGTGAGCGTGCCCGACTGCCCACCCTGCTTGCCCGCACGACTCCGCTCTCGGTACGATGAGGCTCATCGAGCCCCTGGAGCACCCGCATGACCTCGCCCAGCCTGGTGATCCGCAACGGCACGATCGTCGACGGCTCCGGAAGCGATCCCTACGAGGCCGACCTCGCCATCGTCGACGGCCGGATAACGGCGATTGGCGGGGCCATCGCCAAGGGCCGCGCGGAGATCGACGCACGCGACAGGCTGGTCACGCCGGGGTTCATCGACGTGCACACCCACTACGACGCGCAGGTCACCTGGAGCAGCCGTCTGTCGCCCTCGACCTGGAACGGTGTCACCACGGTCTTGCTCGGCAACTGCGGCGTCGGCTTCGCACCCTGCCATGCCGACCAGCACGATCTGCTGGTCAACCTGATGGAGGGTGTCGAGGACATCCCCGAGGTGGTGCTGACCGAAGGCCTGCCCTGGAACTGGCACAGCTTCCCCGATTATCTCGATGCCATCGCGGCACGCTCCTACGACACCGACATCGCCACCCAGGTGCCGCATGCGGCCTTGCGCGTCTATGTCATGGGCGAGCGCGGCGCCGATCGCGAGCCGGCGACGGAGCAGGACCGCCGGCGCATGGCCGAGCTCACTGCCGAAGGCCTGCGCGCCGGCGCCTTCGGCTTCTCGACCTCGCGCACGCTCAACCATCGGGCGGCCGACGGCCGGCACATCCCGACCCTGCGCGCCGAGGAAGCCGAGCTCACGGCAATCGCCCACGCCCTGCGCGACACCGGGACCGGCTGGATGCAGATCGTTTCCGATTTCGAGGACGAGGACGGCGAGATCCAGCTGTTTCGCCGCCTGGCGCGCGAATCGCGCCGGCCCCTCACCATCTCCCTGCTGCAGTCGGACGCACGGCCCGACGGCTGGCGCACGCTGATGTCGCAAATCGACGCGGCGAATGCCGAGGGCCTGCGCATCACCGCGCAGGTCCGCTCACGACCGACCAGCGTCCTGCTCGGGCTCGAGCTGTCGCAGAATCCCTTCATGTGCCGGCCGAGCTACAAGGCAATCTCGCACCTGCCGTTTGTCGAGCGCCTCGCCCGGCTTCGCCAGCCCGACTTCCGGGCCCGTATCCTGGCGGAGGCCTTCGAGGGCAGCCGGCGCGCCCGGAGAGTCGAACGCTGGGATCGCATGTTCCCGCTCGGCGATCCGCCGGACTACGAGCCCACGGCCGAGAGCAGCATTGCCGCGCACGCGCAGCACCAGGGACGTTCGCCCGAGGAGGTGGCCTACGACCTGCTGATCGCGGGCGACGGCAAGGGCATCCTCTACCTGCCGGTCACCAACTATGCGGCCGGCAACCTCGACGTGGTCGGCGAGATGATCGCCGCGCCCAACTCCCTGATCGGGCTGGGCGACGGCGGCGCCCACGTCGGCATCATGTGCGACGCGACGGCGACCAGCTACACCCTGACCCACTGGACGCGCGATCGGCGGCGCGGCTCGCTGTTCCCGATCTCCTGGGGCATCAAGCGGCTCGCCGCCGACAACGCCGCCGCGATGGGGCTCGCCGATCGCGGCCTGCTGAAGGTCGGCCTGAAGGCCGACATCAACGTGCTCGACTACGACAACATGCGCCTGCGCCGCCCCGAGATCGTCTACGACCTGCCGGCCGGCGGCAAACGCCTGGTCCAGCGCACCGACGGCTTCGACGCCACCATCGTCTCGGGCCAGGTCGTCTACCGCCACGGCGAGCCGACGGGGGCGCTGCCTGGCAGGCTGCTGCGGGCGGGGGTGTAGGCAGCGGCGTTCCTTCCGTCACCTCCCCAGCTTCGGGGCAAGTCACAAGCCCTAGCGGCCCTTCCAGCGGGGCGGCCGCTTCTCGATGAAGGCGGCGATGCCTTCGGCGCGGTCCTCGGACAGGTAGGGGTTGGTCCCTTCGTTCAGCCGCAAGGCGGCCGATGCCGGCAGGCCCGAGGCCTTGGAAGCGGTCTCCTTCATGCGGCGCACGGTGACCGGCGCGTTGCCGGCGATCTGGGTGGCCCAGGCCATCGCCTCGTCCAGAGCCTTGCCCTTGGCCACGACCTTGTTGAGGAAGCCGATGCGCTCGGCCTTCGCGGCGTCGATGTACTCGGCGCGGAACAGGAGATCGAGCGCGTGCGCCCGCGGGATGGTGCGCGGCAGCATGACGGTGGCGAAATGGGCACCCATGCCACGCTTGGCTTCCGGCAGGCCGAGCACCGCATGCTCCTCGCCGATCCGGAGGTCGCAGGCCAGCGCCAGCTCGAAGCCGCCGGCGACCGCCGCGCCGTTGATCGCGGCGATCACCGGCTTGTAGGTCTCGTAGATCACCTCGAACACGAAGCGTTCCCGGGTCGACATGAGATAGACGAACGGCTTGCCGGCCTGGTCCGCTTCGTGCCGCGCCTTGAGGTCGAAGCCGCCGCAGAACGCCCGGTCGCCCGCGCCGGTCACCACGATCGCCCGCACCTCGGGATCGGCGCCGGCCTCGACGAATGCCTCGGCGATCGCCGCCATCAGGTCCGGCGTTAGCGCATTGGCGCGCTGCGGCCGATTGAGCGTCAGCAGTCGAACGTGCCCGCGATCCTCGATCAGGAGTTCCCGAGCGGCCCCGCCGGCCGCTCCCTGCTGCGACTGTCCCGGTATGCTCACGGCCAAACCTCGCGATCGATGATCCCAAGCGAACGATCGCCTGCCGGCGACGCCAAGACAACGCCGCGATCGCATCGACTTGCCGGCCGTTTCGCGCGATAAGGATGGCGTGACTCGACAGTCCGGCCGGTTTCAGGACGGGAATGCCTGAAGGCCAGCACACCCGAGACTACGTGGCTCTCGCCGCCCTTGCCGTCGTTGCCACGCAGTTCTCGAACGCGTGGGGCGCGGCGTGGTCGAAGTCCCTGTTCGACGCCATCGGGCCGGAGGGCGTCATTGCGCTCCGGGTCGGCTTCAGCGCGATCCTGCTCGGAATCGTGACCCGCGCCTGGCGGCTTCGCGTCAAGCGCAGCCAGATCGGCAATGTCGTCGCCTACGGCATCGCCCTCGGGCTGATGAACAGCATCGCCTACCAGGCCTACGCCCGCATCCCGATCGGCATCGGCATGGCGATCGAGGTGACCGGCCCGCTCGCCGTCGTCATCTTCCATTCGCGCCGGCCGGCCGACCTGGCATGGGTCGCCTGCGCGATCGCAGGCCTCGTCCTCCTGCTCTTCAAGGGAGTGGGCGACGTCGCTGCCGTAGACCCCCTCGGCATCGCCTTCGCCTTCGGCTCGGCAGCGTGCTGGGCAAGCTACATCGTCTACGGCAAGCGCGTCTCGGCCCTGGGCGGCGGCAGCATCGCCGCCGCCGGGCTGGCGATCGCCTTCGTGTTCGTCGTCCCGTTCGGCCTCGCGACCACCGGCGCCAAGCTGTTCAACCAGGAGTGGCTGATGGCCGGGCTGGTGATCGCAGTCCTGTGCAGCGCCATCCCGTTCTTCCTGCAGATCCACGCCATGCGCCAACTGCCGTCGCGGGTCTACGGCCTGCTCGCGAGCGCCGTTCCGGCCGTGGGTGCCATCATGGCCTATATCGTTCTCGGCGAGGCGCTCGACCTGCAGCAATGCCTCGGCATCCTGCTCGTCATCGCGGCCGGCGCCGGCGCGACCTTGAGCCTGTCCAAAGGACGGTGAGAAATTCTTCCCTGCGCCCTGCCCGCTCAAGCTCTTCCTTTTCCGGACCGCGAGCGTCCCGCTCGCTCATGGTCATGCTCAAGAACTATGAGCGAGCGAGACGCTCGCGGTCCGGAAGATAATACCATGACTCATGAGCGGGCGAGAAAAGCATGAGCCGGCGAAGCCTCAGGCCGCAGCGCGCGCCCAGGCGGCGGCACGCTCCAGCAGTCGCTGCGCGCGGATGACGACCGGCAGGTCGATCATGCTGCCTTCGAAGGCCACCGCTCCGGCGCCGTCGGCCGCCGCCGCATCGAAGGCGGCGATCAGCCGGCGCGCCCGGTCGAGCTCGGAGTCCGACGCGCCATATTCCTCGTTGATGATCGGCACATGCGCGGGATGGATGCACGAGGCCGTGGTGAAACCCAGCGCCCGGCCGCGCCGCATCCCGGCCCTGTAGGAGTCGAGGTCGTTGATGTTGGCGAGCTGGCCCATCGAGCCCATCGGCAGGATGCCGGCCGCGCGCGCGGCCGCGAGGCCCTGCATGGCGAAGACATACATGCTGTCGGCCGAGGGGATGGCGCCGAGCTCGGTCGCCATGTCCTCGCCGCCCACCGACATGCCGGCCATGCGCGGCTCGGCGGCGATGGCGTAAAGGTGCGGCAGCGCCGCCGGCGATTCGATCAGGGCGAGGAATCGCGTATGGCCGATCGTCATGCCGAGCGCCGACTCGCGATCGCTTACCAGCTCGGCCAGCAGCCGGACATGCTCGGGACCCATCACCTTGGGCAGCATCAGGGCGGCGACGCCGGGCATGACTGCGGAGGTGATATCGGCGACGGCGAGGTCGAGCGGCCGGTTGATGCGCACCACCACGTCGGCGCCGGCCTGGGCGACGCGCGGAACCGTGGCCGCCAGGGCGGCGCGCGCGCCGGCCTTGTGGACCGGCAGGACCGAATCCTCGAGATCGAGAATGATGGCGTCGGCGCCGCGCGTGTGAGCCTTGGCGATGAATCGCTCCGAGGTCATGGGAACGAACAGCAGCGACCGCCAGGAAGGCAGGGACGAGGTCATGGGATGCACTCCAGTCAGCAGCCGCCTTTCTAGACCGCGGCTGCGCCAAAGTCGTCGTCCCGCCTTCCCCAGGCCGGCCTGCGAAATGCTTGCGCATCACAGGCCCTCGACGCCTGCGAGCGGCAGGCTCATTCAGCTCCCGCCGCCGCCGCGCAGGAAACACCTGACATAGCCGTCCTGCTCGCAGATGTGCGCATGCAACGGAACGCGATTCAGGCTGTCGGGCAGGATCCGTTCGGGCGGAACGGGCTGCCACTGGCCACCGAAATAGGCCTCCCACTGGCCGTCATCGCGTGGCCGCGCCTGCACCGGCCGGCAATCGCCACTCGCAGCATCGCCCTTGCAGCACGAATAGCCCTGCGGCGTGTTGAGCAGCTGGTACCAGTCGTGATGGGTGGCGTGGCCGTCGCCGTGCTCACCCGACTGCGCGCGCGCCGATCCTTGGAAGGCGGCAATTCCGGTGCCGACGAGCAGCATCAGGACGGCTGCAACGGCGATGGGGCGGTCGAGCATGAGCATCGTTCCGCCGCATCAATGGCCGGACGCGCGCGAGGTTCCGCCGCGCGAGGCCCTGCGTTCCCGCATGATGCCGGCGTCGGCGAGCGCGCCTTCAGGTGCTCGTCAGCGAGATGGCCTGCGCAGCCGATGCCCGAGGTGGATGCATCGAAGCCCTGCCCCCAGACATCGGTTCATCGGCGCCCCGGACTCCTGCACGGGCGCGCCGAATGATTCCTCCGAGACTAATTCGCCGCCGCGGCGAGCTTGTCCTCGGTCCTGAGATCGAAGTCGCTGGCGTCGTGCCGTTCGCGCAGCTGCATCGCGGGATCGCCCTGCACGCGATTGACGATGCGGCCGCGCTTGACGGCCGGACGCGCGCCGATGGCATCGGCCCAGCGGACGACGTTCTTGTACTCGTGGACCGCCAGGAACTCGCCCGCGCCGTAGAGCAGCCCCTTCGCCAGGCCGCCGTACCACGGCCACACCGCTATATCGGCGATGGTGTAGTCGCCGCCCGCGAGATACGGCGTCTCGCCGAGACGGCGCTCGAGCACGTCGAGCTGGCGCTTGGTCTCCATGGCGAAGCGGTCGATCGCATACTCGATCTTGAACGGGGCATAGGCGTAGAAATGGCCAAAGCCACCGCCCAGGTAGGGCGCGCTGCCCATCTGCCAGAACAGCCACGACAGGCACTCGGCGCGGCCGGCGGCATCCTTGGGCAGGAACTCGCCGAACTTCTCGGCGAGATGCAGCAGCATCGCGCCCGATTCGAAGATGCGGATCGGCTTGGCGCCGCTGCGGTCGACCAGCGCCGGGATCTTCGAGTTCGGGTTGACCGCGACGAAACCGCTGCCGAACTGCTCGCCCTCGCCGATCCTGATCAGCCAGGCGTCGTACTCGGCGCCCTTGTGGCCGCGCGCCAGCAGCTCCTCGAGCATGATGGTGACCTTCTGGCCGTTCGGCGTGCCGAGCGAATAGAGCTGCAAGGGATGCTTGCCGACCGGCAGTTCCTTGTCGTGCGTCGGCCCGGCGATCGGGCGGTTGATGTTGGCGAAGCGGCCACCGTTCGGCTTGTTCCAGACCCAAACCTTCGGCGGCACGTAGTCGGATGCGCTGCTCATGCTCCGGTTCCTTTGCTTGCGGTTTCCTTCATGGCGGCATTCTAACTTGCCGGTGGCCTTCCGGCGCGCCCGGCGACACACTTCGGACAAGGAAAACGAATGGAGGAATGAGCGACATGAGGGCTGACCGGCAACGCCGCTTCGGCGATCTCGCGGACGATATCGCCGCCCGCCTGCCCGATCGCGAGGGGCTGGTGTTCGGCGCCAATCGCCACACGTTCAGCCAGATCGCGATGCGCATCGACGACGCCGCGAGGCGTCTGATCGCCGCCGGGGTCGGGCACGGCGAACATGTCGCCCTGTGGCTCAACAACAGCGACGACTGGATTTTCATTGCGTTCGCAGTGCAGAAGATCGGCGCCGTGCTGGTGCCGATCAACACCCGGTTCCGCGCGCGCGATCTGGCCTATGTCCTGGCCCAGTCAGACAGCCGGTTCCTGATCACGCACGATCGCTCCGGTCCCGTGGACTATGCCGGCATGGTGCGCGAGGCGGTCGCCATGCCGCAAGCAGGGCAAGCTGTGCGCGATCCCCGCTTTCCGCTTCTGCGCACGGTGATCCTGCTCGGCGAGACGCCCCAGCCGGGAACCCTGGATTGGGCCGGTCTCGCCGAGCCTGCGAGCCATGTCTCCGCCGACCACCTCGCGGCCCGCGCCCGCGCCGTCGATCCGGCCGCGACCGCCTTCATCATGTACACTTCCGGCACGACGGGGTTCCCCAAGGGCGTAGTGCGCAGCCACGAGCTGATCCGCAACGTCGAGGAGCGCGCCCATCGCATGGCGATCACGTTCAACGACACGATCCTCAACTACCTGCCGCTGTTCCATGCCTTCGGCCTGTCGGAGGGCGCCTGGATGTCGATGATCACCGGCGCGCGGCAGATCGTGACCCGCGGCTTCGACCCCGAGGAGAGCCTCGACCTGATCGAGCAGGAACGCGTCACCATAGCCCACGGCTTCGAGGCGCACATGAAGGGGCTCGCCGAGGCGCAGGAGGCGCGGCCGCGCAACGTCTCCAGCCTGCGCACCGGCATCTTCGCCACCGGCATGCTGAGCGCCACGCCGGTCGTGCGCCGCGGCATGAAGGCGCTCGCCCCGATCAGGAACCTCTCCGGCTACGGCATGACCGAGGTCTGGCTGGGCGTGTCGCTGTCCTCGCTCGACGATGACGAGGTGCGGCGCAGCGAAGCCTCGGGCTGGCCGGGCATCGGCTACGAGCTGCGCATCGTCGACGACGGCAGCGGGGCGGAGCTGGGGCCGGGCGTGGCGGGCGAGCTGCAGGTGCGCGGCTGGGCGGTGATGAAGGAGTACTACAAGAAGCCCACCGAGACCGCCGCCTGCTTCACCGAGGATGGCTGGTTCCGCACCGGCGATGCGGCGATGTGGCTGGCGGACGGCAATCTCCGCTTCCTCGGGCGCTACAAGGACATGCTCAAGGTCGGCGGCGAGAACGTCGACCCGATGGAGACCGAGGGCCTGCTGCTGGAACATCCCGCCGTCCAGCAGGTCGCCGTGGTCGGCCTGCCGGACGAGCGCCTGGGCGAGGTCGCCGTGGCCTACGTCGAGCGCCGCCAGGGCCTGCCGCTCGAGGCCGACGAGGTGCTCGGCCATTGCCGCGGCAAGATCGCGAGCTTCAAGCTGCCGCGGCACGTCGTGTTCGTCGAGGCATTCCCGATGACCGAGTCGGGCAAGATCAGGAAGGCAGTGCTGCGCGAGGATGCCGTCGAGCGGTTCGCGAAATCGGCCTGAGACGAAGCTGTCGCGGCCCGCGCACGGAGCCGTACGGAGGCTGTGCTGCGTGACCGGTTGTCCTACCCTCACCGCATTCGGATCCGATACTCGCGCGGCCCGCCATTCGGCAGGCCGTCGAACAGGACGAGGACGTTCATTTCGTTCGCATCCGCCCGCAGCACGAGAACCGCCTCGGCCTTGGCGGGGTCGTCCTTCTCGCCGATGCGCTTGAGAGTCGCGAGGAACGATCGCTTGTCCGGCTGAGCGGGATCGACGAGAAACAGGCCGTATGGCAGGTCGTTCTGCCTCTGCGCTGGGCCGGCGAGGACGACAAGGCGGCCATCGCCGGCCGGCGCCAGATCGCGGATGCCCATGTTCTCGCCCAGCCTCAGGCCGATGACCTCGACATCCTGACCCGACAGGTTCGCCTCTCGGGTGAAAAGCCTGCGCACATCGACCGACACCAGGAAGGCCTCCGGTCCCAAGACGGGCGCACGCAGGCCGGCGAACAACCGGCCGTCGACGACGGCGATGCCTTCGATGTTCAGGCCGTTCGTCTTGTCGTCGAGATCCCTCGCAAAGTAGGGCCCGACACGCGGTGCAATCTCGAGCGCACGGGCCAGGCCATAGGTTGTCTCGACATGGTCGCTGGTCGATTTGGCCGGGTCGACCGCCGTGCCGTCCGGCGCGACGATGCGCCCGTCGTCGCCGACGCGAATGCGGGCGAGCACGAAGCTCGACAACCGGAACTCGTTGCCATTTCTCGTGCAGCCGTGCGATCCGACCACATAGAAGTACGATCGTTCGTAGGCGACGCCTTCGCCGTCGAGGTCCTTGAACTTGCCGGTCCCGTTTGTGCAATGGTGCTGCTTCGGCTTGCGACCAAGCGCGCCGTCCGAGGCCCTCTTGCCGATGAGCTTGATCCTGTGGCCACCGATCAGGCGATCGCCATCGAGGGTCGCAAGCTGGGCCGACCGGTCCTCGTCGTTGACGACCAGGCAGGTGCGCCGCGGACCGGTCGTGGTCGTGCACGCAATGCCGCTGATTTCTTCGGCGGGATCGTTGTCCTCATCGACCAGATCGGGTTGCACGCGAAGGACACGAAGCGGCTCGAGGTCGGCCACCAGCGGCGCCTGCGCCGACACGTTGCCCGCCAACCCCGCAAATAATGCGGCCACGATCAAGGCTCGCAGCATGTTCCTGACCTCCGGGCGCATGGATCGCACGCGACTCGACACATGCCAGCAAGCGGGCGGGCTGCGATCGGCGTCCACCGGACAATATGCCGGATCGATCCCGCAGGAAGTGGGAAATGCCACAATGGCATTTCAAACACCGAGCCTGGCGATCGGGCTTCATCAGCACCTTCGGAATCTCAGAATTCGAGCAAGTCACGAGATTCGGGGATCAGCCAGCCTGTTCAGGTCGCTCCCCGCGCGATACGCTTGCCCACAGAAAAGGCCTCCGGGAGAGAAAAGCAGACATGTTGAGAGTGATCGTCGCGACGCTTGCCGCGGTTTTGCTGTTGCCGCAGGTGGCGGCTCTGGCCCAGACCTATCCGACCAAGCCGATTCGCTTTGTCATCCCGTTCGGCGCGGGCTCGGCAACCGACGCGCTGGCACGAATTGCCGGGCAGGAGCTGGAACAGACGCTCGGTCAACCGGTCATCGTCGTGCCCAAGCCGGGTGCCGACGGGGCGCTCGCGGCCGGCGAGGTGAAGCGCTCGGCGCCCGACGGCTATACGTTCATGTTCGGCACCAACAGCCCGCTCGCGGTCGTGCCGAACCTGCAGAAGGAGCCGCCGTACGACGTGATGGCCGACTTCACGCCGGTCACCTACCTCGGGGACAACACCTTCTTCATCGTCGTCAATCCCTCCTCGCTGCCGGTGACCTCGCTGGCCGAGCTCATCGCCTACGCCAAGGCGAGCCCGAAGCCGCTGAACTACGCCACGGGCAACACCTACGCCTTCGTCTCGATGGCCATGTTCGCCACCATCAACAACATCAAGCTCGAGGCGATACGCTACAAGTCGGAGCCCGACGCCATGGCCGACCTGCTGTCGGGCCGCGTGCCCTTGATGAACAGCACGTCGACATCGTCGCTGGCGCACATCAAGGCCGGCAAGCTCCGGGCGTTGTCGACGGCGTTCGACGAGCGAAGCCCGCTGCTGCCCGAAGTGCCCTCGATCGTCGAGGCGGGCCAGCGCAAGTTCCCGATCGGCCCGTGGTTCGCGTTGGTCGGGCCAGCCGGGCTGCCGCCCGAGGTCGTCGCCACCATGAACAAGGCGATGGCCGCCGCCCTCGCCAAGCCGTCGGTCAAGGAGCAGATGCAGCGGCATGGCTTCGTGCCGAAATCGTCGACGCCGGAAGCGCTCGCTGCCTTCATGAAGGACCAGCTCGCCGTCTGGAAGGTGGCGCTGAAGGACGCCGGCATCGAGCCGCAATGAACGGGAGCCGCGGAACGGCCTGCTGAACTTGCGGCGCGGCCACGCTGCGCGCGTGGGCAATCCAAGCCGTCGCCGCATTTCGTCATCCTGAGCAAAGGCGCTTGCGAAGCAAGCGCCGTAACCGAAGGACCTCGTCGCCGGGCGTTGCAAAGTGCTCCCCTCGCAGGCACCGATGAGGTCCCTCGCTGCGCTCAGGACGACAGCAATCTGAACGTCGGCCTGAGGGATGACGCTTCAACTCGAGAAGACGGCTCCAGATCGTCCAGCCACCTCCCTGCATCGCCGCCGCGCCGTCAGCGCCGTCAGTAGCTCGGCTTGGCCGGGAACGGCGTCAGCTGCAGCTCGTGCGTCCAGCACGAGCGGTCCTGGGTATGCAGGTAGTAGAAGGCGTCGGCGATCTTCTCCGGGTTGATGATCATGTCGGGGTTCTGCCGGGCGCGCGGCAGGGCCCGGGTGCCGGGGGAGTCGATCAGGCCGTCGATCACGACGTTGGCGACGTGGATGCCGTGCTCGGAGTATTCCTCGGTGAGCACCTGCGCCAGGGTGCGCATCATCACCCGGGGATAGTAGAGCGACTGGCCGGTCATCCGCTTGCGGCCGCGCAGCGAGCTTGCGTTGTTGGAGAACAGAAACGTGCCTTCGCCGCGCTTGCGCATGGCCGGCAGGACTTCCTTGGCGACCAGGAACGGGCCGCGGCTGGCGATGTGCTGGGCGGTGTCGAACATCTCGACCGGGATGTGCTCGAGCAGCTCCTTCTCTGGCGGCAGGTCGCGGCCTTCGAGATAGCCTGCGTTGTAGACCAGAACCTGGGGATCGCCGGCCTGGTTGCGCACCGTGGCGAAGGCTGCCGAGATCGACTCCTGGCGCGACAGGTCGAGCTCGACGATCATGGCGTCGCCGCCCTGGTCGTGAATCGCCTTCTCCAGGGCGGCGGCATTGGCCGCGCTGCGCGTCGTCAGGACGACGAAAAAGCCCTCGCGGGCAAACTTCTGGGCGATGGCGCCGCCCACGCCCCAGCGGACGCCCACCGGCAGGTCGCTGTCGTCGATGGCCTTGCCGTGCACCAGCTTGGTGTTGCGCCCGTCCGACTGCCATTTCGACGTGGCGCCGATCACCATCGCGACCGGCTTGCCCTTGGTGTTCTTCCCGACTTTCTCGGCCATGCGCGCTTTCCTCCTGCAAGTGATGCCGCGATCTTATCCGCAAAAGGGGGCCGAGACGCTGCCTTCATCCTCCTCCCCCACGCCTGCGTTGGGGAGGTCCGATGGAAGGCGGAGAGGTCGTGGGCAATGAACGTGCGAATGACTATGGGCAGACGCTTCGACTGAGGCTCTTGACCCCTCCGCCCCCGACTATGGGCAGACACTTTGACTGAGGCTCTTGACCCCTCCGCCCCCTTCGGGGCACCTCCCCGCGCTTCGCGCAGGGAGGGCATGAACGCTCAGTCGAACAGGCTCGCCAGGCGCTGCTTCATCTGGTCGGCGACGTAGAGCGCCAGCGCCTGGATGGTCGAGGTCGGGTTCACGCCGCCCGAGGTCACCCAGATGCTGCCATCGACGATGAACAGGTTCCTCACGTCGTGGCTGCGGCCCCATTCGTTGACGACCGAGCGCTCGGGATCCGTCCCCATGCGGGCCGTGCCGAGGAGATGGCCCGGGTAGTTCAGCACGGTGCGCGAGCAATGGAGCCGGCTGGCGCCGGCCTCGGTCAGGATCTCCTCGGCGCGGGCGATGCCGTGCTCCATCATGCGCCGGGTGTTCTCGCTGATCGTGTAGTCGATGCGCGGTGCGGGAATGCCGTTGCTGTCCTCGAGCACGGGATCGAGGGTGACGCGGTTGTGCTCCTCGGGCAGGTCCTCGCAGGCGACGCCGATGTTGACCCGCCGGTCGAGCAGGCCGCGGTAGACGCGATGATGATCGCGCCCCCACGGCAGGTGGCCGGCGCCGGCGGCGACCATGGCATGGTTGGCCGGGCCGGTGCCACGGCCGAACTGCAGCGTGTAGCCGCGCACGAAATCGCGCGCCGCAACGGTCTCGTAGAACTGCTTGCTCCACAGGCAGGTGATGGGGCCGCGCCCGCCATCGAGCGGCTCGTCGACATAGCCCGACACGATCGGCCACGGGTGCAGCATCAGGTTCCTGCCGACCAGGCCGGAGGAGTTGGCGAGCCCGTTGGGGAACCGGCCAGACACCGAATTCAGCAGCAGGCGAGGCGTGCCGACGCCGTTGCAGGCCACGATCACGACCTCGGCCGGCTGGAACTGCTCGCGGCCCTCGGCGTCGTAGTAGATCGCGCCGGACGCCATGCCGTCCGGCCCGACCGTGATCTCGCGCACCCGGCAGCGCGTGCGCAGCTCGACACCAGCGCGCAGCGCCAATGGCCAGTAGGTGATGTCCGTGCTGGCCTTGGCGCCCTGCGCGCAGCCCGGCGTGCAGTGGCCGAGATTGATGCAGGGCGCTCGGCCCTCGTAGGTCGTGGTGGCGATCGTGGTGTCAGAGGGCCACCAGTGCCAGCCAAGCCGGTTCATCGCCCGGGCATAGCGCGTGCCGGTCTTGCCGAGCGGGATCGGCGGCATCGGCGGATGGCGCGGCGGCACGCCGGGATCGCCAGCCAGGCCGGAGACGCCCATCATGCGGTCGTTCTCCTCGTAGAACCGCTCGAGCGTCCAGTAGTCGACCGGCCAGTCGTCGGCCACGCCGTCGAGCGACCTCACCCGGAAGTCGGACGGGTGCATGCGCGGCCAATGCGCCGTGTAGATGATCGTGCCGCCGCCGACGCCGTTGAAGTTGGCGATCTTCATCAGCGAATTGTCGTCGTTGATCGGATAGTCGGTGTCGCGCCCGCGCCGATTGGGACTGATGTCGAAATCGCCGTAGCGCCGGGCCTCCCAGTCGCGCCCGGTGGTCGGGAAGTCGGTCGACCTCACCCAGTCGCCCTGCTCGAGGCAGAGGATGCGCATCTTCGTCTCGGCGAGACTCCACGCCGCCGCGGCGCCCGAGGCGCCGGAGCCGATGATGAGCACATCGACCCGCTGCTGCTGCGCCATCTCAGCGCTCCCCGGACAGCTCGGCGCGATCGTCGCGCCACAACGGCGAGCGACCGCGCACCGGGTCGAGCAGCGACCAGTCGCCCTGCTCGAGGACGTAGCCCTTCGGGAAAGGCGCCCGCGCCTCCAGCCCCAGCGCGACCAGAACGCGATCGTCGCGGTAGTAGGCGCCGAGCACCAGGCGACCCAGCATGACGGCGGCCGCGCCGCCGCTTCCGTACCAGTCGTTGATCAGCGCCTCGCGCCGATCCTGGTCGAGCTCGGCGAACGCGCCGTCCGCCTTGCACCCAATCGCGGCCAGGGCCTCGCGGATCACCGGCAGGTCGCGCCCGATCGATCGCTCGATGTCGGCCAGGATGGCGGGATCGTCGGCGCCGGGCATGCCGAGTGATGAATCCGCCGGCACCATCGTGCCGGCAATCATGGCGAGGTCACGCCGTTCGGCAGCGCTCAGTCCGGGATCAGTCAGGCTGTCCATGATGTCTCGGGCTGGTCGCAGCTACTTGGGGCGATCGTGGTGCGCGGCGATCATGCGGGCCACCGCCATGGTCACGCGCTTTCCGGTCGGGATGTGCAGGAACTCGTTGGGGCCGTGCGCATTGGAGTGCGGACCGAGCACGCCGGTGATGACGAACTGGGTTTCCGGAAACTTCTCGCCCAGCATGCCCATGAAGGGAATCGAGCCGCCTTCGCCGATGTAGGCTGCCGGCTTGCCGAAGGCGTCCTGCGAGGCCTGGTCAACGGCCTTGGCCAGCCACGGCGCCAGCGGCGGCGCGTGCCAGCCGCTCGACCCGCCCTCGCCGTCGAACGCCACTTCCGCACCGTAGGGCGGGTCGGCCTCGAGCGCCCGCTTGACCGCCTGCTCGGCACCATGGCCGTCGAGGGTCGGCGGAATGCGGATGCTGAGCTTGGCCGTCGAATAGGGCAGAAGCACGTTGCCGGCATCGCCCGGCGCCGGATAGCCGTCCATCGCCACCACGGCGAGTTGCGGTCGCCAGGTGCGATTGAGCACCAGCTCGCCGCGATCGTCGGCCATCGGCCGTGTCGTGCCGGCGAAGGGGTAGCTGGCGTAGACCGCGTCGCCCAGCACCTCGGCCGCCGCCTTGGCCTGCTCGATGCGCTGCGGCGGGATCTGGACATAGAGCTCGTCGAGCTTGATCGCGCCCGTCGCCTCGTCCTCGATTCTCGACAGCAGCCCGCGCAGCAGGCGGAAGGACGACGGCACGATGCCGGACGCGCTGCCTGAATGGACACCCTCGGTGAGCACACGCACGGTCAGCGTTCCCGAGGCGATGCCGCGCAGCGACGTGGTGAGCCACAGCCGGTCGTAGTCGCCGCAGCCCGAGTCGAGGCAGACGACCAGCGACGGGTTGCCGATGCGGTCGATCAGGTGGTCGACGTAGTGCGGCAGGTCGTAGCTGCCCGATTCCTCGCACGCCTCGATCATGATGACGCAGCGGGCGCGTTGCACGCCCTGCTCGCGCAGGGCGAGGAGCGCGGCGAAGCAGCCGTACATCGCATAGCCGTCGTCGGCGCCGCCGCGGCCATAGAGCTTGTCGTCCTTGATGACCGGGATCCACGGCCCCATCCCCTCCGCCCAGCCCTTCATCTCGGGCTGCTTGTCGAGATGGCCGTACAGCAGCACGGTGTCGCTGCTCTCGCCCGGCACGTCGATGAAGATCAGCGGTGTGCGCCCGGGCAGGCGGACCACTTCCAGGGTAGCGCCGGCAAACGCGGCGAGCTCGCGGCGCGCCCACGCCTCCATGAGCTTCACGGCGTCTTCCATGTAGCCGTGCTCGACCCATTGCGGATCGAAGGCCGGCGACTTGTTGGGGATGCGGATGTACTCGACGAGGGACGGCACGATCGCATCGTCCCAGAACGCATCGACGAAGGTCTTCAGGCGGTTGGTGTCCATGGCGCCATGTTAGGCCAAGGCAAAGGCCTCTCGCTACGCTCTCTCTTCTTCCTCCCCAGCTTCGCTGGGGAGGTGCCCCCGCAATCGGGGGCGGAGGGGTGATGGGCCCCGGTCTCGCCGCTCATGACCCCTCCGTCGGCGATTACGCCGACACCTCCCCAGCGCAACTGGGGAGGAAAATGAGATGCGTCGACTCCATTGCGCAGCCGGCGTCGGCCCTTCACGCTCGATCCCGCACATCTCGAGCGGAGGATCGCCCAATGAAATTCGGCGCGTCGATGTTCTTCACCGATTACTCGATGGGCCCGGCCGAGCTGGCGGTGGCGCTGGAGCAGCGCGGCTTCGACATCGTCTGGGCGCCCGAGCATTCGCACATTCCAGTGTCGCGCAAGACGGGCTTCATCCTCGGCGGCGATCTTCCCAAGCGTTACTACGACGTCATGGACCCGTTCGTGACCCTGACCGCCGCGGCGATGGCGACCAGGACGCTCAAGGTCGGCACCGGCGTCTGCCTGGTGGCGCAGCGCGATCCCATCCAGACCGCCAAGCTGGTCGCCTCGATCGACCAGGTCTCGGGCGGACGCTTCGTGTTCGGCGTCGGCAACGGCTGGAACCAGGACGAGATGGAAAACCATGGCACCGCCTACGCCACCCGCCACAAGCGGGCGCGCGAGAACATCGAGGCGATGAAGGCGATCTGGACCCAGTCGAAGGCCGAGTATCACGGCGAGTTCGTCAAGTTCGATCCGATGATGACATGGCCCAAGCCGGTGCAGAAGCCGTACCCGCCGATCCTGGTCGGCGGCGCCTTCCCCTACTCGGCGCGCCGCGCCGTGCGCTACGGCGACGGCTGGATGCCGCAGGTCACGGAGAAGAGCCCGACGCCGCTGGTCGAGCTGATCTCCAAGTTCCGCCAGATGTGCGCCGAGGCCGACCGCGATGCCGACAAGATGGACATCTCGGTCGGCGGCCAGCAGCCCGACGCCGACCTGGTGAAGCGCTACCGCGACGCCGGCGTCAGCCGCGTCTCCGCCAGCCTGCCTTCGGAGAAGGCCGACACCATCCTGCCGATCCTCGACAAGTGGGTCTCGGTGATCCGCACGGTCGGCGGTTAGTCGCGGGATTTTCTTCGATTGAAGCACCAAAGGAAGGCCTCACCCCTGAGGAGCGGTCCAGGCCGCGTCTCGACGGGTGGCCAAAGCCCGTGTGTTGCCACCCTTCGAGACGCCACGCTCCGCGTGGCTCCTCAGGGTGAGGTTTCCACTTGATGCAATCACGCTTCTGGAATTGCGTTTCAGCGGGAGGCGGCGCAGTCACTTGCCGAGATCCTCGAGGATCTCGCGCGCAGCGTTGTGGCCGGGGACACCGCCCACGCCGCCGCCGGGATGGGCGGACGATCCGCACTGGTAGAGACCCTTGAGCGGGCTGCGGTAATCCGCCCAATGCGGCGCCGGCCGGGCGAAGAACAGCTGATCGACATTGAGCTCGCCGTGGAAGATGTGGCCGTGCGGCGAGCCGATCTTGGCCTCGATGTCGGGCGGCGTCAGCACCTGCATGCCGATGATGCCGTCGGAGAAGCCGGGCGCGTGCTCGTCCATCACCCGCAGCACGTTCTTGGCGAAGTCGGGCTTTCGGGTCTCCCAGTCGCCCTCCTTCAGCGCATACGGCGCGTGGCCGCCGAACAGATGGACGACATGCTTGCCGGGCGGCGCGATGGTGTCGTCGACGAAGCTCGGCGCCACCGGTGTGATGAACGGGTCGCGCGACCAGTCGCCCCACTTGGCGTCGTCGTAGGCGCGCTCGAGATACTCGATCGTCGGCCCGATATGCGTGTACGTCGGATAGGGAAAGCCGCAGGTGGTCGGATCGAAGGCGCTGTATTGCGGCAGCCTTTCGCAGGCGATGTTCACCTTGAAGGCGGTCGAGAAGGTCCGATAGGTCCTGACGTCGCGCACCAGCTCGGCAGGCAGCACACTCTCGGGCAGGAGTTTCAGGAAGGTCAGCTTGGCGCTGACATTGCTCGCCACGATCCCGGCCTCTATCCGCGTGCCGTCCTCCAGCGTGACCCCGGTCGCCCGACCGCCCGCCGTATCGATCGAGGCGACGGCGGCATTGGTGCGGATCTGCAGGCCCTTGGTGCGGCCATAGGCGGCGATCGCCTGGGTGATCGTCCCCATGCCGCCGCGAACGAAGCCCCAGCCGCCGGCGCCGGCATGCTCGCCCATGACATGGTGCATGATGACGTAGGCGGAGCCGGGCGTGCGCGGACCGGCGAAGGTGCCGATGCCGGAGTAGTAGGCGAGCGTCGCCTTGACGTGCGTGCTCTCGAACCATTCCGAGAGATAGTCGTCGGCGCTCATCGTCATCAGGTCGACGAGGCGGAAAAGCTTGCCGCCGATCCTGCGGTATTTCCACAGGAACTGCGCCGTCTGCCTGAAGGCGCGCCAGTCGCGGCAACTCGGATCGGGCGGCGTCTCGAGCAGGAGCTTGCGGACGATCTGGGCAGCATCCATCAGGTAGCGGTCGAACTCGGGATAGATCGCCGCGTCCTTCTCGGAGAAGCGCGCGAAGCTCGCCTGCGTCTTTGCCATGCTGTCGCTGAAGACGACGTGGTCGCCGCCCGGCAGCGACGAGAACATGTCCGAGGCCGGCAGCACCTCGAAGCCGTGCTTGCGCAACTCGAGATCGGCAATGACCTTGGGATGCAGCAGGCTCATGAGATAGCTGAAGACGGAGAACCTGAAGCCCGGGACGACCTCCTCCGTCACCGCGGCGCCACCGATCACGTCGCGGCGCTCGAGCACGAGCGTGCTGAGGCCGGCGCGGGCGAGGTAGGCGCCGCAGGTCAGGCCATTGTGCCCGCCGCCGATGATCACTGCGTCGAAACGTTCGGCCACGTTGCCCCCGACAAAGTCAATGCCGGTTCAAGCTGGATGAAACGGAGCGCCGTTTCAACGCCTGGAGATCCCGGATCCTAGAATCGGCCGGAGAGGCGCGCGGTACCGCCGATCGATGCATAGCGGTCGGCGAACTCGGCGTCGGCCTGCAGGCGCAACGACCAGGTACGGTCGAGCTCGAAGCTCGACAGGATGCGCACGATGCCCATGTCGCTCGGCAGCGGCGCGCCGGACACGACGAAGCTCGAGCCCGGCAAGGACTGGAACCACGCTGCGGCCGAGCCGGTCGTCTGGTACTCGTGCGCCCAGGCAAGCCGTGCCACGATCCTGGTCCGGGCACCGAGCACGCTGCCCAGCTCGACGTCGCCCTCGAGGCCGACCTCCGACCGCAACGAGGAGGCCGAGCCGCCGCCGAAGCAGAGTGCTGTTCCGCTGCCCTGCTGAGAGGTCTCGCAAAAGCCCGGCGTGTCGAGCACCTGGCCTTGGCCGGCGATGAACGGCGTCACGCCATGCTCGCCGAAGGCGAAGCGATGGCCGATCTCGGCACGGCCCGACCACGTCGTGGCCGTGTAGCTCGCCGTCAGCCAGTCGGCGAGGTAGGAGACGGGGCGCTGCGTGCTCACGCCGAACTGGCCCCACGCCCCCGCCGCGGCAAGATAAAGCGGGCCGAGCGTGGTGCGACCGTAGAGCCCGACCTGGAACATGTTGCCTCGCCCGGTCCCCAGACCATTGCCGAGGAACCAGCTGGACGATCCACCGGTTATGGCGAAGCCCAGCAGGCCCTCGTCGAAGGTCCAGTCGCCGCCCGCCGCGAGGCCTTGCGTGGAAGTCTGGACGGCGGACGAACCGGTGGCCCCCTGGCCGTCCAGCCAGCCGTAACCGCCGAAGCCGGCGAGCCAGCCGCGCAGCCGTCGCGGCTCCGATGCCGGTTCGGTCGCGGTCAGCGAGGCGTACTGGCTGCCGGAGGCGAGCCCGGCGCCGCCGCCGCGCGCCAGCACCGTGTCGAGGAACTGGTTGCCGAAGGCGAACGCCGAGACCTGCACGCCGGTCTGCACCTCGCCCGACAGCGAACCGAGGGACGCAGCGAGGGTCGGGCCGGTCTGGCCGAACAGTGCCGCAAGGCCACTGGGCAAGCTGTTGCCCGTGTTGAAGCCGTTGTTGATCGCCGCGGCGACGGCGCTCTGGTTGGCGGCGAGCGGCGTGCCCACGCCGAGACCGGCCGTCAGGTTCAGCAGCACATCGGTCGAGGTGTAGGACAGGCTGGCCAGGAAGCCCGCCGGCAGGTCGAGCGTGACCAGCGTGTCGAACGCGCCGATGCGCCCGCCCGCCGCCGACAGGACAGACTGGCCGCGCGGTGAATAGGAGCCACCCGGCGCGAAGCTCGCCAGCACGGTGCCCTTCAGGCTGGCGCTGCCGGTGGTGGTGACGCGATCGGCCGCACCGGGCACCACCTCGACGGCGTAGATCGAGCCGGGAGCAAACGAAAGGTTTCCCTGAACGGCCAGCATGCCGATCGAGTTGCCGGGCGCCAGCGTGCCGCCGTTGCCCACGGTCGTCGTGCCGACCCGGCCGCTGCCGCTCAGCGTGCCGAGCACGTTCACCGACGAGACGAGCGAGCCGTCGACCACGAGCATCGCGCCGGCCTCGATCGTGGTCGGTCCGCCGTACGTGCTGGCGCCGGTGAGCACGATGCGCCCGCCGCTTTCGCTGTTCGCCACGGTGAGTTGCCCGGGCGTGCCCGCAACGGCGTCGGACAGCACGCCCGACAGCAGGGCGCTGTTGCCGCGCTGGTCGAGGCGGTTGGTGGGCGAGCCGTCGACGGTGAAGCTCTGGCCGTAGACCAGGCCATCGGTGTCGACCTGCAGCGTGCCGCCCTGGAAAGCGGGAATGACGGTCGTGCCGAGGTTGCTGATGAAGTAGGTCTGGCCGGCGGCGATGGTCGAGACCGGCATGACGCCGGCGCTGCTCAACGGTCCGAACACGCCCGTGGTGTCATAGGGCCGCAACACCATGGTGCCGCTCTCGCCCTCGCCCGTGATCTGGCCGGTCAGGTTGGTCAGCACGCCGTCGTCGAGCCGGCTCAGCACCACGTTCCCCTCGGGCGTCATCGAGCCCAGCATGGTGAAGTTGCCGGCGCTCGAGTCGAGGGGCGGCGCACCCAGCCCCCAGTAGTAGCCGTTGGAATAGTCGGTGATCTTGAAGGTGCCGGGGCTCGCCGTGCCGAACAGCGTCTGGCTCCTGATCTGCCATGTCGTTCCCGCCGTCCAGCGCCATTCCGGCGAGGTGGTGTTGGCGGTGGTGAACTGCGAGGCCGCGGGCGGCGTGAAGACGGCCGGGTTGTAGGGCGTCATGTAGGCCCAATGGGTGACCACCAGGCCGGGGCTGGTGATCATCTGCATTTCCATCAGCGGAACGTCGCCGATCTCGCGCATCTGGCCGATGCCCAGGGTGCTGAGCGCCCCGGACGAGTCGAAGAACCCAATGGCGATCTGCCCGGAGGTCGCCACCACGCCCTGCATCGCCTGCGAGCTCGTCGACGACTGCCCGGCGTTGTAGAACGTCGCCGTGCTCTGGCCAGTGAACACCCCGTTGGTGGCCGTGCCCAGCGCCCACAGCGTCTGATCGCCGATCGCGGTCGGCGGCGGCGTGGTGAAGCTCCGCTCGGTCGATCCGTAGGCGATCAGGTTGGGCACCGGGACGTACCAGTTCGAGTTGGTGAGCAGCGCGTCCCAGCGCGAGTCCTGCGCATGCGCCGCAATCGATTGGGTGCACAGGCTCGCGAGGATCATTATCGACGTGAAGCTCGGGCTGCAGCGTCGTTTCCCGGTCCGCATCACTTTCGGCACTCCCCTTTTCCCCGGAACCCTAGTCGTCGATCATCACTCGCTACAATACCTGATGATCGGGCGCGCAGCGCCAGAACCAGTCGCGATACTCGCGTTCGGCCCATTCGATGCATACGCCGGCATGGGTCAGCGGATCGGCGATCGAGCGATCGATCTGCTGCACGACCCTGGCCGCCTCGGCATGCGCCCGGTTCGAGGAGGCGCCGCGCCGCCGTTCGAACCGGTAGGCCTGCACGATGTCCATCAGGGTCTTGTTGGTGCGCGCCCAGGCGAGGACGGCAGCGCGCTGCCCCGCCATGCGTCGCCATTCGGCCTCGACCTCGTCCGACGACGCCGGCGCAATGCTGCCGGGCACCAGGCGATGCAGGCGCCCCGCGAGCAGCACCGACGCCATGAGCGCACCCTGCTCGGGAAAGCGGAAGTGAAAGTATTCGAGACCGTTGAAGAGGCCGCTGCGCCATCGCCTGTCGATCTGCGCCGCGCTCTCGTTCAGCCTGCCCTGCTCGGCATAGGTGAGCAGCCCGCGCGCGATGCGGGCGACCTTCACGGGATAGAGCCGCGCAATGTCGGCCGACGTCAGGGAACCCCGCACATGTCGATCCGACGACGCTTCCATGGGCTCTCTCCGTTGTCCAAGCACGAGAACAAACAGAGAACAAAATGTCTCGCCAGTCAATCCACCGTTTTCGCCGGCTCGTCGCGCGGTCGGGAGCCTTCGCCGTGATCAATCTCCCCAGGCGTCCGCGTATTCGCGGATGGAGGTTGCTCGAGGGATCCTCTCCGCCCGCGTAGGTTCGGGGAGAGGAAGGGCTTCGCATCTTTCCCGCCCGCGTCGGCGGGAGAAACATGAGTTGTGTCCGCTCCGTAGCAGCGAGGCTGAGGAGGAGAACCGAAGGGTTAGCGGCGAGTTGGCGGGGAGAACGAGACGGGTGAAGGCTTGACTCAAGACATGAACCTATGTTCACACTTTCAAAGTGAACCCCGGTTCAGACTTTGATGGAGCGGACTTGGTCTACCGACAAACCGAGAGCGCGACGCGGCGGCTGGCCGACAAGCGGGCGCGCATCCTGGCGGCGGCGCGCGCGCTGGTCGCCGACGGCGGCTGGCCGGCGGCCCAGGTCGACAACGTCGCGGCCAAGGCCGGCGTGGCGACGGGCACGGTCTATCGTCACTGGTCGTCGAAGGCCGAGCTCTGCGCCGAGATCGTGGCCGGCGTGTCGGCACGCGAGGTCGGCATCGTCCAGGCGGTGGCCGAGGCGGATGGCGCTCCGGCGGAGAAGCTCGAGTCGGCGATCCGCACATTCGCCGGGCGGGCCCTGCGCGGACGGCGCCTCGCCTACGCGATGATCGCCGAGCCGGTCGATCCCGAGCCCAGCTGGCGCGCTGCTTCGAGCGCATCCTGCGCCAGGGCATCATGCGCGGCGCCTTCCCGCGGCTCGACCCGGCCGTCGCCGCGGCCTGCATCGTCGGCGCCTTCATGGAGGCGCTGGTCGGGCCGCTGGCGCCGGCCAAGGGCACCGGCGCCCGTGCCGATCGCCATCTCATCGACCAGATCACCCAGTTCTGCCTGCGCGCCGCGGAGGTCAAGACATGACGACATCGACGACCGCGGCCGACCTGTTCGCCCGCCTGCCGGCGCTGCCGGCCGACGACTACGCCACGCACGAGGTGATGAACCAGGCGACCCCCTTCACCGGTCACAACGCCTTCACCGGCGATCGCCTGCTGGGCGAGATCGCGGCCCGGGAGAGACTCGGCTGGGCGCTCCCGCTGCTCGCCGAAGCCGGTGCAGTCGTGGCGAGCCAGCGCATCGCCGGGCTGGCGCGCGACGCCAACCGTCACACGCCCGAGCTGCGCAGCCACGATCGCTTCGGCCATCGCCTCGACGAGATCGTCTTCCATCCGGCCTGGCACGAGCTGATGACGCTGGCGATCAGCCACGGCACGCACGGCCTCGCCTGGACGGCAGGCCAGCCCGGCGCGCACACCGCGCGCGGCGTGCTCTCCTATCTCTGGAACCAGGGCGAGAGCGGCATCTGCTGCCCGCTCGGCATGACCTACTCGGCCGTGCCGGCACTGCGTCTGCAGCCCGACCTCGCCGCGGTCTGGGAACCGTTCATCCTCTCGCGTCGCTACGATCCGGCGGCGGCGCCGATGCAGCGCAAGGCGGGCGGCACGGTGGGCATGACGCTCACCGAGAAGCAGGCGGGCTCGGACCTGCGCGCCACGCAGACGACGGCGCGGCCCGCATCGCCGCGCCGCGGGCCGGGCGAGGCCTATCTGATCGACGGCCACAAGTGGTTCTTCTCGGTGCCCCACAGCGACCTCTTCGTCACGCTGGCCCGCACCGACCGCGGCCTCTCCTGCTTCGTCCTGCCGGGCTGGCTGCCCGACGGCACGCGCAACCGCCTGCTGATCCAGCGCCTCAAGGACAAATGCGGCAACCGCTCGAACGCCTCGGGCGAGATCGAGTATCGCGGCGCGCTCGCCTGGCTGGTCGGCGAGGAAGGCCAGGGCATCAAGGCGGCGCTCGCCATGACCCACCTGACGCGGCTCGACTTCGCCATCGGCTCGGCCGGGCTGATGCGGCGTGCCGTGTCGGAGGCGATCCACCACGTGACGGCACGGCGCGCCTTCCAGCGCCGGCTGGTCGACCAGCCGCTGATGGAGACCGTGGTCGCCGATCTCGCGCTCGAGGCCGAGGCGGCCACCCGTCGACGACGAGACGGCGGGGGATGCCGCGGCGGGCCTGCTGGTGCGCCTCGGCACGCCGGTCGCCAAGTACTGGAACTGCAAACGTGTGGTCGGCGTGGTCCACGAGGCCCTGGAATGTCATGGCGGCAACGGCTTCATCGAGGACGGGCCGATGGCGCGGCTCTATCGCGAGGCGCCGCTCAACGGCATCTGGGAAGGCAGCGGCAACATCATCGCCCTCGACGTGCTGCGCGCCATCGCGCGCACGCCCGAGACCGTCGGCGCATTCCTCGACGAGGTGCACCTCGCCCGCGGCGGCGACCGGCGGCTCGACGACGCGGTCGCGCGGCTCGAGACCGAGCTCGCCGCGGCCGGGGAGCACGGGGCTCGGCACGAGGCGCGGGCGCGTCGCCTCGCCGAGCGACTGGCGCTCTGCCTGCAGGCGAGCCTGGTCGTCCGCCATTCGCCCTCGGCTGTCGCCGATGCGTTCTGCGCCACCCGCCTCGCGGGCGACGGCGGCAGCGCCTTCGGTTGCCTGCCGGGCGGGCTCGACCGGCGTGCCATCATCGCGCGCGCCCGCGTCGCGGACGACGCCGATGCGTGACTTCGACGGCAAGGTCGTGCTGGTGACCGGCGGCGCGACCGGCATCGGACGCGCCGCCGCAATCGCCTTCGCCCGCCGCGGCGCCCGGGTCGTGATCGCCGGCCGCCGGCAGAGCGAAGGCGACAAGGCGGTCGCGGCCCTCGCCGACTATGGCGGGCATGGCCGCTTCATCGTCACCGACGTCACCCAGCCGGACGATGTCGCCGAGCTGCATCGCCTCGTCATCGCCGACCACGGCCGGCTCGACGCCGCCTTCAACAACGCCGGCTACCAGGAGCCGCGCGCACCTTTGGTCGAGCAGGATGCCGCGCTCTACGACCGCGTGTTCGATACCAATGTCCGCTCGGTCTATCTCTGCCTGCAGCACCAGGTCAGGCACATGGCGGCGCACGGCGGCGGCGCCATCGTCGTCAACGCCTCGGTGAGCGGCCTGCGCAATCCCAATCCCGGCCTGTCGCTCTACTCGGCATCGAAAGCCGCCGTGATCTCGCTCACCCGATCGGCGGCGATGGAGTATGCCGAGCAAGGCGTGCGCATCAACGCGGTGGCGCCGGGCCGCGTCGTCACCGACATGATGCTGGCCTCCAGGATCATGGACATGTCGGCCGTCGCCGCCGGCCTGCCGCTGCGCCGAATGGGCCGGCCGGAGGAGGTCGCCGAAGCGGTGGTGTGGCTCGCCTCCGATGCCGCCTCCTTCGTCGTCGGCCACGTGCTCGCCACCGACGGCGGCTTCATGGCGCTGTGACGGGAGAAATCACCATGTCGATCCACGCCGAACGCGCCCGCTTCGTGCCGGTCGAGCAGGGCTTCAACATCGCGCGGCCGGCTCTCGAGCCGCAGGCCTTTGTCGCCGAAGCGGCCCGCGCCTTCGCCGCTGGAACGCCGACCGGCTTCATCGCCCTCGACCTGTCGTCCGCGCTGGGCACCCGTCGGCCTGCCACGACGCCCTTCATGCTGGCGCGCTACGCCCGCATCCGGCGTGGCGAGACACTCTCCTGCTCGCTCGTCGCCAGCGGCGAGATCTGGGCCGTGCTGCAGGGCAGCGGCACGCTCACGCGCACCGGCGAGTGGCTCTCCTGGCAGGCTGGCGACATGCTCGCCTTGCCCGGCGGCGTGGCGTCGACCTGGCGGGCCGACGACGATGCCGTGCTCTGGCTGGTGACCGACGAGCCGGCGCTCGCCTTCCTGGGCGTCCGCCCCGAAGCGGCCGAGCACGCGCCGATCGAGACGACGCACTATCGCCGCGACGCCATCGCCCGCGAGCTGCGCGTGCTCTACGACCGGCCGATGACGCCCGATACGCCGGGCCGCGCCCTGTTCATGGCGAGCGCCCGCACCGAACGGCTCGGCACCTGCCTGCCGGCGATGACGCTTACCCTGAACGCCGTGCGTCCCGGCGAGGCGCAGCGTCCGCACCGGCACAATGCCGCTGCCCTCGTGCTCGCCCTGCGCGAGGCGCGCTGCGCCTCGACGATCGGCGGGCGGAGCTTTCCCTGGACCGAGCATGTCACGTTGCTGACGCCAGCCGGGGCGCCGCACGATCATCGCAACGCGCCCAGGACCGACGGTGCGATCGAGGATCGCGACATTGCCCTGGCGCTGATCGTGCAGGATGGCGGCCTCCACTATCACGGCCGCACGATGGGCTTCAGCTTCGCCTGACCCGACCGGGCAAGGCCATCGTCACCTTCCTGGCCGACGGCGGCGAGCGCTGTCAGTCGATGCCATCGGGTTGACAGCGTCGCCGGCCCATCGCCCGATGCCTGCCTCGAGCCACGACACGATTGGGAGAGGAAGATGTCCGAGACGCCGACGTTCGGCCGGTATGCCGAGATCCCCTACGACAAGATGACCGCGGAGCAGCAGGCCGGCTACGACGCGATGATCGAGGCACGCGGCCGCCTGCCGGGCCCGACCAAGATCTGGGTGCACAACCCGAAGCTCGCCAAGGTCGCCGGCCCGTTCGGCGCGCATTTCCAGCCCGGCCAATACTCGCTCAGCGAACGCGAGCGCGAGATCGCCGTCTGCGTCATCACCAGCCACTGGCGGTCGGCCTATCCGACGGCGGCGCACGAGCGGCTGGCCAAGCAGGCCGGGTTGCCGGCCGCCAAGGTCGAGGCGATCCTGGGCGGCCTGCCGACCGCCTTCGACGACGCGCGCGAGCAGGTCGTCTACGAGATGGCGGTGGCGCTGTCGAACGGCCGATGGGTCTCGCGCGGCCTCCACGCGCGCGCGGTCGCGGCGCTCGGGCACGTCGGCATCACCGACGTCATCACGCTGATGGGGCATTACACCAGCGTCGCGATGACGCTTGCCTTCTACGACGTTCCCGATGGAGCCACGGGCATGGCTCGTTAGCCTCGGGGGGCTCGACTACGGCTTCAACCCGGCATTCTTCAGGGCCTCGAGGTAGCGCGCGACAAAGAGCTTGTCCGAGAAGTGGCCGAACTCGTCCTGCGCGACGCGCAGCGTGTAGTTCGGCCGGCGCAACAGGAGCTGGTTCAGTGACTCGCGGGCCTTCTCGCGCTCGTTGGCCTCCCCGCGCACTGCCGCGAGGGTGAGCCACGGCCAGTGGGTCGCGTTGGGGAGGCTCGCTGCCGCCAGCGCGCTGCGCTCGGCATCGGCCAGTCGGCCCAGCGCAAAGTACGCCTCGGACTGGTCGTGCAGGAAGGACCAGCGATGCGGATCATGCGGGCTGAGGTCGATCGCCGTATCGAGAAGCCGGATCGCGTCCTTCGGCCGACCGGCATACCAAAGCGTTTGACCGAGGCCGAAGAACGCCTGCGCATGGCTCGGGTTGAGCCCGACCGCCGCTTCGAGGCGGGGCATCGCGAGATCGAACTGACGCCTGAGGGCATGCACCCGGCCCAGGGAAAAATGACCGAGAGAATCCTTCGGGTCGAGCTCGATGGCGCGGCTGGCCGCGGCAGCCGCCTCGGTCAGCGCCTTTTGCCGGCTGTCGAAGGAGCCGTACCAGTAGTGCTGGATGTGGACGTAGGAAAGCCGGGCATGACTGGCCGCGAAGGACGGGTCGAGCTCGACGGCCCGTTCGAGATGAACCTGCGCGCTCGCGAGGCTGGAGCGGGTGAACCGGTACATCTCCCGGAGGCCCCTATGATACGATGCCGCGGCATCCAGCGGCTCGGGCCTGTCGCGTTGGGCACTTGCGATCTCGGCAGCCTCGACCTCCGCACGCAGCACGGCGGCGATCCTGCGGGCGATCTGGTCGTCGATGGCGAACCTGCCGTCGACCTGCTGGACGCACCTCTCCGTCCATAGCAGACGCCCATTGCTGCCCTCGACCAGCCGGACCGCCACGACGAGCGTTCCGTTGGCATGGCGGACGCTGCCCTGCACGAGATACTGGGCACCGAGCCGATCGGCGATCTGGCGCCATTCGGGGGAGAAGTTGCCCACTCCGACGGCGCCCGAATCGGCCATCACCATCAGGCTGCGGTCGCGTGACAGGCTCGTCACGAGATCTTCCGTGACGGCCTCGGCGAGGTATGGCAGCGCGACGTCCGTGCCGATTCCGCGGATTGGCAGGACGGCGACCGACGGCCGTCGCAGCGCCACGGCTGCCTGGAAGGCGATCGGCGGGCTGGTACCGTCGTCGCGCTCGCGACCGCGATCGGCGGCGCCAGCGCGCGGAGCCTGCATCGATCGCCAGACCTCGAGGAGCTGACCTGTCGTCGAGCTGCCCGCCTTGTCGAGGACGCGACGACCGAGGTCGCACTGCTCCTCGGCCTCGCGACGATGACCCGCCGCCAGCAGCAACCTCACGAGCCCAGCCCAGGCACGCTCGTCATTGGCGCGCATCTCGACCAGGGCACGGGCATGCGGCAACGCCGCTTCGGGTCGACCCTGCAGCCGCTCGACCAGCGAGGACAGGACAAGCGCGCCGGCCGCGCGCACCTCCTCGCGCTGCGCGAGGCACCATGCCTGGAACTCGCCACTCTCGGGCAAGTCGTGGCCGGCCAGGAACTCGCCGCCGGACTGTGCGGCGAGCGCGAGCAGTTGCTCGGTCGACGCCGTCGCCAGGCCGGCCCTGGCAACGCCCCGCAACTCCAGGACGTCGACCAGGGCACCGTCGAGATCGAAGCGGACGATCTCGCGGTCGGCATGCAGCCGGGTCAGTCCCGGTTCCTCGACCAGCCGGCGGATCTTGCTGAGGCTCCAGCGCAGCGCGCCGCGCGGATCGTCGGGGACGTCCCACAGCAGTGCGCTCAGCCGATCCCGTCTGTGCGGCCTACCGGTGACGGCGAGATAGGCCAGCAGCGCCCGCGTCTTTCTCGACGGCGGCAGCGCCTGGATCTCCTCGCCCCTTTCGACCCGGACCTCGCCGAGAAAACGCAGGGACAACATCGCAATTCCCTTGTGCCGATCGGCGCGGACCGACGCCGCTGATCGCCGAGAAGCAGCCGCAATTTATTGAATAGTCTCGCGCAATTCCACTGTCGCCGGCGCCGATACAACGCTCGTTCAAACGGCAAATACCACGACCGTGGCCGACATCTGCCCCACCGACACGTGCGGTGAATCCAGCAGAGGAGACCAGTCATGAATGCCATGAGTCACGAGTTCAGCTACGCCAAGGCCCTGGCCGCTTCGGAGCGGGTCAACTGGCGGGTCGAGGACATCATCGGCGGCGACCGCCGCCTCGATTTCAACAAGCCCTTCATGCCGGAAGCGTTGGCGCGGACGGCCCCGCTCGATTTCCTCGATGCCGGGGCGAAGCTGACGCTCAACCACATCCGCGCCAACGGCTACCTCTACACGTTCGGCCTGGTGGAGGAATTCATCCTGCCCTTCGTCCTCGACCATGCCCGGCCGATGCTCGCCCAGGACGACGTGCGCACGCGCGCCCTCCTGCGCTTCGCCATGGAAGAGGCCAAGCACATCCACCTGTTCCGCACCTTCGAGCGCGAGTTCGAGGCGGGCTTCGGCACAAGGTGCGAGATGATCGGGCCGGCCGAGCAGGTCGCCGCCGCGGTGCTGGCGCACCATCCACTGTCGGTGGCGCTGCTGATCCTGCAGGTCGAATGGATGACCCAGCGCCACTATCTGGACAGCATCCGCGACAATGCGGGCCTCGACGAGCAGTTCAAGAGCCTGCTGAAGCACCATTGGATGGAAGAGGCGCAGCATGCCCAGCTCGACACCCTGATGGTCGAGGCGATCGCCGCCGGCTGCACCGCGGGCGAGATCGACAAGGCGGTCGACGGCTATCTGGAGATCGGCGCCATGTTCGATGGCGCGTTCAAGCAGCAGGCCGCCTTCGATCTCGACGCGCTGCAGGTCAAGACAGGCCTTCGGCTCGATGCGGAGCAGTGCGACAGGGTCGCGGCGGTGCAGCACCAGGCGATGCGCTGGACCTATCTCGGATCGGGGATCAGCCATCCGAGCTTCCTGCGCAGCGTCGAGGCGCTGGCGCCGGCCCAGGCCACCCGCCTGGCAGAGGTCGCCGGCATGTTCAGCTAGCCTGGTGTTCCCGGAACTCAGGGCTGGCCAGCCCGGACGCCCACGGAGCCGGAGCGGCTCCGTGGATGTCCGGCCAGGCAGAACGACAGGCCGGCCCCGCGTCGGCCTTCCCGGGCTTCCGGTCCGGGTTGCCGGGCGGTGCCGATTCCACCGCCGGCCGATCGACCACGAGACCCTGCCGACGGCTGTCGGCAGTGCCGACATGACGAGACGATCGCCGGTGTCATCCACCGCAATGACGCGGGCGGCGACAAATTCGCATGCAACGACGAGCAAGGGATGCAGGGCCATGGCAACGACGCCAAGAGACGGCAAACTCCAGGAGAAGACGGAGACGCTGGACGACGACTGCCTGCGTTCCCTGGGTCATCCGCACGATCACGCGGTCAGGCAGGAGCTGTTGAGCGCCCTGGAAGGGGACGAATCGCTTCATCCGAGGCAGGCCGGCCTGGCGCCGGGTGACCGGCCGGAGCAGGGTCTGGAACATTCCGCCGATGTTGCCGGAGACATCGCATCGGGCGCGAGCAACCGTGGCATGGAGGCTCGCTCGCTCTGTCATGCCATCCAGAGTGTCTGCCGGGGGCTGGCGGATCGGGTCCAGGTGCTGGCGGCGTACCGCGGCAAGCGCGGTTCGGACCGCGGGAGCCCCCGAGCGTAACGGGACGCGCTTCAGCCCGATTGGCCGATCGCGGAGCAGGCCACCCCGTCAGCAGACCCCGATGGCATCTCCGATCGCGTTCACTGGTTCCGTCGCTCCCCGCGCAAGGTCGGCAGGCCGACGCCGGCTGCATCGAAGCCGCCATCCACCGCCAGCACCTGGCCGGTGATGTAGCTCGCCCGGTCGCCGCACAGGAAGCAGATGGCATGGGCGAGCTCCGACTCGAGGCCATAGCGGTTGAGCGGGATATGGTCGTGATAATCGGCGCGAATCGCCGGAGTATGCACGGCCTTGGCCATGGCGGTGTCGACCGGTCCCGGCGCGACGGCGTTCACGCGGATGCCGTACTGCGCCAGCTCGGCTGCCTGCTGCTTGGTGAGATGCGCCAGGCCAGCCTTGCTGGTCCCGTACGCGACGCGCAGCGTCGAGGCACGCAGGCCCGAGATCGAGGTGATGTTGACGATGGCGCCGCCGCCCTGGTCGCGCATGATCGGCGCCACTGCCTGGGTCATCAGGAAGGGACCGGTGAGGTTGACCGCCAGGACGCGCTGCCACTCCTCCAGCGTCACGTCGAGCATCGGCTTGAAGACGGCGATGCCGGCATTGTTGACCAGGGCATCGATCCGGCCGAACCGCCGATGGGCGCGCTGAACGGCAACCTCGACCGCCGCCGGATCGGAGACGTCGGCCTCGAGCGCCAGGACGTCATCGGCGCGGTCCAGGGACCCGACGGCGGCACGCAGGGTGTCCCCCAGTATGTCCAGCAGGGCGACCTGCCAGCCGTCCTCCAGGAAGCGGGTCGCCGCCGCCAGGCCGATCCCGCGCGCCGCCCCGGTGACAAGGGCGACCTTATTCTGCTCAGACGCCATCGCGAGCTTCTCCGGCAACGATTTATCGGGACGTTCCGACGCGAGGTGAACCTCTACCACGTGACTTGCGTTGAGCGGAGGTCATGGGCACGCCATCTCGACCGTTCCCGCTCGGCGCAGCGACACGTCATCTGTGCATCGACATGCAGCGCCTGTTCGCGAAGGGCACGCCATGGCACGTGCCCTGGCTCGCCGGCGTTCTACCCACGATCGAGGAGATCGCCGGACGATACGCCCGGCAGACGATCTTCACGCGCTTCATCCCTCCGCGGAGGCCCCAGGAGGCGACGGGCGCCTGGCGCGACTACTTCACCGCCTGGCCGGACGTGACGCGCGAAAGGCTCGACGAGGGTCTGCTGGAGCTGGTGCCCCCGCTGTCCCGCCTCGTGCCGCCGGCCAGGATTCTGGACAAAGGGGCTAACTCCGCCTTCGGCCGGCCGGGGTTCGCCGCCGCCCTGAAACGCAAAGGCATCGACACGCTGGTGATCACCGGCGGCGAGACGGACGTCTGTGTCCTGGCCACGGTGATGGCGGCGATCGATCACGGCTTTCGGGTCGTCCTGCCGACTGACGCGCTGCTCCAGCTCTACCGCCGGCGCTTTTCCCATCAGGTCGAAGCAACCCTGACGGCGGAGGTAATCGACCGATGGCGATGCTGAAAGGTCGCACGCCATCAAGAAAGGTCCCTCGTCTCCGCCGCCAGTGACGTCGTGAACAGCACCCCATCGGGTCACTGACGGCACTGCTTCGCGAACGCCCTTCTCGGCATGACCGAGAAGGGCGACTCACGCGACTGACGTCGCGCCTGCGAAGCCCGGACCGGGCTCAGCTGCGCATGTAGCCTTCGAGCTCGCTGGCGGCGAAGCCCAACACCTTGTCCATCGGCTCGCCCCTGATGGCGTAGCGCACCACCATCTGGGTCTGCAGCCCATGCCGGTAGATCTGAACGGCGATCTTGTGCGGCGCGGGGGCTGCGGCGATCGACAGGATCTGGTGGTCGAACGGATTCGAGTAGTGATAGAGCGTGCCCTTGGGCGGCCCCTCCTCTGCCCACACCTTCAGGGTCTTCAGGTTGGCGAACGCCGGATTGTCGTAACCGGCGCTGGCCTTCACCATCGCCTCGATGGCATCGGGTTGCGACAGGGCGGTCAGCAGGCTCTTGGCCGCGCTCTGGTTCTTGCCGAAGTTCCAGATTGCCCAGAACTGGGTCGTGAACGGGCCGTACCGTCCGGCCGGGCCGGCCGCCATCCCGTGGTGCCATGTCTGCTCGGCGACCTCCGGCCTGTCGCGACGCGCCACTGCCCAGGCGCTCGGCGGGTTCATGATCAGCGCGGTCTTGCCGGCGACGAACATCTTGTTGTTGCTGGCATCGTCCCACGACGGTGCATCGGCCGGCAGATAGGGCACGAGCTGCTTCCAGTACTCGAGCGCCTTCTTGACGTTGTCGCTCTTGACCGTGATGTCGCCCTTGGCGTTCACGAGCTCGGCGTCGAAGCTCTGGAAAATCGCGCCGCAGGTGTCCACCGAATCGGCCGTCGTGCCGAGCCCGATGCCGAACGGGAAGCCCGCCTTGTGGCACGCCGCCGCCGCTTTGAGAAAAGTGTCGAGCGTCCAGTTGTCGGCCTTGGGCGGCGCGCCCGCCGGATACATTGCCTGGACGTCGATGCCGGCGTGCTGCTTCAGGAGGTCGATGCGCGACGTTGGTCCCTTGAACTGGGCACCGGTCGTTGCCGGCACGCCGAGCCAATTGCCGTCGATCTTGCCGAGATACTGCGTGATCGCGCTGGCCGCGCCATTCTGCTTGATCAGCGGCACCATGATGTCGTCCACCGGCGCGAGCTGATCGGCGTAGCGGGCACAATCCCAGCTTCCGATCGCCAGGATATCGTGCCCCGACCGCGCCTGCGCCTCGGCGGCCGCGGTCAGGATCAGCTTGTTGCCCTGCGACGTGATGAAGTCGATCTGCAGCTCGACCTTCTCCTTGCTCGCCCAGGCCATGGCGGCGGCCTCTACGGCCTTGTTGGCACCCGGCACCCAATGATCCCAGAACCCTATGGTCATCTTGCCGGCAGCATGGGCGCCGCGCACGAACGGCGCGGCCACCATGGCCGACGAGAGAGCGGCCGTGCCGGCCATGAAACGACGACGATTTACCCTACTCCTAGCCATGAGCATTCCTCCTCCAAGCTGCCGTTGCGGCAGGTTTCTGACACTCGCGTTGCCGCGAAGCGTGGCCTTCAGGCCGTGATTGGAAAGAAGCGTAAGCTACAGGCCGAGCGAAATTACGCTCGGGTGGCATGTCATTAGAACCCGAAAGCGCCCCGTCACGCAACAATCCGGCTGACACAACCACGGCCGGCACGATCCGGCCGGGAAGATCCGGGCGGGAAGATCGGTCTCGCCGCCGAGCCGGCATCCCGAATGATGAATCGACGTGCGCGGATGTCGTCGACTGGGGCGACACGCTCACAAATCTATGGCGAGCCACTACGTTGCTTGCGGGAGATCACGGCACCACCCCATGACGCCGCGTCGGCGCTGCGCCGACCGTCAGTGCAACGTCTCCGCCCCCATCACCGGAACGCCGGAAGCGCCGGGGCGTCGCGCGCCCAGCAGGCGCCGCGCCTCCTCCAGCCGGCCGGCATCGAGGCACGCCTTGAGCAAGGTGAACTCGATGAGGTCGTGCTGCGCGCGGCTGCCGCCAATGCGTTCGCTTTCACCCGTGAGCGGCGCCAGCGCGTCGATCGCCGTGGAAAAGTCTCCGCGTTCGAACGCCACGATGCCGCGCGACAGCGACGGCAGATAGGAGCCCGACGGATAGCGCCCCTCGCGTGCCAGCGCCTCCATCTGCCGGGCGCGCGCGTCGAGCCCGGCGCCGTCGCCCATCACCGCCTGCACCAGGATGACGTGCAGGTCGGCGAGCCCGGCGCCGGGCCGCGGGAGCGCGCTGTTGCCATACTCGTGCAGCGCGCGCCAAGCCGCGGCGTCGCGCGGATGGCCGGCCAGCTCCGAGCGCCACAGGAACGCCGCGCCATCGGAAACCTTCTGCTGCGGTCCACCGCTGTGCCGGTCGAGCGCGATGGCGTCGCGATAGCGCCGTAACGCTTCGGGCCAGTTGCCGGCCTGGAGCTCGCACAACGTGAGGTGCCAGGTCAAATGGCCGTGGAAGAAGCCGTCGCGCGGATACGTGGCAAGCCACGAGGAAAGGTAGGCGCGCGCCGTCTCGGGCTCGCCGCTTTCGTAGCACACGTGGGCAAAGCCATGGGCGCCATGGGCGTTGTTCGGGTTGGTCGCCACGGATCGCTCGATCTTCGCCCGCGCCGCCGCGAGCTGGCCATCCTCGGACAGCGCCATGGCGTGATAGGACGTGAACCAGAAATCGTCGCCGTAGTGCGAGGCCAGGCTGTCCATCAGGGTCGCGATCTGGCGCTTCTGGCCGGAACGGCCCGAGCTGCCGATCAGGCCGTTGGGATTGGCGGCGCTGGCGACGACCATGGCATCGCGCGGCCACGCCGCCAGGTGGGACCGCAAGGCCGCGATCGCCGCCTCGGTGCGGCCGGCGAACATGAGATCGAGCAAGGCGATGTGGCTGGCCTCGCGCTCCGTCACGTCCGAAGCCAGGTCCCTGGCCGCCGCGAAAGCCGCCCGTGCGGCCGCGACCTCACCCTGTCGCAGGAGGAGCTGCGCCTTGCCGGCGTGAGCCAGCGCAAAAGCCGGATCGGCGGCGATGGCCCGGTCATAAGCCTCGGCCGCACCCGGATAGAAGGTCAGCGCCAGGCGGGACGCCTCGACGAAGGCATCCCGCGCGTCAGCCGACGCCGTCGTCAAGGCAAGGCCGTAGAGATCGCTCGACATGACAATCCTCACCGCTTCCTCCTCACGACGCCCGGCGCCTCGGGCGTCAGGGTGCCCATCTCGCGAGGCTAACCGTCCGTTCGGGCTCCTCGGGCCATGAGACACAGATATTGCCGCTTCGTCCGTCTTTGTCGATCCGGGTCGTCGACTCCGGCCGAGCGCTGGCCTGCCGCATGAGCTGTATTCCTCCCCGAGCGACGCTTGGGGAGGTGTCACCGTCCAAAGGTTTTTGGCTGCTCTGCGGCCAAAATGCCCAAGTGACGGGATCATGAGTCCCGGGAGAGGGTTGAGCCTGAGGCTCATGACCCCTCCGTCGGCGCAAGACGCCGACACCTCCCCAGCGAGGCTGGGGAGACCCCCAGCACGCCGGCGCGCACCACGATGCTGAGAAAATGGTGGCGCTGCGAGAGGGAAGCTCATGGCTGGGAGCGCGCCACTC